>Ga0180433_10000059_pt1 | contig 170099 bp, 284 predicted proteins | sample SS_ome_8_FD_132980 | JGI IMG/M metagenome (GOLD analysis project Ga0180433, IMG submission 132980) | Hypersaline lake sediment archaeal communities from the Salton Sea, California, USA - SS_1_D_1 metaG | ecosystem: Environmental > Aquatic > Non-marine Saline and Alkaline > Hypersaline >... | reverse complement strand
TCGCTGCCGTTGCTATCGATACCCTGAATGACGAGCAATCTACAGCTATTGGTGGAAGTGCTGCAAATGAGTACGTGCCGTCCAAGATCGTTGGACATCTGGAAGCCGTGGGTGGAGTTGCTGCAACGGGTGATGCGCAGATTACAGTAGGAACATCTGCCGGTGGTACACAGATTCTTCCGGCTACACCTCTTACAGGGTTTAAGGATCTCAATGATCACTTTGAGATTGTTATTTCCGGTTTGACTGATCAAATTACAGCGGATTCCACTTTGTATGTAAAATGCACCACGGCAGATACCACAGCGGGTGCCGGACATCTTGCCGATTTTTATATCGTCGGTGAGATTGTGGTGTCAGGTACCTAGTAAAAGAACAAAAACCTCTGGGGAGAGGGTTTAACAAGGAGAGAACAGAATGGCAATCAGGTTTAGTCCAACAAAAGTAGTGGACAGTACGGAGGCCGTAGCGCTTACCACACACAGGTCTAGCGATGGTACAGACCACGCCAATGTAGTACTGGGGGATACACACAGAACAGGTAGTGGTTCAGACCATGCAGATGTGGCGTCTGCTACCGCAGAGTTGGCCAAGGAGGAGATTGTTTTGGTGTCCGCCGTGGCTATTGACACTCTGAATGACGAGCAGTCCACGGCCATTGGCGGTAGCTCTGGCAATCAGTTTAAACCCACGTATATTGAGTTTCACCTTGAGGCTGTGGGCGGTGCCGGTGCTACAGGCGATGCACAAATTACAGTAGGAACTTCAGCCGGTGGTACACAGATTCTCACGGCTACCACCGTAACCAACATGAAAGACTTAAATGATACTTTCGGTGTATCTGTCACGGGTCTTCTAGACCCGATTGGTGCAGATTCTACTTTGTATGTAAAATGCACTACGGCAGATACTACAGCTGGTGCCGGACATCTTATGGACGCGCATATCACCGGAGAGATTTTCCCAACTGGTACCTAATAAGTTTTAGTCCTTTCTTTTATATAAAATCAATACAGTAAATTAGACTGAGAGTATACAGAGTATAAAATACTTCGTTTATTGAAGTGTTATAAATTAGACTGCGTATATTAGGAGTATAAAATGAAAATATTAGGAGAATCTGTTAAAGCTTCAGTTAGTAATCCAGTTTGGGATTCAGTTTTGTATTCAGTTAGGAATTCAGTTAGGCCTTTAGTTAGGCCTTTAGTTAGTGATTCAGTTTGGAATTCAGTTAATAATTCAGTTTTGTATTCAGTTTGGAATTCAGTTTGGAATTCAGTTAGGAATTCAGTTTGGAATTCAGTTAGGGCTTTATTTTATAATTCAATTAAAGAAAGCATAGAACAATGAAAGCTACAGGTACGAGTGTTAAGGTTTTAGTTGGGTACGCGGTTAGTGCTTCAGCTAGGTATTCAGTCGGGGTTTCAGTTGAGTATTTACGTAGTAATTCAGTTAGAGGTTCAGTATGGAATTCACTTAGTAATGCAGTTTGGAATTTAATTATCCATTCAATTAAAGAAATTACAGAACAATGAAAATTATAGGTAAAAGTGTTGGATATTCAGTTAGTGATTCAGTTTGGGATTCAGTTAGATATTCAGTTAGATATTCAGTTAGATATTCAGTTAGTTATTCAGTTATTGATTTAGTTAGGAATTCAGTTTGGGCTTTAGTTAAAGAAAGTATAGAACAATGAAAGCTATAGGTAAGAGTGTTGCGGGTTTAGTTGATGATTCTATTAATGCTTACATTATTATTTCCGATAGTACTTCAATTAGGTCTTTAGTTGGTAATTCAATTAGGTCTTTAGTTGGTAATTCAATTAGGCATTTAGTTAGTAATTTAGTTAGGAATTCAGTTTGGGTTTTAGTTAGTAATTCAGTTAGGAATTCAGTTAGAACTTCAGTTTGGATTTCAATTAGGTCTATAAAATGAAAACATTAGGAAAACCAGTTAGCAATTTAGTTGTAAAGTTAGTTGGAGATTTAGTCGAGAGACTATTTAATTATTCAGTTAGTTATTCACTTAGTACTTCAATTTCACTTTGGGGCTCATTTTGGGGTTCAGTTAGTGGTTCAATCAGGTTTTTAATTATGGATTTACTTAGAGTTCTAGTTAGAGTTTCAATAAAGGAAAAATTAGAATGAAAATCATAGGCAACAAAGCTATTTCTATATTTGCATTTCAGGCACGTTTGAAGGAATCTTGGGCTTTACCTAATTTTAATAAAGTCGGAACCGTTCCTAAATTTTATGTATATGTACAAATGACTTTTCAACCTTTTAGAATTGAAAACGATAATTCTGTTAAAGGCGCTGTTTATGTGCATGTGAAATTGCCAATTGAAGTCTGGTTAAGATGGAGTTTATTATGAAAACATTAGGAAAATCAGTTAGAGCTGAAAAGCATCATAAATCTCCGATGTGTTTGCGTAAGTATACTGATTGGCTAGCCTATCAAGATGTCTTTTATTCGCAGGTTCAAGAGGGAATTGGAGCAAGAATATATTGGTCTATTAAAAACTTCATAGATATGAATATCATACCGGATCATACATTAAATATGCTATACTATTTTATATATGAAGATATTTCTTCGTTTAGAACAAAAACCTAATAATAACCAAAAGTAATTTATCTATGTGATTGTGGGACAATGGTGTCTTAGGATTTTTGGAGTGCTGAATGAACAACATACCATACAACAGGCAGTCTAGCACTGTCTCGTGTCTAAAATTTCACCATTATATTCCTGGTGATTGGGTTTTTTGTTCAGTGAAAACTTCAGTGTCTCTAGAAGTTCTATCCTATAAAAACAAATATCTTTATTCCAATTGGGTATGAGTAGGATTCACGATCACAAGGGCTATCTCAGCATTTTGCTGATACACCTCATCACCAGTGTAGGATCTTCGATAAATCCGGTAGCCCTATTTTGTTTAAGCAAATAAAGATAGGTATTAAAATGAGTTATAAAACAATAGAATTAAAAAGAGGTTTTTACGAAATAAAAGATTTTTTCAAAATTTGTCAGGAATCAAATGCTGTTATTTGTGGAGGTTACGCAAGATATTGTGCATCTCCGCTTCCTATGCAAAGACTAGTCCTTGCTGGTGACGTAGATATATTCCCCAGGACTGAAGGAGCTTCAGAAAAAGTTTTTAAAGCTTTAACGTCTATGGGTTTTGAAAAACGACATGAAAATAAAGTATCTATAACCTTACAACCTAAAGAAGATAAAAAAGATCAGTTAGACTATCTTCCAATTCCTCAGATTATTAAACCTGTTACTGAAGGGAGTGTAGTTACTCTTGGTTCTGTGGAAGAGATACTAGATAATTTTGATTTTACTATTGCTAGGGCTGCGATTATATCTTCTACGGAAGTTTTGGTAGATGAGCAATTTGAAGCAGATGAAAGGAAAAAGATTTTACGTTTAAAGAATATACATTGCCCTATTAGTTCTCTTCTCCGCTGTTGCAAGTATACGAGAAAAGGTTATTTTATGAGACCGGCTGAGGCAATAAAATTATTTAATGATTGGACGGACAGGGGTGATGATTATAGGATTAGGATTTTAGAACTATTTAAAGAGTCTGCAAAAGGAGAGAAGAGTAAAGAAAATCCGGGAGGTATGACACGAGAAGAAATTGATGAATTGGAAAGTTTGTTGCGGATAGATTAAATAATATAGATAAGAATATAATGAAATCAGGATGAAAACCCTGGGAAATAACGTAGTAAAAGCAGTGGCATATGAGTATATAGGCCGTGTAAGTAATCTATTTCATAACGATGTACTGTGTGAATTTGAAGTCTGGGGTGAAGTAGATTGCTTGATTACCGAAGTATATTTTTTTAATGTAGATTTTGTGATAAAAAATTCTATGCTAAATTAAATGCGTATATAACGTGTAAAGAAAGGTCAAACGATGTTACCTATCTATTCTGATAAAAAACCCAGTGATGAATTTGTTGATGCGTTTTGTAGTCACGGATCATGCCGTTGGACGTGTGTTTGTGGCCGTACTTATTTTTCGTCAGATGGCGGATTTAATTTTGATGACGGAGAATTAGAGGATCTTGAAAAAAGAGCCAAAGATGATCCTGATGCTTGTATAGATGTTGGAAGCTGTTCTGTCGGTGTTATACATTTTGCGGAGGATCATGTAGTTGGATGCATGTGTAATAGTCTTTATACATATGAAGCATTCTTATGGAATAACAGATATAATGTTGCATCGTATTTTAAAAAGAAGAACGAGTTATTAGAAAACACAAAAAAATCTGTTGAAGATATTTTTCACAGTATTAAATGAAATACATAGGAAATAATATTGAAGTACTTTGTAGACAACAGAATTACGTAGATTTACTTAATAACATGTATCTTACTCTGGGTTGGATTTGGCTTGAGTATACTTTTGATGTCAATATTAGCAATCCGTTACTTCTTAATTTAAGAGCAGGTCTAGCATGAAACTACAGGGTAAAAATGTCAGATCTAAACTGATAGAAAGTTTTGAACTCATGTCTTTTGTTCATGCCTATAATTCTTTTTGTAATCCTCGCCTATGTATTTATATTTTTGAAGTTTTAAATGCTAATAATACTTTTATATCTAATGTTTATTCTTTTTTTATACAACAAATAACTAACTATACACAAGAGACGAGGAAATTTTAATGAAGTACTTAGGAAACTATAGATCTGATGTAATAGAAGAAGAAAACTCTTTTATATGGACCAACGTAGGTATTAACGTAAAGTTTTCTATTTATTCTGTTCGTGACTATGTATATCATGCAATGTTACTTTCTATTGAATTACCTGTAGAAATTGTTATATCTTCTGTGGAGGAATGTTTAGTCGCGGGTTTATAATGAAGAATTCCGGAAAAAATATAATTAACAACAATACTTGTGCTAGTGACCATCTTAATATTAAGATTTCATACGTAGTGAATTCGTGTGCTAATCAAAAATTAAGACTTTATGTTTCACAAAGAATTTTAAATCATGACTATGTTTTGAGTGCAAGTATGAATTCGTTAGATTCTATATTAGATTTATGGGTTAGGACTGTTGTTTTGCGGAGTATAAGAAATGAAACACAAGGGTAAAAATATTAACGACAATATAAAAATGATGTCTTATGCAAATGTTTCTAATTCTGTTAAATATAATTTACTTTTTACTGTTAATGATTGGGCATGGAATCCTGTGCGTAAGGCTATAGAATATATGAAACATGATATCGAAAGTATTAGAATCTTTATTAGATCTGACTTTTTATAAATTGGTTATTTAGGATGAAATATTTAGGAAAATTATTATACAGGGATAGGGTTCTATACCCTACAAGTTATCACGTGCGACAGGATTTGAAGAAAACGATTAATTCTTTTTTACTTTGTACAGAATCTCCCAATGGTATAGCTTTTGACAGCTTAGATTTTATGCTTGATATTCTTATTCAATCTGTAGTCCGGAGAAATATTAATAATGAAACCGATGGGTGAAAGAATTTAGCTTGTTAGTGCAGCGTGGTCTTATAGAGAGCTTATTAGTAGAAATAATTTTTACGTATATTTGAAATGTCTAATTTTGTATGTGAATTAATAGAAACTAGAAATTATATCAAATGATACCCGTGGGAAAACATATAGACGAGAAAATGAAAGATAAATTTCATAAATTATATTTTTATTTTTTGGATAATAATATACATTACAGCGGTATGCTGAAAATTAGTGTAAAGGCATCACCCAGAACAATGGGCGTGCACGTTCATTTAATTAAAATGCACACTAATTTAATTTTAAAAAGTATAAAGGAATAAAAATGGAATATTGTCCCCGATGTAAAAAGATGACAGCGGAAAAAGATTTATACACTAAGAAACTTATTTGTTATAATGCTCCGTGTTACGAAGGTTTCTTTGGCGAAATTTATGAGGAGAGCGATATGAATGAAGCAGAGAAAAAAGAATTTAAAGATGAATCGGATAAGGAACTAACTATAGAAGAGAAAGCAACAAACGCAGAAACTTGGGAACATATAAATCGTGTACAGAATTTACTAAGTATATTAATTACCGATATACTACACCGTTCTCTTAGACACGATAAAAGTAAACTATCGCAACCTGAAGTATCTGTATTCGCGGAGTACACAAAGAAGCTGGCTAATAGTGAGTACGGGGGTGAAGAGTATAATAAGAATTTAGAGTTTATGAATGTTGCCCTTGTCCATCATTATCTCGGCAATAGACATCATCCGGAACATTTTACTACGGGAATTGATGAAATGAATCTCGTGGATTTGATGGAGATGTTGTGTGATTGGCGAGCTGCTGTAGAGAGAATGAAGGACGGGGATATAGACAAAAGCCTAGAATATAACAAAAAGCGATTTAATATATCAGATCAGTTATATAAGATCTTGAAAAATACTATAAAAGATTATTTTCCAGCCAAGTAATTTATATGTATGAAAGCCGTGGGAAAATGTACTTCGAGTATCACTAGAATAAATGATAGTACTTTTTATCCTTATTTTTCTAGTAAGGCGAAATTTATGAATGCGAGTTTAAGAAATTATACTTTGCATTTATATATAGGCAACATAAGAGCTTGTCTTAAGTTAATAAGTGCTTCTGTTGATAATCCTGTTTACCATATAGAAATAAGAAAAAATGATTTAATTTATCTTCTTCCTATTCATGAGGTTAAGTGATGAAAAGTTTAGGAAAAACTGGTCATACAAAATATATTTCAAGTTTTGACGCGGTATTTCGTTCAGGTGGTTATACAGTTTTTCCTATAATATTGTCCATAGAAGTTCCGGACTATGTTTCTAATATTATAACAGGTAAAGTGCTTTTTAAAGAATCAGTAGACGTTTCTGATGTAGTATATACTTTTAATAAATTTATCAGATACGATATTAAGAGGAATACCGCATGAAATCTTTAGTGTCGTCAGAATTCTTATACGGTAAAAAGATGGGCAATTTGGGTATATGCAATAAATTTGGGCATATACATATGGATATTTATTATTATATTAGAAAAAATATATTAATGGGGCAGAGTGTGTCTTATTATATTTTGACTTCTTATTTTTTGAAAGATGACCATCGCATAGATTCTTTTACCGGTAATGTTATACGGGATTCTATTAATTATCCTGTGTGTAAGATAACGATGAGGCAATTAAATATACTTACGCACATTCCTATCTATGAGATTAAGAAATGAAATCTTTAGGCTATAATGATGTTTGGTGGAATTTTGATGCTAATTCATATAGTGTTAAAAAAAATATCGATAATTCTTTTACAGATTTTGGATCTTATATTATTTTTTGGTCAAAAGTTCAAGATTTAGGAAAATTATCTAAAATTAAGGAAGAACTTATAGGCTTAGTTGATATATTTATAAGTGCTAGTATTGATTCTTCCTTGCACTCTCCTTTTTTTGAGAAAAAATCTAAAAATAATATTATTTATTATATACATTCGTATGAGTTTAAGAAATGAAATATCTTGGAAAAAGCAAAGTGAGTCTATTTGTATATTCCCCTTATGGATCGATTATTGATTGGCTCGGATATGATATAACAGATATGGGGCATATGATTTTTCGTTATATTGAGAAAGATCTTGTTCATAAAGTTTACCATCTTGTTGAAATCTCTCTCAGAGATTTAATATGTGATATGTCGCAGGATAGAACAGAATCATTTATAGATTGGAGGTAAACAAATTGGGTATAAAATTAATTATTGCCGGTGGAAGAGATTATACTCTGACACAAGAAGACTACGAAAAATTGGATGCTATTCCCGATGTTGAGGAGATTATCAGTGGTGGAGCACCAGGCGCTGATGCTGGTGGTGAAATGTGGGCATGGAATCGGGACATAGCTCTTAAAATAATTAGGGCTGAATGGCATATTCATGGTAGAGCAGCAGGACCCATTAGGAATAAAGTTATGGCCGAGTATGCTGATGCCGTTGCTTTATTTCCCGGAGGACGAGGAACAGCGAGCATGAAACGCGAAGCACAGAAGGCGGACTTGGTAATTTATGACTATAGAGGAGGAAAAAAACAATGATCATTACAAAAATAGTTAATGAACAAAGTGCAGTAGAGCGTCTTTCTAAAATTGGTTATAGTTTGCGGGAAATTTATCAAGAAACGATAGGTTCTACTGTTTATTGTAAAGAAGTTAATCCTAATCCTGTTAATAATGGTGGTTATACAAATGATACTGTAGACGTATGCAAACCAGTTCACAACACAAGTACTTATTTCATTATGGAATTGGATAAAGACGATAAAAGTGAACTTGTAAGAATTCGTGCTGTTTTGGAAACGTCAGATAGAATCAAAAATGATTTGATGGAAGCTAACAAAAAATTAGGAAGAGAATTAAAAGAATTAGAAGCTGAGTACCAAGTAGTCGAAAAAAAGTGGAAGGACTCTGTAAAGCTTCATAAAACAAGACTTGAAGAGAAGACAGAAACTATTTTAGAACTAGAAAAGTCTTATGAAATTTTGAAAAAACAATGTCATAAAATGGAAGAAGACATTGGAAAGGTCCAGAATTATATAGGTATAGAGCGTATGAAGGAAATATTGGATAACGAAGATACATAAGATTTTTGTATGCTACGCTACATTATATCACATAAAAATTAAAAAAATTATCTCAAGATATTGACAGCCTTGTTGTTAGGTTTTATAATATATTTGTGTCGATAAAATTTGAAAGGAGAAATGTAAATGTATGAAGATCAAGTAAAACTAGAAGAAATTTTTTTAAAATCATCTCTGACGCCTAATTTTTTAACAGATGCATCTCTTTTTAATGCTAAACCTATTGATAAAGAAAAAGCTGAAAACGGTGTAATTGGGGCCTACAAGGCAGTTAATATAGATCCTCCTGAAGTTATCGAATGGGTTAAATCACCTACGCAGCTTGTAAAGTTGGCGGCACAGTGGGAAAAAGGACAAATGCCTTACGCTTATGGCGACACAAGGCTTCCCGAAGTTACTTTTGATGAGATAAAACCTTATGCAGATTCTATTTACAGTGTAAATAATATCTATGGTAGTGAATACTCATCATTTTGTCTTTTTTTTCAGGATACTCTTTCTGACAGTGAAGTCAATTCATTACAAGCTATTTTTGATGTGTTAAGTAATGCTCATTGGTGGCAACCCTTTGAGACAGCTTGTATTTTGTGTGAGCGTCCCATTATTTGTGAAAGGGATAGTCTAGCCAGGCTTCATTGTGAAGACGGACCGGCTATTGCTTATCTAGATGGTTATAAACTATATTTTTGGCACGGAGTTCCTTTGCCAAGATGGGTGTATGAAGAACCAGAAAAGTTTACGATAGAAGCAATTTTGAAAGAAGAGCAGGATAAAGTTCGTAAAGCAATGATAGAGAAATATGGTGAAAATAGATTATATAATAATCTTACTGTTTAGATATATTACTTGTATATAAATTTATAGATATCATAAACTTTGAAAAACTTAGTGTATACGGATTTATATTATATATGAAACCCACAGGTTATAGCACGTGGCCGGATATTGATCGGTTAGTCCGTGGTAAAAACCGAAATATTAATGTTATTTTTGGTGCTGATACAAGTTTTTACGCGGGTATTCGGTATAGGGCTCCATGTCTAAAGAATATTTATAAAATTGAAGACTCAGTTAGTGACGTTGTTAGTTTTAATATGCGAGATCCTATCCAGGCATCTGTAGTTCACCATTTTTTTAGAGAAGAATCTATATTTAATATAATTTATTACAAACCTTTATATGAGTTTAAATCATGAAAGACACAGGATATAACTTTTATAAGAAATTTGATTTATCATACGATAATAGCGTTACTATATATAAAGTAACAACAGAAAATAATAGATAACTATATCTTGACAACAAGTAAAAGTCGAGGCTTAATATAATTAAATAGCTACAAGGATAGGATATGAAAAGAAAATTGATGTTTGGAGATTGTTTAGAACGAATGAAGGAAATACCTGATAAATCGATAGATTGTGTTATTACTGACCCTCCCTACAATATAACACAATGTAAATGGGACATAGTTATTGAATTTGAGCCTATGTGGAAGGAATTAAAGCGTATCATCAAGGACAGCGGTGCTATATGCCTATTTGGTGTTGAACCTTTTTCTAGCATGTTAAGGGTGAGTAATTTAAGAATGTTCAAGTATGACTGGATCTGGCAAAAAGATAAGGCCACTAATCATCTAAATGCAAAAAAGCAACCAATGAGAAGAAATGAAATAATTTCAGTATTTTACAAAAAACAATGTCTATACCAACCGCAACTAACAAAAAAAGACCCTAAAAATATAAGGCCCCCAAGAACTAAAAGGAAACAAGCTGATAATTACGGCAAAATGACTGCGGAATCAAAAAGAGAAATTCCTGTAAATATGTCATATCCTAATGAAACGCTGTATTTTCGTAGCTGTTCTGCGGATAAAGGTAAATCGTTACATCCAACACAAAAGCCAGTTGATTTACTCGAATACCTAATAGAAACATATACTTTGGAAGGCGAAACAGTTTTAGATTTCACAATGGGAAGTGGCAGTACAGGTGTAGCCTGTAAAAAACTTAAACGTAATTTTATAGGTATTGAAAAAGACAAAGAATATTTTATAATTGCTAAACAAAGGATTAAAGATATTTAAAACTAATAAGTTATGTTTCTTTGAGATATTGGAAAAAGTATCGAACCCTTTTGTAATTGTTTTTTAGCCGATACAATCTTTGTTCTTTTCGGACATTTCATATTTTGGGGCTATATAAATTTTATAAAAAATAATATTTCGTTTAATGATTTTATTTCCTCGTTAAATAATAAAAATATAAAAAGTAATTTTTTATTTAACAGAGCTTGTGCGGTTAATTAAAATGAAGACTTTAGGAAAGAATGTTTTGAGACGTATACAATATGATATTAGTGGAGAAGTTCGTGAGAGAATATGGGATTCCACTAAAGGAACATTACTCATTCCAATTAAGAAATTTAATAAAGAAATAGCAGATAGTATAATTTTTGATTTTACTTATAACAATATTTTACAAAATTTGAAAAAGTAATTTTCAGTTAACAATTTTTTAACTTTTGAGAAAGGAAAACTAGAAAAATGAGCGAAGAAACTAGGAGAATTGAAGAGTTGACCCCAGAGATGGAAGCAAGGATTCCTGTCGTTAGGGATCAGTGGATAAAGATCGGTTTGTCTACTGAACCGGCAGATCGTCCAAGAGCTGAAGAGGGCATCCGTAAAGCTTACAAAGCAGCTAACCTTGACCCTGAAGCCATCCATACCCTTGCCTGGGTAGATAGCCCGTTGGCTGGCGTTACATTGGCCGCACAATGGGTAAAAGCCGGTGGCATTCCCGAAGAAGGAGATCCACCACTTCCAGACGTGACCAATGAGGAAATCAGAGAGCAGCTCAATAATTGCTGTTACGGGCAACACAGCGCAGGTTGGTTGTCATTCTATGATTTCTTCAATCCTTACCTCCCGGACATCATTGCACCGCTGGAGGGACAGATGGAAGTGGCCAAGAGTGCACATTGGTGGTGGCCGTTCGAGTATGCTTGTATTATTTGTGATAGGCCGGAAGTACTGAAGCGTGATGATGAAGGCCGCTTGCATTGTGAAGATGGTCCGGCAGTGAAGTATAGGGACGGATATTCCGTATACGCTTGGCACGGTACTAGAATTCCCGGTTGGATTGTTGAGGAGCCGGAGAAGCTGGACAAGACGAATATTTTTGGTGAAGAGAACCAAGAGATTCGTAGAGCGATGATTGAGAAATACGGGTTTGCGAAGTTTCTTGAGGATGCTGGAGCCAAGCTCATTCAAGAAGATAATCGTGGCAAGCTTGTTAGTATCACGGGTATTGATGGAAATGATGACGAATCGCTATTCGTTATTGTTACTGATTCCACACATCCGGATCAAAAGTATGCTTTGGGAGTTCCTCCTGAGACCAAGACAGCGGCTGAAGGTGTAGCCAAGTCCTTTGGTTTTGAGAAACCTGAAGATTATAATCCCGATCAGGAGACCTAAGACGTGAGAAATGAGGTCCAAAATGATATTTGGAGTTGTACCAATACCGCCGCTACTAAAATCGAGAAAATTGGTAACTACAACTAAAGATAAAATAGATTTTTTTATTTTTATTTTTCTAACAGTTTCTATACTCGGTATTGGTACAGCTTTTATGATTAAAATTTTCTCTTCCTTACTATAGGTTTCTAGTGAAAATATTAGGAAAACCCGTTAGAAATTTAGTTAAGGATTCAATTGATCTTTCAACTTATCATTTTGTTAATGATTTAAGTACTAAGTTAGTTAATAAGCTAGTTTGGGATTCAGTTAGTGATTCAGTTGAGGATTCAGTTATGTATTCAGTTTGGGATTTAGTTGTGTATTCAGTTAGTTATTCAGTTAGTGATTCAGTTAATAATTCAGTTTGGGTTATAAAATGAAAATATTAGGAGAATCTGTTAAAGCTTCAGTTAGTAATCCAGTTTGGGATTCAGTTTGTGATTCAGTTAGTGATTCAATTAATAATTCAGTTTGGAATTCAGTTTGGGATTCAGTTTGGGATTCAGTTAGTGATTCCGTTTTTGATTCAGTTAAGAATTCAGTTAGTAATTCAGTTAGGTCTATAAAATGAAAACATTAGGAAAACCAGTTAGATATCTAGTTGGGTATTCAGTAAGGTACTCAGTAAGATATTTAGTTAGTAGTTCAGTTAGTAGTTCAGTTAGGTATTCAGTTTGGGTTTCAGTTAATAATTCAGTCAATACTTCAGTTTGGGATTTAGCTAGAGTCTTACTCCGTAATTCAATTAGGTCTATAAAATGAAAACATTAGGAAAACCAGTTGATAATTCAGTCTATATTTTAGTTAGAAATTCAGTTATTGATTCAGTTATTGATTCAGTTATTGATTCAGTTACTGATTCCGTTAGTGATTTAGTTTGGGGTTTAGTTAAGGATCTAGTTGGGTATTCAGTAAGTTACTCAGTAAGATATTTAGTTAGTAATCCAGTTTGGGATTCAATTTGGGTTTCAGTTAGGGGTATAAAATGAAAACATTAGGAAAACCAGTTAGAAATTCAGTTAGAAATTCAGTTAGAAATTCAGTTTGGGGTTCAGTTAGGGCTTCAGTTTGGCATTCAGTTGGTAATTCAGTTTGGTACTCAGTTTGGGATTCAGTTTATGCTTCAGTTAGGGATTTAGTTATTGCTTCAGTTAGGTTTTCAGTTTGGCATTCAGTTAGGGGTATAAAATGAAATCATTAGGTAAACCTGTTAGTTATTTAGTTATATATCCAGTTAGGAATTCAGTTTGGTATTCAGTTTGGTATTCAGTTAGAAATTCAGTTAGAAATTCAGTTAGAAATTCAGTTAGTGATTCAGTTTGGCATTCAGTTAGGGGTATAAAATGAAAATATTAGGTAATCCAGAACATACAGAATATTTTGCAAGTCTTGATGCCATAGCATTTAGAATAGGTCCGCTTGCTTATCCCTATCTTTTCAACATTACTGTTTATGATTTTGTTTCTAATATAGTGCTAGAGCGTGTTATTACAAGTATGCTTGAGTCATACCACGATACAAAATTTTTAAACCGGGTAATATGTGGGGATATTATAAAAACAGGATGTAAATGAAATGAAAAATATAGGAAAACAAGTTAGTACTTCAGTTAGGAATTCAGTTAGGAATTCAGTTTGGGATTCAGTTATTGATTCAGTTAGGAATTCAGTTATCGATTCAGTTTGGGATTCAGTTTGGGATTCAGTTTGGGATTCAGTTAGGTTTTTAGTTAGGGTTATAAAATGAACTCAATAGGTAAACCGGTAGAAGAATTGGTTGAGGATTATAATTTTCCATTTGTTAATACAAAAATGCGAGAAATTGTTAGTTATTTGCTCTATGTATTCATAGAAGAGAATCTTTCTATTTATATACACACTGTTAAGTTAGATCCTTTTATTTGGCATATAATTGTGCCTTCAATAGAGATTCCTATTTATAAAAAAGTAGTACAGAGAAATATAATCCACATGGTTCCTTATTATGAGTTTGTATCATGAAAAATATAGATAAAAATGTAAGTTTTATGTTTGGTTTTAACCGGTGTGTAATGGCTAGAGATGCTGTTAGTAAAGTTGTGAATATCGACATTTTTGATTATTTAAATACTATGATTAATAAAATTATACACGATACTACTCCGAGTATGCTGATTAGAAGTTCTATAGACATCCCTTTTTTGAAAGTAATAGTAAAAAGAAATATAAAAAACTCTATTCCTATTTATAAATATAAGGTGAGGAAATGAAATATTTAGGTAAATCCAGCACTAAAACTTTGGAAAATTATCTATATAATGGACGAGATCTTTTTGACAGTAAATTATTTAATAATATAGATAACGACTTGTGGTATTTTATTAAATACGCCGCATTTTATAAGGTCGGAGATTTTCTTGATCACTATATTAGAATTGCTCTTACATTGTAACTAAGATAATGAAGATTTTGGGAAAAACTATCAGTATTGATTTAGGGAAAGAAAATGATAGGGTCCACCCCGAAACTGGTCTTATATACAAAAAAGTACTAAGTATCATAAGTACTTATAGTGTATGGGTTTTTATAGCAGAAAGGTTTTGTATTTTCGGTCATTCCTTAGAATTTTATATAACGGGAGAAATGCGGATGTCTGTTGAAAATTTTATATATGAAGATCTATTATAATGAAAACATTGGGAAAACCTGTTAAAAAGTTAGTTTGGTATTTAGTTTGGGACTTAACTAACAATTCAGTTTGGAATTCAGTTGACAATTTAGTTTGGTACTTTATTAGAGATTTAGTTAGAAATCTTGTTTCTAATTTATTTTTACGTGTAATCGTAGATGCTATAAAATGAAAACATTAGGAAGATCGGTCGAATATTCAGTTAGAGAGCTTGCTTGGGACTTAGACTGGTACTCAGTTTGTAGTCCCATTAGTTATTCAGTATCGGATATGATCAATACTTCAGTTGTTACCTTGGTAAATAATACTATTAGAATTTTGATTTGGCATTCAATTAAGGGGCTGTGAATGAAACTCATAGGAAAACAACAAGATTTTAGTTATGATATTATACAACGTTCGTCTATCTATGTATATATGAGCTTAGAATGCGCGTATATCAAAGAGTATAAATAGCAGTTCGTATTTTTGTTAGAAGACCTGTTCATGAAGTTATCAAGCGTTCCATATAATACTAATTTAATGAAATATTTTTTATATACTAGGTATAAATTATAAGGTATGAAGTATTTAGGAAAAAAAATATCGAAAGATTTCATAGTTTGTGATAGTAATCTATTAATATTGGGAGATACTATTTATTCATATTCTCAGATTGAGTTACCAGTTTCTTCGTATAAAATACTTAAGTTGCGTTATAAAATAGAAACTATTAACGAAGCTTATATAACTATTGGCGCAGTAACTTTTTTCGTGGCTCAAGATGCAAGAAAATTGAAAAAGTATGTAAAGTAATTTATAATTGGCATTTACAAAAAACAAAAAAGGAGAAATGCAAAATGGAAAAGAATCTGATTCAACGTAGGCAGGGCGACATTCTTATCATGGAGATTGCAGACATTCCGGAGGATGCTCAAAAGCAGACTACCAACATCGTTGCCAGGGGTGAAGTCACTGGTCATACGCATAGGCTTTCTGCGGGTGCACAGGCCGCTATCATGATGGCGGGAGCTTCGATGTATATTGAGTGCCTTAAGCAGTCTAAGCTGCTGCACGATGAGCACGCGCCTATTGACCTTCCCGTGGGAAACTACAAGGTTGTACGGCAGCAAGAGTTTCTCCCCCGTGGTTGGCAACAAGTTGCCGACTAATAATGCGGAAGTTAGGGAAGTACTGTAAATATCTGGAAAGTCCTAATCTTTATGCTAATAATCCTAATTATCGTATTTCTATAACGGATAGAAATAAAGTAGATAGAGGTATTGCTAATAGATTAGGACTTTTTATTCAGTTCAAGGCTATTTTTAAAGTACAGAAAGAAGTATATGATAAAATAAGCTTTGTTCATAATTTATGGGAGATGTAGAGTAGGTGGCCACCGTGGAAAACTCACCCAAAGGGGAACATGCAGGTTCGAATCCTGCCATCTCCCCCAAGTAAACATGAAGATTTTGGGTAAAAAAACGGATGATAGTATATTTGATTATAATTTACATGTTGCTTCGAATATTACTGGATATGATATAGTTTTATGCTTAGACCCTAATATGCGTGTTGGTTTAGCTGCTATAAAACGTAATGTTTATTTTTCTGTTCGAGATATAAAGGGACCTGTGTATTATGAATAGCATAAATAAACTTATTTCGTACACTGATTTAAAAAAGTTAAAAAAACTTACTTCAATATATTGACAGCCCTAAAAACATGAGTTATGTTTTCCTTAACACAGGGAGGAAAACAATGAAAATCACAGTAGAAGAAATCAAAAATTATTTGAAAGAGAATCAAGATGAACCTGGTTCTGATCCTAGTAACTTTCAACTAGGTTGGATATCGGCTTTTGATAAGATCTCCAAATGGTTGGAGGAAAAAGAAAAAAATGTAAAATTCGGTTGTCATTGTGATTTGAATTATGGAGAGACACCAGACTCTTGTGTTTTAGATAGTACGGACTTGAATATAGTTAATAGTTGCGTGTATGCTAAGGATCTTTTCAAAATTAAGGGTATAAAAGAGGATTGTCATTTTTGGATACGCATCGGAAGTGAAAAGAGTAAGTATTATACGGAGGACGTATTTAAGTAAGGAAAAATTATGGCACAACAAACTTTCTATTGTTCTGTGTGCGATTATAATGAGATTCAATCTGATGATATTTCTACCGGTAATTTCTATAGTGTTGAGGGACACGTGTTTGATTGGAAAGAGCGATTAATATCGAAAGAAGATACATGTCCTACAGTAATTTTTGCCGTATGTCCGTGTTGTAAATTGGAAGATGCTATAAGGAAGATGGATAAAAAAGATTTTAGGGGGCGGTAGAAAATAAATAGAGGAGGGAAATAAACATGGCTAAGATAATTTACAAAGTTGTTGTAACGTACGAGGTTGAAGATCCAAAGACGGAATGGTATCTTGATGGTGCCAAAACTTTGGAAGAGATGGCTAAGTTGGATTCCAATAATGACAGCATGTATGATGTAATGATTGAGTCCGGCAAATGGGGTGATATTACATATGAAATAGTTGAGTAGATAATGAGCCCCTCAAAAATGGCATGATTTGATGAATAAATTATTCGGTAATGGCTAGCATGAAGAGAAAAAGTAAAACGGAAACAGTAAATATATTTGGATAAACTTGGTATTTCTATACAGGATTTAGAGAATTGGTGATTAACATGAAAAATAAACCTTTATACGAGGAAGATATTTTAGCAATGTTAGAATCTGGAGAATACTGCGATTCTCGACAAATATTGTTAGAACGAATGCCATCAATAGAAAAAAGATTTGATAAAGTATGCAAACAAATGAGCACGTTGCTCAAAGATATACAAGAACATTTTCCTGATGCTAATTATTATACCGGTGGTGGTGATGGATTTGATTTGCTTTTGGGAGATTCGCATAACAGGCAAGAAAAATCACAACAGGAATTAATAGCTCTTATTGGTATTGATGTATGGGTTGGCGGGGGTGATTGGTAATGTTAGCTCGAATATATTATAAAACGAAAAGTGGTAAATCAATAATGAAAGTTAGAGAATACTATAAATTAGAATCTGAGCTAAGAAAACTATATCAAAGAAAAATAATAGCTACGGCAAAAAATCATTGGGGTAGAGTTGTAGGTGAAGTCGAAGATACTGGGGTACAAGAACCCGACTTTACTTGGTGGTGCGAAAATTTTATGTGGTCTACTAAAGACGGTGAAAAAATATCAGTGTATGACATGGAAGACAGGCATTTGCTTAATACTATCAAGTTCCTAGAAAGAAAAACTGAAGAACGTAGGAGAAGCGACGTATCTGCTTGTCTGTGTATTTCTAATGTACTTAATCCGGATTCCGAAGCTTCCTGGCAAATGGATAACGAATTACAAGCGTTGATGGATAATCCTGATGCCAATGAAAATTATCTGCCGGAAATTTATTATGTAATGCAGTCAGAAGCTCAAGACAGAGGTTTGTTATAAAACGTAATTTATAAATAGGGAGATGTACAATGAAAGACGGTTGGACATTAGAAAATATGAGTAAAATTCTCGATGAAGGTAGAAAAAAGGACCAAAGGAAAAGGCTTGAATTCAATAATAAAATAAGAGATCCAGATCTGACTATAAATGATGAACATGGATTTGCTCATGGTTTTTGGCATCTTGATAATGGAGACGTGGGAAGAATGGAAACCGATAAAGAAGGTATGTTTCGTTATGAAACTTCTAGAATATATGTGAAAGAAGAGCTTTCGATTTTGGACAGTGTAAGAGAAAAAGATAAAAAAGATCTATTTAAATAAGGAGCACTAAAATGGAATTTTTACTAATATTAGAACCCATCGCGAGTACTATTTGGAATTTATCTATGGTTTCTCTTATATTTGTTTTTTTCGCTCTAGTTATTTTATTTATAGCTATTCATGATTCTGAAAAAGAACAGCCTCTTTTAATTTCAGTATTTAAAAAGCTTAAAAAACTTATGTTCTTGTGCTTTGCCGTTCTTTTGATTTCTACAGTTCCTCGCAGTGCCTGGGATATCTATAAAAATGTTATTGTCTATAGAACAATTAATAGTGATACTACAGAAAAGGCGGTTGATAACGCTAATTTACTTATGGATAAGCTTAGACTTCATATTGACTCTTGGTATCCTAAAGGCGTTGTTAATGAGGTTGAAGAAAAAGTAAAGGACGTTGTAAAATGAAAGATGATTTACAAGAAACAATTGATAGTTATATAAATAGAATTGAAAGCAACTACGACCTAATGCCGGACGGCGCAAGAAAACTTTTTAACCGTGTATTGCTTGATGGTTTTATAACCGATGCTCTACACGATGCTATTGAGGATTGTTTCGTAAAAACAAATATCACACAAACTATGTTACTCGAAGCTTTATCCGTGCGTGAAGAATCTTACGGCAAGCCAATTTTAATACAAGGAGCTAATGGGCCACATTGTGAGCTGTTACAGAAACAATTTTTAGACTTAGTAAAACATAAAAGTATTTTAGCTTTTAAAGAAGGAAGCGTTGTTACCATGGGTTTTATAAAATATATATTTATGTCTTACAGAGATACTAAAGATATTAGAGACGGTATGTATTCCCACATCTTCACAGATCATTTTGCATTAGAATATCATAGTAATAAGGACTAAGTATGAGCATCAAAGAAAAAACAGAAATAACAATACCAATAACTGAGGACCGATATTTGATTTGTAGGAATACAGAGCTTGGTAGATCTATATACCTTGTAGATAAGATAAAGGGTGAATGGTATGATTCTACTGATCAAAAGATACTTGCCACATCTCCTGTTGGGTGCGATTCATTGGCGGATGCTTTGAAGGAAATGGCTGATAAAATTAGAGATATAAAATAATTGCGAGGTTTTAATAATGTTTTACAAATTGGTAACATTTAATATATTATCTGATAACTGCAAATACAAAGTATACAGTTGTTGTAAAAAAATTATACAAGAAGTAGATAACCTGCCTAAAAATCTTGGTTTAGTGCAGTGCAAAGACGAGAATTGTTTTATATGGAAATCCTTAGAAGATCTTAAACAAGATAAAGAAAAGTGAGAAAGAGATATATAAATGAAGAAAATACTATTTATTGTTAGTTTGCTATTAATATCAGCATTCGTCATAATTTTAATGACCGATGTTCTAGCAATTATGTCAAAAAAGGATAAGGAAGAGAAATGTATTATAACATTTTTAAAAGAAGAACAAAATTTAAGCTCTTTGTGGATTGATACTTGGACTGACCACTGGAACACTATCTTTATTAGTCCTAAAGATTTATCATTTGAATTACATCTTAAATATAATGAATGGGAACAAAAAAATAAGTGCACAGTATATTAGAGGTAAATAAAATGAAAGAAAAGTTTATATCAAAAAAGTTTCGTAGGGAATCATTAGAAATAATTGATCACTGTATTTCTATTCTAGAAGATTATGCACAGGAAGGTTATGACTTAACAGTTCGTCAATTATATTATCAACTAGTGGCTTCTGACCTAATAGAAAACACTGTTAAAAGTTATACCAGGATTAAAAATATTATTAATGACGCTAGACTTGTTGGTTTTATTGATTGGGACATGATAGTGGACAGGGGGAGAAAAACTATAGTAGAACCACACTGGAGTGCACCGGATGAGATCATAGAATCAGCAGCCCAACAGTTCCGCATAGACCGATGGCAAAGCCAACCCATACACTTGGATGTTATGTGCGAAAAGCAAGCTTTAGAGGGTGTTCTGGAGCCTGCATGTTCTAAATGGCATATACCTTTTACCTCGAATAAAGGATATTCTTCTCAATCACAACTATATATTACAGGGAAACAAATTAGAGAGATAAAAAGTTCTGGACGGGATTACCATATTTTCTATTTTGGGGACCATGATCCTAGCGGATTGAATATGGATGAAGACGTACAAAATAGATTATCTATGTTTGGGCGTGATAGGTCGGAACAGAATACCGATATTTTATTCCACAGATTAGCTTTGACAAAAGATCAAATAGAAAGTTTTAATCCACCACCAAATCCTGCTAAAGAGTCTGATAGTAGGGCTGCCAAATATATAAAGGAACATGGACCCGTATCATGGGAGCTTGATGCTTTAGAACCAAGGACATTAGTCTCTGTACTGGATTCTTGGGTGGAAAATTTATTAGAAGATTATGGAGATGTAGATCGTTGGAGAGAGACAGAAGAGTTAGAAAATGAAATGAAAGAAGAATTACAATATCTTGCAGATAAAGGAACCAACTCCATAAAATGGTCAACGCGGATAAACAAACTTTTTTATGATTGGAGGTGAAGCATGGCATACTGCTATTGTCGAAAGAATGATGGAACGTATACGGGTAACTGTCCTACTCGTGAAGATGCAATCAAAGAGGCACGAGAACGTTATGGCGAAGATATTATTATAAAAACAGCTAGGATTGTTACTACATTTACAACAGAATACTTTGCACGAAGTATTTTGCCAGATATTACCGATATGCTCAGTATCCGTGCTTGTGCGGAAGTCGGTGAAGCTGCCAAGGATTGGCCTGATATCTCTGAGGAAACTGAAGAAAAGATGTTGGATGAAATAGGTAATAAAATAACTCCAATACTAAATAAATATATTCAGAGTCCCGAATTTTATCTTGTTTGTAATGAAATACTGCATAAAGTAATTTAAAGACATGACAATTAGCATAATAACAAACGAATGGAATAATAAGCTCGGGTGTGATGCTTATTATAAGGGTCAACATTATCGTGTAATATACACATGTCCTGGTAACGCAAAAAATTTAGGGATACAGAAACACAATGGAAAAGAAAATAAAAATAATTGGACAATAATTCCAAGTTCTATAAGAAAACCGGAAGAAGCAGTTTTGTATTATTTAAGGAGATTAAATACTATGTCAAATAAAAATAAAAGTGAGTCATCTTTTTCAGATATAATAAAGAAAGCTAGAAAAGAAGCGAATCTTACGCTGAGAGCAGCGGCTAAAAAACTAAATATTTCCAATCCATATCTAAGTCAATTGGAAAATGGAAAAGTAAAAAATCCAGCTCCTTATATAATTGATAGGCTGTCCAGGCATTTTAATCTGGATAAACAATTATTATTTGATTCTTTATACTATAATGATTTTTCTGAAATTTCTTTTGATAAAGAATCTAAAACAGAAACTATTATAGATGAAAAAGATGCGTTAGAAGTTATTCAGTATTTACGGGATATTTTTAAGTTTGGTGAAGATAATGCGGGCTTGTCTGCTAAAAAGTCAAAATTTATTAAGTGTTTTTTAGATAATTTTTTAAGTAACGAAAAGAAACAAAATTTGTTAAAAGATATTCTTAATTTGGAGATATAAAATATGTCTGATTATAAATCGTGCCCACATTGTGAAATGAATAAAGAACTAGCAAATCATTGGAAAAAACAGTGTTTTGAATTATCTAGTAAGATAGCAGAACTCGCGGTTAAATTGTCAAAGCCTCCAAGGATATTAGCAAAGATAGAAGACGGTCAAATTGTGGATGCTAAAGTCATAGGAGAAGACGAGGATGCGGGGAGTTAGCTATTATGGATTTCATAAATGATTTAGAAGTAATTTTAAAAGACCTAAAATTAGCAAAACTAGTACAAAATTTAATGTGCCATGTGAGAGAAGGTCACGAGTCCGATGATCAAACTGTTAAAAGGATTATTAAAGAGTATTGTGAATTTAAATATCAAGGAATTCCTATTCCTAATGCACTAAAGAAAGAAGAATCAGATGACAGGGCTTAATTTGGATGTTGAAGAATTTGTATGCTCTTATCAAAAAATGAGAGAAGAATTATATCATCTGAGACAACGTAGGAATGAAGCCCTAGAAAAAGGAGAAGAATACAGACAGAGGATAACTGAACTTAACTCAACTCTAGATAAAATATTGCAATTGGTATCTGTAATACAATTCGATAATAGAGATCTTGAATATGTACAACTTATTGTTAGAAAAGCTTTGGTTAAGCTTACAGAAGAAGAAAAAGAAAAACGAGAGGGCATGAATCCTGTAATAGAGGTACCGGAAGACATTGTAGAACAAATTATGTCGCAACACTGGGATATGAAAACCTGTGAATGTTGGGTGTGCAAACATGGTTATGCCTTAGGCTTATATCCACAGGATAAGCACATGCGGTATAAAATGGAAAAACCGTTGGAAGATGTTCAAGTGGCATGGGATACCGATGCTAAAAAAGATAGTTAAAATCGATATTAGTTCTGAAGAGAAACATGAGAAATTTCATGCCGTTGTATATTACGAACCGACATGGCTTGGTAATTTACTTGGTATTGAAGCATCGGTAGAGAAATTTTTTAGTCAATATGGATCAGTATGGTACTGTGTACCATCCTTTTTTCCGGCCGGTTTGGGTATCTCAGATATATTAGAAGTTAGGGCAAGAAAATATAAGTACTATAACAATGGAAAATAATAAGGTAAAATATTCTGAAGAAACTTGTTATGATTGTTTTTATTTTTCGTCTAACCCGTATAATGTTTTTGTAGGTCTATGTATCTTAAGTAAATTTGAAACACATTCTATAAATAAAAGCTGCCCAGAGTTTAAATCAAGATACGAAAAAGTTGATGACTGTAATTATTGTTCGCATTGCGATGATGTATGTTCTGTGTATTGTAGTATTTCATAAAAAAATTCTAAAAAGTTACTTCAATATATTGACAGCATAAAATTGGCGTGTTATGTTTTCCTTAAGCACGGAGGGAAATATCAATGATCAAGTTAATCGATGCAGAGAAAACTCCAACTGAATTTAACGAGGACTTAATTATTATTAGAGAAATGATAGTCGAGGTATCTACTATTGATGAACTAATAAAACTTGAAGCTCAAGTTGGCTTAGTAGATTTTCTTGGTGTTGACGAATGGGAAGAAGTTACTAGAATTTTGTACTGTCTTAAAAGTCCCTATTTGGAATTGTATTCTTGTTTTGTTGCCAGATGGTTTTATCTAGAAGAAAAAGAAGAATAATTTAGTTAGATATATTGACAGATAAGTTTTAAAGACTATATTATATATTAGAAATTAATAAAGTTCTTTGAAAACTAAATACTACATGGTGGATGACAGGCTGAAGAACGTCTGCCGAAAACGTGGGAAAGTGGACGCGATGACTGTTGAGCCTTCGATACCGAGCATCCCGAATTGAGTAGGGTTGGCCAAAGCGTAAGCTAATAAGTCCAGTAAGGTATCCAAAAGGGCAAGATTTACAGGACTCGGAAGCGGTATGGTGTTACTCCGATGATGAACGTTAAGTTCTAGGAGGACGAAACCGAAAGGTGGAAAAGCCAGTGTAGCCGACAACGGGTCACACCAAAGCGCCTGGGAAGGTACAGCGATGTCATCCACCATGTAGTGTTTAGTTTTATATGAACAGAAAGGGGTAATATCATGGGTCTCATCAGAACTTGGAAGCAAGCAGAAGCTGTTCTGTGTATTTTGGAAATGAAGTTTAACGACTACGCATTGAATGGTTGTGTTGTTACTTATCACAATGGGAGAGAAAACGGATTCTGCGTACAACTCTATTCTTCTAGTGTCCAACCATGCGCTAAAGGTCGCGTAGCTTATTTCTCGAATTGTAAAAATGCAGATGGTATTGTAGTTTATAAAATGGAAAATTCTTGTATGGATGGTATTGATGAAGAAACATATAAGAAAAAAATTTCATTTAATGAAGAAGATGTATATAAAGCAGCAGAGTTTATTTTGGATTGGTTGAATCCTATTGAACATGGTGAAGAGTAATAAAATGTGTTCTAAAATAAAACCTTTTTATAAACAAAATGATAGTAAGCCTTATTGTGGAGGTACGGACTGTCCCGAATGCGAATATGATCTGCACAGTTCGTGGTGTTATTGTAAAGCCCACAAAATAAAAGTCATGGCAGGTGTTAGTATATGTGGTCCGAAATTTCAGGAACAAGGTCATATAAAAGGAGTAGAATAACAATGACATTCGTGGAAATAATTTTTGTTCTAGGTTGTATGGGTTTTGTGGGATTTGTATTTCCAGAATTTTTTATTAAACTCATTCGTCCGAGACTTGAATACCCTTTACTACTTAAAATTATTGCAGCATTGTGTACTGGAGCCATTGTAATTTATTTTTTGTATCAATGAGGTGTACTAATGAATTTTCAAGAAATTAGAAAAATGAATTGCGTTAATTAAAGAAATGGAGAAAGAAAGGTATTGTGATGGGCACTATTTCAAAAATAATTGATGAGACTATACGAGAAGGACTCGTCCCTTTTCTTAAGGAACAAGGGTTCAAGAAGAAGGCTAGAACTTTTTATCGAGAATTCGAGGAACGAATAGAAGTAGTAAATGTTCAATCTAGTAGATGGAATGAAGGAGACGAAGGTCGTATCACTATAAATCTGGGAGTATATTATCCTGGGACCAGTGAGTTTTTAGATACCCCTAAATTTAAAGGACTTCCGAAAGAATACGATTGCACGGTAAGAACCCGTATTGGACTTTTATTGCCAGTTCCTTGTGATCTTTGGTGGAAAATTAAAGGAGCTGTTGATTCTCATATAGCAGTGGAACAACGTGATGCAGTGAAAGAATATGGTCTTCCTTGGTTTCAGCGCATGTCAGATATGGATGTTGTGAAAAAATTATGTTGTAACCAAGATTCCAGCGCATGTCATATATGTATATTGTGAAAAAATTAGATTGTAACCAAAAAAAATGAAAGAATTTTAAGATTAGGCGATTATATTATGAATTTTCAAGAAATTAGATCATTTACGCGCAGTAAATATCGTATTGATATGTCATGGGTTCATTTAGAAACCTGGTTAAAGGACCAAGCTGAAGAGCTTGGGTTGGACATAGATCCTGATTATCAGCGGAACTATGTTTGGACAACAGAACAGAAAAGTGCTTATGTAGAGTATATATTAAAAAATGGCATGTCAGGAAGAGAAATATTTTGGAACTGTTCTTCTTGGTTTAAAGGTTTTGATACTCCTATCGAAATTGTGGATGGTAAACAAAGATTATCAGCGGCTTTAGGGTTTTTACATAATGAAGTTCCGGCTTTTGATTGTTTATACAAAGATTTTACAGGCAGCTTAGATATCCTAACTGCTCGTTTTAGTTTCCATGTAAATGATTTGGAGAAGAGATCAGATGTTATTCAGTGGTATTTGGATATGAATACCGGTGGAAGTATTCACACGGAAAAGGATTTGGCCCGAGCTAGAGAAGCGTTGGCCAAAGAATTGAATGAAAGAAGCTTTTAGGCTGTGAAATTATGAGGTAGTAAATGTCTAAACACGATAAAACAAGTTGTTGTTGTGTTGATTGTTGTGCAATACGTGAAGAAAAAGAATTAGAAGAAACTACAAACATGAAAATGGCTACAGATGCTTTGCGCAAAATAGCAAGTTCCAAATGTATGGTGTACTGTGAAGATAGAAAGGACGGTTTATTATGTAATGTATGTATTGCTAAAAAAGCACTTGAAGCAATGAAAAGATGAAAGGATTTTTAAAATGAATAAAAATATTGAAAAAGCATTAGAGAAAGCAAATGCTATTTGGACAAAAGAAGGTTGGGTGATTAAGGAAAATTTATATTTGATAGATATGGGTTTAACAGATCTTCCTAAACTTAAAGAAGTTGGGGGTAATTTTTATTGTCATATAAACAAATTGTAATTGTTAGAAAATGGTCCAAAAAAAGTAGGCGGAAGTTATAGATGTGATCATAATCAACTTGTATTTCTTGAAGGAGCGCCAGAAAATATAAATTCTTATTTTGATTGTTCTTATAACCAGTTAGATTCTCTCGGAGGATCTCCGAAAGAAGTGAAAGGAAATAATATATGACAAAGAATATTATAGGGTTTACTGGAATAAACGGTTTTAAATGGCCATATAAATTTGATGAATTAGTTTGTACGGCCGTTAAACGAAAGTTTTCTTTTGAAGAAGTTTTTGTAGAAATGTCAGAAGATTGTATTAATTTTAATATTTCTGCACCATATTCTGATTTTGAATCTTTGTCCGTTGAATTAAATAATTTAATTTTGGATTTGTATTTTGAACCCTATGAATATTTGCTATCCGTATATTATGCAGATCCAGAAAATAAACACCGCGAAATATGGGATACTTTTAAAGCTATTAAACATTGTAGTGATTTTTATGGAGAAAAGGATACTTTTTCTTCTAATTTGGAAATTTATCTTCCTCCAAACGTAGTAACATTAATTGGAAATAAAATTAAACCTATAAATTTTGAAATACGTTTAGATAGTATTTTTTCTTAAAGTAATTTGTATATAAATTTAAAAGGAGAATTTAGTAATGAAAAAGAAAATAATGAAAAAGAAAATCATGAAAAAGAAAGTGTCAAAGAAGAAATTTGCAAAGAAAACTGTAAATCTAAGACCTATTCATAAAGTATGGGGTCCTTATTCTAACAAATCTAATAAAGACCATGTAATAATTAAATACAAAGATGATACTAGAAAGGTAATGAAAACGGATAAGTTCATACACATGGTCAATAGATACTACAAAAATGTTAAGATTGATATGTCTACGGATCTTCAGTTGCGTGTTGCGATGAAATCTGAACTTCGTGAAATTGATAAAGAAAAGAAGAAAAGTAATATTTCTATAGTTGCTTACAGAAAAACAGACGAAGAATGGGAAAAAATGCGAGCTGTGCACAAGGCTTGTAAGGAAGCGGATGTAGATGTTCCTTGGGCAGTGAAAGAGTTTTTTGTGGGTAGAGACCCTGAATCAATACCGGAAGTAAAGCAAGAAGTGCTAATTTCGAATGAATGCCTTGTAAAATATGAGTCAGGAGCCTACGGTATTGATCTGAGAAAATTGCCGGATGATATTGTAGCTTTTTATATTGAGATAAAATAAGAAATTTAGATATTGTAAAAAAGGGTTATACGATGAATTTAAATAAATACGGGAAATCTCCTAATGAGGAAAAAGTAATAAAGTTTTTTGAGGGTTTGCTTAAAAATAATGAAGTAATTTGGTCGGAAAAAGGTTGGATAATTAAAGGTTCTGTTAATTTAAAAAACTTTAATTTTTCAAATCTTCCTCTATTTTATCGCGTAGAAGGTGATTTTGATTGTTCTCGGAACAAATTAATCAGTTTGTATGGATCTCCTATATACGTGGGCGGTAGTTTTAAATGTAATTTTAATAACATCCAATCATTACGATATTCACCAGAAACAGTAGGTACTAGTTTTAATTGTTCTAACAATAATTTGGTTTCTTTAAAAAATAGTCCGAAACGTGTTGGAGTTAGTTTTTTCTGTTCTAATAACAATTTAGAGTCATTAAAAGGCATTACTTCATATTTGTCGGGATGTTTGGATTGTTCTTATAATAATTTGACGTCACTTAATGGAAGACCTACATATATCGGATGGAGTATATATTGTAATAATAATAAAATAGAGAAACTTAATTTTTTTGACGAAGAAATTCATGGAAGTTTATACTGCCATAATAATAAAATAAATGATTTGCGAGGTTTACCAAATAAAATTGGTAAAATTTTTTTATTTTATAATAATAAAGTTTCTATTGATAAAAGAATGCCAATTGTTGGATGGAAAAGTATTTTAAAATAAATTTGTGCAATAAGGCGAGAATGCCGGAACGGTCTACGGATTGGACTTAAAATCCAACGGGAGAAATCCCTTGTGGGTTCGAATCCCACTTCTCGCACGGGTGCTGCGATGTGGAGCTTAGATACACTGCTAAGCGTCCTAGAAACGGTCTGAGATCGTGAGGTTTACTAGACCTCAAACGCCGCTTGACTTCTCCTCAGCGGCCCGTCTCTTGGCCCTGTGTGGTGGTAGGAGAACACCGCACTAGGAGGACACATTTTATTTAGCTGGAGCAGGACCAGCCAGCACCATATTTTATTTAACACGTATAGGGTGAGGATATGATGAAAATTAATTTTGATAATATGCGCAGAGGTATGGTCAGAGAATTAAATTCTCTGATTCAAAAGTATAATGCCGGAAATAGTAATTTATCTGAAGAAATAGAAATGCTGTGTTGTTATATAGGTGGTTTTCTTTGTATTTATGATCCTGATATAGAAAATTTTTCTGATTTATCGGATGTGCTAGAAATAGAAGAATTAAAAACTGATATATAGAGGGAGAGATGAAGAATACGAATAGTTGGAGAGCTTGGATTGCTATTGCTGAAAATTTAAAAAATCTTGGTCAAGTCCAAGATTTTTTAGACAAAGTACCAGATACTTATAAGTTATTAATAGCTTCGTTGTTGTCCGCAGCAAAATGGCATGTGTTAAGAGATACTAAACGTGGATTTGGGAGTAGTTGCGGTTTATGTGGTTTGTACTCCCCTAGTTGTAATAGACTAGGTACATTTTGTCCTATTACTATATTAGATAAACAATGTGATTTAACCGAATCTCTATATGCTAGATGGGATGAAGCTGAAGATGTTGAAGATTCTATATATGATTTGGTATATGGAACATATAAAAAAGAGTACTACAGATTGTTTGGAGAATAATATGGATATTGACAAATATTTGGATGATATAGGAAAAAAACGCAGGGAAGACCAAAGTATTCGCTGTCCACATTGCAATAAATTAAATTATGATCCGCATAATCATTATTCTGATTTTGAATTAAATAACTTGGTAACTTATTGGGGAGAAGACGGACCACAAGAAGTTTATTGTGAGCATTGTGATGCTCTATTCTGGGTTAAGGAAAATGTAGAAAGAACTTTTGACTGCGCTAAAACAGAAAATGATTTATAAAAAAATTAGAGAAGCTATAGAAGAAATTCAGCAGCAAAATATAAGTAGTACTAATATAATTATATTAGCGTCTTATGGCACTAAAGAGATTTTAAAAAAGGAATTGGTAGATTTATATCATATAAATATAAATAATTCAAAAAACTATATATACGGAGTTCTCTTCGTAGAAGACGGAAGTATAGAAGATCTTGTTGTTAAATCTTTAATATCGAAAAAAGAATTAAACGAGGTATAAAATGAAAATGACTGATGGAGAAAAAATGGTTTGGGCTGCTATGTTTGCTCAAGGTTACTTTGATACTGTTAATGCTTGTCAACGAGTGTGCGACACGCCAGAGCTGATGGAAGCTTATGTTGAGGACAGAGTACCTGAAGTAATGAAAACAGCTTGTGGGGCCGTACAGGAGCTTAGGGATTGTAGAATTATCGTAGAGGAATCTCTAATATCGGAAAATGATATATCTTCGTTAACTATGCTAAAGTTTATTTTGGATTAATTTTGTTAATATCTGCTAAAATTATTAAAGCTCGCACACCAAAAAAGTGCTCTTCTTGTATGTTTACGATAGATCCAAAATCTATTTGCTGGAGACTCTATGGATGCGCGGAAACTGGGGATAAGCCCTATACAATTTTTCTACATAAAAGATGCGGAGACTTGTATAAAGAATCCCCGGGCAATGAAAAAATGTTTAAAGCCTTAAAAAAATATAATAATAAATATAAAACTAAACATATAAAAAAATAATTTAAAAATATCTATACAGAATATAATAGTATACTCTTTTAGAGACTTTCCCTTAAAAAGGGAAAAAGAAAGGGGTATACTATATGAAAACTGTAACATTAACAAACAAATCTAGCAATACATTATCCTTTCCTAATTTTTATATAGAAAAATATAGTTCTTACAATATAGAATTAAATGAAATTCAATTTGATGAGGAATTATTAAATATAATTTATGGTTATGTTACTGATGTTAAACTATCTTGTTACTTAGATTCTGTAGAGCTTTCTCCCAGTGAAATATTAACGTTAAAATACAGAGATGTATATAATGACGGATCTATTGGTAAAGATGAAACTGTTGCGGATATGGATATATATGTTAACGCTACTACGGGAGCTGATGTTTTAGGCGATGGTAGTTCCAGTTCTCCTTATAGTACGATTACCAGAGCATATGCGGATGTTCCTACTAAAATTAAACACGTTGTACATATTCATATTGCCGCTGGTACTTACAGTGCATGGCCATCCAATATAGATCATTCTTTTATTGATGCTGGGTTCCTCTCTTTTGATGGTTCGCTCGCTTTAGTCGATGCATCCACTGAAATGACAATTGATGTAGCAGGACCAACAGTAATACAGACTAATAACGTGGCTGATATTCCTGTTGTTGGTGGTGGTTTGACTTCTAATGCCTATCGTGGAAAATATGTTAAATTTACGAGTGGTGCAAGAGTAGGTGAAGTCGCCGCGATTGTTTCGAATACAACTACCTCTTTAAGAATTGAGTATACGTATATCGCTCTTTCTGCGGGAGAAACTTTTAAGGTTGTAGAGCCTGGTGTGACCATTGTTTCCGATCAATTTAAAAATTTAATTGGCGGTGGAGGCAATACTTATTTTGCTAACCACGGATTGTTCGGGCTGGATATAGATTTTTCTAGTAAACGCTTGGTTGTGCAGGATTGTTGTATTAATATGACAGGATCTATTATTTCAGGTACTGTACAATTTCATGACACTACTACAGATATGGGGTTGTACTATTATCCTTCACCGACGGATGTTGTAGATGATTCAGGTCTTGTTAGTAACTATAATACTAATTGTATTATGAAAAAGGGGACGGGCACTGATTATCTAACAGTTTACGGAAGCAGCGACATTACAAGACTTTTTGTGTTCGACAAAGGTATTGATGTTGCGTATTCGAATTGCCTGGTTGGTTATTGTGCAATTGCTAACGCGACTAATGGCTATGGTGTTGATGCGTACGCGTCTGTTGGTTGTGTACGAGTAGCGGGAATTTATATTGAGGCAAAAACCAACAATCAAGCGGTTAGATTGCCGATGGTAGGTTCCGCCAATGTTGATGCTGTGTTTGTAGAAAGTGCACAGTACGGTGTTAAATTGTGGCCTGGTGTTTGTGGCGTCACGATTAAAGGTCTGGAAGGTACTGCGGCTAACGTGACGAATGCAATTGCGATGGGCCAGGGAAGCAGGGCGGTTATCGAGAATTCCTCATGCACTCTTGTGGGTGCTGGAGGTGCGGCAACGGCGATAAAATGGCTAAGCGGTGGCGCAATAGACACAGCGTATCCAGCGGCCAACGCCGAAGTAAACGATACACTCGGTTCTCAAATAGTCGGATACTAAAAAGGAGATTTTTATGGCTATTTCAAAAAAAATGAAAGAATTTTTGAAAGTAAATGAAAAAATTCTTATACAGAAATACGGATTACATTTTTATGGTTTGGCTTTAGACGAAAAAATAGATAAGAAGACGTTAAAAGAAATGGAAGAGCGCATAGATAAATTAGAATTAGATTAATTAAATAGAAAAAAATAAGGAGTTATAAATAATGAAGAGTATTATAATAACAAACAATACAAATTCAATTCTTTCTTTTCCTGGATTTAATATATCCCATCGTGATTCCTATAGTCTAGAATTAAATGAAATACAGTTTGAAGAAATTTTATTAACTGTAATATCCAATTATGTTGAAGAAGGAAAAGCATCTTGTTATTTGGATTCTCAGCAATTATCCGCAGATGATGTGGAGAGTTTGAAATACAGGGATGTAGTATCAGACGGATCTATTGGAAAAGATACTACAATAGAAGATTTGGATATTTATGTTAATCCTACTACTGGAGATAATTATTCAGGAGATGGATCGGCAGATAGTCCATATGCAACAATAACTTATGCTTTTTCAAGAGTTCCTAAAAAGATAGAGCATAAAGTAAATGTTTTAATCGCAGCAGGAACATATTCTGAATTTCCTTATGATCTTACTCATGAGATTCATAAAGGAGGTCAGTTAACTATTCAAGGACAAGGCGACCCTACGGTTATATATGGCCCTTATACAACAACTTCTTGGACAAATATTGTAGCTGATGGTACTACAGTAGCTCATAATATTAATGTAGCGGGAGCTAGTTGGACAACAGATCAATTTGTTGGTTATTTCTTAAGACCAACTTCTGGAGCTAATTCTGGTCGTTATTATTCAATTCAATCTAATGATGCAGATAAAATAACTCTTGGATTAACTTCTATGCCTCTTGCGCCTACAGATACATTTGAAATAGTTGATCTTCCTGTTAAACTAGAATTAAATCATGGAGTTGATTTCCACGTAGAAACGAGAGGAGATGAAAGTTTTCCTTCCTTTTACGGTTTAAGCTTTGGAGTCACTGGGATTTATTTTAAAATTGATGGATCTACTTACTATGGTTTTAAATTTTCAGGAAATCAAAATAATTCCTATTTTAACGCTGTAAAATTTAATTCTGTTTGGAATGCAGTTGAAGGGACAGCTACAATAAATATAGGAAATTTAATATATCCAAATGAAATAAAAAATACAGATATGAGAGTAACTAATATGATATATGTAAATTATATAACAAGTACCATTTTCACCGAAACAGATTTGGCCCCTGGTTCATGGAAACGATCATTTGAAGTTTCACGAGGTTCTTGTGAGATAGATTATGTTTCAGTTATAGGAGGCTTTTGTGCATTGAATGGATCATATCTAAATGTATATCATTGTACAGCTTCAGGGTTAGAAAGTTATAATTCTAACGTAGATTTGTCAGAAAGTTATTTTGGAAGATGTTTTGATGATGTAATTTATGTAAAAAGTACTTCTCTTCATTGTCAAAATATTTTTATTCAAGATGCTGTTAAAAGTGCTTTTTATGCTATAAGAAGCAAATGTCGTTTTTCAGATATTGGGGGTATAGCAGCTAATATAACGAAATATGGTATGCATATAGGAGTAATAAGTAGTGTACAAATAAGAGATACAACATTAGGTGGTCTTTTAGGAGATATACATTGGGATATTTCTGGAACTACTGTTGCATACCCCGCAGCAGGTCTTTCTGTTACAGATAGTGCAGGTTCTTTTGTAGTAAATAAGTAGGAGAAGAAATGAAATATCCTTGTTTTCCTTTGTGGAAGTGGGCATATCTTGGTTGGATAATTCCAGGATTATTAGTAACAACTATATTAGTTTTAGTCCTATGCTTTGGAAAAAATCTGGATGCTACGCAGTTAATTATTTCTACAGTTTCTTGTAGTTCTATTTTTGCAATTTGCACTATTGGATTCATAACTCAATTAGTACTTAGATATAAAATAATAAAAGATATATTATATACTATATCTATTAATAATGAAAGCGAAATCTTAATTTTTAGAAAGAGTAAAGGTATAGAGGATCTAGAAAGATTGTGGAAAGTTATGATCCCTGTACCAGGAATAAAAACTAATATCAATAATAATATTGAAAAACTTAAAAAAGTTGCTCCAAGAGCTAATACAAAATATTTTTCACCCCACGTTTTTGTTACGTTCAAAAAACCAGGTACAATAAAAACTGAAAGATTTGGGAAAGTATTTAGACATTACGGAATACAAAAAGGAAGATGGTGCGAAGTAGAGTGGGGTGGAAATATAGATAAAACGCTTAACTTATTACTTCATGAATTGGAACATGCTGTTTTAAGTTTCGCATATCCTAAGTGGGATGTTGAGAAACAGCATCGAATAATGAAGGAAAGGGAAAAAAATGTCTAAAATAATTACTGTAACAAATATATCACAAAATGTATTGTCTTTTCCACAAGCTAATCTTACTTTATCTGTTGGGGAACAAAAAACAATAGATTTGAACGAAATTCAATTTAATAGTACTATATTGGATATTTTATCTACTTATGTTTCTACAAGTAAAGCTTATTGTTATTTGGATTCTGTACAATTATCTGCGGATGATGTAACTAGTTTAAAATATAGAGATGTAGTATCAGATGGATCTATTGGGAAAGATACTACTGATACAGATTTGGATATTTATGTTAATCAAATTACAGGAAATAATTATGCAGGAGACGGATCAGACAGTAAACCTTATGAAACTATTACGTATGCTCTTTCCAAAATACCAAGGAAAATAGGACATAAGATAAATGTTCTACTTACCGAAGGTACTTATACTGAGTTTCCTTATGATATTACTCATGAAATACATGGAATTGGTCAATTAACAATTCAAGGACAAGGAGATACTACTACAGTTGCAGGACCTTTCACGATTACAGGAACTACTAATATTACTGCTGCGGGTGTTCCTGTAGCTCATGATATAACTGTAGCTGGAGCAGGATGGACAACAGATCAATTTGTAGGAAAATTTCTTAGAGCGACTTCTGGATCTAATTCTGGTAAATGCTATGCTATTCATTCAAATGATGCAGACAGAATTACTATAGGAGAATCGCTTTCTATACCAAGTACGTCTGAAACATTTGAAATTGTAGATTTACCTGTAAAAATTTCTGTCAATCACGGGATAGATTTACATGTAGAGAATAGGTTTGACATAGGTACATTGTATACAAATGGAGTCAGATTCGGTGTAACCGGTATTTATCTTGAAGTAACAGGATCAGATAATAGACTAAAGATCTCTGGAAATGACAATTTCCTTCATACTAATGGAGTAAAATTAAAAGCTGCTAAGACTACGGTTGAAGGAAATGTATTTATTGGGGGTGCAGCTTTATCATTTCCAAGTGAAATTAAGAATGTAGATTTTAGATTACCCAATACGGATTATTTTCCTGGTACGATTATTACTGATACAGATGGTGCTCCAGGATCTTACAAGAGAGCTTTTGATATATACTACGGTAAGTGTAATCTTGCTGATGTTACTGTTCTAGGAACTATATTTACAGGCTATAACTCAAATATGGAAACTTACGGAGTAACTTGTTCTGGAATAGAAATATATGATAATTCCAGTGTGACTATAAATAATACATATGTTGGTAGATGTTTCTCTAGTGGAATATATTCAATTGGTGGTTGCGGGCATTTCACTTATGTATACTTTAGAGATACTGTAGATAGTGCTTTTTTTGTTAGACGTGCTAATTTTGATTGTGTAAATATTGATGGAGAAACTGCAAATATTACTAAGTATGGTCTAGAAATAGATGCTTTATCTATTATTAGAATCAACGCATCAGCACTAAGCGGTACTCTTGGAGATATTCGATTTGTCACAGGAGGAACTACTGTTGCATATCCAGCAGCAGGTCTTTCTGCTACAGATAGCGCAGGTTCATTTGTAGTAAATACATAGGATAAGAAATGAAATATTCTTATTTATCACTATGGAAGTGGTCATATCTTGGATGGATAATTCCCGGATTATTAGTAACAACTATATTAGTTTTAGTCCTATATTTTGGAAAAGATATAGATTCTATTCAGTTAAGTATTTCTATAGTTTCTTGTGTTTATGTTTTTGCAATTTGCACTATTGGATTCATAACTCAGTTAGTACTTAGATATAAAATAATAAAAGATATATTATATATTATATCTATTAATAATGAAAGCGAAACCTTAATTTTTAGAAAGAGTGGTGGAGACTTATATAAAGAATCTCCAGGTAATAAAAAAATGTTTAAAGCTCTAGAAAACTATAATAATAAATATAAAACTAAACGTATAGAGAAATAATTTAAAAATTTCTATACAGAATATACTAGTATAACCTTTATAGTATTCTCCTGTAAAAGGGAAAAAGAAAGGGGTATACTATATGAAAACTGTAACATTAACAAACAAATCTAGCAATACATTATCCTTTCCTAATTTTTATATAGAAAAATATAGTTCTTACAATATAGACCTGAAAGAGATACAATTTGATGAAGGTATCTTAACAGTAATTTCTAATTATATTTATTCAGGAAAAGTTGATTGTTATTTAGATAACCAAAAATTAACTTATACCGAAGTTTTATCTCTGAAATATAGAGAAACAGATTCTTCTGCCTCTTTTGGTAAAGATGAAACCGCAGCAGCATCTAATATTTATGTTGATTGTGATAATGGAGACGATTATGCGGGTAATGGTAGTAGTAGCGATCCATATAAAACACTAGCATTTCTTGAAAGTTTACCTTTCACTATAAAATATAAAATACATGTTAGATTCAAAGTAGCAGGAAATTATACAGGTTTTCCAGCATTTTTTAAACATAGATATATAGAAGATGGAAAAATAATTTTCGATGCTACAGGATTAAGTTATCCCATAGTAGCAGGCCCTTTTGCTATAGGGACCGCTACGAATGTAGCTTCTACTCCTGATCTATTTGGTTCTTATTTCGGAAAAGATTTACAAGTTACGGGTACTCCTGGATGGAGTTCCGATCAATATTATGGAAAGTTCATTCATGTGCTAACCGGAAATTGGGCGGGGAAAGTTCAACCTGTTTGGAAAAACGACTCTGATACTATTAGAACATTTACAGAATATTATGGTTATGCTCCTGGAGATACTTTTAATATTGTTGACTGTCCTGTTACAATCACATGTTCTTATCGTGTAATTGTAGAAGGAGACAGTATATTAGACGACGAATTGTATATGAATACGCATGAAACCCCTTGGGGTTTAGAATTTTTTGCAGGAGCTATTAAATTTGTGGCGACTTCAGCAACTGGTGGAGATAGATCATTTACATTTAAAAGTATTTCTGCGCATTTACCTTTTTGTAGTATAGTTGACAGTGATAAATATGTATTTTTAGAACTTTTTAATAGTCAGTTAAATTGGCAATCGGTACTGTACGAACCCACTTTTGACAATCCACAAATAGATGATATTGGATCTGTATGTACTAATATTTTACCTTCCAATGGAGCGGTTCCTACTTCTGATAATACTAATGTTGTTATGCATAATTCTGAAATATCAGGTGTTGTAGTACGAGGTCGTATTGAAGGTATAAAATCTTATGATAACGCAGTAACTTTCTCTATTTGCGGTGGGCTTACATTTGAATATTCGAATGCTATGAATGCTATATCTGCTACATTAATAGAACAGATTGGATTTTCTACTATTGGATTTTTAGCTGCCGGTCACACAAAAATTTATTCCTGTTATTTTGCGGCATGTAATCAAGCTATACAGGCTAGAGGAAGATTAACAGTATCTTATTTGATGGGAAATAATACAGCGGGTGCATATGCTATTAAAGCCGAAGAAGCTTGTATATTTTATGCAAAAGGAGGTCCTGTTGTAGTAAATATCTTAGGGGCGACGGGAGCTATTCAATTTACATGGGACGGATCTACACAAGCGACATGGCCTGCAAGCGGTAATAGCTATACTACTACAGGTGGGGACATTATTGCAATGAAATAGAATAAAGAAACATGTCTAAAACAATAACATTAATCAATAGCACATCTAGTTTTTTGTCTTTTCCGAATTTCAATATAATCGCACACGGACAAAAGAGCGTAGACTTACATGAAATTCAATTTGACACCGCAGTATTAGATGTTGTAGCAGATTATATAAATGCCGGAAAAGTTTCTTGTTCTTTAGATTCTGAAGTTCTTTCTTCGGAAAAAGTACTAACTTTAAAGTATAGAGATGTGGATAATGATGGTCTTATAGGTAAGGATGAGACAACTGCAAATATGGATATTTATGTTGATGGATCTAACGGTAGCGATGTATCAGGAGATGGTAGTGAAAGTATTCCGTATGTAACTATAGATAAAGCATATAATGATATACCTTATTTAATAAAACATCGTGTACATATTCGTTACACGGCCGGTACATATACTTCTTTTCCTAATTATGTTAACAAAAAACTTGACAGAAATGGACAATTAACGTTTGAATGTACTGGAGATCCCGTAGTTCTTTCCGGGCCTCATACCATTGGTACTCTAACTAATCGTGGTGTATTAGCAGGATTAGATATTACAGTTAGTGGTGCGTCTTGGACTAATGACCAATGGTTTGGGAGATTTATTAAGATGACTAGTGGTGCGGGGAGTGGATATACTTTTCCTATTTACAAAAATTCTTCTAATGCTATTAAAATACCTTATAATTTCGCGGGTATAGCTGCAACAGATTCTTTTAATATTATTGATCCTGCTGCTAATATAAATATTAATCAGTCTATAACATTTGATGTAGATGGTAGCATTTATTGGTCAAATTCACAATTTGGTATTGCAAACACCGTATTTACTTCTACAGAAGCAAAACCTTTTATTTGGAAGGGTGATGCCATGTCGATCTTAACACTTTGTCGTTTTAAGGTTCCAACTGATGACAATATTTGGATACAAAGTGGCGGAAGTGTTAATTCAGTTCCTCTTTTAGACAGTGATGGTTTTGATGATACTGCGTATAGCATTGGTTATATATCGTCCCTTCAAATGTGTAATAGTTTGATCGGTGCACCCGCTGCTCCCGATACGGATATATACATAGAGCCCGGAAAACACTCTATTAATTCTGGAATTAATCTAAATTGTTTTTGTACGAGAACCGGTGTAACAGTAGTTACCGAGAGATCTACATTGCTTCTCGCTGCCATGGATCATCTTGTTATTGATCATAGGGCTCAATGTTCAGCTAGTTATTGTAGATTTGATGTTGAACCTACATATAGTACTATAGATTGTATTGCTATCGATGATGGGGGTTTATTTGAAGGGTCTAATATATTCATAGACACGGCACCCAGAGATATTTTGAAATTAGAAGATTTTTCTAGAGCTATAATAGAAACTATTGACGAATTATCTTCTGCAACACGTTATGCTCTTTATTTAAACGGATCGTGTCGTCTTATTTTTAATGCTGGTAGCACAAGTATTTCGGGTACTACCGCAGATATATATTTTAATAGAAGCGCTGCGACACATTCTTTACCCTCTGCGGGAAATAATGTAAATGACAGCGAAGATTCTTGGATATTAGCAGAATAAATAAAATAATAACTTAATACGATATAAATATATAATTTTTCTCTTCCGTATTTTATAATCAGACATTCGGGGCAATTTTATAAGATGTGGGAGGAAAATAATGGGTATTGATAAAAGTATCGTAGAAGATGGTCTTTTTGAAGGAAGTTTGTCGGAAGAGTGGTTTAAAACACTTAGAAAGTTATCCAATATCTGGAAAGACGTGTCAGAAGATTGGGGCGTAATAAACATTTTGTTAAATATTATAGAAAATAGAGACAATGTAAAATTAATAAAAGTAATAGATAATGATATATTTGTTGCAAATGATAAGTCTAAACCCGTAGGTTTTTTGGATAAAAAATTAAAAAGAATGTACTTCTATGGTACGGATATAAAAGGAATTTTGTATGAAGAACGCTGATAATGATGTTATAACAGTTCAAAGGTTTTTATATAGTAGAGAATCTGTGACCGAGGAAATAGTTGATTCTTTTGAAAAATTAAAAGCATCTTATAAAGATGTCTTGGCATCAATTAACACAGAAGAAGAAAAATGTAATAATTGCGTTAAGTTAGATGAACTTAAAAAATTAATTAGCACGTATGCTCCTTATATAGTAACAAGAAAAAATAAGTATATGGATGAAGAGGGTTTACTAGAGATTTGGCGAGAAAGATATAATTTTTTAGAAGCAAAAGTAAGAAGATTCGAATTGCATATGAGAATTATTATGCAAGCTATTTCCGGCTCTCCGGAAAAAGTACCTGTTTCTTTATCCGATCCACGATGGAATTTGGCAGCTCAAGCTATTTTAGAAATGAAAGAAAACCTAAGTTCCACTATCATTAAGGAAAGAGAGCGTGCAAATAATGCGGAAAAAATTGTAGAAATTTTGAGAAATGAATTAGAATCTAGTGAGTTTAGGGATGCACAAGACACTGTAAAAGTTATCAACGGTATATTAAATAATAGGAGAAATGAAAAATGTCCGATATAAAAGATCAACATGCTGGACAATCGGCAAAAGAAATTATTAAAGCTATTAAAGAAATGACAAATAAGCTGCTAGATGCTTATAGGATACCAGAAAACTATGTAAATCCAGACAAATACGTGAATAAAGAAACAAATTCCATTATAAAGGATGCTCTAAAAGTAAATAAAGCGGATAAAGTCTGGTGCAGGGAATGCGGTCAGAGTATTAAAGTAAATTATGAAACATGTTTTAATGAAGGCTGGCCGAAATGTTGTGGGTATACAATGACTATTGATGATCCGGAAAAGGTGGTACGATGAGCTTTCCCCCAGTAAGAAATGCAGTAGATAGTAGAGAATGGTTTATAGATGCAACTCCTTTGGGCTATGCTTTAAGGATACTTCTTAATTATAGAAAAAAATGTGATGAGGAATGGATAACCAGTGGTATGACTAAAGAAGAGTCCTTAGTTTTTAGTAAGATGAATGAGGATCAACAAAAACGTGGCGAGGATTTGGACAGAGCTATTAGTATTTTATTGGAAAGTGGTTATGAACCCAATCAATCTGATTTGATGGGGGAAGATTTTGAAGAAAATTGTACACAAATTATTAGCAAGGGTATAAAGTTATGAGCCATAAACATTTAATGCTTAAATTAAGTAAAGATACTAATATATTCACAGAAAATGCGGGAATATATTTTAATCGGATATCATTATTTGATAATAATGCACTATATAACCTTTTACTAAGTTCTTGTCACTATGCAGAATGTTCTATATTTGCTGTTGTTAAACATGAATTTTTTCCCGAAAGTGTAGGTTTTAGTGTTGCAATTATTACCGGAGAAAATCATGTTATAATGCATACAGAACCGAAAAATAATATTATATATTTGGATTATTTCAGTTGGATAAAAAAACCAAATTTTGATAAATTCAAAGAATTTTTTGAAAAGGTCGGTTTTATAATTGAAGACGAGAAAATACTTGAACGGTAGAAGGAGATACTTTTATGTCTGCAACCAAAGAAGAAGCAGAAGCACATGCATTAAATCGTATTAATGCCAACAGGAAAATAATGTGTTTAGAGGAATTGACTTTAGAACAGCTAAAAGAAAAATATGATAATACTAGATGGAAAAGACTGATAGAAAGAGAGCTTAGACAGATGTCTCTAGATGAGTGGAAAAAGAATAGATAGTATAAACAAAAGGGGGCATGAATGGAAGAATTATCGGATTGGGTAATTCCTATTTTATTTTTTATTGTCGGAGCTATTTATGGTTCTAGTGTAAAAACAGAGTATAGAGAATTTATGGGAAAGAAAAGAAAGAGGTCTAACGAATGAGTGACTTTTATAAAGAATTGGAACTAAATAATTTGAAGAAATCCAATGTAAGTTTATCTGGCCGTGTAAATCATTTAGAACTAAGAATAAAAAAAGCCCTAGATATTTATACGCGCAATAATCTTAATAACGATGATAAAATAAAAAAGATGGCTCACGAGTTACAAGGTATTGTGGAAAATGTTAACTAAAAATATTGTAAGAAAGTTTGTTACGGAAATTGTTAAGGCCATTGTGCAAGATCAATTCAACAAAATAAAAAAAGATATAACTGTATTTACAGATCAATTAGTAATATTAAATGAAGAAGTAAAAAAGTTAAATAAAGAAATAACAGCACGTAATAAAAAAATTAATAAGATATATAACGATATTTATAACGGATCAGTGGTAAAACTAACTAATAAAAATATGAATTAGGAGACATTCATATGACTACCTACGGAGATTTAAGCAGTGCAATACAAGATGTTGCAGATGCCAGTAAAGAAGATATAAAACTTGCTTTAGGAGATCCTACAGGGTTAAAAATTGAGTATCCTCCAGATATCGGAACCCCGCCAACACCGCCAGAACCAGGTGATACGGTAACGCCTGGTCAAGAATGGTTGGCAGATAAATTTACACGTATAATAATAGAAGGCTTGGCTAATTGGTTGGATGATAACGAAGTTCCTACAATTCCTGCGTTAAAAACAAAAATAAATGAAATAATTGAAAATTATAATCAGTTATTGGATGACTATAATAATGGAGTGGTTCCTTCCACAGCCAGTACAATTACGCCGTTATAAATAGATTTTTTATATTTTCCAAAGATCCTATAGTATATTAGAGACTGTTGTATGCATTCGCAGTGAATGTATGAATAACAAGGAGAAGAGAAAATGGCAACCCCCGTACTTATTAACATGGCTAGCTCTTTCCCTGCAATGCTAGAAGCATTGTATGAGATCGGAGCTATTACCGGAAACCCAGGAGCACAAAGTTTTAATCCGGCATTTGAGAAGAAGCTGGAAGAAGCTATTGATGATCTGGCCGCTGGAGACCCCGCCAAAGCAAAAACTGTGAAAGACGCGGTAAAGAAATTTATGGACGATACTAACGTCCTAAATAGTAATGTGTCTGGCGCAGCTGTATACTTTCCCTAGTTTTGATTTTATAAATCATGTCTGCTTCCAACCCTTATATAAGCTGGGAGACTCGTAGATGGCTCTACAAGCTCTCGCAAGAACAATTCCCTGTTATTGACGCGCCTTCTCGGGAGAACATACAGAAGGCTCTTGACCGTTCTTCTGTACAGGCACACCCCGGGGGGTTAGTATATGATGTGAGTAAGAAGATTGGAGCTTTAGAAAGCCAAGCCCTTGTCGCGGGTTCTTTGGCTGAGTTGTTCTTTGCCGCTGTAAACTTGACCGACGATATGCAGGATGGTGATTCATCTTATATGGATATACCAATGTCTTTGCAAATCAATACTCAATCGCATATGTTTAGTCTGGCTGTAATGAGATCTTACTCTATCTCAGATAAAATTGCGAACATAATGTTTACTTCGTTATCCAAAATGTTTGTGGGTCAAAGATTAGAATTAGTTACAACTTTATGGGATTATGATACTTATTATGAAGTGGCTAAAAGAGTTGCGGGAGAGCAGTTCGCTCTATATTTTAATTTAGCTGCTATATCCGGAGGATCTGATAATTTAGAAAATTGGTATAATTTAGGTATGACTTATGGAATCATTTTACAAATCATACATGATAAAAATTCGCTAGACGAACGTTATATAAGTTTAAGTAATAAAGATAAAAGTAATTTATTTAATAGAGCGTTAGACGATTTAGAATGTAAGGCAGAAATATGCGGTTCAATAGCAATAGAATATTGTCAAAATTTAGTAAGTTTGTTCAAGGGATAAAAAAGCTCTGGTTCTCATATTATAATTCAATTAATTTAGAAGGTTCTATGCTTCAATGTGGTCCGGCTTATGTTATACCCGTTGTGTTTTTATTTTCTTTTACCAATATTGGTATAAATTTATATGAAAATTATTATTATTTTATTTGTTGGTTTCCTCTTATATTCTCTAGTATCGCGGGTTTAATCTCTTCTACAGGTTATCATTATTATTGGAAACATAAAAATAAGCACGTAGCAGTAATATCGCAATTAATAGATATACCTCTTTATGCTTCGTCGGTTACTATAATGGCATCACTGTCGTCTGTACCGACAGTTTCGTGTAGTTTGATGGTTCTTTATATAATAATGTGTAATCAATGGGCTAGATTTATAGGTATTTCTATTATAAGTGTTATTAAAATTATATTAATACCTTTTATATTTTCTTTAATACTAGATATTACTGTAATTCAGTTTTTCTTATTTGTATTTAATTTTGTTTTTTATTTACATCAAGCAAGATTAACTCGTTCATATAGAACACTAGAAGTTAAACAAGAAAAGACGGAAGATGCTCTTGATCAAGTAGATATATTATTAAAAGAGGATAAAGTTGATTCCAGTGTTATTGCAGTAGGTACTTTACTGCATGAAATAAAAAATTTAATATTACCGGTTAATTTTAATCTTCAATTTATAAAAGAAAGTAGTGAAATCAACAGTATAGATGCATCTGATGCGCTGAATGATACTATAATAGATGTAGATAAAATATCTAAAATAGCGGAAGATTATTTATGTAATATAAAAGATGGTGATGATAAATTTTGTATTAAAGATCTTATAGACGAGTTGTATTCTAACGATATAAATAAGAATATTATAATAAAACAATTACCTAATGTTTATATAAAAGGTAAAATGGAAAATTTAAGAATATCGATAGATAATTTAATTAATAATGCTTTTGAGGCCGGATCTTCAAAAGTTGAAATAATATTAATGGTAGTAAATGGTGGAGGATCTATAACAATTGCTATTGAAGATGATGGACCGGGTATAAAGGAGGAAATAAAGAATAAACTTTTTACAAAATTTAATACAGATGAAGAAAAGCAAGGAAGTAGTGGGCTTGGTTTATTTTTAGCTAAAAATAAAATAAAAGCATTGGGCGGAAAATTAGAATTATATAAAACAGATGATAAAGGAACTACTTTTTATATAACTCTACCAATACTGAAAACAGCGGGTAATGAATAATGACAAATAACAGTAGAAGTCTGGGTAAAAAGGGTGTGTGTAAGCATTGCGGAAAAGTTGATATAGTTATAAAGTTTAGAAAAAAACTTACGTGTGCTACGTGCTTGAATCCTGATGAAAGACTAAAAATTTCTGATCTGGTTTTAACCAAGAGTTCCATGCAATTTATGACGGAAGAAGCGCCATGAGTAATATAAAACCTATAAAATTAGGTTTATCAAAAGTAGATAATTTAGACTTGTTTTTAATTTTAGAAAAATTAAAAATTCAGTATAATTATTGTACAAAAAATAATGTAAATGGAGGCATTGTAGTTGTTCATTTCAAGAAAGAAGCGTGCGAAGATTTAATAAAATTACTGGAAAAAATAGTAGATCAAGAGGATTAGATTCTATGAAAAACGTAGATAAAAAAATAGAATTAATAGAAAATAATAACATGGAAAATGTAGAAAAAACACCATTAATAAGTATAAAACACGATGTAAAGTTAAAAAAACATTTAGAAGAAATCCAGGAAAGTGTAGAGCTTAAGTCTATAGATAAGCTAGAAAGATTATCTTATGAAACTATGGAAATAATTTTAGCTGGTAAATGTAGAAACCAAGCATACAATAAACTTGAAGCTATAATTTTTGAATTAGGAAATCTCAGAAGTATTTTTCTATCTGGAAATTCTCTTTTAGATTAGATCACGCGCGCGTGCGCTGAATAGTAGATTTTACCGTAGGGAAAATCTTGCTATCTATATTTATATTATAGCTATACGTCCATTTGAACATAGTTATAATATAAATATAGTAGCAGAGATTGAACATAGAACTTGGAGTACATGTCACCATAGGTGACAAGTAGTCTAATAACAATATGAACTTAGAAATACAAACATGTATTTCTAAGTTCTAAAGGGTTAGGGTAATAGGATAGAAGAGGGGGTATGGGGGAGAAGGAAGGAAAGAGGGGAAGGGTCTATTATAGTTTATAACTAAAAATATAGTTTTTATATTTAAAAATTTGAAAATAAATTTTTAATCCGCTTATTGCTATCGATTATCAAAATCTTATTTTTTGTAAAAGTATCTTATTTTGTGAGGAGCTGCGAAATGGAATTTTCTTGGTATGTTTTCTTGACTATCCCCGTAGCCTGGTTTATGCAAAATCTTATGCATGAGTTAAGCCACCTTTTGGTTGGTTGGATCGTTGAGGGAAGAAAACCTTTGGGTGTTTACCCCTACCCGCACCGGTATCGTTCTAGATTTTATTTTTCTCGTTACATTTCTGGAGAGGCTTCTGAGTTTGCTTCCCCAAAGCCAAGACACATAGCACCATTTTTTGCTGGTTTATTTTGGTTCTTTCTTATGTCACTTGTAGTTTACTTAGTTCCAACTGAGTGGAAAATATTTTTTATTATATTTCCGCTAGTGGGTCTAATTGACGCAGGTTTTTTCTGGTACACTTATTTTTGTGGTAGTCCTGAGAGTGACGGGCAACGATTCAAATATAATATAGGGTGATGGGATGATCGATAACAGATTTTTACTTTTTATTGAGCCTAAAAATAAACCGGGTAAGAAGCCCGTGATAGATAATCTTACTAAAAAAATGACTGCTTGTTTTAGATCTGCTGTGTGCGAAGGTTGCGCGGATAGTGGCATAGGCCGTGTTGGAGTAAATACAGGTAAATTTATTGCTGGGCTTTCTACAAGAGGCTTTCATACTTGTTCTTGTGGCGCGGCTAGTTCAAATGTTGATTATCTACTTCCCGGTGGGGAAATAACAAATTTTTTGTGCATACATTATTTGGCGATGCACCGCGAGGAAATTTCCGAAGAGCAATTAAATCGTGTTAAGAATTTACCCGATTGCGGGGAAGAAGATCCTACGAGTTGTGAGATTTATGGGTATGATACAGTAGCCGGAGGGTAGCGTGATTTTGGAGAATTACAATATTATATCTTTTTGTTGTGCTGAATAATGACTAAAGCAAAGTTACATTACAAATGCAAGTTATGCAAATTAATTAAGCGAGACAAAGATCTTTGGGTACAAGTACATAATAAAGTATTAAAAGATAAAATGTCTCAAACTAAAGTTTTGGCTTGGTTAAATAACTCGATAGAAGTTTATAATAATGGAGTTATTAGAGAAAAACAGCTTCCGAAATTTAATCATCAAAATTTATCTAATCATTTTAAACAACATATTCCTACAGTGGACTTAATGATGCTAGAGGTTTCTCGCAGTATAACAACTTCTGTTGAGCGTGGTTCTGCCGCGTTTGATGAAACAACGCAGGCTATGGCAGATGCCGTTGTAACAGATGGTTATATAACAGAGTTAGATAAATTTAATCAACTTCGAGACATGATTCGTGATTTAGAGCAGCGTCTTATGGAATATAATGATCGAACCAAAAAGGAGTTGGAAAAAAATCCTAATAAAAAACCGAGCATACAAGAAATGAAATTGGCATTTGATTTAGCTCAATCCGCTATATCTACTAGACAAGATTTATTAAAATTAAAAAATAGTAGTAAAATAACTGAATCCGCAATTAAAAGCGCGGTTGAGCATACAACAATGTCTTTTTTAAATAGTTTAATTGATGCCACTGAAGAGGCAAACACAATGCTTAGGCAGATATTACCGGCTAATTCATCTGTTCCAGACGAGGTAATTTCTTTAATAAGGTCGAAGGTTAAGACCAATATGAAATCTGCTGTGCGCGATATTATAAATAGTATAATAAAGGATTTTGGGATAAAATAAAATGAAGAAATGTCCATTGTGTGGAAAAATGACAGCAGAGGAAACTATTAATAAAAAAGGTAATTACAAGTGTTTTAATGCTCCGTGTTATGAAAAGGGTTTTGAATTTGAATTATCTAAAAACGAAAACGAAAAAACTGGTAATTTTCGTTCTAGAGATTTAAGACCTAAGACTTGTTGTGAACAGATTCCGTTTCCGCGAGGATTATATAAACGCACGCGAGGCAACTAGATAGGATAAAAAATGAATCCCGAAACAAATAAATTTGAAGTACTATCTTCAGACACGAAGAAAATTGCTGATAAAATAAATGAATATAATCCCGATACCTTTGTTAAAAATGTTTTATTAAGACCTGATGGATCTCCTGTACCGAAACATTGGAGTATTTTTACCGTGGGTGAAAAGTATGTCATAAATGATTATACTTTTAAATGTGCTTATATTGGAGAAACGTCAATTTTATTTGAACCTGTGGGTCCTGTTGTTATAGGCGAGAATAAAGAAAGATGAAACACACAATAGAAAAATGTGTCTGTGTCAGAGAAACAGATAAAGCCATTTTAGTTGAGTGCGATGAATTTGATGAGGCTCTATGGATTCCTTTATCCCAAATTGATGATGATTCTGAAGTATATAAGGAAGGAACTGAAGGTGATTTAATAGCATCCAGTTGGTTTGCTGAAAAGAAGGGCTGGATTTAGTGGTAGATAAACCAAAATATTTTTCTAAAGATCATATGGCTCGTGATGAGATTGGAAAACCTATTGCTCGTGTTGTAATGGTTGATTCTGATTATGTTGAAGGTGAGAATATAAAAGTTGCAGTAGTAGAAATTCCGAAAGTTTTTAATCTTCGCCCTAAAGGTTTAGTACTATATATTGATGGAGATAAATATAAAATTCCGGAAAATATTCCTGATCTTAAGATAACAAATACAATAAATAAAATTTTAGTAAATAATTTTTATTTGGAAAGATTGTTATAATATGAAAAGTAAAATTTCATTGCTTTATTTACATTCTGGTTCTGTAGACACGTATGAACAAGTTCTAATAGAACCGGAGGATATATCGTCTGTTGAAGACCATACCAAGCTATCTATTTCGGGAGAACCTTTTTGTGTAGTTCATTTAAAATGTGGTAGATCCTATAATATTAATATGACTTTCAAAGAATTCTTGAAATGTCTATATGATTGTGGTTTAAGTACTAGTTCTAGGTCTTTAAAGAAAAGTTAATGAAAGACTTGGATGATTTTTTATCTGATTTAGACGATAAAATAGATAGCTGCGTTTCTTCTGGGTCAGCTTCTGTCGATAAAGATTTAGAATATCTTAGTCAACCGGCTCCAAACATAATTGAATGGATTACTCGTACGGAGTACTGGAATGTTCCGTCTACTTATAAGTTTTGGGGGCAATACCAGCATCTTCGAGATATGTTTAATTTGAGATGCAAGTTATGTAATTCTCAAGATCCTGAAGATATAAGTTGTTGGGGTAAATCTAGATTAGAATTAGAGTCCGAGACATTATTAGTTTGGAATACCGATTATAAAGATTTTGTTTGTCCTAAGTGCGGCAATACGATGCGGGAATTTCTTAAAGACGGGGTTATTCGTTATGTAAATGACGGTATTTGGATTATAGGAATGCGTGCGGGAAAATCGTATTCAGGCGGTCATGTTGGGGGTTATATAGAGCATTTAGCTATAACCCAGGGTATAAGAAACAAAGGAGCTCTCCAAACATTTCTAGGTCAGGAGAGATCAGAATGGTTTGAAGTGACTTTTGCCGCATCTACTGCAACTCAGGCGCAAGATACTATATACGCAAAATATAGAGAGATGCGCAAGAACAGCCCTTGGATAAAAAAGTATATAAATTGGGTTAAGAAAAAGGAAAGAAAGCAGACAGGCAGCGTAGATCCTTGGAAGTACCGTCAGTTAGATCATATTATAAGTGATGGTTATTTACAAGTTCGTTACAATAGGATTGCTTCCGATAGTAGTGGTGTAGCGGGTAAAACTAGGATATTTTCTTCTATTGATGAGTGGTCTCGTTTACAGGATACGGAAAGCGCACGATCTGCTAAAGAGTTATATCGAGTTTTGGACAACTCTTTGATGACGGTAAGAAACTATAATCTGGTTCATGATATTACAACGTTACCTTTTGGTATGATGTTTAATGTTACTTCCCCCCTATCTCAAGAAGATCCTGCGATGCTTCATTGCAAAAGAGCACAGGCCAGGGAGTTGAAGAAAACTTATTGGGTGCACTGCCCTACATGGGAGTTTAATCCAGAGCAGCCAAGGTCTGCTTTTGATGATAAATACGCGGAAGATCCAATAGGTGCGGAGAGAGATTTTGGGGCTAATCCTCCAAATGCAGAAACACCGTTGATTGATGATCCCTTAAGATTTTGGTCTTCAATTGATTTTAATCGTAGGCCGATTGCTACGTTTGTTGAAGAATACCGTAGTGATAAAACGGAAAAGTTGTATGTGGCTTCTGCCTTAGAATTTTGCGATTTAGTGCCTAAGACCCCTCATTATTTGTTTGGTGATGCGGGTGTCTCTTGGGATAGTTTTGCGCTTGTCTGTGCTCATCCTGAGTGGGTTGATGCTGAGATATATGAAGAGGGCAATGCGGCGATTGCGGAGCCAGCCAGAGGGCGTATAGAGCCATCAGGCGGCATGATGCATATACAGGATAGGTACGGTGTTCATCCCGATAGTCCTTCAGCTAGAGGAATGGGGAAGCGTTTTGTAAATCAGCCGGTTAAGCCTATTGTCTCAAGAATACACCCTGGAGAGATGTTAACGACGGTGGTGGATTTCGCTATGCGCATTGTACCCACTGTTGAGCGCGATATTTGGTTTCAATGTATTATAGATATTATCCAAAATTTAAAAGATCGTATTAATATTGCTTCAGTCTGTTTTGATCGTTGGAGTTCTGATAGTTCCATACAACAGATAAGAGATTTAGGTATTATGTCTCATAAAGAGAGTTTGAAGGTCGAGGATTTTGTGTCTTTTGTACGTTTAGCTTATAACGGTCGTGTTGTGATGCTGCCACCCGATGAAAAAGACAATCTTGATATAGATGCACATGGAAATTTAATGTTTGGGAAGACACAAGTTGAAATGAGTGGAGCGGGTGTGGCGGTTGTGGAGCTTATGCGTTTGAACAGATCTCCGGACTTGAAGAAAGTTTTTAACCCAAATAAAGGTAAGAAGCGCGGTATTGATTCCGATGACACTGCACATTGTGTAGTGGGCGCTAATAAACTGGTACAAGATTCTGTAGTAGATAGAACGTCGGATACTATGAAGCTGCGCGAGATGAGAAAGCGACAAGTTTCTCAGGCTGGATCTTATACAGGTAGGTTATTGCCCGGTAAGAGACCTTGGTAAATGGCTAAGCGTAGGAAAAAGATAGAGAAAATAGTTTTTACTAAGTTGTCGGATAAAAAAGTATCGAGTAAGCCTTCCTGTTTTGGTGAGCACGACAGTACTTGTGATAAAGAAGTGTGCGGTGAATACTATTCTAAATGTAAACTTTATTCCGATAATTATAATAAATAATATTTAAAGTCTTTAAGAATTCTCTACATTATAGTGATAATATATTTTGTTATGATGTGGGGGAGATCTTCACTTCTAATAATTTTGTCAGGGGGTGTGAAATGCCTGATGCCCGATTTATTACGATTACTAATAAGGATGATAATAAGTCTATTTCCGTTATAGGTAAAACTGGATTTGCCAGTGTTACCGTAGCACCTAAAGGTAGCGAGACTTTGGATATGAAATATATCCAATTGGATGATTTATTTGTAAATTCTTTGCTTGGTTTAATAGATAGCTCCGATATCGATGTTTATTTGGACGGAATACTCTTAAGTCGTGATGGTGTAATGGATTTGAAGTACATAGCTGCTGTGGGTAGTTCGGCTTATGGTAGTGCTCTTATTTCTGCGGGTAGAGATAGTCTTGTAACTAATTCGTACTTAAGAGGTCCTGGGAATGTGCCTACTAATATATCTGGTTATTATGTACCTGTTGCGCTTACTATAGGTTTTGTTACTGTGTCTACTAGTGGAAACGAAACATGGGTGGCTGAAGTGCGTAAAAACGGTGTTTTAACACCTATAGTTTCTTTGTCAATTGTGAACGCTGATCAGGGTTATGTTGCGCCGTCAGTAAATATTGATGCGGGTGATGAGATTCAAATGTATTGTAATGGCACATTAATAGATCGTCCGATTATTAATGTACTAGTGGTAAGGAGATAGGATAATGCCTATATATTTGACAACTACCGGATTACAGAGTCCAGTTGTTTTGGATGACTTGGGTGCAAGAACTTTTACGCACCCTACTGTTAATTACGATTTATTAGTGGAATTTACCGCAGAGGAAGTGGCCGCATCTTCGTCTATTCAAAATGCTGTGGATAATGAGTATATAACTATTACCGATGAAAATGGTAGTGAAATAAAAAGCATTCCTGTTCTTATAATAGATCAATTTGTAGACAGTACGGAGCCCAATGGTTTTATTAATACTACGGATTCATCTATAGCTTTTGACGACGGTACTCGCGCCTTTACTATTCAACCTACGGGATCTTCTTTTTCCTACTATACATCTGGGCAGAAACGTAATATAGATTATACGGACACTCTTATTATCTCGGATATCGAAGGATCACATTTTTTATATTATGAGGACTACACGTTGAAAGAGGAAGCGTCTCTTTCTTTTTCTACTTATTTACAAAATGCAATAGTTTCTATTATTTATTGGGATGCGGATAATAAAAAGGCTTTGTATTTTGCTGAAGAAAGGCATGGTCCTAAAATGGACGGTGCCGATCAGTTTTTATGGCATACAGCTATTGGTACCGTATATCATTTTGGTCTAGCTCCTATTTCTATGGTTGTGGACGGTGATGGCAGTTTAGATGCTCACGCGCAGTTGGGTTTGACACGCGGTCAAATAATAGACGAGGATATTATACACACGTTATCCGCGCGTGTTTCTACTGCAAATTGGCCGGTTTTTTATCGATCAGGTTCTGGTGTTTGGCGTCGTATAGATCCGCAAACTGCTTTTCCTTTGACTACAACGGGTACGGGTAGGATGGCTTGGAATCAGTTTACTGGCGGTAATTGGCAGTTAACAGAAGGTGGTGAGGGAAAATTTATTCTAATACATGTATTTGGTACTAATGATCCTAATCAGCCTTTTATTGCGGTGGTTGGACAGGTTGAATACGCGGATGTAGCGTCCGCTCGTACGGGTGCTAATACTGAAATTTCTTCACTTATTTTAACAGGTTTACCCTTTGAGGAATTTTTGGCTATCGCTTCTATTATCAGTGAAACTAGCAGCGCCTATACTAATGCTGTGAAAACCAGATTTGTATCTACGGGTACGGGTGAGGACTTTGTTGATTGGCGTGTTAGTCGGGCAAATCCTGTTGAGGGTAGTGTCCAAGATCATGGAAATCTTTCTGGTCTTGCTGATCCTGATCATCCTTTTACTGCGACTTATATAACAAAAGGGAATGCTGGGGTTATTACGTGTACTGATTTGGCGTGTTTATTTAATGCTGATTGGTGCTCAACTACAGTAAATGGGTTTGCGATTACTGATAATGGTGATGGGACTGTGGGTGTAGCTGCGGGTGAAGCTATGTTACGGGTTGGTGCTACCGAGTCTTCTGAGCTTAAGGTTTATGCTGTACCCGCAGCGGCTTCTATTGCTCTTACTGAAGCAACTCCGGGTAATGTTATAAATTATGTGTATATAGATGAGAATTCGGGAAATCCTATTATAACAAATTCCACAACTCCAGTTAATGGATTTTCTGAGATATTCATTTATATTATTGTACGAAATGGAAATACTTTATACATAAGAGATTTCAGGAATCAAGCTGTAGACATGCAGCATAACTATTATGAGAAATCTGTTACTACAAAAGGCTATGAACATGTAAAAACTGGGACAAAGACCACAGAAACCGGAACTCGTAATTTAAGTGTTACTGCTGGGTTTTTTTTCTATGGTTCTCGAAGAATTTCTCATCCGTCTTTTGATACTTCAGGCGCGGATACTTTTACCTATGTATACCAAAATGGCGCTGGTGGGTGGAATCGGGTCAGTAGTCAGACACAGATAGATAATCAAAACTATGATAACAGTGGGGTGTTGACAGCTGTAGGCGCTGGAAATTATGGTGTTCACTGGGGTTTTTTAGTTTTTGATACCACGCCGTTTTTGTCTGTTTTATATGGACAAGCGGTTTATTCGAATTTATCGGATGCTCAGATAGCTAAATTGCCCACAACATTACCTCCGGAATTTGATAATGTTTCCGTGGGTACTCTTATATTCAAGATTATAGTACAGTATAATGGGGTTAGTTTTACAGACATACAATCTCCGTTTGATCCATATCTATCAGTTTCTACATCACCTTTTGGCGGTCATAACACGTTGACTGGTATCCAGGGTGGGGCTTTAAATGATTATTATCATTTTACTAATGCTCAGCATACAGATTTAACTGATACCGGTGATACGGCTTTACACTATCATGCAACGGATAGAGCACGGGCTAATCATACGGGTACACAACTAAAAAATACAATATCCGATTTTACACACAATTTAGCGGGTGTGGAGCATAGTGCTGACACCCTTGCTAATCTGAATGCCAAGGTGTCGGACGCCACGTTGGATGATTCTTCTGCATCCCGTACTCCTACAGCGCACGGTTTAGCGGGTGCTCTTCATTCTGCGGACACTCTAGCCAATCTGAACGCTAAGATTTCTGATGCCACGTTGGATGATTCTTCAGCGTCTAGAACGCCCACAGCACATGCTATGGGCGGCGCTGCGCATAGTGCAGATACTTTGGCTAATCTTAATGCCAAAATATCGGATGCTACACTGGACGATTCCAGTGATACTAGAACTCCCACAGTACACGGTTCTTCACACCGAAAAGGTGGGTCGGATGCTGTTAGATTAGACGATTTTGATGATCCTCAAGATAATACTGATTTAAATGCTACTATAAGCGCTCACGGACTTTGTCCCAAGGGGGATAATAATTCAGAGCATTTTTTGGCGGGCAATCTTACGTGGCGTAGTACTAATAAAAGACAATTAGTTTTGGTGCCTGCTTCTAATTTGGATTATACGGGGGATTGGGTTACGGCTACAGTGGATACAAATACAGCAGGTGTTGGTGCTCCTTTGTCGATTGCCAGTGACGGAAATTTTGATATGGCAGATGCCAATGTGGATGCCTTTATGCCGTGTATAGCATTAGCTCTTGCTACAGGTACAGGATCTAAACCTGTTTTATTAAGTGGTACTATTAGGAATGACACTTGGAGCTGGACACCCGGAGGTATAATATATGTGAGTACTACAGCCGGTCAATTAACGCAGACTAATCCTACAACAACAGGGGATTATTCTCAGCGTGTAGGCTGGGCGACTGCGTCGAACGCTATTTATTTTGATCCCGCATCTTGGACGGAGATAAAAATAAATTAATATGGTTAAAAAAGATAAAAAAGATAAAAAAGTTGTTAAAGATGAAGTAAAGATAGTTCGGGGGGAGCTAGGAAAACGGAGAAATATGTATAAATACGATACAGGTGCGATATTCGGTAATTGGGACAGATTTCATTGTGGTCATGAATATATTTTAGAGCAGGCATTTAATTTATGTGAAAATATGGTTGTTGCTTTTACTAAGTCCGCATTTTATTCGTCGCCACAGGGAGAGACCTGGGGTATTCAGGATATAAATTTTAGAAAGCAAATTGTAGAAACTTATATAAATAATGATCTAAATGCAGAAAATCGGGTTACATATTTAACATATGACACTATTGCCGATGCTTTAGAAGACGCACATAATGTGGATTATGATGTTATCGTGTTGTGCGAAAAAGACAAAGGCCGCTGTTGGCAAAAAGAGTATTCAAAGGTGGCGCGGAGAATAGCCAGTGTAAATAAATCGGAACCCGCTATTTATATAGTAAAGCCTGTATGTACAGGTAAAATCCCTATATGTTCTAGTAAGTTAAGAAAACAGGAAAAAATAAATGGACCAGTATAAGCAGAATACCACTACCCTGGACCAGGGTCACGATATGTATGATAGTGGTAATAGAAGTACGGCGCAACCTTTGACTTTTGGGTATCCTAAGATAGATACAATAGATCGAGATTTTCGTTTAGCTTGTAGGTGGCAACCAAATATTGATATTTCACGGCATAATATAACGGTTAATTCTTCTTATATAAGATTAACTTGTGCAGCACAAGGTTCTGGCGCTTATACAAGCGGTGTTCATGTGCATGATGGGTCTGCTCCGAATTTGTCTACTACAAATTTAGCTTTTGGTTACACAGATATTGGTAATTCCCAAAATTGGTCTATATCAACAAATTGGGTTGTGGGTACTGAGTATACATCTCCTGATATGAAGTTAGCTGTTAAGGATTGGTTTGATCGTGGCGGGTACAGTTCTTCTGATTACATTGGTTTAATTGTGGATGGTGGTGATTCTGCCAGTGATGAGTACAAGGATTGTTATAACGCTAATTATTCAACAGCTTCTTATAGACCTGAATTAGAGATTAATTATGACTTAATATTTAAAGACGATATAAATGCTGTACCTAATGCAAATATAGATGAAATTAATGGGATTTCTCTTGAAGATATATATTCTGTATCGTCATGAAGAAAGGACGGGGGAAGATGCGAGGTGAACTATGGCAGCGAAATCAAGGGATACATCTTCTGCCCCTCCACCCCCAAGTTGGAGCTGGGTAAAGAATGAATTGGATACTAAGGCTAATGAAAAGTATGTCGATGTAAAAATAGATTCTTTGCAAAAAGGTTTAGATGAGACTAAAAAAATAGCTTTGAGCGCTCGTAAGAAAGCGGGGGAGCATATGTGTGTAAAAGAAAGTTCTTTGGATAAAATAACTAAGGATATTGAAATTCAGAGTGCAAATATTGAAGGTATTAGAAAAACTTTAGATGGTTGGAAAACAATAAAAATAGTAGTTATCATAGCTATAATTGGTGTTATCGGTGCTGCGTTTAAACAGTATTATAGTCTAACAGGTACTGTAGAGGGGACTACGGAGAAGGTAGAAGAAGTACAAGTTTCTGTTAAGAAATTAGAAAATTCTCAAGAATCTTTACGTGTGGCTTTTGAAGGTGTAAAAGTAGAAGAAGAAAAAAAGAATAAAAAACAGCTTAAAGCTATAGAAGATACTATAAAATCTGCAATGAAGGCTAGTGCTTCTAATACTAGGGTTGGACGGAGAAATCGATGATTACATTACAAGATGCTATAGGACGTGCGGAATTGATGATGGAAGAAGAAGGAATTCTTCGTCAAGATTCATATAATATGCTGGTAAAAAGTTTAGATGAAGAGGACGTTTATCCTTTTACTGTGGCTCTTGCTGAAAGAGGTATAGGTGTTAGGACGGGAAAAGTAAAAAGTGCAGAAGAATCTAATATTTCCAGTAAATTGAGTAAAGCCGCACAACGTTTTGTTCAGAAAGAGGACGGCGGACTTTTTGTTCCTGAAGAATATGCCGAGTCGGAAGAAGAATATCCTGATTTCGAAGCTGAAGAAGAGATCATACCGTTGGGGGATGAAGATATAGAGGAAGCGTGGACTTTAGAGGAGTATGATGAATTAGAGGATATTGAAAGATTGAAAGAAGTTTTAGAGTCCGTTGGTGTTGCTTTAGATAAAGATGGAAAAGTTATATTTTATAAATCTAATATTCCCGGTTTATATACGGAACAAGGTCGTATGTCTCCTATGGATCTGGAGACTGCTTTTTCTTTTTTTGACAGGTCTATGAGTTCTGTGGATAAGGAGCAAGATCGTGTTAATCAACTTCTTGATTATATTTCTAGGCTTGATTCTACTGTTGCTGACATGGAATTTACTTTAGACGAGATTGAAAAATTTAAATATAGTCCGCAGTCAAGGTCTCAAGAAATACAAGAAATTGCTAGGGGCTTGGAGCAAATTCAGAGTGCGGTTTATGACGGGGACTGGAATGCTGTGCAAAGTTCAGCAGATCTTTTGAAAAATAATTTAGCTCAGTATTCTGAAGACCAAAGAATAAAGTATGAGGAGTCTTTACAAATTGTAGAGGTTCTTGACAAATTAATGGATTTGAAAGAATCAGATCCTGATAAGTTTAATAAGGTAACGGAGAGTTTGGGGGGTGCAATAGCGGCGGGGAGAAAGGCGCAGTACGCTATGCCCGATGAAATGCCGGAAGGCGCGGAGTTCGTGGGTAAAATAGAGGTGGAGGTGGGAGACGGTTTTATTAGAAACTGTGTGGATATGGCTTTGGAAGCGATTCCCCCAGCAGGTAATACAACGTCTGAAGTTTATATGGAGTTTATTTCCGAGGCTATAGAAGGTGATAGGCTATCTTCTATGCATTTTGAGGATGTTATTGATGCTATCATGGTGGAGGAAGAAGCGTATGAAGCTGAAGTAGAATTAACTGTTGTTGGGGGCAATGATGTTAATGCATATAGTATCGTTTATAAAAAAGTAGAGGGTGATCCTTCTACTGGAGTTCCTCCGCATGAAACGGAGTGGGATAATGTAGAGTCTTTTAATCAAGAAAAGATTAAGGCTTTAGTATGTGAGGGTATAAAAGGTTTTGTAGAGGCTATTATACAGCAATAACATGAGTTTATCTGATTCAGCATTGGAGCGTATTGCTTCAACAGTAGGTTATAAAATGGCTCAACAGGAATATGAAACACCTTTGTATGAAGAAGAGCAGTTTGTAGAGGATGCGGAGCAGGTTGTAGAGGAGGAAACTGGTGATCAGTTTCCAACGATGTATCCTGTTGAAAGTTCTAATGTAAAAGAATTTGGGTATGACGATGATAACCAAATTTTGTATGTAAGATTTTTAGCCAAAGGAAACAGGCCAGAATCTTTATACGGTTATTATAATGTTGAGCCCGAAGTGTTTGATCAGTTTTTTGCTGCACCGTCTAAAGGTCAATTTATATGGACTAATTTACGAGATAGGTATGAGTACGAGAGGTTGGAGTAGCGCTTTTTATTCTGGCGATACTAAGAGGTGTTTTTGACCATCAGTGCAGTCTACCCAAGATAGTTCCCAATTAAATTTGTAGTTTTCTATAAATGCAGTGGCAGAAACATCTTTGATCTTATTTTCACTAACCAAATCAGCTACAGCTTCCAGAAGAAAACCTTCTATTACTCTAGTATGACAATCTCCAAGCGTAGTAATAGTATGTAGTCTAGATCCAAACCAAGGCATTCCTGGAACAGATCCTCGTTTTGTTGTGATTCTAATAAGAACAGCGTTTGCCACGTCTTGGTTTGCGATGCGGACTTCATCTATGCTGGTTATTTTTTTCATTGTTTTTCTCCTTTGTTAAATAAAACATAGTACTTAATTTTTAAGCTGTCAATATACTGAGATATGTTTTTTATTTTTTGCAAAAGTGATTAATATACTCTAAAATTTTCTTTTTTGTTGTGGTACATCCCCATTTTCTAGTGCAGGTTTCTTCGTTTTTTCTGTGAATATCTGCATACCAGTATTGGCCTTCTCTATATATTTTGAAGGTGTATTTTTCTTTTTTCAATGTTTCTGTTTTTCTGATTTTCATTGTTTTCTCCTTGTGTTATATAAAATATAATACACTTTTTTAAGCTGTCAATATACTGAGATATATTTTTTATTTTTTTATGTTATAGTTAATGCCGTACTGAGCTTATATTCCTTACTATATAGTACTATATTTAAAATTCCCTACGAGATTACATGTTAGACTTAAATTAGAATTCTACTAGGTACTTGTATGCCTATGTATGGAATGGTGAGAATATGACTACAGTTTATGGCGGCAGTGTTTATCCTACTTCTTTAGATAGTTTTCTTCCTCGTCTTCTTGATGGCGTTGATGAGGTGATCGTAGATCACCAAAACAGTGGATATGAAGCAATCGAAAACATTGAGGCAAAACTTGGTATAGACAACGATCCTTGTATTGGTCTTGGTGGTGTGTCTTTTGATCCATTGGGTAAAGCCGCTAATCCGGGTACTCCAGGAGATCCTACGGTATGGGTAGACAACACAGGAGGTCCGGGTTTTTCTTTGTGGTATACTGATGATACTGGAGTGAGTTATAATCTTCTTGTTGGCAGTGGCATGGGCTTATATAATTGTCCGTTGGGTGTTGCTGTCGGTGATGTGGTTCAGATAGATACTGTTGCAGATACTGTTAAATTTGCATCTAATGCTGCGGGGGCTAATTTTGGACCTGCTTTATCTGTAGTATATAATAAACCTACGGGCACTACTTGTTATATTTCCAAGGATGTTATAATTGGCGGTTTTGCAGCTTTAACCCCAGGAACGCAATATTTTTTAGGTGTTGACGGTGCAATAACTGCAACACCCGTTACAGCGGCGGGAACTATATCTCAATCTGTTGGATATGTAAAGAATGCCACAACTTTTGCGTTCTCTTTCGGAGAACCTTTATTTAATTGAGGTTTATCAATGGGTACGAAGTTTAAAGTCTCTGATAAAATGTCGGTATTTGCTAAAGACTGGGATGGTACAGGTTCTAAGATAAAGATTAGATTGCCTACGGAAGACGGAAAAAAAGAAGAATTTATTATAGAGCCGGGAGAGATTTTAGAGGTTGAAGATCTAAGAATGAAAAAAGCTTTAGAAAACTATGTGCCACCTCCTATTTTTATTAATGGGGAACCTTGGGTTGCTAGGAATAAATTATTTATGGAAGAAAAGTCTTCTCGTGTTAAAGGCAGAATTTTAGGCAAAAAGAAAAATATAAAAAATCTAGATAAAAAAGTTAGGGGGGTTTAAATGTCTGCAAGTGGAAATCCAATTACGTTAAATAGTGGAAAGTATACTAGGGTTGCTGAAACAGACACTTTATATGTTGGTGTTGTTCAACCTAATACCACGGATTTAGATTTATTGGTTCTTGCCAATGGTACCGGAGAGCTAAAGTTAGGTACTGTAGGAAGAATAACTAGAGTTTTAGGCGATTTAGCTGTTGACGGTGCGGAAACTGTTACGGGTGGTGCTACTTTTAATGGTAATGTCACTCTTGGTGATAATTCTGGAGACTCTATATCTATTGGTGGCGGTAGTAGCGATTCTGCCTCTTTAAAGTGTGATCTATCTGTGTTGGTTGCAATTGATGTGCGTTTTGAAAGGGTAACTGGTACGGGTGTGCTGGTTCTTCCTAGTAGTTCTGTGGGTGAAACTGGAGCCATAAGAATAGATGGATCTAATGATTTGCAATGGTGGAATGGGGCTTCTTGGTCTACTGCGGCGGCATCTACCTGGGATTTGGACGACGGTTATAATAACGGGGCTACGATTACTGTAGATGCTTATGATACTATTTGGAATCTTACTGGTGATTACTCTTTTACAGTTGATTTATCTGCTATTCCCGGTACGGGAGCAGACGGTTTTCAGGTGCTGAATGGTACAGATCATGCTAAATTTTTGAGAGGTGGCGCAAATGATCTTTCTGTTGATATTGATGCTTCTACTATTAATTTAGATACATCAGCGGGTATTGCTTTGAATGCGGCTGCTGCTTCTACGTGGACTACGGTGAATACGAATTTAACTTTAACCGCTACATTAGCAGGTGTAATTACTTTGAATGGTGTTGGCGGGGTAACAATTAATGGTAATGCTAATTCTGTTGATGTTGACGGAATTGACATTGCTTTGGACGCTACCAGTGCGTCCAATTTTACTGTTTCTGGAGCGGCTGCTGATCTTACTTTAGGTGCTCGTGCGGCTACTATAACGTTGAATGAAGCGGGGGACACTTCTTTAAGTGGTTTTACTGCGACTTCTATTATAGGTGGTCTTAACGAGCTTAAGGGCGAGATAACTGATGTTGGCGTGTGGTCGGATACAGCGGATGAAGCTATTACCCAATACGATATTGTGTCTGCCGATGATGGATCAGCCACCGGAAAAATTGTTAAGGCTAATAAAGACACGGCAAATCAGAATTTTGTTGTTGGCGTAGCTCAAACTGGAGTAGCTGGCGGTGCTTCTGTAAGTATTAAAAGTTCTGGTAAATCCACTGTTCTTACGTCGGATGTTGGAGCTTGGACTGTCGGACAAGTTGTTTATATGTCTGGTACAGATGGTGAAGTTACGAGTACAGCTCCTACGTCGGGGGAATCCCAGAGAGTAGGATATTCGTTGGATACAGGATCAGGTTCTAGTCGTACAATCGTAATTGTTTTAGGTGAACCTGTTAGTTTGTAGGAAGGATTTAATATGTCAGCGAGTGGACATCCTATTACTTTAAATAGTGGAAAGTATACACGTGTTGCTGATGCAAATACTCTATATGCGGGGAATATTTCTCCTTCTGCAAGTGGAGATTTAGATATTTCTACAGTTTCTTCCGGGGATATTAATATAAGTCCTGCCACGGATGTTAATTTTGCGATGGGTGGCAATGATTTTTGGGTAAATGGAACGAACGGAAATCTTCTTATTTCTAATACTTCTGGTAATGGGGACGATGCCGGTGTTGTGGGGAGTGTCGATGGTGCAGCACTTACCCTCAAATCAACGGGAACTGGAGCTGCTTTAAGTTTAAAATCTACTGCTACGGCTGAACTTAAAGCGACGACAACAATTGAAATACAGTCTACTACGTCTATGAATATTGAAGCTTTGACAACTATGCTTGTTGAGGCTGAAGGTATTACATTAGAAAATGGAGGTACTGCTACTAATTTAGTTTTAGAGTACGATAAGGATGATAACTCTGATACAGCATTGAGTATAAAACAGAATGCAGTTGATAAGTTAATTATTGATAGCAGTGGTGATACTTTAGTAAAAGGAATAGGTAAATACGCGGACGGTAACTCTGCTGCACCATCGATAGCCTGGGAGAGTGATTCTAATAATGGGTTATATAACGCTACCACGTTTGGAGATGCTGTAGGAGTTACGGTTAATCAAGTTACTGGTTTAGTTGTTAATTATGATACAGGTACGAGTTCTCCTGTGACGAATGTATATAATGCTAGCGGTCAAGCTTATTTAAATTTATTAACAACAAATGCACATGGTTCTGCGACAGATATTTCTAGTATAGCTTTTATCGGAATGAATAGTACACCGACTTCTTATGTATATTCAGGTATCTCTAATTATTGTATTAATCATACAGCGGCCAGTGAAGAAAGTAGACTAGATTTTAAGACTAGTTCTGGTGGATCTCTTGCTACACGGATGTCTATATCAGGAGAAAATGTTGGTATAGGAACTACAGATTTTGACGGGACACCGGCGATTGGTAAATTAATTGTAAAAGGATCTACTAATGACGGTTCAACTAATATTCAGGTCTGGCGGGATTCTGATGAAGCTAATGTGGCGTATATAGATACTGACGGTTATTACTATGCACCGCCCGGCACTGAGAGTGATCCTGCGATAAAATTCTTTGATGATACGGGATTAGGTTTATACAGAATATTTAATGATTATTTAGGTATTTCTTGTAATTCTGTGTTAGGTTTTTCTATTGGTTATAATGGTTCATTATCTGCTCCTACAACTACAGTATATAATGGTTCTGGGGATGCTTATTTATTTGTGACTAATGGTAGTGCTCATGGTGTAGGTGATATATGCCACATTAGATTTTTTGGTCAAAATGCTACGCCTTCTCAGTGTACATATGGAGAAATTGAAGTAGAATGTGAAACTAATGGTGTCGGGACGCAGGATGGTATAGTAAGGGTTTTTGCAACTAGAAATAATTCTCAAGGAGGAACTATTTCTATTGGTGATGGTGTGTGGATTGGTACTAGTGCTAGTGATCCAGGAACGGACGAATTGTTTGTTGTTCAGGGTTATTCTGTTGGTGGGCAAAATGCTGCATCTTGTGGTTTAGGGTGTCAATGGGTTTCTGAAGAGGTTACAATTGCAGTTGGTCAAGGTGCAGGAGGAGTTGCAACTTCAGGTAATTTAGCTCCTGCAAATTCATTAATTTGGGGAGTGACAGTAAGATGTACAGATGCAGCTGGAGGTGGTGCGACTAATTATGATGTTGGTATCACGGGTAGTGGAAATGCTGATGAATTAATTCAAAATGCGGGTGTATCTTTAGGAAATACTGCGGTTTCTCCGGGAGGAAATGATGGAACTCAATTACCCATTGCTAATGGTAGCGCCACTACATTAACGATTACTACAGATTCTAATGTTACTGTAGATGATATGAAAGTGAGAATTGTGGTATACTATAGTGATTTTAGTGCTTCAACGAGTTAGAGTTCTAATAAGTCTATGTTTTTTAAAAAGTATATTATAATAAAAACTTTAAAGAGGTAATTAAAAATGGAATTTAGTAACAAAGATCTAGTTGATATTTGGAATGTTCTTAGTAAAATTTCTGAAGAAAAATTAGGAACTTTGGATTTTCGTTGGGATATTTCTACAAATATGATTGCGATAAAGGATAAAATTTCTTTTCTTGAGGAAGCGGGAAAAGAAATGGAAGAACTTTTGCCATATAATAGAAAACGTTTGGAATTAATTCAAGATTACTGTAGTAGGGATGAAGATGGTAATTGTATCATAGACGAGAGAACAGGACTTCACGCTATAAAAGCAGAAAATTTAGTTTTATATAAAGAAAAGCTAAACGAATTGAAAGAAAATTATAAGGATTCTATTAAAAAAGAGGAAGACCGTATAAAACAATTACCGTCTTTATTAAAGAAAAAAGTAGAGATTAATTTTTCTAATATAGAGCGAAAAGATCTTCCGGAAGAGTTATCAGCGCGGGAGATGTTTACTCTTAGGGAGGCTGGTATTATTGTGGATACTAAGTTGAAGGAACAAAAGCAGAAGAAGGATGTAGAAGAGTAATAGATGGATAAAGATGAATTTAAAAAAAGGGCTAATTCTTTTAAACCGCGCATTATATCTACTAATCCAAGATCTATGCAGAGGGAAGTTGTTAGAGATGATGTGGCTAAGATCGGTGGTACTTTGAATCCTCTACCTCCACGTATGGGAACTTTTAATCCAGGTACTATGCAAACTACATATGGTGGTGGAGGTGGTGGTCAAGTACTTAATCATATGCAAAGGCCGTACCTGCCAGAAATTGAAAGCCCTGATCGGATGCAGTATCCGATTGATCGTAGGACGGCCAATTCTTATTGGAGATTATTCCAAAAATTAGATCCCATGTTTGGCATGGCGATGGATATGTACAGTGAGATGCTTGTTAGCTCGTTTGAAGTTCAAGTAGAAGACGGGGATAAAGAGGATATAAAAAATACTATTAATTTAATGTGCGAGAAGGTTGATTTTCTTGATCGACTGAAACAAATGGTGAGGGAGTATTTAGTACTTGGTGAAGTTTTCCCTCATTGTTTTTTCAACGAAGATTTGGGTATCTGGGATTATATAGCTTTACACAATCCGGATAATATAGAGGTAAAAGATTCTCCCATTATAAATATGGACCCTATTATATATTTGCAACCCGATGAGGAGCTAATTAAGCTTTTGTCCGACAGATCTCCAGACTCTATTAAATTAAGAACTTCATTGCCATCTGAATTTGTTAGCCGCGTTTTAGCGAGACAACCAATTAAATTGGAGTCTAGTAATTGTTCTTTCATTGCTCGGAGACTATCACCCTATGATAGTCGTGGTACTTCTATGGCATCAAGATTATGGCGTATTTGGATGGTGGAGGACGCTGTATATAACAGCACTATTGCCACTTATAGGCGTCATGCGAGTCCGATTAAAGTTATTAAACTTGGTGATGCTGCTACACAGTGGATTCCTGATCCTGAAAGGGAAACGGAGTTATTAGCTATGCTGAGTAGATGTGAGGTTGATCCGAATGCATGGCTTTGTTGGGATTATGGTATAAATTTTGAAGCTTGGGGGACTACTGATCGAGCTATTTCAATTCGTGGTGAGCATGATGTTATCGAAAAAGTAAAGCTAACAGCTCTTGGATTGTCTAAAGGCTTTATGACGGGAGAGGTTTCATTTAGCAGTGTGAAAGGCGGTCTTCAAGTTTTTCTTCGTCGTCTTCTGTCCTTGAGGCAATATTTTGAGAGTGTTTGGATTTATCCAAAATTTATAAGGCCGATAGCTATTGTGAACGGTTGGTATAAATCTAGTCCAAAAGAAATAGCAGGTGGATATAGAAAGAAGAGAACTGCACAGGAACTATCGGATGAGAATTTGCTTATTATGCCGAAATTACAATGGAAAAATAAGTTAGATCCTTCTGTTGACAGTGATTTGCTACAAGCTCTTTTACAAATGGAAAAATTGGGATTTGATGTTTCCCAGTCTACTGTTGGTTCTGTTTTAGGTCTTGATTGGAAGGCAGAAACGAAGAACAAAGCAGTGGAATGGAAAGAGAAAAAAGAGATTATTGACAAAACGTTGGGAACAGAGTTAGCACAGCAGTATAAGCAAGAAACTACGATGCCTAAGCCGGGAGCTGCTCCCCCGGGAGGGGCTCCTAAGCCAGCTGGAGGGGCAGCTAAACCTCCGAATGCTGCTAAGCCTACAGGTCCAGGAGCACCAGGTAGCGGGGAAGCTGGGACACCTGAAGAAAGTATTGAAGCACCTTCTGAGGGTGCAATGCCTATGGGAGTAGAATAGTGAGTGAGGATTTTGATTCTTTTTTTGTTGGCGATGGTTCCGCAGCTTTACTAAAAAAGTCTAGTGAAAAGTTAATTAAAAAAAATGTGTTTGATAAGAAAACTATCCTATCACTTGCTAATGGCCCTGTTTTAGAAAACGATCTTGATAAATTTATTTCGGATAAAATTATAATTAAGCCTGATAAGTATTATGAAATATTCTTAAATAGCAAGAAAAAAGCTTTTAAAATATTTGATTTTTTGTCTATTAAGTCCACCCTTATGAAGGGGGTTGCTTTAAGCGCTAAAGACTTAATTATGGATGATAGCGATATAAATATTTTGGAATTTGCTATGTCCAACGTGAATGATTATTTTGCTTTGTGCTCTATAGCTAGGACAAAAGCTTTTTTGGATATGGGTATCCATCAAGTTATGTTTAAATCTTCTGGATTGTGTCCGGTTTGTAATGCTTATAACGGTTGTATTTTTGATACTAATTATATATTAAATGTTCTTTTAGATGGAGATACAATATCACACGCACATTGTTCTTGTGATTATTTTCCGGTTATTTTTCGCGAGGTATATAGTGGACCTTTGCTCGGGAATTTGGATGTGAAAGAGATTAATATTTCGGGAAAAGTTATAGTAGATTTTCCTTTAGAATTTAAAAACAAAAATTTTATAAATCTACTCGTAAATTTGTCGTATAATAAAATAAAATTTACTAATATTTTTTATGGAGATATTACCGGTATTGAAGCTGATGAAGTTGTCGTATATGATGAAGAAGACGATGTTTTGTACGTTCATAATGGCTATGTGTATGGATATGGACCTGATGTATTTGTTCGTGAGTTTGGTAAGGCAAAAGAGCTAGATTCGTTTTTGGACGCAGATATAAATAAAAATGATTTAGAAACTTATTATTTAGATGGTAAAGAGGTTATAAGATACGATAATCATTATTGGGATGCTGAAACAAGAGCACTAATAACGTGAGGCAAAAATGGGTTTCAAAAAAAGAAGTGATGCAAAGGTAGTTGGTAAGGTCATTGACTATAAAGATTTGAAAGGAGAGGCAGAGGATTCTAAGAAGAAAGATAAAAAAGAAAAGAAAAATTAAATTATGCGTATTTTTTTAATTTCGGACGAAGATAGACCTGTTTCTTTGGTTTATCATAATTATGTAGATGGTAGTTATTATTGTAGATCTAAAGTAGAATCTTTTGTGAAGTCTTTTAATATGGTTTGTGGTCGTATGCTGGGTAGATTCATAAAAAAGGGTGGGCGATTAAAAATTGTTAACCATAATCGCAATGATTATGGTTGGATCGATAGTATTCTGGGGGAAGCGTGTACTGGCATCTGGCAGTATAAAGAGTTAAAAACTGATTTAGATAAAAAAACTTTTGATGATTTAGTACTGAAGTATTTAACTTAATTAATCCTCAGTTGTTTTAAATCTCCTATTATAATTAAACTACAATTTGTTTAGTAGAGGACTATACTTTTATAAGGTAGTATATGTTCAGAAAAATATCACAGTGGGAGCCATTAGGTTTCCGACATAATGGTTCATGGTCCAGATCTAAATCTGCTTCATCAAAAATTTCATCTTTTTATATGGAAGATGGAGTGAATATGAATGTTGAGGCTGCATTAGATTCTGTTGCGGATGCTTACGTTATAAGTAGAGATCCAAGGGATTATATTTTTATTCCTGCTCGGGCAAATAGTGCTGACCGTCCAAATAATAATTTGGATGGTTGGGAACAAGCTGAATTAGAGCGGTTTGATGATATAATTGCTAGTCAAGTTTATAAGACTTATAACTTAAAGCCTCATTTTGTTAACCATAATGCTTCCGATCTTAAATTAAGTCGTGGTGTTATATTAGATAGCCATCTCAATACTCAGAATGCTGCTGATGACACTGTTAAAAGAGCAGTTAAAGAGGCTTTGGGTAAAGACGTTGATCGGGACGTTTTTGTAGAGTTGCTTATTGGCGTAGATACTACAAAAGATCCAGCTCTTGCTAGTGCGTATAAGAGTGGATCTGTAAGAAAATTTTCTATGGGTTGTGATGTTGTTGCTACGGAGTGCGCAGTATGCGGCAACGTAGCTACTACAGATTTTGAATTATGTAAATGCGTCCGTGGAAAACATGCCAGAATGCCGCTTAAGGCTAAAGATGGATCAATGCGGTTGGCTTGGGAAAAGTGTATGGGAACTATTTTCCAAGAGATTTCTGCGGTTGATGACCCGGCTGATGAGACGGCTGAAATTCAAGATGATATTCTTAGTTTAGCGGCCAGTAATAAGAATTTTAATAAAAACGATTTGCAAGAAATCGCAAATTTTGTAGTTAAGCATGCCGAAACCATTCCCGGGTCGGTGGCTAGTATACTGAATCATGCACTTCAACCTCGGTAACATAGGAGCACCGAAGATGGATCATAAAATCGAACTATTTAGGACTGTAGCAGATATATTCAATCGCGGAGATATCGAATTAAGCGCGTCTGATCGAAGTGTTATTGAAAGTCAGACACAAGATTTAATTCGGAAGTCTATGTTTCGGCGTAGTGCAGTTAAAATGCCAGAGGACTTTGAAGGTTGCTTGGCTAAGTTGCGGAATGTTGAAGATCCTGAAGAAGCATTTGATCTTATGGTGGAGTTTATGAAGGAAAAGGGAATGCTTTCTAAAGAGGATAAGGGCGAAGCTAAAGAGGAGTTAAAAGAAATTGATAAGAAAAAAGATATTGAAGAAGGTGCAGGAGAACTAGAAGGAATTCTTGAGGAGTTGGAAGGTAAGGAAGAAGAATTAGAAAAAGGCGATAAAGAAGAACTTAAGAAAATAATGAGTGCAGCTAAATTAATTTTGGGTGAAGAAGATAAGAAAGAAGAGAAAGAAGAGAAGGAAGAAATAAAGGAAGAGAAGAAGGAAAAGAAAGAGGAAGAAGGACTAGAGAAGAAGGTAAAAGATTTAAAGAAGATTGATGAAAAATCTGAAGATCGTGATGAGGATGAAGTAAAGAAGTTAATGGGTAAGGCTCGTAAATATATTATTGCTTTGGCCCGGATTAAGTCTGCTCAAGCGGTACAGGATATGTCAACGCCACCTCCTGTTAGTACTCCACCCATGCTGGCGGAAGAGGAAGAAGACGAAAAGGATAGGGATAAAAAGGATAAAGATAAACCTAAGCTGGATAAGGATAAGGACGAGGATGATAAAGAAGATAAAATGAAAAAGCTTAGGGAATTGAAAGAAGAAGATAAGAAAATGCCTACGGTGGATGAGATGGGTTTGGATAGAGAACAACTCATTCGGGCTAAGAAATCTAAAATTGTGATTACGAAAGAAGGGAACATAGCTGCGCACCATGAAGATCATGGCCCCATGTTTTTCGGTCTTACTAATAAGAAAGTTAAAGCGGATAAAAAGGCTTTGGCTAAATTAGCTAATAAGGTTAAGAGCGTTATTATACGTGATGGTTGGAGTAAAGCCGCTGAGTTATGCGGTTCCCGTTTGCTTAAAGCGGGAGTGGATGAAGATATAGAGACTACAGGTGGTGAAGTCCTTCCAGTGGATGAGCCTGTTACTGGGGGCGGCGATACGGATTCTAGAGAAGAGCTGGATAAGGGCGAATCTGATGTGTTGAAGGAAATGGATACAGATACTGAGGAGAAACCAACAGTTACTAAAGTATCGTTAAAAGAAAAAGTTAAAGAGAGAAAATCCAAAGAGAAGACGGTAGCACGTTATAAGAAGTTGGGCGGTATCGAGGATGATATTGAAGTTGTTACCGAGGAAAAGCCCGAAGGTATTGGCGATGCTCGGGATATGAGTGTTACGGATGAGTCGGATACTGATACTAAAGAGGAGCCGGATAAGCCGGAGGAGTCTTCTTTGGATGAAGCTGAAGTGGATTTCAAAACAGCTGAATTAGAAGATAACTATAAGAAACTATATCAAGCTCGTGCTGAGAAATTAGTGCAAGAGCAAGTTGAAAAGTTTGCTCATAAGTTTTCTAAATGTGTACGGATTGCATCTGCTAGGATGAAGTTAAATCATTATCCAAATAGTTATAAAGTTGCGATGGCTGATGTTCTAGCGGCTAATGAAGGTGCGGTTGAATTTTCTGATGGTGAAATCTATACGGGAATGGACCAGAGAACAGCCGTAGAATTGATTGAGCTTATTGCACAAGAAGGTCATGATAGCTTTGTTGAAGATCTTTTATCCAAAGCAGCGGATCTTTTGGAAAAGGATGATTCTTATCTGAATGATGTACAGAAAGATATTGAAGGACTGTTTCCTACTCCAGTGGAAACGAATGATAATGTAGTGGCGAGCAGAGATTCCAGAAGTATGAGAGAAAAATTGTCTTCTGGGAATTTTAATGTGAAAACAGAGGAACCTGTCAGTATTCCTCATGAAACAAATTTTGATGAAATTAGCAACGCGCTTACGTCTACTAAATTGGGCAGGCAACTTGGAGATATGCGTAAGTAGCTGCTGTATTTCAAAAGGAGCTAGATTATGGCTACACCTCAATGGCAGGCGTACCAAACTAGCATTATCAATGCAGGTATTGATCTGAAGCGCTCGGTTATTGGATCAAATATCGGTACGTATGTGGTTAATGCAACTACTACGTTTAGAGCCGGTATGTTGGTCGAGCTTAATACGAGTCAGGAGATCATTGTCAGCACTGGTGCTGCTCCGTTTGGTTTTGCCAAGTATGACAAGACGACAGCTTTGTACGAAACAGTGGTTGACGAGTATATTCAGTTAACCGGTGTTGTTGCTACGTCTCTTGCAAACGCAATATTACTTGATCCTACTGGTTCAGGTGGTGGTGTTCGAGTTTCAAGCGCAGTAGTTGGTGGTGGTACAACGTACACTGAAGGTGCGGGTAGTGATTATACCGTCAATTACACTAATGGTACTGTGGTGCGTACAGCAGGTTCTACCATTCCTTCCGGTGGGTATGTGTACGTAACGTATATGTATCAAGTTCCACTGTCTACACTCCAGTTTGAGGGTAAGAATTTTTTTAATTCTCTCGATTATACAGAGTACAATGACAGCCGCATGACAGTTATTAATAACTGGTCTACTATTTTCACAACTGCGTATGACCCGAGTAAAATCTACGCGGTGAATAGTGTGGTTGAGGCCGGGGCTACGGCTCAGGGTCTTGATGGGTATGTAACATTGACGGGTACGGGGGCAGGACCGGACATTGGAACAGTATTCCAAGTTCCTACGGCATCTGATCCGTACATGGGCATTCGCTACCGTGGTGGCTTGACCTAGAAAGGAGTAGTACGATGGGTAATCCCTATAAGAGCATCAGTAATAGTAATCGTCCTGCCCCTTCTACGTCGGCTAGGAGAGCTACTAAGGGCAAACAACGACGTGTACACATGCGTCCTAAGCAACGGTTGACTTCTCGTAAGGATGAGCAGCTGTATGATGAGAACGGACAGTATAATCCGCAGCGTTACAGCTATACTCCGCGTGATGTGAAAGCAGCTGTCGGCGATAAGATGTTCAATAAAGAAGGACAGATTAACGCTGATGACGCGAAAGACGCACTTGTGCAGATTCGCCAGCTTCTTAATACCACGTCTAAGGAAGCAAGTTCCCTGCGTCCATACAATCCTGATGATCCCTCTCAGACTATGAGTCCGGAGCAGCGTCGAGAAATTCTTGCAGCTGCTTTGACTGATCGAACATCTGACGCGGGTTGGCATGTTGTTGGGCAAGAGCTTGCATATCCTATTAAGCAAATTCTTGATTACGAAGGTTTTGCTCGTAAGTGGTATAGAGTGCGAGATGTTGCTCAAGGTGAACTTTTCCGTATTCCTGTAGATGTTCGTTCGGTTGCTTGGGTTGTTGGTCAGGACGGGCAGACTCCGGAATCAAGGATTAAGTCCAAATGGATCACCCCTAAAGAGGACAAGATTACCTCTTTTCCGACCGTGGATATCGCAGATATCTATCATCTGAACTTTGATGTTCTTGATCGTGCGCAGGATACTGCCCGTCAAGAGATTGAGCTTCAGGAGGATAAACTCGGTATTGCTCTGGCGGATGCCGCTTCAACCGCGATTAACACCGTGACGACTTATGCCACGTTGGGTATTGCAGCTTTTGAGGCTGTTCGTTTTCAAGTTGAGCGGCATCGTTTGATGGTGGAGAAGTTCTTCATTAATCGTGCGGAGCTTTCTGACATTATTACTACGATGTCAACGGCTGTTGATCCTGTAACTGAGCGTGAGTTGATTTTAGCTGGACATATCGGGAATATCCTAAGTGCTCAGATTCTTACGGCTGCGGGTATTGGTGTTGAGGAAGTCATTCCGGCCGGTACTTTCTATGCCTGTACGGCTTCTGAGTATTTTGGTGAGATGGGTATTCGAATGGATCTGTTTAGCGAACCCTTTAATAAGTACGCCAATATGGAAACTGTTAAGGGTTGGTCATTCTGTGAATTGGTTTCTTTCGGTTGCGCCAATAGTAAGGCTGTGGCCAAGGGAGTTAAGTAAAAGGGTGCTGAACGGGGAGTAATATTACTCCCCGTTCTTTTTAACCCCATGCAAAATGTATGGGAGAGTTGGGCGAGAGTCCTTGCATTGCCAAACAAAGATCAGTCAAAAATTAGTGTTCTGGATGTGGACAACAGACACATCTCGTTTACACATCCTGCCAAAGCAAGGATCTTGGTTAAACAGGGTAAGGCTCTTGTCTTCAACACTAACCCCTTCACCATAAGGTTAAAGGGAGAGAAACGGGTGAGAAAAATGGATATGCTACAAGCTGTAAAGAATTTTACCAACTATTTTAAAGAAGAACGAGATGTGTATGTGCTGAATATGTCTAATACACAAATTGCACTTCAATTTGGTAAGGCTCCGGATATTTATCCGATTATTATTCCTGAGAGTCAGAAGCCTTACAATCTAACGCAGTTCGTTCCTTTTGAAGAATTGAAAAAGAGTATGGATTTGCGAAAGATGTTGAACAGGCATCCACCTATTATGGATCTTTTGAATGAAGATGAATATAATAATTTCTATGAGAAGTTAGCTTCGGATAAAGGTACTACTGTGGATGTTGAAATATTGGAAGCGTACGAAGAGCAACGGTTACTTTTGAGTAGATCTAAGCAGGTAGATTCCGGACGTAAGCTATCTAAGGACGTTGATAAAGATGCGGAGAAAGAGGTTGTTGAAGTCCAGGAAATGATTTATCCACCCATTACTGGTCTTTGTATGCGACAGGGTGAGGATGCCGGATCGGATATGCTTCCGGAGGATGAGTTTGTTCGTAAGCTAGAGGGTATGGCCCATAATTTGAAGCGAGTTGATTACGAGTACTTACAGAGCCATTTGATTTATCAAAAGGCAAAAGACTGGGTGCTAAAGCAACTGGCTCATGTTCAAGTCTAGTTATATTTTTAATCTTCCTATATCTTGTACTATATAATTTATTTAGGGATTTGTTTGTTCAAATTCTTTTATAAGGAGTTTTTACCATGGCTCAAAATAGAATGACTGTGCATGAAGTCACATTGACTAATGCTGGAGGTGCTGCTCCGAGTACTCGTGTATGGGATCAACCGTGTCTTACACCATTGAAGAATATAAATATTTTTGTAACTTCTAGAGGTACCGCATTTCCAGCAGGTAATATAGATTTTAAAGTTTATTATGGCGGTACATGGGTGGGTGATCCATTTGTTGCTACTTCTACTTTGTCTAATGGGATACAACAAGGTGCTACCACGACACTTACCGGTGTTGAAATTTGTAATAATATTCATACTGATGCTAAGTTATACCCTGCTACGAAATTGAATAATCCAAATACACCTATGCTTTATGGACCACCTATTTCTCTTTTTATTGAGAATAAAATTGCTGCACCGGCAGCAGACATAACCATGTTGGTTTTCTTTTTATCCGAAGGCGCGGGGGATTCATTATAGGAGGTAGGACATGGAATTAGAGATAATTTCTGTATTTACAGGATTAAATTTTTGGTTGATATCTTTATTTACGGGGATAATTCTATTTATTGTTCGTAAAGTAGTTGATACAGTTAATCCAAAATTGGAGAAAAATGAATTTTATAAATTGGTTATAACTATTATGCCATTTTTACTTGGTATGGTACTGGCTTTTGTACCAGGATTACGCATTACGGAGGTACTCGCGCAATCTATTATTCTAGGTATTATTGCCGGATCTGTTTCTGGTTCTACATATCCATTTGTTAAAAGATTTTTACGATTGTTTTTAAAACAAAAAGAAAATGCTGTTAAAGGAGAGCAAAATGTTGAATAAAGGTATTTCGGACAATGCTTTAGGTAGGATAGCCGGTAGTTTGAAGTTGGTAGGACAGGAGAATATTTTTGAAGATTCTTTTAACTTTGTAGAAAAAATTAGGAACGAAGTGGGTGATACTGCTTTTTTAGAGGTTATATTGCAGAGTATACCGGAAGACGAGCTAATGCGTATTGTTAGTGAATATGTTTATAAGTGATATATAAGATGAAAAAAGTTTGGAATTGGATTAAGAAAAATATTATTTGGATAGCTTCCGGTTTGGTAGCTGTTATAGTTTCTATTTGTTATATTATATTAAGAAAAAATAGTGAAGAAGTTTTTATAGCTAGAAAAGAAGCTAAAATAGCCAGAGTACAAGCAGAAATAGCTAATTTAAATACGGAGAAGAGGATTATAGAAGAAAAAGAAGGATTTATTACTTCTGAAGTTATTAAAATAAATAATAAAATAGAAAAGTTAGATAATAAATTAAATATTGAGAAAGAGAAAATTAAAAGTATGAAACCCGAAGAGGTTCTTAAAGAGTTTGAAAACATGGGTTATTAGTGTTGTTAAACATAAAAAGTTTATTAGTTTGTATAATAATTACTAGTTTTACTTTTGTGTCTTACGCGGATAAAGTAGAACGTGCGGTTATAAATTATAAGGGTACTGAAGGCTATTTTTTTTCTTTAGATATTGGTAAGAGAGTATTAATTGATCTTAAGGAATTACAAATAAGTCGTGAGAAGATATCCTTATTGAAGGAAGAGTTAAAATTAAAAGATGAGATTATAAAATTAAAACAACTTAATATAGAGGTCACTGAGAAGATAAGTGATAAATGGAAATTGTCTTTTGAAGCTGAGCATGATTTGAGAATAAAAGAACGCGAAGTATATGAAAATAGATTGAAAGAAAAGAATGCTTGGTATAAAACGCCGACATTTATTTATATTGCAGGTATTTTGACTGGTGGTTTATTAGCAGTGGGGCTAGCTTTTGGTGTAAATTGGGCAACAGACGGGAGCATATAAAATGGCTACAGCAACGTTAACCGGAACTATTGCGTATCCGACGGTAACAGGTGGGGCTAATACATCTGTAATATTGGGAGCACCTACTATCACATCTTCGGATACGACAGGTCCCCAATTAACTTATAATGAAGGTGGTGCTAATTCTTATAAAATAGTTACAGGCGCACCTGTTGCGATTCCTTTTGGTACTGTAGCGTCTGCCGATATGGTTTATGTCGGTACTGACGCTGCTATTCAGGTTGTACTAAACGGTGGCACAGATACTTTCAATATAGCCGCTGATGGCGCTATGATGTTTTATAAGGCAGGTATTACGGCAATAACAATTACAGCAACTCCAGTGGATGCGAACGTGGTGGTGGCATTGCTAGGAGATTAGGAAGGTGAAATATGTCTATTTCTGACAAGGGATTACGTCGTGTGGCTAAGAGTTTAAATTCACAACAAACTATGGAGGGTCTTTCTTCTCGTTTATATACCGCAATTGAACCTATTTGGGAAGATCTACCGTCTTGGTTAGATGCGGAAGTACGAGAAGGGTTGGATTCTGCGTACATGGAGTTTCTGGCTAAAGTAAAGAGTTTATCGGAGACTCATTTAAGTTCTTTTTAAATACGATGATTATTGAACCCGGACTAGATGTTCCTGCTGTAGCGAATATGATTGAATTAGCTAGGACTAATTCATATCGTTTGGTGGATGTTACTATACTGGATTCTGAGGGTAAGCCGGTGGATATAGTTGAAGAAACTACACCATCTGGTTCTAAAGGTGCTCTTGATTTAGAAGTTACTGATTCTAATGGTACGAGTATACTAACAGATACTTACTGGCCAGAACCTACACCACCGACTATTAGTCGTATCAGACATGATGCTACAGGAAAATATTCTATAAAAATGCTTCCTGATGAAACTACAACGTCGGGAACTACGTTATTTAATTGGCATGCTAGAGTTAATGAGAATACAGAAAATTTATATAGAACACAAGTGATGCAAGTTGTATCACCTAAGGTTTTGTCTATTTTGCCTATGTTTCGTTTGATGATTGATAAATCGATAAAACCTAACGTTCCAGAGAAGTACTGTTATATCGGGTACAGTGATAGTATGTTAATTTTATATCTTATGCAAGGTCTTTCTTATATAAATGGTAGACCTCCGTACCCTGTTTGGAATACTTTAGATGACTTTCCTGTCAGTCAATTTTCTGATGTTCTTATACGAGCCTCTTTATATATTGGTATTACTTCGCAGTCTTTATTTGCTATTGATACCGATATACCTTCATATAGTGATCAGGGTCATAGTTTTGTACTACAGCATTTTTCAGGATTAAATCCGATGATGAATCAGTTAAGAGCTGAGTTAGATAAATATGTACCAGAAGTTAAACGTAAATTTGTAAGGTCTGGTACTGCGAGTGTTGAGACGAGAATGGGCTATATGTGGTATAACCTTATTGCCTCTTCACCAACAGGATCATTATTTAGGAATTATTATTTCAATGGATAGTAGAAAAATTAGGGGGAAAATTTGGTTTGTAGATTTTATAATTTATCAGATGACACTTGTTCAGCTCCTGGTGTCGTAGGGGATTTTGATGTGTACGGTAAAATGGTAAAAAATGGTACGTATACACTACAAAAAATAAAGAAAATGAGTGTAATTAAAGAAAAAAGATTTGCTTGTATATTTGATGTTTGCCCATTTAATGGACGACCTGTTGTTGAATATAATTTTGAAGGTGACAACAAATTCTGTTCTCAATATAAGGAGTAGAAAAATGAAAAGTATATCAGATAATGGTTTCAAAAGGATTGCTAAAGTAGCACAAGTATTTGAAGAAGACATTTATATGGAAGCCGCTGGTGGAGATCCTGAAAAAGCTGAACGAATAAAAAATATGGCAAAAGATTATGAACAACGTGCAGAAGCAGCCAGAGCTGAAGGTTGGACTGTGGAGATTAATCAAGGTCTTCCTTATGTAGCTATTGATAATCCTGAATATCCTGATGACGGATGGTTTTTTCAGGGAGACGAGGCAGATGATCTTTTAAAAGAGGTTCCTGATTGGATGAATGAGGAAGATTATATTCTTGCTCAAACCATGAATTGGTAATTAATTTTTATTAATGATAATAAACAATAAAAAAGTTAATTTAAATAATGATACTGAAGATGATAATATATTTTTTATTAATTTATTAGATCCTGATAAATGGGAAGATTTTAAAGCTAAATTAGAAGATTCCGATTATGAAAATACAAGCTTACACGAGATTATAGAGGAAACATTTGAGAGAAGATAATGGTATGCTGGAGTAGGTTTGGTGCGGATGGTTGCGAAGGTCTTGGTCATATGGCCACAGGATCTTGGTCTCGTGATATTTTCAAACATGTAAAAGCAGAACAGGAACATGCCTCTCAAAGAGCATTGTTGATAGAGCAGATTCTTGCGGGGGGAATCCGATCTGATATGTGGATGGGCGTCAAAAGTGGTAATGAATGCGCTTGTTATAAACAATCCAATAAGCAATCAGACGCCAAATGTGGCTCTTGCTATGGTGAGAGGTATGTTCCTGGTTATTTAAAATTTGGTTATGATACTGTGTGGATGTCGGCTACGGATTCTGATGTAACTCTTACAGGAGTTGAAATAACAAAGACTTTCAAATCGGCGAAAGTTGTTTTAACTTCTACTTCTACTTCAGGTACTATAGAATCAGGAGATAAATCATTTAGTCGAACAGCTTTTGGATCTACTTGGGAATCACAGGCTTTATCATTTGTCCGTATTGAAGGACAATCTAATGTCGTTGTTGAATATTCTTTGGATTCCGGTATTATTTGGGATGATATAGACAATCTCGCTACAGTAAATCCTTCTTCCGGTAATATAAGGTTTAAAGCTACATTAACGCGGGATACCACCAGTATAATAACTCCTGCATTTGAGATAGTTAGAGCAAGATATGCGAGGATTGATTTATCTTCTGGAGATGCTTTAGGTGGTGCAGATTCGGAAAAATCCGATTGTGGAGAGTACAGATTTGGACCTTGGGTATTATTGATGCGTTCAATTCCTATTAGTAGGAATACTAAGGGTGAGCACGCGGATTTGCCTGTTCAAGATAATTTAAAAGTGTGGACGGCGGGATTTTCTTTATTTGATCCTACAATTGAAATAGGGTCTGAAGATGAATATGTAAAAGATAATAAAGTTTTGTTTGAGATAAAAGATGGTGTGCAAACAGGATCTAGATATAAGGTTACAAGTTGGTCACCTTCAGATCCTTTTGCCTATGTGATAGTACAACAGACAATGGATATACGATACGTAGATCCAGTAGGACCATTTTCATTGGTTTGGTAAAAGGAAGAAAAATGGGGAGAAGCGTGAACACAAGTTTCGGGGAAGCATTTTCCAATGATTTTAAAAGGTTGGCTAAAATTGTAAAAGGTCAATCATTATCGGAAGAATCTGCGGGTAGTATAGAAGATACTGAAGGTTTTTCAGTCATAGTAACAGGTCCTAATGGGGAAAGAGAAGTATACTTTGTTCCTGATTCGGATACGGCAGAAGATTTGAGATCAAGATTGCAAAGGGATATTGTTGTAGAGCCAATGAGGGCCGGACAGCTATTGGAAATGGGCTTAGATTATTTTGATATTAATTTTAGTACTTTGGATGCGGATAATAACTTAGTTTGGGTGTGGCCTTATGATAAACAAGATGCATTATCGCAGATGCTAAAGAGATTGGAGGAATGAAATGAAACGCGGTATTTCAGATGCAGGTATGGGTAGAATTAATAGAGTTCTTAAGGTAGCACAAGGTTATGTTATTCCGGAAATTGATGAGTTTACTCAACAATATATGGAAACAGCCTTGTGGTCGACAAATGATGAGTCTGATCCAAGTGGTGGTGTTCCTTTGGATGAAAATTATAGTATAGATGATATAAATCGTGAAACTATTGATAAGATGCGAGAAGATTGTTCTAAATTTCAGTTGGAAAATGAGGAACTCCTTTCTCAAGCATATGAAGTTACGGGAAATGATGAAGCTAGAGCAGGACACGATTTTTGGTTAACTAGAAATGGGCATGGAGCGGGTTTTTGGGATGGTGATTGGGGTGATTTTGGAGATGCTTTGAGTGCGGCTGCTGATAAATTTGGTACAGTTGATTTATTTATTGATGACGATGAAATTTATCAAACGTGATGGTGGAGTATAATGGTAATGAAAACTATTAGGGACCAAGGTTTTCATCGTATTTATAAATCTCTTTATGGTCAGCAAAAATCTGATGATAAAGTACGCGGAGATATTATAGAATTTATTAAAGATAACCCTAATCCTACGGATGATCAGGTACACGATTGGTGTGAAGAAGAAGGGTATGATGTAGACAAAATAGAACAGTACATTTATGAATTGGCTACATTATATGTTATTTTTTTGACTACAGGACGGGCTAATGAAGTTGGTATTGGGCTAGATGAAGTAGATCCTAAAGAGTTAGCAATGGGGGTAGAAGTTGAATACGAGCATACAGATGATATGGAAACTTCTCGACGCATCTCCTTGGATCATTTAAATGAGATACCCGATTATTATACTAGACTTAAAAAAATGGAAGAAGAAGGTTTAAAAGCATTGGGTGAAACTGAGGAAGATTAATAGATGTCAACTGAAAATTTAGCAGATCGTAAATATGTTCCTACACAGCCTTATGATTCTACTGATCCACCCCGTTTTGGTCAATTAGTAGAAACGACTAAAGATGCTTTTGCTTCTGAGTTAAAAAAATTCTTTGATTATAAAGTAGCTGATGCCAATACAAAAATAACAGAAACACCAAATATACAAAAGTTTGCCATTGGTGCTACGGGAAATGAATCCAATTTAGAAAATTCTGTTGATTTAGTTATGGCTTATGCAGATACTCCGGATGAATTTCCGATGGTGGCTATAACTTCTACCATTCTTCGCGAGAGAAAACTGGGTATAGGGGATAGTTTCGTAACTCATGTTCAGTACGCGCCTTCTATTATAAGTAGTATTGAAGGTCCATATGATTTAACAGATGGTTGGACACTTGAGTTCAAAACATGGCCTGGTGGAGCGTCTGATAGTGAAACAACGTCCACTATAACTTTTGATGCGTCTTTATTTAGTAGTATGACAGCAGTTACAACGGCAGAGTTATGTAGCGCTATTAACAGGACACAAGCTTTATACTATAATTTAGAGCCTACGAGTGATGATAAGATAAGAATTTCTACAGGTGGTCCTTGTGGATTAACTTCTCCAAATTATATTGAAATAACTGGTGGTGATACAGATTGTTTAAATACTTTGGGTTTTGTTATAGGCGATTCTGATACTTATTTGAATACAGATAATCCACCTAAGAATAGATACGTTTCTTGTGGTGATATGACTGTGAGTGTGGATATTGTCACTGATGATTTAAATACAAGAACAGAGTTAGCAGATTTAGTATATAATTTTTTTACTTTTTATATGGAAAAGCGACGATTTCAATTTATAGGACGCTCCTACCAAGAAAGAGGCTTAGACCCTGCGGAATGGTTTCATATAATTTTTCAGAGTCAATTTAACTGGTCTGCCGAGTTGAATACTACAAGATATGGTGGAGAAACTTATGATTATATATATGCTAGAAGAGGATCTATACCTGTTTTTGCCGCCGACTATATAGATAGAGATTTAGTTACTCCCCCTGTTTTCTTAGAGCGAGATAACGTAAGACCTGAATTATATAATGAAATTCCTAATGGTGACTATTTTGGTAAGGACTGGATAAAATATAATAATAAATTACCTAGATAAACCGATCTGTTCTATATCTTTAAAAATCCCTACAAATAACAAGATAAAATAAAATGAATTTGGGCGCTTTATAAGCGGAGTCGTATGAAATACTCTCTCGATATATTTAAGTTTATTAATGTCCTATCAAACAGGAGAAAATAGACATGGTAGCTGTTGGTTATGTAGATCCTGGTAGTTATATACAACAGGTAAATGAGCCTGGTTCTGTTTCAGTAACGTCTGAAAGAACACCGGCTATTGTGGCGATAGCTCCCCGTACACGCCGAGTAACTAGTGAGGCTGTAATCAGGGGTAAGGTTTACGATGAAACGTTAACTGTGGCCGCCGTTTCTCCGCATACTGCCACTCTTACGAATACTTGCGACAGAAGCCGAAACAACTCTGTTCTATATGCAAACGCTAACGCCATGGGTTTGGGTGATTGGAGTTTTGTTGCGGCTACTATTACGGGTAATGCTGTTGCGGGTGCTACTGCTAACACTACAACTAATACTAAATTTACTATTTCTTTGGATGGTAAAAAGGTATTAACTATTACCCTTACTTCTGGTGCTGCTACCCCGATTACAACTATTGCCACGGATATTAACACGGCTCTTGCTGCTGATCCTGCATATGGTACTGCATATAATGCAGTTGCTACAACTATTACAGGTGCGGTAGCAAATGATACGCTTGTGATTACATCCCCTATTACAACTTCTGCCTCGGATGTTAAAGTTTTTCTATCGTATCAGGATTTAGCTGCTACTTATGCGGATGCAGCTTCTACCATCTCTAATGCGGCGTGGGTTCCTACCGCTGCTATTGGTTATCAGGCACCTACTGTGGTTAGGGTTACGGATGCTGTTTATAATTCTAGTACTACATATACAATTGATTATGTTACAGTGGATACTGTTGTAGATCCTCTTACTTCAGCTACAGCAACTACGCCCTTGAGTAGTATTACCTATGTTGGTGCGTATCCTGGTGCTGTGTCCTATACAAAGAATTCAGATTATGAAAAAACAGGTAATACTGTTGATTGGGTAACTACTTCTTCAGCCGAAGCAAATCTTACTGGTATTGCCGGACCCTATGCTATTGTATTAGCTACTAACGATGCTCTTTTGATGTCTATTAATGATGGAGCGCAGCTTACGGTTACATTAACTGCTGGTGGTGCTCAGACGGCTGCTCAAGTGGCGGAAGACATTAATCTTGCTCTTAATGCCAGTACTAATTATGGCCCTCAGTTCTCCCACTGTGCTTATGTTGTGGGTGGTACGACACTAGCTGTTACGACTCCTGATCCATTTGAGAATTACCCTACGGCTAAGGGGAATTCTTCTTCAGTTCAGTTTTTTACCGTGGCTAACAATGCTTTTACCACCCTGTTTGGTATTCCGGCTTCTAGCCTTCCATACGAAACCTTGGGAACTGGTAGTAGACCTGCATTCGCTACGACTTATTATGTAACTTACGATCATACGAGAGCTTCTACAGATTATACAGAACCACATAGGGTTTATAATCCAACGCAGCTTTATGAGTATACTTCTCCGTTGACTATTGATAATTATACACGGAATAAGCTTTGCATCGCCGGAGAAATTGCATTTGAGAATGATGCTTCTTCTATTTATCTCATACAGATAGATGATACGACAGTTCCTGGTACACCAAGTACCGCACAAATTAGAGCTGCAATTGATGTTTGTGAGCAGAGCAGTTCAATTACTGAGGTTATAGTTATTGATACTTCTTTGGATTCTGCCGTATATCTGCAAGAGCATGTTTCTGATATGTCTTCTCTCTATGAGAAGAAACCGCGCCGGGGCTGGTACGGGATGGCTAGGGGCTCTGATATTGGAGATCCTGATACTCCCGATACTTTAGTTTATCGGTCTACAGTCACCCTCCAGCCCGGTAACACCTCTCCCGGTAGAGGCAGGCAGATTTTGCAAGCTCCTACAGAGGCGGATAGAATTCTTACTCTAGAGGATGATAGGGAAGTTACCATAGAAGTAGATGGATCATACTTGTCCGTAGCTGTTGCCGCACATTTTGCTTCGTTGGATAATCCTTCAGACGCTATGGTGGGTGATACTATTGTTGGATTTGAGATTGAGAACTTTGAAACATATTTGGATGCTGAGAGACATACTCTCGCTGATAGTGGCGTGAATGTTATTACAATGACGGGTGGTCGTGCTGTGATGCTGGACCCCCTTACTACTGAGGCTGGGGGTGCTGGAGTTGTATCTTTTGAGGAACCTCAATCTAGTGCGGCTAATGATGTTCTGACTTCTACGATTAATAATTTACTGGATAATAATGTTCGCGGCGTTGTTCCTGATGATTTGGCTGATTTTGTCAGTGATATTAAGTCCTGGATTAAAAATGGGATTGAAGCGAATATAGAATCCGGAGTAATTGGACCGTATAGAAATGCGGATGGTACAAGTAGACGGCTTAATCCGCAGACTGATATTCGGGTAGCGCAGAGTACAGATCCACGGACATTCACATTTAAGTATTGGTATTACCTGAAGTATCCGGCTAAGAGGTTCTTCGGTGAGTACAGTGTTGACAACCCGTTTTTCTCTAGCTCAGAGTAATTGAGCAGGAGAACGGAGATACTACAAATTAAAAGGTGGTAAGATAAATGCCAGTTCCAAACACATCAGTTAGATCTAGTCATGCAGTTACTATCCGGGTTAATGGTATAACTGTGGGTCTGATACAAAGTTGGGCTCCGAACGAAGCCAGACCAACTACACCAGTATATGAATTGAATTCTGCTACTGCGGGTGAGATTTATGAACGAGTTCCTATGAATATCACAGGAACTACTATTAATGTTAATAGAGTTGATCTTTTTAATAAACGTATGGAGCAGGCATGGGGTATTAATTTTGATCTCACTATGTTAACGGATCAAACTAACCCTCTTAGTATTAAAGAAACGTGGGCAAATCCAGATGGTTCTACCGCTATTATTGTGTATTCTGGTTGTTGGTTTACATCTCTTGGAAGAAATCTTCCAGCTGATGGGGATAAAGTTGTTAGGGTCAATGCCGCAATTGATTATGTGAGAAAAGATTACTTCTAAGGAGTGGAAGTTTACAATTAGTACCTCGTAGTATACGAGAGAAAGGAGCGAAAGCTCATGTCCGTCGAGACAGACCCCCTCCGTGTGTTAACCGATTTGGCTGAAGAACTAGATGGCAAGGAACTTCAGGACATATTTATAAAGGATCAGCATAAGTTTCTTATTCGATTACTTACCGAAGAGGAACTTAATTGGAGTATTCGGTTCATCGATCCTTCGAATGTAGCGACTGCCACTAGAACTTTGCGTCTTCCTACATTGGCTATGTCCATCAGGGAGATAGATGGATCATCTGTCGAAAATAAATTATTTGATCAAAAGTGGTTGGATTTGGATGAAGATTCTAGACGTAGTTACGAATCTAAAAATAAGTACGCAAAAAAGTATTTTGCGGCTGAGCATCTCATGGAATGGTTAGCGGAACGTCCGCCTACGTTCGTACAAGAACTTGAGGATTTTTATAATGCGCTTAGTTCTCGCAGGGATGCGGCGCAAGTAGCAGCAAAAAACTCATCAGGGGAAGGTTCGGAGAAGGAAGAGAATCCGAATTCGACCGATCCTTCCCCTACTGGAGAACAATAAGGAATCAATTACATATAAAATCAAGGGTATTAGCCCGGAAGAACATATTAATAAGTGATCCTTCTGTGGATCGGATGAATTCTACCCGTTGGTTATTCGAGTACGAGAGCGCTAGATTTGAGGAGGAAAATAAGTACGAGGATTATCGGTTTTTTATGAAGGCTTTGAAAAAGACTTTACTTCATATTTATGGACTGGATATTGTTCCGGTTGAAGGCGATGATGGTCTTTTGAGAAGGACTGATGATGACGAGTTTATACCATTGTCTTTAATAGTGGGTAGAAGAGAATGGGTGAAGGATGTAGGGGAGAAATTCCAAGAATTTCAAGCACAGGAAGAAGCAAAAATTAAACCCGTTGAAATAGATTCTTTGGAGGACTTAGAAGTCGTGGAAGAATTTGATGACGGGGATATTCTATTTGATGATCCAGAAGAGATGCGGAAACATGCGATTTGGAATTCACCCCAGTCTAAATATATAAGAGAACATGAAATTGATTATGTGGATGAAGATGGTAACGAAATAGATAAAGAGGATTTATTTAAGAAAGACGAAGAAAAAAAGGATATAAATAGGAGTAGGTTAACAATCGATGATTGATCCTCAGTCATATGTGATAAATTTTGATTTATCTGAACTAATAAACGAAGTCTCGGATGTAAAAGAGGTTTATACAGACTTTGGTACAGCTGTTCAGGAGATGGCCAAAGGTGTAAAAACTGATGTAGTTGAGTTAAAAGGTTATATTGACGGTTTATCTGAATCTGTAATAAATGTCACGTCTTTATTGGATTCAATGTATGACTTGCACAATAGTCACATGGGTTTGACTATTGGCAATTTGGAAGAGTTTTCTAAAAAAGCGGAAGATATTGCTACTAATATAACTAAGATTTCCGGTTTTACTTTGAAGGATAGTGTTGGAGCGCAGACAGCTGATACAGTTCAGGATCGTTTATCCGATATTTTACCATCTAGTTCATTGGCGATGGATGCTGGTACTGCGGGGGCTGCTGCTGAAGCAGCACAGTCCACGGCTGATGCGGCGTTAGATAAAGCCGAGAGAGCTGCAAAAAGTGCAAAAGACGCGGTAAAAGATGTAGAAGAATCAGAAAGCCAGTTGAAGGCTTTAACGAAAGAAATTACAGGTCGAGTACGAGGAGAGTTGGAAAAGGGGAAGGACGCCATGGTCGGCACAGTTGGCCGTGGTATTCCCGGTGGTATTAAAGGTGGTATTATAGGATCTCTTCTCGGGATGATGATTCTTGGTATCCGGGAAGATGTTAGAAAGCAAGCGGAACGTGGTGAAGTGGCTAATGTATTTGAAGCTGCCACCAATAGCATATTTGATAGGGAGACGAATAAAGCAGTTCGCTGGTTTGCTGATTTTCAGGAAAAAGCACAGTACTATTATGGTATCGGGCGTAAAGAAGTACAGAGGGTAGTTAAACAATTTGTAGATGCGGGATTTGAAGTAGATCAATTAACGGAAAAATTTGATCAGCGTTTAGGTATTGTTGGTTCAAATGTGGAGACAGTTACTTTAGGTCTGGATAAAATGTGGGGTGTAGCTACAGGGGCTTCGTCCCAGAATGTTATTAAATTAGTTGCTGAATACGGAGATCAATTAGATGAGGCTGCGGATAAATATACAAGATTAACGTTTGCAGCCCAACGCTCCGGAATGGGTGTTAGTAGGTTTGTTGACAGTGTAATGACGGGTAGTCAAGCTCTTACACAGTATGGAATTGATGTTGAAGATGTCGTAGGTGTAATGAGTAAGTTGCAGGAACACTACGAGGCTATGGGTCTTACTAAGCAATTTGCTGGTCAGAGGGCTGCAAGGGGTCTGAGTGGTATTGCTGCGGGTATTTCTGGTATGTCTGGTGGTTTCAGAGCACTTGTAGCGCAAAGAGTAACTCCGGGTAGAGATATCTATGATACGTTACAACAGTTTCAAGAAGGTTTTCGTAGGGTTGCAGCGGGAAAAGCGGAAGGTTTTTTGCAGAAAACTATTGAGGCTGTTTCTAGTGTATCTACTGAAATGGTGGGTACGGATAGGAATAAAAGAATTTTTTATTTACAGCAACAAGGTTTTAGTAATGAAGGGGCAACGGATATTGCGGATGCAGCGGCTAAGTTTGAAAAAGGTCGTAAAATCTCTGAATTAGGTAATGCTGAAAGAGAAAAGTTGATAAAAGTATTTCAGACAGAAGGAACGCAAATGTCTGAAATGCAAAAAACTCAGAGACAGCTTATAGAAGGTCTAAGTAAGATTGGTGAAGGTGTATTAGAGATTCTTACAGGTATATTAGGCGCTTCTATCGCAGGTTGGCGAGGTTTAATAGCTGCTATTTCGGCTTTGTTTATGCCAGCGCAAGAAAGGAATAAAGCGCTGGATAAGATTAGCGCTGCTATGGAAGGTCAATTTGATTCATTGCTAAAGGGTGTGGATACCATAGCAGAAGGGTCGAAGAAATTAGGAGGAACTCAATTAGGGGGAAAGTTACAGGATATTGTTGCACCAGTTAAAAAAGCTTTGAAGACAGATTTTATTGGGCCTAGCGCAGGATTTACGGGAGAGCCCGCTGTTATTTTAAGGCAAGCTGTTCTAGGTCAGACCAGGGAAGAAGCCGTTGAATCAACTGTAAAAGCGCAACGAATGCGCGGATTCCTGTTAGATTCTATAATGGAAGAAACTTCAGATTGGTGGAATAATACATTTGGTCCGGGGAAAGAGGGTGTTATCATAGAAGAAGAGGAAAGAGAAAGTTTAAAAGAGTCTTTTCAAAGGGAAGAGGAGGGGGGGAGAATGTCTCCGGTTCCTTATCCTCTTCAACAAATAACAGAAAGACCCAGTACTCCTGCCATGGAAGAAATGGGTATGCCTGCTGCGCAGACTGTGCAAGAATCGCCGAGGATGCCTTCACCGGCTAGGAGAGTTCCTACTACGGAAAGTACACGTCTTGTTAGCCAACAGCCTGTACAGGCTATTACCGTGCGAAGTATGATAGACCAAGGAGATATTAGGGACGCAGTTCTTAAAGGTGAAATTCAGGCAGTAGGTGAATAGATGCTCGTAGATCCAACTCAAGTAGAAGAAGTAAAGACCAGATTTACCGAGTTGGGATCTGCTATTGCTGAAGTTTCTGATGAGAATGCAGATGCGTTCGATGATATGCTTGACTCTATAGATTATTTTAAAGAAGCCGTTAAAGAGTTGAATATAGAAGGTTTAGAGAATATTGAAGAAACTATAAATTTAATTGAAAATCAAAAAAATGCTATTTCCAATACATTTATTTCTTTTGCAGAGAAGTCCGGTATTTCTTTGTCACTTTTTAATAATACTTTAGATGACGCAACAGAAAAATTTTCTTTATTGTCTAATGAGGTTACAAAAGAGGTTGTGGAACAAGATAAAGTAGTTACGGAAATAGATTTTAATGAAGAAGAGCGGAAACTAAAAGAAGAAGAGAAGAAGCGAAAGGAAAGGGAGCGCAGAGAAAAACAGAGAAAATTTGAAAAAAGCGTTATTGGTAGAGAAGTAAAAAGTTTAAAGAATTCTATTACAGGTATGTTAAGAAAAGTACACTTACCATTGCCAGGTGCTATTTTAGCCGGTGGTGTGATGTGGATGGCTTTTGGTTTTCAGCGGAGAGATAGAATACAACGTGAAGCTGGAGAAGTAACCAATATATTGATTACTATGTATGATAGTGCTGTAGATAGGATGGTCCGATCAGGAACCAATTATATTTCTAAATTGCAGGAAAATCTACAGCAATTTTATGGTATTGCTAGGCAAGAAGTTCAAGGGGTTGCACAAGCGTTTGCCGAAGGTGGATTGACTATTGAACAGATGCTAAGCGAAGTAGATACGGATATTCGCGGGGTTGCTGATAATTATCTTACTTTGACCCTGGGTATTGATAAGATGTTGGAATTAGCGGGTGGTGATACAGCCAGAAGGACTATTACTTATATATCCGAGTATGGAAAGACTTTAGGTGAGGCAAGAGACACTACGCTTAAGATGATTTCTGCGGGTATGGAATCTGGTATAGGTGTTCAACAATTTACTAAAAATGTGGAGAGTGCGGCGGGTTCCTTACAGAAATTTGGATTTGATATTGATGATGTTATTGATTTATCTATGACTCTACAAGATAGCTTTGAAAAAATGGGTGTTCCTCGTCAATTTGCTGGTAGACAAGCGGCAATGGGTTTAACCCAGATGGCATCCAGTATCGTTAATATGTCCAATGAGTGGAAGATGATGATTGGCGAGGAGATGGGTTTTGGTAAGGGCTTAGACGCTATACAAAAGATGCAGGAAGCTTTTAGTAGGGTCGCCGAAGGTGGGAGAAAAGATGAACTGATGAAATTTATAGAAAAATTGGGCGGTGTAGTGTTGCGTGCTGCCCAAGGTGACGAAACTTTAGCCAAATATATTTTACAAGAAGCCAGCGGTCTTAAGATGGGAGTAGAGGGTTCTAATAGTATTATGATGGTTAAAAGGGCGATAGATGAGGGAGATATAAAAAGAGCGGAAGAAATTGTGGATAAAAATATAAAGACTATTCAGGAATCTCTTCAAACTGAAAAGCAAAAACAAAGTAGATTTCAGCGTAATATGAATGAATGGATGCAAGGTATTTCTAAGATGGGTGAAGGTATTCTCAGTGTAATGGGGAATCTACTAGCTACTTTGATTGGATTCTTTAGATCTGTACCACAAATGATAATAAATTACCTGCGTGGTGATGAAGAGGCTAATGAAATACTGTTAAGTAAAGTAGGCGATCTGTCTTCTGGTATGGATAAAGGTTTTAAACAGATGATAGGTGGTTTACGAGATATGAAAGGTGCCGCTGAAAGATCGGGAAAAACAATATTAGGATCAACTTTTGATAATTTAGCTAGGGCTATAGAATTTGATCCATTAGGTAAAGGGGAAAAGGAGCAAGAGGGTCAACCCATTGCAATTCTGTCTTCGGAAGAAATACAGAAGTTAACTCCAGAAGAACGAGCAGAAGTTTTACCCTCTATTTATCCGAGACTTAATCCTGTACGTATAAGAGTTCCTCATTCTGTACCTCAAATTGGTATGGGGTCTGAGGAAGTTCCCCGTATGGTGGAACGCTATACTCCTACTACGGAGACTATTAGAGTTGTAACCGTTCCCGTAGAAGTAGGGACGGAAGAGGCTACTTATGAAGTTCCTATTGCAGAATCTTATCTAGAAACACCCGAAGGTCAGATCAGATTGGAAGAAGAGCAATGGGTTGGAGGCCAGCTGTCTATAGTCTCCAGTGGAACTGATCAATTAGGTAATATTAATTTGATGTTGATGGGTAATTGTCCACGTTGTGGGTTATTATTTGGGGATGAATCTGCTATTACAGAAACTAGAATGGGAATGCGTTCTTATAGTGAAGTGGATGAAGAAGCATTGGCCCGAATGATACGTAGTGAAATGGGTCGTAAGCCGCTTACAGGGACTAGGGAAATTGAAGCTGCGGGAATTGGATTTACTGCTTTAAACAGACTAAAACAAGGTGGGTTCGGACAGACTTTGGAAGAGGTTATAACAGGCGGTACGGGATTTGGTAGACAGGGCACAACTAAAGGTGGGAAGATGCGCCCTTATGCAACTAAACGCGAAGCTACTAAAGAGAGTCGTGAATTAGCTAGAAAAATTCTTGAGGGTCGTGCTTTAGATCCTACGGGTGGAGCTACCTATTTTTATCATAGCACCTTGGGTAAAGGTTATGGACCCAGAGATCCAAGTAAACGTGTAGCAATGCCTAAATTTACTAGGGGTAAAGTAAATACCCTTAATATTAATAGGGCTTCTTTCTGGGGTTCTGGGGGTAAAGTAACGAAAGAAGCTACGGATGCGGCTAAATGGCGGGAAAAAGAAGAGGCGCGTTTTATTCGAAAGCAGGAGTTGCCGCCCATGGTACAGTTGAGAGAGATTGAAAAAGAACGAGGAAGAGAAAAAGAAGGTGAATGGGGTGGATTACCTTCTATATTTACATTGGAGGATTAGATGACTGCCATTGCACAATTATTTAATGAGACTAGTAGTATCCCTAATTTTGCCAAAGCTCTGGAACGTGCACTGAATCCGTATGAGGCTGTGTCTTTGCGCACACCTTTTTATCTAACTTCTTCTTATCGCTTGCGTTATGGAATTCCTGGTGTAAGTATGCATGTGAATCCTAATACAGTTTCTTTTCGTTCATCTAAACGTATAACTAAAAAAGATACTCAAGGTGGTTCTGTATTTGTTCATTGGACTAATAGGGTCGGTAGGAATAATGATATTCTTCAAATGGAGTTTTCCGGACAAACAGGGAATATAAATCTTAAACGCGGCGGGTATAAAAAAGGGGGTTGGGTTAATGAGGTATCCGGGCGTATAGAAAAGGGGGTTGATTGGTTAAACCAGAAATCCGCTGAAACTATTGCTCAAAGGGATGCCGCAGTTGGTTTAGAACAAAAAGGTGTTGCTAAAAGTATGGCGGGCGCTGCTAAGTTGGCTAATTTTCATAATTTGCATACGCTTACTAGAGAACCTGTGATGGACCCAAGAAGTGGGGCACCTGTTTATTATTATATAACATATTCCAGTCCTTTATTTGGTAATACTCTCATTACTTTTATTGGACATTTTGATAGACCTCTGGAGTTTACAGATTCCGCAGAACCTACACCATTTAGTGTAAATTATAATTTTGGATTTACGGCGCAGAATTCTTATCCTTCATTGGATTATATTTATAGTGTTTTGGTGTCTAATCTGAGTAGGGAATTTATGAACGATTTGGGATAAAGAATGGCAAGTTTAGACGAAGTAGCATACGCAGATGTTTTGGCCGGTGGAACTGTACATAGGACAGCTTTTCCTGCGTATAGAGTATTTATTTATGGGCAAGAAATTACTAACGATGTTCTTTCTGTGCGGGTAAATCAATCTGGAGGTAGTGCGGAGAGAACTCCAGGATCTTGCGCTATTACCCTTAATAATCATGAAGACCGTTATATTATCACACATCAGGATTTAATCGCAATAGGACAATCTATTGCAAATTATAACAAGTATATAGATGGAACTATAAAAAAGAGTGAATATAATAATATAGATGAGTTCCAGCATTTAAATCAGGATCTTTGGGATGCTATTAGTTCCGGTGTTAGTGATGAGAATCTTGGTGTCGATTCTTTTAGTAGCGAAGTACAAAAAGAGTTGATGAATTTAAGGGAACAAGAGGAGAATAAATTAGCAGTTGCCTATGATGCTGAGACTCCGTGGGGGTCTATCAAGAGATCTGTTATAACGGAAAAATTGGGATACCGGAGTAAAGTTAATCCTACCAATTCGGAGTCGGAGTTAGTTAAATATCCGGGTGGTATTATACATGATTATCCTTTTCAAGAAGGTGATTGCGTATTTCATTCTAATGATCCTGTTCGCGTAGTGTTTAGAGATCCTTTTGACGCACGCAGATGGTATTGGATGTTTACCGGATTTGTTACGAGTTATACTGAGGATTCAGATGTAAATAAAAGTTCTAATGTTACAATTACATGTACTGATGTAACAAAAATGGCCAGATACTCTCTTATTCAATTGTCTACGGGTTTAGCTGATCCTAATATCGAGGATGTTCTTCGTGAAGAATTGAATACTGTTTCGAGCACCGGGGTAATTCCTTTTCAAGAAATTTTTGAAGGTTTTACTATTTTTGAAATATTAGAGACAATATTTTTTGGTTCGCAATCTGCGGAAAAAGTTATTAATGAAACGGTAATGCGTGAGATAGCTAATATGGATGCGGATGCCAGGTTGAATTATTTGACCAATATAATGAATATTAGTCCGAATGAGCTAGAGAAAATACTGCCTGGTCCTGATGTGAGGGCAGAGACACTTACGGAGACCGGAGAAAACGTAATTAGAAAACATAAACAAGCAGGTAGAATAGAACGCTTGGATAAATTGAATATGGCTGCTGTGACCAGTTCTCGTAATGTTGGATTTAAGCGTAGGTCAGATGCCATAGGATTGCACTATATATATTTTCAATATGACGGGGCTGAAGCTTCAACCGGGGATAAGGCTTTGGGTAGTGGTATTGAGGACTTAAATAAGTGGAATGAAATTATACATCACAGGGTTAGGGAAATAGATTTAACAGATATGTTGGATCGAGATGAAGATATACCTACTGAATTGCTTACGTCGGGAATGCCGAAGATAGAGGATATAATAACTGTTATAGGAACTAATTTAGACAAGTATCCTGTTGGCGGGGGTAAAGTTTACTACTTCGCCCCAGCTACTTTGGATACTAATTTGGGCGATGTTTTGGATCGGGGGATGGGTACGATAAGCTCTATCCATTCTCATTTTAGGGATAGATTGTCATATATTTATGATTTGGCGCAGAGAATTGATTTTAGATTTTATGCTACGCCTAAAGGCGATGTGATCTTTGAAATGCCATTTTTTGATTTTGATCCGGGGGAATTCGTGGGTAAGTATGGAATTGCAGATAGCTATGTTGATGACGTGAATAAAAGTTTTAACAACAGTTATAACGATATTTTTGCAAAATCATATGACGGTGAATATTCTGATGTAGATAAACTAACCAGTATGGTTTTTGAGACTACAAAGCTTGATGCTGATTTAGAATTATATAATTATGAGAAGAAAGCTGAGTTTAATTATGAACGTGAATTTACTGTGGAAGAGCATGAACAGTTAGGTTTTAGCAATACTTCTACGGATGAAGGTGTTCTTACTGTATATAGAGCGCAGCCCAATTATTTTAAGAATCAAACAGCTCTGAATAACTTAGAAACAAGATATCAAATATCTTCGATAAAGGAGTTGATTCCTATACTGGGTGTTAGAGTGATGGATGGTAATGTTTGGGGTATTTTAGAAGGTGACAGAGCTGCTCAATTTTTTTGTGCTCTTGAATTAAATAGGGTTAATGCAGAAGCTCGTAATACATCTATTCCGGTAGTACCTATGTTTGGTTTGATGGTAAATAGACCTATTTTTTGGAGGAAGCGAAATTATTATGCAAATATAGTTAATTTGCAGCACAGTATTGTGTGGAATTCTAATGTTGATACAACAATTAACGTTAATCAAATTAGAGGTTGGGGTGGTAGGCTAGATGATAGGGGGAGACCTATACACGCGCATTTTGGTAATGGTAATAGACCTTATAATTTAGCGGAGTTGCTGAAACAAACTAAAGTAGAGACAAATAAGAAGAAGTAATGGGAAGAAATATTGTAAATAAGGAATCTAGTTCTTTTTTAAGTCGTAAGTCTAAGGAGAATTCTTTTATGAATAGTATACATCGGGCTAGGGTAACTGATGTATATGTTGATGAGGGGACTGTAAATGTATTGTTTGAATCCTTAGCTTACAGTAGAAAAGTAACAATTCCTTTATTAGGTTTGTCGGTTCCACCCAAAATGAATGAGAGTGATAAGAACTATTTACGTTCTTCCTGGGGTCGATATATACCGCAGGTGGGAGATTCTTTACTCATTGCGTTTGATGCTAATGGTACGGCTTATGCTTTAGGTTATCATGCTATTTTCTATGAGGGTTTTGATCAATATGATCAAGAAAATGAGGCCCGGGGTGGAATTGGATGGGGTCCTGCATCGGGCAGAGAAAGATTGAGACCCGGTGATTGGGATTTTATGAGTGCACGTAATTCTGTTTTACACTTAGGCGATAGGGCGAAGATACGTAGTGGACCCCATAGTATTAATATAAATAAACCAACGGGTGATATTACTACTACAACAACATTAGAGATAGAAAATGTGGGAGAGTCTTCAGAAATAAGAAGGGGTGGTGCTAGACGTAGAGTTTTGCCAACAGATGAACAAGAGACTAATATATATAGTGCTAGAGGTGGTCAGGCACAGGAAGTTAATTACGATATACGATATGGTGGATTAATTCCTGGTGGTACCACTATAGCGCGTAAATCTTGTGGGGATGTTATTAATGATACTCTATTTTCTCCTATGATTGGAGAAGCTGGACAATTTGTAAGAGATTATACACTGTTAAAGGATTTGAGCGGTAATATTGATGTTTATGAAGAAAAGATTGATACATTAGGAAATTTTGTTGTATCTGCTAATTTAGCGACAAAATTTTCTTGGACTACGCCATTGGCCCAGTGGAGTGTAAATAATCTTAGTACAAGTTTAACGGCAATTACTTCTGTTGATATAACAGGGGTTACGGTTAATATCACTTCTAGTGGTTCGATGAGTCTAAATTCTACAGGTACCATGAGTTTGAGTTCTTCGGCTTCTGTTGCTGTTAGCGCTCCTAGCATAAGTTTATCCGGTTTTGTTAATTTAGGAAGTGCGGCAGCAACTGATCGGGTGGTTAAAGGCGATAGTTTTTCTGCGGCTATGGTTACATTTTTAACTGTTCTTAGTGCTTCTTTAAATACAGCGTCAATATTTCCTCCAAATTTGCCTTTAGCTGCTGCGGGAGTTGCGGCAGCAACTTTAGCTGCATTGTTGCCCACACCAGTTTGTTTAAGTACTACTGTTAGGACTGTTTAAGGTTTGTAAATGTTTTGTGTTAATATAATTTTTGGGAAGGAGTTTTTATATGGGTTCTCCAGCTAGACCTTTGGCAAAATGTGTGGCTAGATGGATTTACGAACAGGCTTCCAAAATTTTGGAAACTCTGAAAGCTTTACTCCTGAGTATTATAGCGGCTATTGATGCTCAAATCGCAGCATTACGAGCGTGGTTAGCTCAGTGGGATGTTTTAGCCAAGGCCGAGGAATTTTTGTGGGAGCAGTTTCAAAAGGTTATTGAAGCTATCAGAGAACAGTTAATGAGTGCACCGGAAGGACCGCTAGCTGAATTTTGTCCGGAGTTTTATGAGTACTTTTTAGATCCTGCGAGAAGTCTGTTTGAGAGTGCGGTGAGTTCATTGGCTATTACCAGAGAAAGTTTTCACAATATGGTTAGTTATATGGATGAAGTGGACCAACTTATATCTTATTGGGAGGATACAAAGATTCAATTGGTTGCGTCAGTACAAATTTTGGATGACGCCATATATCAAGCCTTGATGCGCGAAGCTGAACAAGTGCCATAATGTCTTATACGCTACAAATAAAAAATGGAGATTACGTAAGGAGCTTATCCACAGGTTTATATAAAAAGGTGACGGGTAAAGCTAAGACAGAGCAAGATTGTAAAATGACTTTATCCACAGACGTTAGAGATATTGGTGGAATCGGGTGCGGCTTGGATTCTGCTGTGGGATTGGACCAAAATAATCCTTCTGCGGCAACATTAAATGTGCCGGTTATGCTAGATTTTCAATTATTGGTCAGAAACGGTTTGGAGAGACTTAGACGAGCACAAAGAACTTATCAATTTAGTCAGCGAACGGCAGAAGAACTTATTTATGATTTTTCTCCCGTGCAGTTTTGGCCGGATTTAGCTGATGGTAGAATAATTCGTTGGAAATTAGAAATTATTACAGTATCTGGGGCTGCTAATTTTCCGGTTAGCGGTTCATTAAGGAGCTGATTATGAGTGTTGGAAATATAACGGCACCGCAATTTGGGGTGATGATAGCAGATGGGGTTAATCTCAGAGATCCCACTCTGGATACGGCTATAGGTCCGGTTAGAGACTTACAAATAGATCCTGTATCAGAGGTGATGGAGGACCAGAATAAGCGTGTTGTTTATGTAAATGATTTAGCTAGCTTGAAAAATGTAGAAAAACTTGTTCCCGATGATGTTGATAGCATTATGTTCAACGAGGGAATTGTTCGGTGGGATGGTTCTCGCTCTATTGTGGTTGTTACTTTTTCCAGGAATCAAACACCGACGGCAAATATTACGGTGCCTGTTAATTTCCCGTTAGCCACTATCGTAGATCCTGAAACGGGGGTGGCTATAAATTTTAGGACGATTGAAACCCAGACCATGTTTTTTGCTTCTCCTGATGCTTATTATAACGCGGAAACAGAGAAATATGAATTAGATGTTTTAGCTGCTTCGGTATCTACCGGGGAAGAGACTTCGATAGGTGCTTATACAATAAAGACCATGCGAAGGCCGTTGTCAGGTTTCGATGAGGTTTATAATAGGAATCGTAGTTCTTCTGGTAGGGGGACGGAGACAAATAGAGAAGTAGCTGATCGTTATCTTCTTCATGTAGAAGGTAGTAATATAGGTACACCAGCAGGCGTAAAAAGTTATGTTCTAGATAATTTTAATACAGTGTACGATGCTTATGTGGTGTATGGACAAGATACTTTTCTTACACGTGAACAAACTGATGCGGGCGCTGTGGATGTCTGGGCGATGACTGAGGCCCCTGTAGAGAGAACGTACACTACAGGCTATCCAGGAGTAGAAACGCTGATAGAAGTGGATAGACAGCCCTTGATAAGGGTTTTGGAAGTAGCTACTACAGGTGGAGTAACGTTTGTAGAGGGAACAGATTATGAAGTGATAATAGGAGAAGGTGAATATTCGTATAGTAACATGGCTGAAGACGGTATAAAATTTATATCCGGTGGTAGTGCACCGGCTGCTTTGGATGATCCTGTTATAATTACATTCGAATATAATTCTATGATTGAGACTTTGGCCTCATATTTTACGCAGCCCAGATTTTATTCCATGGGTATGGATAAATTATTTAGAGCGGCTCAACCTAAGTATCTTGAGATAGAGGCTAATTTAAAAGTTAATTCGGGTAATCCTGATAGTGTGTTATTAACGGTTAAGACTGCGGTGACTGAGTATATAAATGGGTTGAAGCTGGGTGATGATGTAGAAGAGTTTGATATTGATAGGGTTGTCTCGCAGGTGCAAGGCGTGGATAATTGGACTTATATTACGTTGGCTGAACAAGATGGAACGGGAGTATCGGATATTGCCGTAGATCCTGCGGAATATGCCAGAATACTTAGTACGGATTTTGTTATAAATTTGGTGACATAGATGGCTAAGTATAATACATTTATTTATGGTACCGGTATTTTATATGGAATGGCTATGTCCATTACGGGAGTTTCTCCTTTTAGGGGTCCTTCTACGGGGGGAAATAATTTTATTATAGAAGGATCTGGTTTTGATCCGCTTCAGTGGAATGATGATTTCACAGCAGGGGTTTTAAATTTATCACGTTGGACGGACATTTCTGGGGGCAGCGGTTCTTTGACCACAGGATCTTCACATTTGACTCTGGATACAGGTGCTGTGGGGGGTTCTATTGCAGGTGTTGAGTCTAAAGCCGTGTGGACTAATGTTCAATCGGAGATTCGGGTAACTATACCGCATATAACCGTATACCCTGTTTCTACAGTTTATTTAATAAATTATGTTTTGTACGTAGATGCAAATAATTATGCTTCAATGCGGTTGGAACTGGATACGCAAGGTACGATGACTTTAGTTTGTGATTTATATAGTTTGGGATCGTTGGTAACTAGTTATAGTACTCCGTGGACCAGAGGCTTGTCAACATTTAAGATATTAAGGTATAATGATAAAGTATATTTTATTGCTAATGGTTCAGTAATTTATACTGAAGTAGGGATGTCAACTTCTTTGGCCACGTATAGAATATACGCAGATAATGTAGCAGCGGCTTATGCCGTATCAGGTATTATAGTAGAGAGTTTTGTTTTTAGACCATATGCCGTATTTGCCGATAATCCGGTTCATGATTCGGTTACAGTGTCTGTAAATAGAATGCGGGGTACAGTAGTTCCTAGTACAGATACTAAAGGTCAATCTGCGGCTTATGCGGGTTTAGTTGATGTATCTGTAGTTGCAGGCGGTACTTATACGGCGTTGAATGCTTATGAGTATTATTATTTAGATTCTTTGCGTGTTATAAACAGTGAACAATCGGATATAAAAATGTCATTCATAAATGATGCGCAGATTAAATCTAAGACCGGAGTGAAAAAAGGCGTCGGGGTATAGTATGGCTATTGACGGTGTATATAGGTATAACGAGTTAATAGATAATATTGTTGGTGGGGATTTTTACAGATCTTTGGGCATGGTATTGCCTTATCGATCTGGTAAGACGGAAGTAAGGCTAGAAACAGGGACACCTACTAATGAATTTGGTGTTTATATAAATGATAAATTTACGGGTACTGTTTTATCCGATGCTGAAGGTAACGTTGTTTTTTGGAGGTATTTAGATCTAGGGGATAACGAGATAATTTTGTTAGACCATTTGGATGGTCGTCAATTAAAATCCTATGTTACTCTGAGGGATTATGCTATTTGGCTAGCTTCTTATGCAGAAGTGCTGGAGTATATTGATGATAATATACAAGAGACTCAAGATGATTTATCGATAGAGAACGTAACTATAAATGGGATTGAAGATCATTTTGGAGAGGCAATAAGAACATATAATAATTTAGGCCAGGACTTAGATACTTATCGTAATTTTATTCATGAGCTTAGATTGGGTTATAGAAATTACGGATCTAGGTTCAGGGGTTTAGAGACTGCTGTTGCTGAATTTACTCAAATTCCACCGTTTGGTTATTCCCGTAGAATGTGGGGTCCGAATTGGTTTTTAGACCATTCTATGGCTATGAATCATAGGTTTAAGGAAAGATCACATAGTATATCTACTACGGGTAATATAACTGGAGTAACACCCTTGGGCGTGGAGGCGGATGTTACTCCTAGCGCTTTGCACAGACTATATTATACTGCGGGTACTAATGAGCTTAATTGGGGGCCTTTCGGTATTACAGGACCCACTATACAGGCTGCTGATGGAGATTTATTTATACCGGGTTATCCTAGTACAGTAGCAGCTTATATCTTAGGGTTGGCGGGAACTTTTAACATAACTATTGGTGTTGACGATATTTTGTATATGGATATTGATAACCACGGTTTAATTGCAATAACAATTACTCCGGGCGCTGCCGTTCCTTTGGCTACGGTTGTTACGGATATAAATAATGCTTTGGTGGCAGATGTTCGTTATGGTGCGCCATATGCTGCGTTTGCTTCTGTTTACAATTCTAAGTTACTTTTACAGTGTCCTTTGGCTCCTAATTCTAGTATAAAAATAGAGCACGGGGTACAGAACATTGCGCCAATAATATTGGGAAATAAACCTGGAGACTTTGTTTTTTATCCTAATATCAGAAATGGTGTTTATATAAATAAAATACAGGGAAATCCTTCTGTATTGGGCAATGCGGATTTAGAATACGAATATGATGGTAGCGTTACTCCGGTGACTAGGAGATTAAGATGGAGATCGTTTGGTGCTGTTTATAGTCCTTGGGTGTCTATAACACAAAATGGTAATTATATTTTAACAGATAGCTTAAGTGCTCAATTGCATGTTAATTGTATTACGGATTTAATGGATGTTCTAGTAGCGCCTTGGCCTGCTACTGCTGTTGTAAATTTTTCTATTGGTTATAATAGGACGAGAAATAATTTGGCGCAAATTTTAGGCTTGTGGATTAACTGTGATACTTCATTACTACCTGCTGCCGGTGTGACTATAGACACAATAACAGTGGCCGATGATACTAATTATGGTTTTGATGAAACACCTGATAATTGGTGGATAGAAACACCGCCCCCATCCATTACAACCACTATAGATACATCTGATGTTATTGAAGGTAAGCCCGATCCTTTAGACCCTAATCCTGCGTTTAAATGGATTATAGAGGAGACTGTAGGAGGAGAAACTGCGTTAGAGGTTCGTTCTCATGTGCTGAATTGGCCTATGCCAAGGCCAGGTCCACGTGGTACTAATTTTCCCCAGAGAAGTCGGGGGATGTTCTATGATTACGAGGGATTTGAAGCCAAAATAAATGGTTGGTTCAGAAGTTATGGTGCGGGTGTAGCTACAATAACATTAGCCTTTAGTTTTGATAATGGAACTACGTGGGTAGGCAGTGGTGCATTTCCCATTGTAGTAGATACCGGGGGTTTAGGTTATGAGGGAGCAACATACGCTGAGTTTGAGACTATAGTACCTCCCGATTCAGTTCCACCAGGGAGTTTAGATAATGGTATTTTAGTATCTGTTGCTATTGATAAACCTGGAGGTAATATAAAGTTTTCTATAGATGCAATGAATGTGGGAATTAATTTAATTTCTTCAAGTTATTTGGCTACAGTTACGCAGGTGAGAAGCAGACACAGACAGTATTTTGGTGAATTGGTTTGGTTATGGTCTCCGCATCCTTTATCCCTGTTGGAGAAGGAATACTTAGGATTAAGACATAAAAAATCTAATATTACTATACCTTTATCCGGAGTTGAAATAACGCATATATCTGAAACTACACCGGCTGGGGTAGGTAATATAGAATATGAATATAATAGTGTGGGGGATACAAGAAGATTAAGGTGGGAGACACTTGGAAGTACTTACGGTGCTTGGGTTTCTTTGGTGGGTAATGGATCTTATATACTAACTTCTGCGGATGGTTCTACTATTACAGTTTCGATAACGTGGAGTTTATTAAAAATTTTGAGCGGAACTCCACCGGCAGCAACTACGAATAGAGATGTGACAATTACTGATACTACGGTTAATCAGGGTCATGCTCGTAGAATATCTGCTGCAAATTCTTCTATTGATTTATTGGATGTAACTGAATACGATTCTAATAATAATCCCACTAATTTGTTTGGGGCTATTAGTGAGGCTGATTTTAGTGTTTGCACGCATGTGAATACAACGATAAGTGCGTCTGATCCTTTTGTCTATGCTTATGTATATCCTACGCTTTTGCCTGTAGAAGATGAGCAGTTATCTTTTACCCCGGTTGGTCCAAACTGGGTAGCAACTTTGACTTATGCTTCTGATCAAGATCAGGTTAATGCTATTTTATACGAGGATGGTATTGCTTTTCCAAACGATTTATGGAGTTTTACTGCGGCTAATCAGGTTACAATTACTTCTAGTTATTCTGCTTCTTCCGTATATACAATAGATTATGGTTTAATATATCAGGTTACAGTTCCGGTCATGGATTTAACAGGTTACAATTTGATTGATCATATAATATTTGCAGACTATTTTTTATGGGATCGTTTGGATAAGGAACAGGGGGAATATGATGCTACGATTCCCTTATTTTTCAATCCTAATAATGGACGAGCAACTCTAGTAGAACAATCTACTATGAATATGTCAGATTCTAATATAAATGTGGAAGACGGTTCTAATACTTATACGTTGTCCCAAAGATACTGGAGATATCTGGATTCTAAAACAGTGGAGATCGATCTTTCACAGTTAATTGCGGGGGCTACTTATTTTTTAAGTCATAAGGAAAAGAGAGTTTATGGTAAGAGTAGATTGACGGAAGTTTTTGAACATCGTTCTGGCATTAATAACGCCGCGTGTTTGGCTGCTTCATGGAATACTATAGAAAGAAATGAAAATATTAGAAATGATCATGATTTTCATCAATTGAGGTTATCTGTTACAGGTATACGTGATTTACGAGATTTTAGAATTAGGTCTATGACCTTGAAGTGCTTACACGCGTTTGGAGTAAACAGGTGGGTACCCGCTCTTACTGAACCGGCATAGGAGGTAAAAATGTCTATAGTTTATTTACTAGGTTTTCTTTGGTCGATGCCACTTTCTATTTGGGGTTGGTTACTAGGAATATTCTTGGCTATTACAGGACAAATATCAAAGCTTGATTTTGATTCTAATTATATTTTAACTTGGGATATGCGTGATGATGGGTGGTTTTGTAGAAAATTTTTTAAGGAAAAAGGCTGGGCGGGTTATAGTTGCGGTAGTAATATATTTGTTGTGGATACTAATGGAGAGAGATGGAGAAGAACAATAAAGCATGAAACTATGCATTGTTATCAACAGTATATATTTGGTATTTTACTTCCTTTTTTGTATATATTTAATAGTATTTTTATTTGGTTGTTTATGAAGGATAAACATAGTTATTATGATAACAGGTTTGAAAAAGCAGCTAGAAAGTATGCTGGGCAGAAAGTTAATATTCCCAAGTCCGAATGGCCGAAGGGACTTCAGGATCGTTGGGCTTGGTGGTAACAGGAGAATAAAATGAGAGGTAGTAGATATCCCGATGGGGTTTTGGTGGATCAGGTTGCATTACGACGTACTGAAACTTCTAAAGCAGAAGAAATAAAGCGCAATCGTGTTGATTGGACTTCTCGCGGAATGGAATCCGGGGGTGAGATCACAATTAACGCAGTGGATAATACTCGTATTGATATAAAGCAACTAACAGGTTACGTGCCTAATGGGGAATTTATCAGTACTACTAGTGACTATTATTCTATTGTTCTTGATGATTATACTTTAGGTGTAGTGAATTATGTTTGCGCTGTTTATACTGAAGACGACATTGGTAATCAGCCTCATGAGAGCGATGGAAACGTATACCCCACGGAGGCGGCATTAGCTTGGAGAATACGGGTATATAGTGAAACTAATTTTTTAGCACTTCCCTTAACGGATAATAATCTGGCTAATGACGCGAGGGACAGGTGTCTTTTAATTGGTAAAGTTAGTGCTAATGGTGTGGGGAATGCGTTAACCACTTCCAATATTTTTAACCCCACTGTTTATAATAATATTCTTTATGCTAGCCCCACGGTTTTGACTACGATTACTGGTGTTACCATTCTTGCCGTAGATTCTAGTACTCCTACGGGGGATGGGACGCTTACTTATGATGACACAGGTGCGCCTAATTATACCCTTCGTTGGCAGTCTTCTACGGGCGGTCTTGGTCCTGTGGAGACATTTACTGTAGATGAGATTAGGGACATAGCGGATGGTTCCGGTAATACAATTCGTGTACAGGTAATTATATCCTTGTTGCCGGTTATTGGAGGTTCTACTACAGAGACTATAACCATTGTTAATTTATATTATCAAGATATTCCCAGATTAACTGGTGAAGACACGTTACATCGGAACTTTATAGGCACCGGAATTGTAGGTCCTAATAATCCGCATGGTCTTAGTGCTGATAATATTGAAGGTGCAGCTACCTTAAGTTTATTAGAAGAGCATCAGGATATTCAGCATTGCAACGGTATTTGGAGAGGATCTTATTTAAATACTTTTGCAATGAGCTTAACTATTAATACACCACCAGGTGGCGATACCTTGAATGTACAACCACCCATTGCTGGTGATTTATACTACGTAAATGGTAAAAAATTAGATGGTATGAGTCCTACTTCTATTTTGTTTACACCGGCTAATTTTACTGCCGGAGCATTAGGAACCACGGTAAAAGAGGGTTCGAAGTTATATGAAGTATATGTGGATCAGAACGAAGCCCTGGTAGTTAATTTGCGTACGGATACTAATCCCGCTACTTTGCCCGTGCGCACGGTTACTGGTACTTGGATTATTGATATGTCCGATGATCATCCAGCTACTACCACATATGATTTGAATTGCGTGGTTGCTGCCGCTGTATATACTTTTTCTTGGGGTCCTACGGGTGGAACTACGGGAGATACAGTAACTATTGACAATACTGTTCCTCCTGGTGCTTCTGATCCAGAAGGACAAATTATAAGACTCTATGACGATACTGGAGTTCACTGGATTGATTTATATGTGAATAGATCTTCGTATGGTCCGAGTCCAGACGTAAAATTACCAGCGGCTACCACTTCAGACACTATAACTGTTTATGCACATTTGGATTACGATCAAAATATGAAAATTGGTTCCCTTCTTTATTGGTGGGATCAAACTAGAGGTGCTTTAGGTTGGGAGACAGATTTTCAGGCGGGTGGCGGTGTTCGTCACACTATTGATCGTAGGCATTACGGGAATCTATGTGCATATGAGATGGCGGATGAGGCATTAGCCGTTACGGATTATTATTCTACGGATGAGCTTCATTACTCCGGAATTCTATTTTCTAGGGATGAACTGAATGGTAGTTTTGAAACTGATGCTTCTTTAGGCGTTAATCTTAATTTTCCGGTTCGTGGCGGACATGCTTATTGTCGCGGGCAAAGGTTAAATATTCCCGCTGATCCTACTTTGGTTGTGATAGATAATACTAATACATTAGTATATGCAGATTATAATGGTGTTATACAGTCAATGGATATTGGTGCGTCAACGGTATTTAATAATGATTTAGATGCTGCTATGATGTGGGTTATTGGATCTACATATAATAGGAACGCGGATATAGACAGTCCTTATATTAGTGGGGATTGGGATTTTGCGGAAAAGGGTGTGCCTCTTTACTACGTGCAAGCATCTGCCGGGGTTATAACTGGTTGGCTTGATGTTTCTCGTAATATTAATGGTCCTGTAGATGATTGGTCTGTCGCGGACAGACGGTGGCATAAAGCTACTTTGCTTGCGCCAACTAAGTTAGCGGCATTTGATAATTTATGGGCTGCATTTCTACATGCACGTGTTCACAAGACTATGGATCGTGAGCAGGTGGAACGAGTTGAAATAAAGGTTACGGGAGATAATTTTATTTATGAGGGTTATCCTATAACACAGCCGACACACGTTGATGTCGTGGGAATTTCTAAGGATTCTGATGTTATCACGTGGGATTATGCTGTAGATAGCTCTGCCGCATGGGTTTTATCAGAGGGTTGTAGAGTATCTGGTTTACGTTTTAATGCGGCTATTACCGATGTTAATAATAGCGGAAATGTTTTCTTGATGGCGAATGATACTAAAGTAGATAATTGCAAGTTTATATATTCTGCTTTATCTGCGGGTATTTCCAATGGTTATAGGATATTTAATTTTAGATTAGGTGGTGGCACTCTTTCTAATGTTTATATTTCTGATAATTATGTAGATAGTACGGGTGATATTTTTGAGAATTTTGATGCTGTTACTGATGTTAACAGTGTATATATTGTGGGAAATATTTTTGAGGGTGGTGGACAAACGAGTGCACAAAGTTTTTTAGACATCGGTAGCACTTCTGCAAATAACTATTTTTTCTGGATAAGGGATAATATTATTATCGCTAAAACAGATGCGCTTAGTTATGTTGTTGCTGTTACATTGTCTGGTGTTGATAATGTGAATATCAAAGATAATGTTGTGTTTGTAGAGTATGATTCTGGTTTTACAAATTGGGGAATACAATTATTTGCCTGTAATTATTTCAATATATCAGGCAATACTGTTATTGGTGGTATTACTTATGCTCCAGTTTTTATCAGCGGAAATAATACTTCTGGTTATGTTATTAGACAAAGTACAAATGGATCATTAGATAATAACTATTCCATTTATAATGGTACCGGCATTTATTTGGAAAGTGCTGATTATATTTCGGTAAAGAACAATAATATATTTGGTTGTTACGAACGGGGTATTCGTGCAGATATTAGTGCATCCTATGGCGGGGCTACAGTTTTATCAGGTTTCGAAGTTTGTGATAATAATATATACGATGGGTATAAGGATAATTCTGCGAGTGGTTCTTATCTTAATCTTGAAGCGATTGATATTGCTGTAACGGTTAGTGCAACTTTAGATGAGATTCGTGGTGTTATTGTTAATAATAATAATATAAGTAAATTAACTGATTTGTATAGTTTAAACGATTGTTACGGTATTCATGTAGATATTTCTGGAAGTGGGGCGGGTGATGATGCGGAGATACATGGATTATCCATAGATAATAATACTATTAGTGAGATAAGCAAAGCGGGGAATGATTTATATGGAATATATCTGAAACTATATCCTGATGATCCTGATACTTCTACACCAAGTGTTAACGGCGTACGTATTTGCAATAATAACGTTTCTTGTGCTAAAAATGTGGCTAGTAATACACACGGTATTGTTTACGATGCAAGGTCTGTTACTGGGGATTTAAATGTTGGTGAAGTAAGTATTCATGAGAATACTGTTTATATAGATGTTAATCCGGCTGCTAATACAGCGTACGGCATACAGACTGTTATAAATAGTCCAACTAATTTAGATATTAGTGGTAATACTATTGGTTCCACACATTATGGTGTTTTTGGAAGAGTGGATTACGGAGTTATTAGAAATAATAAGATTATAGCTGGGAGATTTGGTATTTATACGGCGGGTGTTGAACATGAAAGTATTTGTGAGAACGATGTAACGATTGATCCTGTAGATAATACGGCTGCTTGTTATGGTATTTGGGTTAGCGGTGATTCTTTTGATATTACAAATAATAGTGTGGTATTGAAAGGATATGCTGGTGCTAATATTTATGCCGGTAGTGTTAACATTTTTGTAAGTATAAATTGTAGTGATTTTTCTATAATAGGAAATACAACAAGACAGTTAAATACCGGAATATCCGGGGTTGGACTTATAACACACATCTTTATAGATGATGATCATTCCGGTCAATGGACTGTGGGTGATAATGAAATTTGGAATATAGCCCCTTCGGGTAATGGGGTAGGCTTATATGTTGATGTGAGCGCTGCTCCGGTAAATGTTAGAGGACATATTAGAGATAATACTGTTCATAATGATACGGGTAGCGCACAAGCTTTTAGTGTAGCTACTCCTACTGGAGCTAGTTGGATTACCGCGAATAATAACGCTTTGGTTGCGTCTTATACTGTTAATTTTGCTGTTCTTTATACTATACCTGGTATTACCAGTTATTCTACTGCTGGTGGTAATGATAACAATTTAGTAGATAGTTGGGATGCGTTTGGTTCGTGGACGCCTGTATTTTTCTAAAAAGTTAGCTTTACATATTGACAGATTATTTTTTATTGTTATTTTTTAGTTAGGAGTTATTAAAAAGTCCTGCTAAAGGAGGGGATCTATGCGTTATATAACTATTTTTTGTGTTTTTATGGTTTTTGGCTGCGGAGAAGAGGCTTCTTCTTTTATTGTGGAAGATGGGGGAGATTCTGATGCTGATGTTGATTCTGATGTAGACGGAGATTCGGATAGCGATACAGATAGTGACGTAGATTCTGATACAGACAGTGATACAGACAGTGATACAGACAGTGATACAGACAGTGATACAGACAGTGATACTGACAGTGATACAGACAGTGATACAGACAGTGATACAGACAGTGATACAGACAGTGATACAGACAGTGATACAGACAGTGATACTGATAGTGACGTAGATTCTGATACAGACAGTGATACAGGAGATATTTGTAATTTAGAGTTTTTTGATAATTTTAGTAATTGTTTTTCTTCAGGATGGGATACTACGGGGAATTGGGAATGTTTGAATATTTTTTCTGAGTATTATATGGAAGTTTCTTCAGAAGAATCTGGTACTAAAATTTCTGTAAGACTAGCATCTCCATGGTTGGATGCGACAGGTTGCGACAAGGTAATACTGGAGTATGAACATGATTATGATGATGATCCAGAATCTTCTGATGATATTGCTAATGTGGGTGTTCAATTCTCCGGATTAGAGCCCAATTGGGTTATTAGACAGAGTTTTACCTTTAGTAATGGAGAAGATCAAGTACACGATTTAGATCGGTATCTTTGGTTAGATAAAAATATATTCAGAATTATTTTTCAATACACAGGGAATGATAATTATGATTGGTCAATTGATAATGTTCATATTTGGGGTGAATGATTTTTGTTGACTTATTTTTGCATCTTGATATATTTAGATGTAGTTTGAAATATTGAAAGGGGAATTGAAGTAAAATGACAGAAAAAGATAATTTTATTGCTAATCTTAGATTTTGTATTATTGAATCTATGAAAAGTATGGATGAGTGGGTGTCATCAGATGACATATTAAATTATATAAATAATAATGATAATCTGTACGATATTGCAGGTAATAGTATTACAGCAGAAAAAATAGGAAATAATCTTCGTATTTTGAAGGGCATGCACGTAGTTGATTCTCAGTATCAACGAGGTAAAGGCGTATGGATTCTTTTGGATACGTCTTATCAGCCACAACCTTCAGTGAAGATGGTAGTAGCATTTCCCAAAGATGTACATACAGCTTTGTCCGAGGCTTCATCGAAAAGAAATATAACTAAGACCGAGTTAATTGTTGAATCTGTGGAAGCCAGTTTGTCTGCTTAGTTTATCGTCTACCTAATATAAAAAAAATAAAAAAAGTTGGTTCAGTATATTGACAGCTGCTGTAAGAGGTTTATATTGATTTATGAACAGTATGAGAGTTGATGAAATGTTGGAAAATTGGGAGGAAAAAATGAAATTTAGTGAATTTTGTAAGAAGGTGGAAGCTCCTGAGACTGAAACTCAAGAGGAGAAAGATTTAAAAGCTGTAAAACAAAATGGTTGGGCACTCCAATACGTACAAAATCAAACACCAGAGATTTGTATAGAAGCTGTAAAACAAAATGGTTACGCACTTGAATATATACAAAACCAAACACCAGAGATTTGTATGGCAGCTGTAAAACAAAATGGTTGGGTACTTGTATATGTACAAAATCAAACTCCAGAGATTTGTATGGCAGCTGTAAAGCAGGATGGTATGGTACTTGAATATATACAAAACCAAACACCAGAGATTTGTATGGCAGCTGTAAAGCAGGATGGTTATGCACTTGTATATGTACAAAATCAAACTCCAGAGATTCGTATAGAAGCTGTAAAACAGAATGGTTATGCACTTCGACATATACAAAACCAAACTCCAGAGATTTGTATGGCAGCTGTAAAACAAAATGGTTGGGTACTTGAATTTGTACAAAACCAAACTCCAGAGATTTGTATGGCAGCTGTAAAGCAGGATGGTATGGTACTTGAATATATACAAAACCAAACACCAGAGATTTGTATGGAAGCTGTAAGGCAGAATGGTTACGTACTCCAATACGTACATAACCAAACACCAGAGATTTGTATAGAAGCTGTAAAGCGGGATGGTTGGGCACTTAAATACGTACAAAACCAAACACCAGAGATTTGTATAGCAGCTGTAAAACAAAATGGTTACGCACTTAAATACGTACAAAACCAAACTCCAGAGATTTGTATGGCAGCTGTAAAACAAAATGGTTACGCACTTAAATACGTACAAAATCAAACACCAGAGATTTGTATAGCAGCTGTAAAGCAGGATGGTATGGTACTTAAGTACGTACAAAACCAAACACCAGAGATTTGTATAGAAGCTGTAAAACAAAATGGTTGGGTACTTGAATTTGTACAAAACCAAACTCCAGAGATTTGTATGGCAGCTGTAAAGCAGGATGGTTGGGCACTTGAATTTGTACAAAACCAAACACCAGAGATTTGTATGGCAGCTGTAAAACAAAATGGTTACGTACTTAAATACGTACAAAACCAAACTACAGAGATTTGTATAGAAGCTGTGAAACAGAATAAAGGTGCTATGAAGTACGTGTATAAGTCTATTTTTGAAGAAGAGTAAATAAAAAAGGAGAGATAAAATGGGTTACGAAAGAACAAAATACGAAGATCTAAATATAAGGAAATCAAAATCACCTCTAATAACGGTGAAGAGAGTAGATAAATCTGATACTTTAGTATGTCCTATCAGAGGTGCTGGAGCTGGGTTTGGTAAACCGGCTCCGGAGGAAGGGGTATTGTTGAGCTTTGAAGTGGGTTTGCACCGTATTTATATTTCTCGTAGCTTACTTAATCGTATGGAAAAAATATTGGACGAGAATGATTCAGAGGAAGTGATCGTAGATCCTTATGGTTACAAAGAATAATTTTGGAGGAAGAAATGAAATTTAGCGAATTTTGTAAAATGGTAGAAGCTCCTGATACTGGGACTCAAGAGGAGAAAGATTTAAAAGCTGTAAAACAGGATGGTTGGGCACTTGAATACGTACAAAATCAAACACCAGAGATTTGTATGGCTGCTGTAAAGAAGGATGGTCATGCACTTCAATATATACAAAACCAAACTCCAGAGATTTGTATGGCTGCTGTGAAACAGAATGGTCATGCACTTCAATATGTACAAAACCAAACTCCAGAGATTTGTATGGCTGCTGTGAAACAGAATGGTTGGGCGCTTCAATATATACAAAACCAAACTCCAGAGATTTGTATAGCAGCTGTGAAACAGAATAAAGATGTTACGAGATATGTAGACAAGTCCATTTTTGAGGAAGAATAATACTGGAGTAAAAAATGAAGTTTAGTGAATTTTGTAAGAAGGTAGGAGTTCTTGAAACTGAAACTCAAGAGGAGAAAGATTTAAAAGCTGTGAGAGCGGATGGCTGTGCGCTTAGGTATATACAAAACCAAACACCAGAGATTTGTATGGCTGCTGTAGAACAAAATGGTTGGGCACTTAAATACGTACAAAACCAAACACCAGAGATTTGTATGGAAGCTGTAAAGAAGGATGGTTGGGCACTTAAATACGTACAAAACCAAACACCAGAGATTTGTATGGAAGCTGTAAAGAAGGATGGTCGTGCACGTATACACGTAAAAAATAAAATTCCTGAGATTTGTATAGAAGCTGTGAAACAGAATAAAGACGCTATGAAGTATGTAGACAAGTCCATTTTTGAGGAAGAGTAAATAAAAAAGGAGAGAGAAATGTTTATCTGTGAATGTGGAAAAGAATTTAAAAGAGAAGGTTGGTTGGATCGTCATAGGAAAGTTTGTACACCGAATGTGAATGCAGACTCTGGTGTGGAAAAAAATTCAGAAACTACTGTTGTTGATCAGACTTTGCACATTACAGTTGGTTCCACTATCATGCTAAACGGACATGTGTGGTCCCAAGATCCTAAGACATATGCTTGGAAGGGAATGCACGTAGTTAATGAGGAGGTAGAGGTAAAGGCTCAAGAGGGTGTCAATCTTATTTGTGTTTCTGTGAACAGGAATGGAGACTGCGTATGGGCTGTTGAGGAAGGTAGAGTACTCTCCGGGGAAATGGAGATAAAGTATCTCGCCCCTGTAGGAGGTAAGCCGAAGGCTGGACGAAGAGAAACTGTTGATGCTGAAGAGATCCAACTTTATAAAGATGCTGCTAATAAGTATGTAGAAATACGGGATAAGAAGTTGGACATTGAAAAGGAACTTCGGAAAGTATCCAAAGAGTGTCGACCTATCATAGAGTCCTTCATTTTTAAACGGGGTAAGGAGTCAGAAGAGGGTAAGGGGGACGCTAAATTAGAGGACTATGGTTTCATAGGGTTGATGAAAAGAACGCCCGGAAAGCCGTATCTGGAGCGTGAGGATAATAAAATCGTCCAGTGGTGTTTGGACAATGGCCATGCTAATTGTGTTCGTCAAATGTTAAACGTAGATTTATGGGAAGAGCTTAAGAAATCGGGTCAGGTTCCTGTAGAATTTTCATCGTCTGTTGAAGTAGAGAAAATGACCAAGGATAGATTCAGTCTTAATATTACGAGAGATGATAATATTTAGTGAAAAATTGGATAAAGAAATTAAATCGGTAGAACGATATTTTTTACTTAAAAGATCTGTTGTACCTTTACTAGTTATTTTATTCTTTGTGATTTGTCTTATCTTTAATAATGTTTGAATCTATATTTTTTTGAAACGGTATATTCTCGTATAGGATTGTACGAGAAGAGCTGTTGAATGCAGAATTTTAATTCGTTAAAAAGTTTAGATCTCGCTATAAAATCTTGTAAAAGGTGTTTGCTATATAAAGACTGCGGTTCTTATGGACCTACTCTTCCTGAAGGTTATAACGACGTAGAGATTATGGTTCTAGGAAGAAACCCAGGGTATGATGAGCTTGTTGGGGGAAGACCCTTTATAGGTAGAGCGGGACAGAAGATGGACACGTTCCTGTTCGCTGTAGGGCTTTCTAGGAGAGATTGCTGGATAACCAATACTTGTAAGTGCTATTCATCGAATAACAGACCGCCTATGTATGAAGAAATAGTATCGTGTTCTGATTATTTTAAAGCGGAACTAGAAATTATAAAGCCTAAATTTATAATATCTTTTGGTGCCGAAGCGATGTCTATGGTTACGCCTTATACTGGTAGAATTATGAGACATTGCGGAGAACTGTTGAATAAACCAAAGAGTAGCAGGCTAGGAATAAAAATTGATGCTAGAGTGGCTATTTGCGTTCACCCCTCTGCTGTGTTGCGCAGTAATCGTTGTGATGCCGAGTGGAACCACGCAATCAGAAATGTGAAGGACTTTTTAGTTGAAACGGAGAAAAAATGAGTGGGAAATCCGAAGTTATAGGAAAGTTGTGCAATAAAGAATGCCCTTTGGAGGAGAGAAATAAAGTAGTCTATAGATCTCCGTTGGAAGATTCACATCCTGTAAAATATAGTTTAAATGAAGATGTTAAAAGTAGAACCGTAAAATTTACGGTTACAGCGGCTCTTCCCGAGTTGGATGATAAAGGTTTTAATAAAGTATCGCAAATAAAAGGATATTTTATTATAGATTTTTATGAAGATGGCTATCCCGGAGAAGTTAGATTATTTTTGGATAAAATGGGAACTGAGTTACACGGTTTTGCAAATGCATGGGCTGAAGCTATAAGCATGCTTTTGCAATACGGCGTAGATCCAAAAAAGATTTATGAAAAATTTAAAGCCTGGCAATTTGATCCACGCGGGATTACCAGTGTAAAAGGCGTGCCTTTTTGTAAGTCAATTATTGATATGGTGATGAAGTATATGGAGTTGAATTTTTTGCCTACAGCTAAATTATCTAAAAATTCTGAAGGATCAACGGATTACGAAGAATCTTTAGAGATAGCTGTTTCTTCTGATTGATTAATGCGTGTAGTTATACAAATAGGTTATCAAAAATCTATGGGATATAGAAAGTACGGACAAACAGTTAAGGCGTATATAAACGATGAAGAGTGTAGCTGGAATGACGATTGTGGAGAATATATAACGTCTAAGGTTGAGTCATCCAAAGGAATCCTCTGGTATTTATGGGAAACAGACATTAATGAAGACGATATAATAAGGATTGAAGCAAAAACATATATGAGGAATATTGGTGTTGATGAAAATCGCACTTTTGAATCTATTTATTATGTAGAGGAAGAAATACCTGTAAGAGAAATACTAATGACTGGCGTGGGAAAACGAGGTTATCCTTTAATAAAAGGGAGAGTACTAGAATTGGGATCTGTTTCTGAGATGGATAAGAGAAATCAGAAGCTTTCTGATTTTCTTAACGATGATAAGTTTTAGAAGGAGCTGTTATGGAATTATTGAAAAGAAAAGGTGAAAGAAAAGAAAAGGATTTTTATCAAACACCACCGTCTATTGCTAAGTGGATTGTAGAACGGTGTATTGGTCTTAGTGATATAGGAGATAGGGTACGAGGTATTGATAAATACCGTTTTATAGAACCTGGATGCGGTGATTACTTTCCTTTTGCTATAGCGGCTAAGGGCTATGGTATAGGTAGTGTTAGAGGTATAGATATTAGAGATTCTGTTATGCATGGGGAAAATATTTTTATTCATAGTAATACTGATTTCCTTACTCATGATTTTTATGATGAAAAATTTAATATCATAGCAACTAATCCGCCATTTTCTCAGTTAATATCTTTTTGGCGTAAAGGCATCGATATTTTGACTAGTAATGGTGTTTTTGCATTGTTGGGAAAACTATCGATGGTTGCGACTAAGAATCGTTCAAAGATCTGGGATTATAGACCTCCGGCAAAAGTTACTATTCTTTATCCTAGACCTTCTTTCACAGGAGATGGAAAGACTGATATTGCTCAAGAGTACTGCGTTGCTTTTTGGTATGGAGAAGAGATGGAAGAAAGAAGAATTACCTCTAATATTCCCACAATTTTAGATTGGCTTAATTGGAAGAGTTTGGATGCTTGATGTTTATATGGAAAAGAAACGGTTCTATGTGGCTTTGGACCCTCAGCACTCTTATTTTTCTACAGTTTTTCCTGTGGTTAAATCCTTATTAACGACTGTAGAATTATCCCGAGGTAATGTTTTTTCCATTGGGTATGAAGATGTTACCTTTTTAAAAGATAAGTTGCGAAAGTTGAATTTATTACCTTATTGCACTATTAGTGATGGGGCATATAATTTTTTGGATTGGTTGGACGGAAAACATGTTAAAAACGAATCTGTGAAGAAGGGTATCTATAATGATACTATAAAATTATTATTGAAAGATAAGCTGAAGACTATTCCCTACGAAGATCAGTATTCAGCTATATCTTATATTGTTAATAATCCTAGAGCTGGGTTATTTGATGACATGGGATCGGGAAAAAGCTTAATTTCTTTAGCTTCTATAGTTGCGCTAGGGAACGAAGTAAAAAGGACTTTGGTTATATGTCCGAATAACGTTGTTTTTGGTTATATGCGTGAAATAGAAAAACATACGTATTTAAAGGGAGTAGCTGTTCCTTCAGGAACTAAAAAATCTTTAGAATTTTTGAAAGATACTTGTGAATCTCCGTGGGATATTCAACTTATACATCCAGAAAATCTTATAAATAGGAAAGGTAAAAGGGTAGACGGGGATAATACAAATTTTTTGATTACCAGACCTTGGGATATGATTATTGTTGATGAATGGCATATGTATAAAAATGTTAATAAGAAAAGATCCGCATGTGTATTTAAGATATTGAAAGAAGCCAGAAATTCTGAGGGAAAATATCCAAGGCTACTTATAATGACAGGTACTCCTGTTTCAGAATCTCCTGTAAATTCTTATAGTGTTTTGAAGGCACTAGGCTTTGATTTTTTATATAACCCTTTTGTTTTTGAAAACTATTTTTGTAGGAAGGAAGAAGTCGAAATTTGGACTAAGGATAGAAAGGGAAATGCTATAAAGAGGCGGATAGAAAAGGTTGCGGGTTATAGACATTTGGATGAATTGAAAACTCGGATTGAGCACGTATCTATTAGAAGAACAAAAGATGAAATGAAAGGATTTCCGGATAAGACATCTAGTATTAGAGATGTTGTGCTGAAAGGAAAGCAACTTAAGTTATATAAGTCTTTGTGCGATAGATTTATATCAGAGATACCTAAAGGGGCTAAAATAAATTTAAGAAATTTTTTAAAGAAGAATGCCACGGCTTTAAAGCTAAGACAATTATTGAATCATCCTAATCTTATAGAGTCTGAAGGGAATTCTGTTAAATATGAAGAAATTGATAAGATATTGGAAGAGCTTTTTGTAGATCCAGAACAAAAAGTCGTGATTTGGACTGCTTTTAGGAAATCTGTTAAAAATATTTATGACTTATTTAATAAGAAGTACGGAGCTGTAAAAATATATGGGGATTCGCCTCGTGACGAAATGTCGCGTGTAGCTCCAATATTTGAGAACGAGGATTATCCTAGAATTGCTGTATGTACAGCGGAGAAAGCAGGAACAGGCACTGATTTTCTTGCTCGGGCTAGAACTGCCATATACGTAGATCGTCCCTACTCTTTTACTTTATATAAACAGTCTATGGATAGAATACATAGACGTGTAAAAACTGTAGGTAATTTATCTAAGTTGGATCGAATTAGATCTCAACCCGCATCTCTTATTTTTTTGGATGCGGTAGGTACTATAGATGTTTTAATAAGAGACATCTTGTTGGGTAAGACGGATATGTCTGATGCAATAACTACCAGTGATGAAAAATTGATAGAGATTGGGAGAAAAGATTTAATCGACTATTTGAAGATGGCATCATGAGTAATTTAATTCATATGCGGAAAATGTTGAAGGTAGATGCTCCTGAAGATGACGGAAGGAGGCCTATATATTATTATAGTTTAGATAGAGAGAGTATGGAGCGCTGCTACAAGATTATGTATGAAGTGTCAACCATGCTTTGGACTTATTTTAATTATACAGGTTATACAACTCCGTGGCACAATAAAGATAGTAGGAAAGAGTTTAATGTGTATCAGAAGTCATTTTTATCTGTGATAAAATTTATTACAGATGTAGATATAGATCTTAAATCTTATTGTATATTGCTCGGTGTTTTACATGATTACGATAAGTACGTGCGACCGTCTTCTTTATTCGGTATCAATAAATCTTTGGTTGCTATGTTAAAGAGATTTCGACAGTACGCAGGTAGTAGAGATTCGGTAAGAGCCGTACGTGATTTTTTAGTTCGTTTTATGGAATTGCAAATTGAGCATATGGGGCACGCGTTTATAGCGCGTAGGAATATTATTAGTAGGGTGCACGATAGTAATAGAACAAAAAATTTTGGAACTTATAATAGCATTTTTGATAGGATTAAAGATTTGGGGGAAAAAGAAATTGATCCTATTCTATGGCTAGAACTAAAATTTAAGAATTGTATTGATTTTAAACCTGATGACATAGTTTTATTGCGTACTATTTCTAATACGAATGGATTAGACCCTAAATTAGACGAATTGAAAGAACTAACCAACGATCCCTGGCGTGAAATACGAATGTTCCTTAGTTTATCGAGTAAGTGCGAGTTTCCTGATGGCTATATCCCAAAGGGCTGGTATCCATCTAATGGAGATTTTTCTAAGTCTGAAGATATTGTAAGAGTGCGGGGCGATGGGTTTTATTACTACCCTACGGGCGAGCAAAGAAGGGGGAAGAGACACTATGCCTCAAATACTTATTTGGGTATAAAGTGTAATCCCGATAATTTTTTAATGTTTAAGGATCGGTGGCGTGATAAGAGAATGCTAATGGCTAAGCCCACATGGGAAGAATATAGCAAGTACGCGATTCATAATGATATGTGGGATGAAGACGGAAATAGTACAAACGGTAGGATGAAATCAGTTAAATGGAGGAAAAGATGAGTATTATTTATAATAATACCACGTCAAAGACAAAAACTCATTTTTTAGCGGCGATGCAGTTAATCGTTGACGTAAAGAAAAAGTATAATATGCCGTCTGAACGATGGGCGTATCCTAAAATGAGTTTTGGAGATCCTTTGGATGTTTATTACTCCGTTTATTTTAAAATAAATTCTATGTTTTTGCCTTTATCTGAAAATTCAAATATAGCAATTGGAAAGGTTGAAAAATGAAATCAGAGGAATATATCAAAAATGTTTTAAAGACCGCTTCAGGCGACTATGAGGCCATTGGAAAAAGGTTGGACAATAGATCAACGATTGATCTTTTGCATGCTGCTATGGGAATGGTTACAGAATCGACAGAGCTTTTGGATATGCTAAAGAAACATATATTCTATGGTAAAGACCTAGATTTTGTTAATGCGGAAGAAGAGTTAGGGGATAGTAATTGGTATCAATCATTAGCTATTCAAGCTATGCGCGTGAAAGGACATTTTACGAGTTGGGAGTCTGTATGGGATAAGAATGTAAAAAAGCTTAGAAGTAGATACGGGGATAAATTTACTGAGGAAGATGCTTTGAATAGAGATTTGGATAGAGAACGGAATATTTTAGAAGGAAAATGACACTTAAGGATGACATTATAGATAGCTGCAATCTGTGTAATCGGACGGGAGTTTATGAGGGTAGAGTATGTCCTTGTATTTTAAAATTCAGAGCTTTTAATAGATTAATTTTCGGTGGTTTTAATCTAAATAATTTATATTTGGTTTCTGATTTTTATGAAATACCTTTTGTCCTTTCCGGTAGTGAATGCATAGACTTATACATGAATAGTCCAGCTTTAATAGAGAACGAAGGATTATCTTTATACATATTTTCTCGTGAAAAAGGTCGGGGTAAAACTACGTTGGCACATTCTCTTCTATATAATATTGCTTGTTACTTTATGAGGACTGATCATTATGATCGTAACAGAGATTGGTGCTTTGAGCGTGTAGATAAGTTCTTGGAAAATGCAAAATTTTCTGAGGATAACTGGAAATCTACTTATTACGTATTGGATGATTTAGGTAGTGAAGATAGATCAGCACCTTGGAAGTTTGATTTATTTTTATCTTCACTCCAGCAACTCTTGCACTACAGAAGGGATAATAAATTGCCTACTATAATAACTTCTAACTATCATCCTTCGGATATATCTTCTATTTATAATGGTTTGGTTGATTCATTATTAGAGATAGGGCCTGATGGAAATATAGGAGGAAAACTATATAGACAAGTAGAATTGGGTGGAGGGGAAGATCTAAGGCTTTCTGATAGCAGCTGGCCTGTATAATGCATTTAGACATTGAAGTTGAAGCAGAGTTTCTAGCTTCTGTTTTAAAAAAATATTCGTATATTGATAATTCTTTATTAAAATCAGTAGAACCTGATTATTTTTCTGTAGATTCCTATAAATGGTTTGTAAAGCTTCTTATTGAAAGGGATTGGGAACCTGTACCAAAAGGGTTAGTTGACCAGGAACTTTCTTCCATTACTGATGAAGATTCCCGTTCTAAATATAAGATTCAAATAAGTAGTTTATACGATAGAGAAATAACATTTCAAAAAGACGCGCATAAGAAGTTTAGAGCTTTTGTTGCTTATCGCAAAGTAAATGCTGCGGTAACGGCTTCTTTCGAAGGTTATAACAGAACAGGTCGTATTGATTTACTCACAGATGAGCTAGAGTCTAGTGCGGTAGAAGCTAAGAGTATTATATCTGAATCTGAATTAGAGGTACATGATTTTGCGGATGATTACGATGCTCGTCAAGAAATGCGGCGTTCTATTAGAGATAATCCTAGTTTAAATCCAAGAGTATTAACAGGTATAAGGGGTTTAGATGAACAATTTATAATAAAAGCTCCAATGCTTGTCGAGTTCATAGCACCTTTTAAAAGATTTAAATCAATTATCTTGAACGCTTTGGGTTATGCGGGTTCGTTACAAGGTTTTAATTGTGTACATGTTACTTATGAAAATTCTTACGGTTTGACTTCAGATAGGTACGATTCTATGTTTTCTGGTCTAAATTTTAATCGAATTTCTAATATGATTATTACCCAGGAAGAAAAAGATAATTTAGATAGGATGTTTGAATGGATTAAATCTTGGAGCAACCGGCTAAAAATTATAAAATGTAAATCCAGGGAAACAACGGTAAAAGAAGTAGAAGATCGAATAAAAAGATTGGAAGACACTAATAATTTCTCTCCAGATTTCGAGATATGGGATTATCTCAATATTATAGCGCCGTCTAAGCGGTATAGAGAAGAGCGTCATGACCAAGCGCAAGCAGTGTGGGATCTAAAAGGTCATGCAGATAAATATAATGTAGCTATTTTTACGGCGGGTCAGACAAATATGGGTGGTGTTAGCGCAGACCGGTTGGAATTGGAGCACAGGGGTAAGGCCATTGATATATCGCAGGGTTTGGATATTTCTATAGCTATAGATCAGACAAAGCAGGAGAAGCAGGAAGGTATTTTGGTTTTATCACCCCAGTTTGTTCGTAGTGGTGAGATAAAGATACCGCACGTGGTTTTGGATACTGATATACCTCGTATGCAGATAGATCCTTCCATGTACCGTTTGTGGGAGCATGCTCAAAGAGTAAATCCCTATATTAAAAAGTAGTTCATTCTAGTATATCGCAGAATAAGAAGAAAAAATTACCTTAAAGTATTGACAGCTACTTATTTTGTAGTTATTATTTTCTTGGGCTGGCAGAGAAATATGGTATTGACAGCGTAATGAAGAGAATGTATGTATATGGTGATATATTGAGCTAGATCATATCTTAGCATACATTGTGGGGGTTACTAAGTGGATTTTGGACTAAAAAGTCCAAAATTTTGTGGTGATTTTTTGGGTTCGATTTATGATTGATAAGAGATCCTATATACTTTCTAAGTTTTCTGGTGACGATTTTAGTTCTAAGGGCGAGCTGCATGTTTGCTGTCCCTTTCACGACGATAAAAGTCCAAGTTTCGATATATCGGAAGACGGATTATTTATTTGTCGGTCAGCTAGATGCGGGGTAACGGGTAATTTTTTCAAGTTCTATAAGATGATGGAAAATCTTTCCAGTTGGAAAGATGTATATGCGAGGTTAGGGGGTAAGGAAACTAGAGTATCTGCAAATTTGGAGCAAATACTTGGTAATAAGAAGACTAAGAAAAATAATTATTTTAGGATAAACGATTTTCCAATAACACCTTTTATTCGTAATATAAATTTAGATCTTCCTTATTTAAAAGAAAGATCATTGAATTCAGATGTACTAGACTATTTTGGTATTGTTTACGGTGTTGATGCGGAGTTTGATGGAGTAAATATTAGAAATAGCTTGGTTATACCTATATTTGATTATGATGGTACTTATTTTACGTTTCAAGTTAGGTATCTTGGTGTATCTAAACTCAGGTGGAATAATCCTAAAGATAGTTGTATTCAAAGGCTTTTGTACGGAGGTTGGCTTGTAAATAATAGAACACCTTATTTGTGGATTGTAGAGGGTGCTAGTGATGTATGGAATTTATATCGTTTGGGGGAGCAGGCTGTAGGATTATTTACGAAAAATGCTACGGATAGACAACTTAGTACAATAAATTTTCTTTGTAAATCATATAATTTAACTCCAGTACTATGTTTGGACGGTGATGCTAGAGGTGAGACTTTTGATTGTTCTCTAGATATTTTTAATGAGTTATATTCTATGGATTTGTATTCTAAAATTATTTATTTGAAAGAGGATATGGACCCCGGTGAGATAGATCAGGATTTGTTTTTCTATTTGAATGGAAGGATCGGTGAAACTGATGTCGTATATGGCTGAAGTAATTTCTCCAAAGCTGTCTAGGATCATAAAGGGTTTATCCGTAAGTAATCCTCGTTTGTCCGATAGTTTGAAGAAATGGAGGCCTTTATTAACTAGTACTGTGGGAAAAATTTGTTATGTTACCAAAAAGAATCCTGATGATGTTTTGCAAGAGATTTTGACGGTTGTTTCGGAAGTGGAGAGTATGTATGACGTTGATCTCTATAGATACCAAGGTTCTGTCTACGAATTTGTAGAAGAGGCGGGGAATGAAGTAGTACTGCGTACACCACGTTTTAATAAGAGAGAGAAAAAAGAAATACGAGTTGACAAGAATCTTGTATTAACCGTTGAGAAGGGTAAATTCCGATCTGCAATATATAGAGAAATTCAACAATGTTCCTGTGATATTATAAATAGCTATTTTACAAAAAAGAATGGCTTCAAAAAGGTTGTTGAAAAGAATCAATTGGTAAAGGTAAGTAGTGCATCAGACGGGGTTAAGCAAGAACGTAGGGATATAAATAAAGTAGAGAAGTTTGTAGATGTTATGAGCTTGGATGGTGAAGAATGCTCACCTGTTTGTGATTTTTCTAGTGCGGAAGATAATGTAATCTTTTTGCAGTATGTAAATGAAATTGCTGATAAAATATCTGAAGAAGGGTCTATAGTTTTAAAATGTATGATGGAAAATCCAGGTATTAGCGTTAATGCTCTGGCCAGAGAGCTAAATTTATTTGTGCGAAAAGTTAAATATGCTAAGTGCGAAATAGAACGAGCAATTCCTTTTTTGCAGGAAGAAAAGATCCCTGGGATTGACCCTATATATGTGAAGGCCAATGAAATCTTGGATAAGGACAAGCTAGAAGTTATAAAAAAGGGTATGGTAGAACCAGTTCCTATTTATTTTAATGGTGCGTATGTTAAAGAAGAAAGACCTGTTTTGTCGGAATTGATTAAGATGGATACGGTAGAACCGAAACCGATGTATTTATGGAGTTGGGATGATTAATTTTTTAATGGATCAAGAATCTATTTTAGATTTTTGTAGATGTGTGGAAAAGGCTGATAAGGATATTAGAAATATATTTATGTATATTTCTGATAAGATTTTTTATTTACATGTGCAATCATCTTATGTTACTTGTGTATTAAGCCATCCTGTTGCATGCGATGAAGAATTTAATTTGGGAATTCCTTTTGATATTTTTTATACTTCTTTTAAAAAACTGTATGATGAAGTTATTTTTAATGTATCAGAGAATAAACTTTTTTTGGAAAAGGACAATATAAATATAGAAATACCTATATGTGATTATGAGCCTCTTTCTTGGGTAGAACCTGATAAGTTTTTAAGTACTGCGGATAAAAAATTTATTGTAGATTCGTCAAGTAAGTGTAATTATTTCACATCTGTTAAATCTGGATATGATGGATTGCTAATTGACAATAATGAATTTTTGCGTGTTTGTAAGATAAATTCTAGTTCAATTAAAATATTTACATCTATATCCGATTCTGATTATAAGTACCGCTTTGCGTTGGGTAAAGAAACAGTTGGTCTATTAAGTCTGATGAAAAATAATATAAATACAATAGCTTTTAACTCTAATAGTGTTTATTTATATATGAAAGGCGATATTATAGTACGTTTATCCTTGATATATGATTCGTATCCAGAAGAATACTTATCTGTACTAGGACTTAAGAATGAAGAATTTGTAGTTAATACAGATATATATAATAATTATAAATTTAATTGCGAGGATCTTTTAAATGCAGTAGAGACTGTGTCTTCTGTGCTGGGTGAGGACGGCTTGTTCGTAAATCTAAGATGTGTAGGAGTTAGTGATGATATACCTATATGGTCTGTAGAGGGAAGTTCTTTGAATGGTAGATTTGCGAGAGAAATAATATCGTGTACAGAAAAAGGGGTGGTGGATAATGAAGCTATAATCATAAATAAAAAAGATTGTTTGAATATAATTAAAACATATAAAGGTGAAGTTATATTACATAATCTAGACGAAAAGCCTTTGGTAATTTCTAATCAAGAGCGGGATGACGTTTCGCTCTTAGTAAAGGTGAGTGTTTAATGTTATATAAGATTAAACCAAAAGTTAGTTTGGATAAAGCTATATACGAGAAGATTAATGCCAATTACAATTGGGATCTAAATAGTAAGTATTTGTACTGGGAGTGTTTTTCACACCCGAATTTGGATAAGCATCAATGCAACCCTTTGGCTTTGAGCGCGGGGGGTGTTAAATGTAGGTATTGTAATAATAGTCCTTTGAATATTTGTAAGGTTACGTGTCATGTTAGTAAGTTTTGTTTAGCTGTTTTTGCCTATCGTTTGGGGATAGGCGGGGAAAATTTAAACACGGCTGTGGATAAAAATTTAAAAATTGGATATAAAAGTCTGATCCAACAAGTTGGTACGCTTATAAACAGATCTGTTGTGGAAGAAGATAATAAATCTGAGAAATCTGATAAAGAAACTAATTTATATGCTGTTGATGAAGAAAAGGAAGAAGAGCTGATTTCTATTACGGAGGCGGCGAGATTATATGAGTGCTCATATTGTAATATGCATTCTAAAGTGACTAACGGCAAATTGTCTAAAGTGGAGCTAAATAGAAAAATGTATGTAAAGAAATCCGATGTTTTGGATTTGAAATTAAAGAAAGGAAGAAAAATGTGTGAAGTAAAACCCCCGGGGGGAGGATCTTCTACTGAGGATCTTAACAAAGATGTTAATGAAAATGTGGAAAATGGTACTGTTTCTCAACAAGAGAATAATGAGGTAGAGGTTTCTCAGCCTGTTGTATCGTCATCTGACGATTCAAATGTGGAGACTACTGTAGCGGCTACTACACCAGCTGCTCCTCCTCCTGCAAAGCCTCTTGTTATAGATGCTCCTCGTAGTACTGAAGCTCCTGTAGCTCCTCCTGTAGCTCCTCCTGTAGCTCCTCCTGTAGCTCCTCCTGTAGCTCCTCCTGTAGCTCCTCCTGTAGAAGCGGATCTAAATGAGGAGAAGTCTAGTTTAATGACAGAGATTCCTCTTGCTGATCAGGACTTGATTACAGTTAAAGAGGCGGCGGAACTTTATGGGTGTTCCGCTCCTAATATACACGTACATATAAACAAAGGTAACTTGAAGAAGACTCAAGTTGGTAGTAGAATCTATGTACATCGTGACGAAGTCTTAGCTAGGAAAGAAAAGAAAATATCCGGCAGTCAGAGAAAGGTAGAGAGGAAGAAGAAGGAAAAGGGTCCTTTGTTTGATGAAGATGGTGTGCGTTTATACACAGTAACTGAAGCAGCTGGTTTTTACGGTTGTTCTTATTATAATATGTATGCTCATGTTAAGAATAACAATGTTCAAAATACTGAAAGAGATGGTAAAAAATATCTCAGGGAAGATGATATCTTGAAGTTGAAAGAAACTCACGGAAGAAAGAAGAGTGTCGTAGAACCATCGATTGAGGTTACTTCAGAACCTACTGTTTCTGAACCTGTTACTATAGAGCCTATAGAAGAAAGAGACGGCACGTCCTCAGATGAATCCTTGGCAGAAAATAGTTTTGGCGCGGATAATACCTCTGTTGAAAGTAGTGCAGAATAATATAATCTGTGTTATTAAAAAAATTGAAAGGAGCTGTGTTTAAATGCAAGAGGAGAGATCTAAGGTGAAGATTCATGAAGTTCAAGAGGGATCTGTAGTAGTTGAAATTTTTGAAAAGGATATGCAGGGAGAACGAATATACTATGATATAAAGCTTTGTCGTGAATTTCGGGATTGGAATTCTGAGGAAGTAAAAAGATCTCCTATGCTACAGCAACGTGATATGGATGATGCCTTGAGAGCAATTTTGATGGCTAAAGGTTATATCGGGGATAAGATCCGACATAATAGAAGAATGGAGAGGGAAGAAAGTAATTATGCCGGATAATGTTCTTTTCTGATAAGAAAATACCCTCCACATATTATTTAATAAATAACCCTAAAAAGTTATCGTGGCTTTGTAACGAGCTTATGAATACGTGTGAGTTTGCGTTTGATATAGAGACTAACCATCCAACATCTAAGAGCAAGAAAATACCAGACGGTTTTGTAGAGAAATTAACGGGTATATCTTTTGCCTGGAATCACAAACACTTTGATATTTGGCAACCGGGTACAGCGGCGTATCTTCCTATACGTAAAGCAGACGATTCTTCTTTTTGGTTATCCCGGCATGATATTGTATTAAATAGGTTATCCGAAATACTATCTTCCCCTGCGGACAAAATAGCTCAAAATGGAAAATTTGATGTTAGAAAGTTATGCGAATTGGAGGATATTAGGGTCAAAAATTTTACTTTTGATACTATGCTCGCACATGTTATGTTAGATGAAGAAAACTTAGTTTCTTCACATAAATTAAAATCTGAGTTTTCTCAGTCAACCGGTAATATAGTTAAATTGGGAATGTCTGACGCTTATTTGGATACGTCTGCCTCACAGTTTAAAGAGGATATGGATGAAGAGTTGAATTTTTATGATCCCGTATATAAGAGATATTCTAAAGTTCCTTTGAATACCCTGTATCCCTATGGTTGTAGTGATTCCGATTACACATTGGCTTTAAAACATATTTTTGAGAAAAAGCTTGAAGAAGAAGAAATGTCATGGATGTTTTCTAATGTAGTGATGCCTATTCAGCATGAATTAACTATGATGGAATTACATGGAGTTCCTGTTGATATAAATGTTGCTACAAAAGTTAAAGAAGATCAAGAAAGAATAATGCAGGAGTCGGCTAAAGAAGTACATAGGCTATGTAATAAGGTATTTGATGTAGGATCTTCTAAGCAATTGGGTGCAGTTTTATTCGAGGAAATGGGATTAAAAGGTACGCGTAATGAACACGGTAGGTGGATAACGGATGCAGACGCATTAAAAGATTTGGATCATCCCGTAGTATCTGTTTTATCAAAATATAAAAGGGCTGATAAAATAAGAGGTACTTATGCTGTACCCTCTTTAATTAATATTAAAGAAGTTACTAATGAAGGTACAATAGGGTGGGTTCACCCTACTTATTTTATGATGAATGTCACACCACGATTAGGTATGAGTGATCCTACGCTTAATACGTTGCCAAGACCAGAAAATGGTGGTGATATTGTTAAATCTATGTATGTGGCACCTCCTGGATATAAGTTTATATTTAAAGATTTTTCTCAAGTTGAATTGCGAATTATTGCACATTTTTCTCAAGAACCTGTATGGATCGAAGGTTTCCTGAATGGCCATGATATGCATGCTGCAATGGCTCAAAGGATTTGGCATCCAGATTGTGATGTAAGTTATGTTAAGAAACACTTTAAAGAATCTCGTAGTAAGGCAAAAGCCGTTAATTTTGGTATAGCATACGGCAGATCTCCATTTGCTCTTTCGGTATCTTTAGGAATAACTTTGGAAGAAGCCGAAAAGTTAGTGTACGAAGATTATTTTGGTGCGGCTCCTGTGCTTAAGCAATGGATTGAGGATATGCACCAATTTGTCATTGCGGAAGGATATGTCTGCGATTTATTCGGAAGACGGAGGCACTTGCCTGATGCTCAGATAATGATACCTGAAGGAACTTTTTGGCCTAAAAAATTTGATCGTCCTGAGTGCTATAGAAAAGGGCCGATTTTAAAAGATTTGAATATAGATTTTGAAGATGTCCATTATATTAATGAAGCGGATCTTAAAATAAGAGTAAGAAAAATTGGTAAAAAAAATGTGTATAGATGCGCTGATTGTGTGCACATGAGGTCATGTATAATAAACGGATACGTGAAGTATATTAGTGGCCGCGTTAATAGCGCAAAAAGACGAGCGGTTAATGCTCCGGTCCAAGGAACTGGAGCGCATGCAACTTCTCTTGCTATGTATTATATAGGTAGGGAATTTAGGAAACAGCAAATGGATGCGGCAGTTTTCATGAATACTCATGACGAGATTGCAGTTTTGGCCCAAGATTCTTGTGTGGATCAAGCTAATAACATAATGGATTATTATATGAGTGACTATATGAAACAATTTATGAATTTTAGTGTACCTCTAGTGGTCGATACTGAAATAGTGCAGCGCTGGATAGATAAACATGAAAAAGAAGATTAATATTTTTTGAAAGTAATTTCATTAAAAGGAGAATTAAAATGGGAAATATAAAATGGGTAAAGTATAACGATAAGCACCAAGGTCCTAGATATAGAGGTAAACATAAATATGACCCTCCTAAACCTTGGGGTCCTTGGACTAAAGTAATGGGTGTTGTTGCACGATGCGAAGGTAATCATGATACTGTGGTTATGTATGATGGGACTGGGGTGACGTGGGGTTTTCTTCAGTGGACATTTACTAGCGGTAGACTTCAAAAAATGCTAGAGTCTTTTAAATCAATTCCACATTATGATTTTACAAGTGAAAAGGAAGATTCTGTTTGTACACTGTTTGATGATCTTTGTTGTTATAATGGTGGTACTCAGTTATTTAAAAAATTTGGGTTTGAAATTAGAACAGGTAGGTTTGTGGATGTGTCTAGAGCAACGGTTTTGGACCCTGCTAAAAATAAAAAAAGAATTAACGATATTTGTTTGGGTAAATCTTTTAATACTTTTAAAGATCAAAAAATGTTTGCCATGAGACTTGCTCAGTTATTTGCTGATATGGATTCTCCGGAAGCAGCGGCGGCTCAAATACAATTTGCGAAGCATGAATTTAAAAGGTCTCTAGGTTATAAGAGAAAACCTTTGGGTAAAGTGAAGACCATAGATAATTTGTTACCAGAGATTTTATGGGAAACTCCAGTGCCCGGAATATTTTTTAATTTGTGGCAGAATTCTCCTGCTGGAGCTTATAAATTATTTTTAGGATCTTGGCGTACAGCTACGATAAAGGGTGTGGCTTCTGCCAAAGATTTTAATAATGGAATTTGTAATATTTCTACCGATCCTTGGGATTTTTTTGATATAGTTTGGAGGCGGTTAAATAAAACGGCATATGCTAATTGGGGTTGGAATTCTAGAAGGTACAAAGCGGGAAAAGGTAAACCCCGTATTACAAGAATTAAACCAGCTATTAAAGAATTCTATGGTGTGGATTTAGAGGGTATAGACTTGAAGTACTATAAATAATAGGTTGCTGGGAGGATAAGATATGAAAGCTAAAGTTTTTAATCTATCTCTTAGACCTGAAGTATTAGAAGCGGAACTTAATTCTTGGCTTAATATAGCGGGTAATATTTATATTAATAAATGCGTAGCAGGATCGGCACAAGTTATCGTTTTTTATTCTCCGTCTAAGTTCATTACTAGAAAATCAGATGGATCTGAACCTAAATGTCCTAAATGCGGTAGTAGCATGAGGAAGTTGTCTAATAGAGAAAATGGAAATCTTTTTTGGGGTTGCACTGATTTTCCAAATTGTAGGAAAACTCTTCCGTTTTCTGATAAGGACTGGGAAAATGTGTGTGGTGAAGATCCTGGGGTTTCTACTAATAAAGATGACATCCCTTTTTGAAGGAGATTTGTATTTATGAAAGATTTAAAAGTTACTTATAAAAATGCAATTTTAGCTCATTGTCATAGGTGCATGGGTTATTATCTTGATGGAAGGCAGGATTGCTTAAATAGTCGTTGTCCGTTTTATACATGGATGCCTTTTAGGTTGGAGGAAAACCAACCTGATTTGGAATGGATAAAATATCACCCTAAGCGGGTGGGTGAACAGTTGTTGTCCGAGTGTGGTCCGTCAGAGGAACAAAGGAAAATTTTAGCGGATAGAATGAGGAAGTTGCAAAAAGAAAGTAAAAAGGAGAAGTAGTAATGTCAAAGTTGGATATGGATTTTTTTAAAAAAATTATTAAAGATAATAATAAATTGGAGGTTATACATATAGAAGCTAAAATGTTGTCCAGTTTGTTAAAGACTCCTATTCCTGAGATTGATCCAGTAACCAGTATTGAAGAAGTACGAAAAGGAAACATTGGAATTTTAACAATTGGCGATAAAAAAATAAAAATAAAGGTTATTAACTCCAATTTTAGATTTGAAGACTTTATTTTTTATTATTTTAATGATGAGAAAGAAGTTTTTTGTAGAAAAATATCGGCAATTTAGTGTCTATCGCAAATAAATATCGCCCAAGTAAATTTTCTGAAGTTATCGGGCAGAATATTTCTGTTCGTATAATGATTAATTCTATTTTAATGTGTAGAGTTCAATCAATGCTTTTATCCGGTATGCGCGGAGTTGGAAAAACCACTCTAGCCCGATTATATGGTAAAGCTCTGAACTGTGATAATTTTATGCAGTTAGGAGATATTTGTAACGGGTGTACTTCGTGTGTTAATTTTAGTAAAAAACATCAATCTGTGATGGAATACGATGCTGCTTCTAATAATAGTGTGGATGATATAAGGAAAATTGAGTCTCTTATAAACCAAGTTCCGATATATAAATATAATGTGGTGATATTGGATGAATGTCATATGCTTTCTAAATCCGCGCAAAATGCTTTGCTCAAGGCGTTAGAAGAGCCTAATCGGAGTACTATATTTTTACTAGTAACTACAAACCCTGATAAACTTATAGCTACTGTACGTTCTCGCTGTCTCTCTATGCCACTCAGGGCTCTTTCTCCTGTTGACGTAGGTATTGGTGTGCGTCGTGTACTAGATGGGGAAGAGAAAGACTTTACTGCACCCTTCGTGGATTCTTTGGCAGCGAGATGTGATGGGTCTCTAAGGGATACCTATCAAATTTTAGAACAGTTGATTATTGCTTCACATAATTCTGACCTTGATATATCGTATTTAGAAGAATCTGTAGGAATTATATCAGTAGACCGATATAAAGATTTAGCCGCCGTTTTATGTGCTAAAGATTTAAAGTTTTCATTGGAGGAAGTAGAACGCTGGTATAGGGAGGGGGTAGATCTTCAATATTTATTTTTAGAAGGTATTCCTAATTTATTAAGGGATTTTGCAGTTTATTTAAGTGGGGCTTATTCTAAGTCTATATATTATAAAAGTGGAATAAGTCACGATTCCTTAAAACGTAATTTAACTTCTAACTTAGAGGATGTATCTTTATTCTCAAATGAATGGGAGAATATAGAGCACATGATGCGGGAATCTTCTAATAGTAAGATTATGTGGGAAGTTTATTTCATAAATGTGTTTAAATCCATGGGATAGTAAGGTTAAATGCGATCTTTGCGGTAAGTATTTACGACCTAGAAAGATTATTTGGGTAAATGAATATAAGCATTACTATGAATTATACTGTGGTTGGTGCGGCGGTTACAAAAAGGGTAGTGCTTTATCCATTAATATATTTACCCCATTTTGGGATGAACCTGGGTGGGAAGAACATATTAAGGTAGAAGAGATATCTATATATAAACCTAAAAAGAAGATAATAAAACCAGAAGGTTTAGAAACTATTGGAGTTGTAGATGGAAATTTCAGGACAGAACGGATCAGTTTGGGAGCTAGACGAAAGTCTGAAAGAGGTGGCAGCGGAGTTGGTGACAGAATATACGGAAAGCCTGGGTCACATAGACCTGCGGCACGTTATATTCGTAAGGACCGTAGGAGGAAGAAAAGCTGATTGGTTGGGTAAGTGCTATTATGTAAAAGACCCTTATACTATTATTTCTCATTTTGTATTTGATTATTTGAAAGACTATATTCCAGCGGATACGGATGTTGAATACACTAAATTTTTAGATGTATCTTATATAATTGCGATACATGAAGATAATTTGCAATTAACTGGTGGTGATATAAAAATGTTAGAGCGGGGTATTATACATCATGAATTAATGCATATAAAGCAGAATATGGAGGGAATCGAGCGTCATAATATAAAAGACTTTGCCCCAATTCTTTCTATTTATGGTATTAGGTGGGCAAGTGGTTCTTTTTCTTCAGAAATACTAGATGAATCAAGTGATTAATGCCAGATTTTAGAATATCGGTATCCCCGAATAATGTTTCTATAAAGTTGGATGAGTTTGTAGAGGAAACGGATGTATTAAAACATTTGAGTTTTAATGAAACTATGATAGAGGAACTTTTACAAACCCATGCAGGACATCAGGCTTATTGGGAAGCACTCGCTATTAAGTTGAAGAAGAAATCCGAAGCTTTTGAAGCTGAGATAGTAAAAAAGTGGTGGGCGCATAATAGGATTTACGCAAAATTAATTTTGAAAGCACAGGGAGAAAAAAGCCCTACTGTAAATGCTATAAACGACATGACGGTGTTAGTTTATTCTGAAGATGCTAAAGAAAAAATAATTAGTTATGTAGATTTAGCGTGGGAAGCATATAAAAAAGGAAAGAATATAGAAGTTAGTAAAGACCAATTTAAAAAAGATATGATGCTATGGATCTCTTTAGATCCAATTTGGTATTTTGAATACGTAGTGCGGACACAAAATAAATTGGAAGAAGACTCTAAGTTAGTACAGGTTTTTGCAGATAGATTAAATTCACGGTCTTTTCATATGAAAGAATATTTGGATTTAATTAAGGCTAAGAAATATAACATCGAACCAAAAAGTGAACGAGAGCTGATGGATAGACTCTCAGGAAAGGGTTAGAAATGTCAAAGTTTAATATGCCAATAAAGAAAGAGAAGAGTAAAGAAAAGGGGGGCGGATCTTCTTTTGATGCTGTTCCCGAGATTTGGAGACCTTTGCCGGATAAAGCTGGTGCAGTACATAGTAACAAAGTTATTATACCCTTGTTGCGTCCTGCAAATTGGAAGTTATTTAATCCTGATCAGGAAATGGTACAGCGTTACGGTTTAGTGGATAATAATGGTGGTCTCATAGCGATACCCGAGGATTTATACACTTTTTATTTTAAGGTTATTGTACACAGAGTTCCTAATTTTCAGCGTGCTGATGGAACAATCGGATTTTCGTACGTATTTTGTCCCAATAAGATGAATTATTATCTTAGAGGTGTTCTTGAATATGATAAATTGTTTGAAACGGATCATTGCGAATTTTGTAATAGGGAACAAGAGCTTTGGGACGTATTTAATTCTCGACTTGAAGAGTTGGGATATGATGAAGATAGGAAAAAGTCTTTGGACACGGAATCTTATCGGGCTCTTGTAGACGGTGATAAGTTGCTAAAGACCACGAGAAAAACTGCACGTGATTATAAAGCTACTGAACGTTATATTATACCTATTTTTGATTATGATAAGATGATCGGAAATAGAAAAATGGATGATGGTCAGGAATTTGTTCAACATCAGTTTTGGATTGCGCCTAAGTCTGTTTTTGATGGTTTATATGCAATACATGAGAATGGGGTTGAGTTCTATGATACAGAAAACCCGGAAGTAATGATTGTCACGATTAAGAAAGATACTACAAAGTGTGTTGGTAATGATATGATTAAAACTGCGTATACTGTAGTATCCGGGAATAAGGTTAGTATTGATAAGCAATGGCTGGATTATATTAGCAATGTAGAAGCTATGTCAGATCCGTCTAAGTTTATCCAGTTGGCCAGTAAGTCTGAGATGCAATATTATTTAGGCGTTAGTGAAGAAAAGACCACACATTCTAACACTCCGCAGTCTACAACTCAACCGTCTAGTCAACCGGCTCCTTCAATGAATATGCCGCCTGCTCAATCTTCTGCTTCAAATAGTTCTCCAGCGCCTGATCCTGTACAGGGTTCTGTACCCACTAATCCGGCAGCTTCTGCCCCTGTTCCTGCTCCACCCACGAATTTTGTTCCTCAGACTACGCAGAATGCACCTATGCCTGCTCCTATTGGTGGAGACGTACCAAAGCCTGTGCCGCCGCAACCGCAGACAGAAGCAGCGTCCGTACCCCCTACACCAGATAGAAATCCTCCTGATAATTCTCCGGTACAAGGAAGACGATCTTGGGATTAATTAGGAGTCTACATTGTCAGAAGAAAGAAAAATAAGGGCTACTGAAGTATTAAAAGAGCTTCAGAAGAAGGGTGTTGATAATATAATGTTGATGTCTGGTACTTCTGTGCATGAAGTACCAACGATATCAAGTGGAATATCGTCTTTGGACTTAGTCCTTACAGGGGTAATTGGAAAAGGTTATCCTCATGGGAGGATAATTGAGATTTATGGTGCTGAAGGGGGTGGTAAGACAACTACAACCCTTCACGCCATAATCGCGGCTCAACAAAATGGTGGTATTGCGGCATTTGTGGATGCAGAACATGCTTTGGACGTTGTATATGCTAAAAATATTGGTGTAGATATTGATAATCTTTTAATTCAGCAACCTGATAGCGGGGAAAATGGTTTAGACACCGTTATAGACCTGTCTTCTGTAATGAATGCCGGTGATATAATTGTAGTTGATAGTGTAGCTGCTCTAATACCGCAATCGGAACTGGATGGAGAAATATCTGACCAGAAAGTAGCAGAGCATGCTCGTATGATGAGTAAGGCTATGCGTAAGTTGGCTGGAGCTATAAGCAAGAGCGGTGTGATACTTATATTTGTGAATCAGGAAAGAAATCAAATAATGGGGGCTAAGACTACGACAGGGGGAAAGGCTCTAAAATTCTACGCTACACAGCGGGTGGAGGTTAAGAGAGTACTGAAGATAAAGGCGAAGATTGACGGGGAAGATCAAATTGTTGGTAATGAAGTAGAGTACCATGTTACTAAGAATAAAATATTTCCCCCATTCAGAAAGAGGAAAACAGAGCTTAGATTTGGTTTAGGTGTTCCCAGATCTTTAGACTTAATAAAATTAGCTTTGGGTAAGGACATAGTAAAGAAATCAGGATCTTGGTTTTCTTGGAGGGATGAAAAGATAGGACAGGGGATGAATAATACGTGGGCTTATTTTAATTCTAATGAAGAATGCTTGTCAGCCTTGGAAAAAGAGGTTATTGACGCTTATGGATCTTAAACTGGAGCAAAAATTATTAGCCATTATTATAGATAGTTTTACAGGTAAAATAGATGATAAATTTTTGGCCGAAGATTTAAATATTTTAGCAGAATATATAGTTATACGGTATTTGAAAACTTCTCCCCTTGCTATTGAGGGTGTATCAGAGCTTACTATGATAAAAGGTTTGAAAAAATTTATAAACGATAGATTTTCTTTTATTGTTACGTTTATTTCCGTAATAAATTCTGAATCTGTGAATACGGATATTGAAGCATGAAAGACCGCATAAAATTTCTTGTGTATTCTGATATACACTATGACAGATTGGGTGCTGGTTGTATTACTACAGAAGATTGCGAGAGTGCGGAGTCTAGAGTTTTATCCCATGCTGTAGAAAATAATATGGATTTTACTATTTTTTGTGGTGATAGATTTTTGAAAAGAGATCCAGAAGATGAAATAAAAACAAGGGCGGACAGAGTACTACTACGTGCATGGGGTGAGGGACTACTTGAGAATTGCCCTAATTATAGATTGATTGGTAATCATGATTGGACAAAGAATAATAAAAGCTGGCATACTTCAGAATCTTTATTAGGAATTCCTAATATTATTATTATGGATAAGCCAGGATCTTATCCCTCAGAATATATGATTATACAAGCTTTGCCAGCGGGTTGTTATTTTGACCCAGAAGGGTATGGGTGGAATACAGGTAAGTTTGAGATATTTATATTCCACGATATTTTGTATGGGTCTTATCTTGATGGTGGTTCTTATACAGCAGATTTCGGAATGGAGAGAAGTTCTATTGATATTCCTGAATTTAATATGGTTTTTGGTGGTGATATTCACATTCCGCAAATGATATCTTTTAAAAATACTCAAGGCGGCTATGTAGGATCTGTTATTCAACGTACTATGGCAGATGCTAATGATGCCCGTGGTTGGTTGGATATAGAGGCTACTTTAGTAAATGGACAATGGCACATAGATAAAAAATTTGTACCAACTCGTAACTTTTTTTCTAAGATAGAATTTGAAGTAGACGCAACTTCAAGATTTGAAGGTTTACATTTGGACGAATCCTTAATAACTGATCAGTATGTGGAGATTGCTTTAGTGGGGTCTAAAAGTGATGTAGATAGAATTGCAGCGGATAAAAGATGGTTGAATTATGAAACTTTTTATAATGCACGCAAAATAAATATAGCTAAAAAATATAAAGTTGAACAAGATGCTGTTGTTATTAATATAGGTGAATCTTCTAATTTTATTGAAGACCTTCATTTGTATTTGGAAAGCGGTTTTTCTAATATCACAGAGGAAATGAAGGGTAAAGTAAAAGAAAAAGTAGTGGGGGTAGTAAAGGAGTTAGAAAATGGCTAGAATGGTAGGTTATGTCTGCGATAAATGCGGCACAAAGGATGAAGAACTTTTTACTAGTGATACCGAAGTAAAGCCTGAAACATTGGATAGGAAGTGTATCTGTGGAGGAAATTTAGTAAAGAATGACAGGAAAGATAATAATCATAGATGGAATTATTTAGATAGAGAGGGTTTTTAGTGCTTTATATAAAGTACATAAACCCTACTGGTTTATTTTCTTATTCTAGAACAAATAATATAGTATTCCCCGATAATAAAATTGTTCATTTAGTTGGGATAAACGAAGATAAAGATGGTTGTTCCAATGCTGCGGGAAAATCTTCTTTATTTAACGCTCTTTGTGAAGTTTTATTCGGAGAGAATCCTTCGGGTGCGAATGGTTCCGGTGCTTTAAACGTAGTTTGGGGTAATGGATGTTGCGCTCGTGTAGAATTTATAATATCTAATATTCATTACCGTATTACTTATGTTCGCGGTTGGAATGAGGAATATTATCCAGTGGATAACAATAATAATATTTCTTATAAGAGTAAAGGGCCTGCTTTATTTTTAGATAGATATGATGGAGGCTGGATAGATGAGAGAGAATCCAGTATAAAGGATACTAGAACTAAAGTAATTGATATATTAGGTATTACATATGAAAGATTTCTAGCTTTATCTTATATGTCTCCAAGAGTTTCTAATAAATTTTTGCGCGGTACAAATAAAGATAAGATCGATATTTTATCGGGTATAACTGGAGTCGATAAGTGGGATAAAGTATTAGATATTTTTAGGAAGAAAAGGAATTATTTAAAATCGGATATAGAGAGTAAAGATAAATCAATTTCCTTTAAGGAAGGCGAATTGAATGTTATTTTAAATAATTTTAAAGAGTTAGATTCTGTCAATTGGCATGAATCTATTGTAAAGCATGAGTCGAGAATAGCGAGTTTGAGCAAAGATTTGGATAAGGAAATTAATAACAGGGATCTTCTTTGTAAAGAGGTAGAAATTTTAGAAAAGGATCTTCAGACTCTTTCTAATTCCTCAGAATTTATAAATGTGAATAAGGAAATAAATAGGTTGAAATTAGAGCTATCCGCTGTTTATAATTGTAGGATAAACGTGGATGATAAAAAATTGAATGCTATAAATAAAAAGTTAGAATCTTTATCCTCTGAATGTAATATTATAAAAGGTAAGTTAGAAGCCTTTAATAGCGGAATTGGAAAAGTAAAGGATTTGGACATATGCCCGATGTGCGAGTCCGAAATAACAAAGGAAAAGAAAGAAGAGCTTCATTCGCGTATTATAAATTTGAAAAAAGATCTAAAGGATATAACAGAAAAATATAATAAAAAAAATGAGTCTCTAAAAGAAGAAAAACTTAGACTAGATAATTTATCTAAGAAAGTTGTGAAAGATAATGATAAAAAGATAAATTTGATTAATGGTGAGATAGAGACTTTTACTAAGCAGCATGAGAAAACTTCTAAACTCATACATAAAAATAGAAGTAAAATTGATGAACTAAGTAAAGACATTAAAGTATTGGAGGATAGTTTTAGAGATTATAAAGGTCAAATAGATTTGAGTAATAATGCTATTGAAGCAGCTAAATCCAATATATCAAAATTGGAAAATTTAAAAGAAGACCTGAATAAAAGGAAAAAGGAATTAAGTTTATTAAATGAAGACAAAAATAAAATAAGTGATGATATCTATATATATGAATGGGTTATAGGTAATATTCCCTTTATTAAATTACATAAGCTATCGGCTTCTATTATTAATCTGGTAAATTATGTAAATGGTTATTTAAATAGCGCGGGTGATACGGCGTTAATAGATATAAAGGCATTCGAAGAGAAAAAGAACAAGAAGGATAAAGCCTTTTTATCTGATATTTTGAAAAGTGATATTGCTGTATCTATTATAGATGGGGGTAAAGTCATAGACCCTAAATTGTGCTCTGAGGGAGAAGTGGGTAGGTTTTCTAATGCTATTAATAGAGCTATACATGATATAGCTGGAGAATATGGGTGCGGTTGTAATATACAAATATTGGATGAAATATTTTCTTATATGGATGAGGAAAATAGTCAAAAATTAGCAGGTAATTTTAATAACATGAGTTGCCAAGGTACTATAATAATAACCGATAATTCGGGCAAAGCTAGTAATCTCATAAATTTTGATGAAACATGGATAGCAAGAAAAAGAGAAGGAAATACAACTTTGGAGGTATAAAATGAATAAATCGCGAGAATGCCTTGAGGTGGAGTTAGAAAGAAATGCATATCCCGGACAATTTCTTTTAGTTTCTGTTGAAGGTAAGCTATTAGTTGGAAAAGTTTTATCTAAAAAGGGTTTTGATTTTATTTTGGAAAAACCTTTGTTATTGGGAGAATCAATTAATCAAGATCCACGTACGGGAGAGATAAGTTCAATGGATCTTATGTTTAGGAAGATTCTTATGTCTGTATCCATTTTAGATGAATTAATGGTTAAGTCTAGTATGTTTTGTATTTTAGAGGAAGAAAATCCCATTTTAGATAAATATAAGAAGATGCTAGAGTACTGTAATGCACAGGATGCGGGTATAGCTATCCCCAGTCATGAAGACCTAATAAAGGTAAACAGTGCCAAATAAACAACAAAAGATGATGCTTAAGAAAGAGAAAGCATCTGAAGAAGCGCAGCGCATACATTATAAACCCGACAAGGTAAAGTATGAAGTACGGGACAATGACATTATATTGTTGAGTGGAAAGTATTCTAATTGTTATGTAAGGGATTTGTTTAGTAGAGGTCCTATTGAGAGAGACTATATAATGGATAAACTTTGGATGAAAGGTGATGAAGCTGTGTGCGCTATAATAAATAGCATGACATGTAAGTAAAAATGTCGAAATGTAATAAAAAATTGTCGGAAGAAGATGTGATAGCTATTTGTAAAGCTTTAAATAAAGGAGCTAAATTAAAGGATTTAGCTTTGTATTATGGTGTGACTATGACGACCATCTCTCTTATAGCAACAAAAAAGATGTATAAAGATATTGGAGAAAAATATTTGAAGGAAAGGATAAAAAATACTAGAGGTGAAAGACACCACAATTCTAAATTATCGGAAGAGGAAGTAAAACATATACGTAATAAAATTAAAGAAATAGAAGATGGTGGGTTATATTTGGTGAATTTATCTTGTATAGCAGAGCAATACGGTGTTTCTTCTTCTGTTATAACTAATTTAAAACATAATAAATCTTATAAAGACTTATTATAATGGGAATAGTAGGTTAAAGCTATGTCGCGTAAATTAACTGATGAAGATGTAATAAATATTTGTAAGTCTTTGAATAAAGGATCTAAGTTAAAAGATTTAGCTTTATACTATGGTGTAAGTTTAAATGCTATATCTTATATTAAGAGTGGGCGCACTCATAAAAAAATAACAAATAAGTTTTTAGAAAAAAATATAAAAGATAAAAGAATATCAAATAGTTCTAGAGGTACAAATCATTATAAATCTAAATTGACGGAAGACGATATTAAAGCTATAAGAGCTATTGCAAAGAAAGCTGAAGAAAGTTGCGGGTGTTTTCATGTAGATATGAGAAAACTTGCTACATTATATGGTGTTTCTCGTGAAACTATATACAGAGTGATAGAAGGTGATAGATATAGAGAAGTACAGTAAAATCTATTTTTTTAAATTAGGAGAAATAAAATGAAAAACATAAATTTTTCAAACAAAAGGAAGTTTTTCTATGATTGTGAATTCATGGAGAAACCTGGATTTTTACAGCTTATTAGTATTGGTGTCATAAGCGAAGAGGGTAGAGAATTCTATGCTTGTAATTCTGATGCTGATTTGAGAAAGGCAAATTCTTGGGTAAAGGGTAATGTTATTCCTATTTTGCCCGATAAAAGTTCAAACAATATTTGGAAGAAAGAAGATACTATAAGAAATGAGATATTTTCTTTTTTAAATCCTTCTGAAGACGATCCTGTTGAGTTATGGGGTTATTACTGTGACTATGATCATGTGCTTATGAGTTGGTTATTTGGTCGCATGGTAGATCTTCCAAAAGGAATGCCGATGTACACGTTGGATGTAAGGCAACTAATATACCATATGGAAAATATCTCAGTTCCTGATCAAAAGTCAGGCCAGCACAATGCTTTGGAAGATGCACGATGGGTGAAAGAAACCTATGATTATTTAAGAAAAGTGGAGCAATGGGATCTGTAGAGCCTATTTATTTTGATAATTACTTAAATTTTATTATATACGGTAAACCTATAGTGCAGAAAAATAACTTAAATATATATAAGAAAAAGAGAGGCAATAAGTATATAAGTTTTATAGGTCATACTAAAAAAATGGATCAAGAAAGAAATAGAATTTCTATAGAACTATATAGACAATATAAGAAAATTGGTTTATATAAGCCTATAGATTATTTTATAGAGGTTAATTTCATTTTTTATTTAGAGAAACAACATGAACCAGATTTAGATAATCTTCCGGCTATTGTTCTGGATGCAGCACAGGGGATAATAGATAAAAAAAGTAAAAGACGTATTGCTAGCATTTTAAAAGATGACAAACTAGTGAGGAAAGAGACTAGTAGAAAGGTTATAAAAGGAGATGTCAACTACAGCGGAGAACCAAGAACTGAATTCTCAATCCGAAGATATGCGTGGTGGAGATTATAGACTTACTGTAGATCCAATGGCGCAGCCATTTAGAGCTGTATTCGAAAATTTATCGTACCAAGAATTTCGGGAGATGTTTGATACTTTTTGGGATGAGCATGGTTTTGCTATTGCGCATAAGTTTAAGATAAAGGGTAAAAAGTCTAAAGGAGGTAAAGCGTCTAGTGCTAAGAAGATTGCTGAGAATAATATAGGTCTGAAGAAATTATATGGTGATGTGATTGTTGAATGGTTTTTAGATAAAATGGATAACGTTATGTTTATAGAAGGTTTTGACCTTTATAATTTTGAACCGGATAAGAATCCTGTACTCGTAGTCATCTATTATAATGTGCCAAAAGTTGATATATCTGATATAGATAAAAATTGGGAACTTAAAGATCCTACGCAAGGAAATATATTGGAAATGGAGTGGGAGAAATATTGTAAGAGTATTAAATCAGCGCACGCTACTACTAAAGACTGCGACGAAGACACTGAAATTAGAGATGATCATCATGTACAGGTTGATATAACTGCTACAGTAGATGGAAATCCTTATACTCCGGCATCTGTTAGGATGCAATGGATAAATCTACGGGAATATGAAATTGCAGAGTTTGTTTCTTCTATTGTGGGGAAGAAAAAGGGAGATCTGTTTGAGATTTCTTATGTGGACGCGGATAGAACAGTGGACGCCCAAGTAAAGATACACGGAGTAAAGTTTATAAACTATCCAGAATTAAATGATGATCTAGCAAAAGACGCTAATTTTGATAGTTTAGCTGCAATGCGAGAAGACTTTGTTACGAAGCATAAGAAAGGTATGGAAGATTTAAAAAAGAGAATGGCAGCAGATCACATCTTGGATAAGATAGCACAGAATGTAAGAGTGCCTTTATTCCCGCAAAAATGGTTAGATAATGCTGCTATCCGTGCACTAGAGGATCAGATAAAGTCTACGGAAGGTGATAGGAAAAAAGCATTTAATTCATTAGGCGCACAAAATGAAGAGGAAGCTCTAGATAAACTAAAGGGCCATATATTCCAAGATGCGTTGCAGAAGACTTTGGTTAAATCCTATGTAGATTTTTTTGATATTGGTCTTGAAGACAGTGATAAAATTTATGAGAGTATGGTAGAACATGTAAATTGGATTTAAGGTTAAAAAATGAGGTCTTTTGTTGAATGCCGTACGCCTTATTGTAGTAATTGCTTTTTTATAGTTGTTGAAGATGAAGAGGACCTTAATTATGTATTTTGCAGAGAATGCCGAAAAGAACATTCTAGTTATGTGCTAAATACTCAAGTAGATCACGAAAAACCTATAAAAGATATTATAATGGATGCACGTTTATTTAATTCCGCAAATAATATGGCGGATTATATAGGGGTTTCTTTCGTAACAGTCTACCATTGGATAAAAAAATATTTTGGAGTTTCATTTCAAGAATTTAGGAGGGACTATATATGCAGATCTGAAAGATGCTACTTAGTTAATATAAAAGGTGCTCCATACAGTAGACCTGATTATATACTTAAAAAGGTAAAAGATAAAAGGTACTGCGCGTGTATAAATGAGCTGGGTAAAGACTATATGATGACAAATGCTCCTATTAAATTAGTATCTAAAATATTAAATAAGACTATATACAATAAAACTATTTTATATAAGAAATCAGAGAAAGTTGATCCTATATATTTTTGGAAACCTATTTATTTTGAAGGTGTTTTATATAAAATTGATGTAAAGCCTATTTATTTTGATATTACCTAGTATTTTAATAAAAATTTTGTTAATTGATATTTTTATACAAAATTTAAATTTCCAAATTTATATGTATTATAGTGTTGTTTAATGACGAGAGAAGAAACAGAATACCTTAAAAAATTGGCTAAAGGGATAGGTGTTCCAAGTCTTCTTAGATCTTTGAAACGGAAAAAATCCCAACAGAATCCTTTAGATAATTCTATGTGGGAGAATATGCTTGACGGGGCGTTAAAGAGTCTTGAGACTGTTGCTTTGTTGACGTTGGACTGGAAATTGACTACTATAGTAAAGCTATTGCAAAGTTGGTTGAAAGATAAGCGTGAGGAAAAAGCGCAGCAACAGCAGAAAACAGAATATGGATACGGGGATACTTATAATACAGAAAATCCTTACTATTATTAGGATAGGGGGAAACGGGTAAAAAAATGAATAGTTTAGAAAGAAAAAGAAAACTAGAAGCGAGACGAACAAGAGCGCACCATCTTTGGGAAATGAGTAAGGACGGTGAGTCGGGTAATTTGCGTATTAAACGTAAAAGATCTGAGGGTGATGTTATGTCTAAAAAATCGTCTAATGGTGTAGAACGAAAGAATATTAGCGCTGCCTATTGGGGTTTATTCGGAGCATCTTTGGTTGATGATGCTACGTTAACTAATTCTATTCCGAATTCTATCGCTAATAGATTTAATATTGTAGCAAATAAAGTTAATTTAAAGGCTTGTCCAAAAATTTATAATTGGGATGAACTACGACGTGCATTTGGTGCTGAATACATAGATGATATTAGGAAGAATATCACATACGGTGTTCGTACGAGAACTGCGTCTAAGTATCTTAATATTCCGTACTTGGTTGCAGCGGAGATAGTATACAATCTTGGTACTGTTGATGCGAATATGAAAGCGGCTTTTGATTTAGTTAAGCGCGGGTATAAAAAAGAAGCTCTTACTAAGTACGGTAAAGTTGCTATTGACCTGTCCAATATTATAGATGAGTACAGAGATCCTGAGAGCAGAAAATTGGCAGTGGACGAGGCAGCTAGACAATATTGGCAGATGTACGCAGGGCCTTTTGGTAAGGAACTTGTCCGAGAAGTTAAAAAACGTGTACGTGCGGATGCGGCTCGAATGTGGCTAAAGAAACACGGAGTTGATGAGGCTGCTGCTGAGTATTGGTCCTCATACTACGGAAAGTACGGAGAGGACTGGGTTAGTGTTGTTCCCAAGATGATTTCCCCTGCCAATGATTGATTTAAATGTTGTCCGATTTCGAACATAGCGCATACCGCGATATAAATCATACTGATTTACAGAGACAAAAAAATTCAGAGTTTACAAAAATGCTGTTTGACGAGGATTGCAGGAAGGACGAAGACTGCGAAGAAATTATTTGTCCGGCTTGTGCCAATATGTTAAACATAGTATTCGGCTCAATTCCATTGGTAGTGAAATGCAGTAAGTGCACGGAAGAATTTTTTCTCAGAGATATAATAAACGATTAGGTTTTGTCTTTAGATTTTACATAATCGTTAGTGTTAGAATTTGTTGAGTACTTGTTAAGGAGATTTGAAATGCGAAATATCAAACAAGATCTGGCAAATCTTTCTCAGAAATCTATTCCGGATATAAACGTAGGTCGTTTATATAATGATTATGGGGAAAAAGCTGCTAAGAAGAAGGACTATGATATAAAGTACGGGGGTAAATATAGGGAAGATCCTGCTGTAGTGAATGAAGTACGATCTATTTTATCTAAAGTTCTTGACAATGAAAATAAACCTACGAATGAAGGTCTTCCCGTTAATTCTGTGTTCAATGCATTGCAAATTGTTAAGGCCAATGCGGCGGATAATAAAAAGGATATTGGTTTAAAAGCTCTTCAAGGTTTATTAGAGAAAAAATGGAAAAAAGATAGAGAGTCGAATATAAATGTAAGAGCTTTTGAAGAGATTAAAACTTATTATACTAGAAATTATCCCCGTTCAATTGTTGGTTCAGTTATAGATGAAATAGGTAAAAAGGGTTATTCAACTTTACCACTTTCGGATTTAATGCGGATTGCTTCTAAGATAAATAGTCAAGAAGATTATAATAGAGTAATTGTTGATCATGGTCTGGATCGAAATCAACCCCATTGTATAAAAGCGCGAAATTTTATTTTGTCTTTGATTAATGGGGATTAAGAGCTTGTACTGTCAAGACAAAAGGAAACGACAATGAGCAGACAATATAATATGGATGAGGTTAAAGCTGCTATTTTAGCGGATAAGACAGTAACGGCTTCAAATGGTTGGTCTATTTATATAGATGCTAATGATTCTGTGGTTATGTGGCCACCCGAAGGTGATGGCTATATTACAGGACTATCTAGTATTGATCATATAACAGCTGATTTCTGTAAAAAGTCAGAGATGCCGATTCCGGAAGTTAAAGGACCGCCTTCGGATGCTGTAAAGGTTCCTAAAAATGTTTTGGGTCCTGATAGTTCTTCAAAGGATATTTCTACACCCGAAGATTATAGTGCACCGAAAGATGATGTAGCAGTACCACAGAATCCTCTTGGACCGGATAGTACAACAAGGGATAAGCACTTAAAAGCTCCAGAAATTAATCAACATGTAGCACCTGAAGGAAAGATGACGGATACTAATTTAGGTCCTGATTCTAGTACAGTTGATTCGAAGATTGATGAAGGTGCTAAGGTAGCTCAATTCATGCAGCCACAAATAGTATATGGGGAATGGGCACGAGTAGAGGACGAGTATGGAGAATCTTATTGGGTGCCGGGAGAGTATAAAAGTGATCCTGCGATAGTTGCAGGGGGTCAAGTCAGCGAACTGGTGCAGGGCTATGGTGCGCAGTTGTCAGCTCCGGGTTATTTAGATCAAACTGATTGGGAAATTTTTGATACTGAAGAGGAAGCAAAGTCATATCTAGAAGAAATATCCGGTGCAGAAGATTTTAACGAAAGAGAATATAACATAAAGGGTAAAATTATAGATACTTTTATTGATAAAGAACCTACCGCTAAAGAAATATATGCAGATTACTACAAAAAAAGACCTTCTGCTGAATTACTAGAAAATATTATGGACGAGGATAAGTGGTGTGCTACACAAGCTCTTAATGTATTGGCACAATATGATGACAAAGAGTCGGCGCAAGAGTGTGCCGGGAATAATGTTGAGGCTGTTTCACCCCCGGGATTAGAGCATGTTGTTAAAGAGTTAAAGGAAGATCCAAACGTAGATAACCCGTGGGCGGCAGCCTGGGATATTAAAAAAGAACAAAAGGGTAAGCAATCTGTGCGTCTTCGCGAGAAGTGGAATGACGGTGGTGCTTATGACAGAGATATCGAAGCTGAGTCCGCAGAAGAACTACACGCTTTGACTCGTGCTTTTGGTGGAGAGGACGTAGACTGGTCTGCTTTTAAAGCAGAGCCCATGATGGAAGCTCAAGGGGTAGGGTATTTAGAAGAAGATGATGGGACAGCGGCTTTTAGAGCGGAAAAAGATGCCAGTGCTGAAGCTGAGAGTGACATAGAAGCTGTTGATGACGACGCAAAAGATTACTATACCAAGTATTTCGGTGATTATGGTAAAGAACTTACGGAAGATGATGTAACAGAGAAAGCACCCAAGAAAAAAGACAAAAAAGACAAAAAAGACAAAGAAAAAAAAGCGCAATCTGATATTTATAACGTGGTACAGGAATTAGGTATTCCCATGGAGACCCACGAATCAGATTTATATATTCCTGTAACACCAGAAACTAAAGAATTAATAGATCAATATGAATACGAAGGTAACGTAAGTACTTTTACGTCTCATGATGGCACACAGTGGTTTGAAATTCCTTTTGCTGCGCCTATGCAGGGTATTATGGGTTCTAAGTCATCACAGACTGCTCCTGCGCCACAAGAACCCGCAGCAGCAGCTCCTGCTGCGCCAGCACCCGCTGAACCAGCTGCGCCCACTACGGCACAGCCAGGTGCCCCTGCTGCTCCTACTCAACAGGGTTTGAAGCCTGGTACAGGTAATGAGGGGGTTAAAGCCCTTGGGTGGACGGATGAAGATATTAAGGGTATGGATGATAAGCAAAAGGAAGGTATTCTTCAGCTTAAGCTAAAAAAGCCTATGCCTGCTGCGGGGGATAAACCTATAGAGAAGCCGAAAACACCGGTATCTACTCCAAAAGAGCCGGTTCCAGCTCCGGAAGAAAATCTTCCACCCGTAGTTTCCAGTATGGATAAGATGCTGAAAATTGTAGAAGCTCAAATGGTAGAGCAGCAGACTGCACCTGTTGCTGATCCTGTTGCTGATCCTGTTGCTGAGGCCGCTCCGGTTGTACCGGAAGTCGGGGATGTGGAAGGTGAAACTCCAGAATCAAAGGCGTTTAAAATATTGGAAGAAGTGCAGCAGATGCCTATCAATGCTTCTAATACGCATCAATTAGTGACGGCAAAATCAGAAGAATTGACTCGAAGACTTGTGGCAGAAGCGGGAATGACTATTCCAGAGGCGGAAGAGTTATTTGGTGTAAAGAATAAAGGTCTTACCGCTCTTTTTAGGTAATGGAGGAATTTATGGATAGTTTCGAAGTTCACAACAATACAAAGGGTGCACTTTCTTTTACAGTGTTTATCCCAGTAAATCTAGAAGATATGCCTGCGCATAAACGGCGTAAAGCGGCGAAGACCGCACAAATCAAGATAACACTCAGAACGCCATCTGATTATGTTGAGTTGGTTGAAAGAACTGGTTTGTCTATTGAAGAGTTAAGGGTTAATCCTGAAGTAAGAGCATTAAGGGACCGTGGTATAATTTATTATATAGAAAAATATGATAAAAAAGAAGATAAAGTTGACATAAAAGAAGATAAAGTAGAAGATAAAGTAGAAGATAAAGTAGAAGATAAAGTAGAGCCTGTTGTTGAAGTTGAAGTAAAAAAAGAAATTGAACCTGAAGTTGAAACAAAAGTTGAACCGGAAACAGAAGTTAAAGAAGAGCGTAAGTCAATTCCTGCTTCAGATACTAAAGTTACGGAAAAACCTAAAAAGAAGCGTGGAAGACCTCCTAAAAATGTTGATAAAAACGAATAGCTCATATCGTGAAACTGGGGGAACGACATAAGAGGCGTGTGATTTTCAGATGTTGGTACGATCTTACAGACAAAGATATTCAGAAGATATAGGTCTATTAACATCGGACAATAAAATTTTTTTTCATGAAAATGGCTGGGTTAAAAAATCTTCTTGTGGTTCATTGCATCCTATTTTACATGTACATGTTCTTTGGGCGAAAAAAGATGTAAGGGCGAAATGTTATCCTGCTGATACACCACAAAAGAAAAGGGAAGGTCTTCAAGGTTACAATAGTTTGAATGAAAATGAGGGAATGTATTTTCCCTATATCAATTCGGACGTAACTTTTCATCAGGGAACAGTACCTTTTAGCCTGGATATATTGTTCTTAAGAAATAGCGAAGTAATAGACATGGTGGAGAATACTGTAGTAGGATCTACTGATAAATGGTCTTGCGCAGGTTGTGATGGCGTTTTAGAATTTAATGCTGGTTTTATAGAAGAGAATAAAGTTGAAACTCAGGATAAGCTTGCATTTTTTTCCATTACAAAAAGAGATTTATTAGAATTTGAAAAAGAAAGATCTTTTTTGGCTATGATTGCGGAAGAAATGGCTCAAGATGGATTATAGCGACGAAAATCAAGAATTATTTGCTTATCGGTTAGGTTTAATTGGCCATCATGTGTATTCTGTACTAACTCCGTATGCAGATACTAAAGATCTTATTGATTATTTACAACGTACAGAAAAAAGCGATAAAGATCATATTGAATATTTTATTTCAATGGATAAAAAACAGAATGTAATGGATATCGGTATTCGTATAAAAACTATAGCAGCTATCGACGCTCTTAATGGAAAAACCCCACTTCGATTAGCGGACATAAGAAAACGTAAAGAAGAGCTTAGGAAGAACACAGAAACAAATGGTATAAAAGCAACTATAGGGCAAGTTGCTAAGAGAATATCGAATAACGATCCACGAAGGGGAATAAAATGAATCCTGATTCTTTGCATAAGAAAAAGCATGTAAAATGTAATCCTATTATCACGAGTTATAGGGAAAGAGCGCGTGCTGATAGCGAATTACTCAAAGCGCATAAAGAGGCCTTGGATTCTAGTGACTTGCGCGACATGTTCTCCATCAGTCAATCAAAGTATTCAAAAGATAAAAAACTTCCGGGATTAATTAAAGAGGCTATTAGCGTTACTTCAGATTTACTAGCTCAATTTAATTTTCCTATTTTCCCTAAAATAAGTACTGAAAGACCTAGAAACATTAGATACGCTGCGCACGATAATAAAGAAGTCGTGTCCGGTGTTATTAATTTAAATTGTAAAATTTCTAGTTTTTCAGGTGTTGATATTCACACAAATATTCCCGTGCATATAGATCGGGGTGAAATTATAGTACCTTCTATTATGATTCATGATGGTAGAGAATCTATTATTTCGCAGTCTTTGATAGATGAACTTGTAGACCGCAACACATCTTATGCTTTGGAACCTTTGCGCGGTGAATTTGATCCTTTTAATGATTTTGAAGATACTTCTATCGCTGTTGATGCTAGGAATGTCATAGGTTATCAACCGCGCATGATTAACTATTTAGATTCGGATAAGAATTTTAGTAATCAGGATAGTGGTCCTCATGATTATAGATCAGGTTCCATGAAGGACAAGGGTCTGCCCAGTGCTTATTCTGAGGTGAAATCCCTTATGGATAAAGCTATTGAGGATAATAAGGACAATTTCCCCCGGTCCTGGCAGCACGTGTATGAGACTTATATAATTCCGGTAGTTGGGTCTGCGAATCAAAGTGACTGGGAATCATTCTTGATGAATGATGGTTATGTGTTAAATCCTTATGGCCAGAACAGAGGACGGCCGGTCCATACTTTTGTAAATGAAAAGAAGTCCGTACAAGCACAGGAAATGTATGATGTTTATGTAGAATTGGGAGAAGATGTTGAACCAGACGTCGAGATTATGGATGTAGAAGATCTTGTCCGTTCTATGTGTCCTGCTGATAGTGTTGTTATAGAATGGGTTGAAATGGATGATCCTGATAATTACGAAATTCAGGAGACTGAAGTTTGTCTGAGTACGGAAGATACTAGTGAGGAAGAAGATCTTAAAAATTGTATTATGGCTAAGTTTGGAAGAAAAGCTCAAGAGATAGAAGACGCTGAAGCAATAGAACCTGTGTCTAGAATGTGGCCCGGGACAAAAGCCCCAATGGAGTTAGGGGATAAAGCTAAATTTCTTGGTAATGATGGACCTATTCGGGGTACTATTATAACCGTAGATCCGGAAGATGATTACTTGATTATAGAGTCTAAGGGTATGCGTTATCAAGTACATGTAGAAGACATTGAACCTATGCCGGGAACATTTAAGAAAATGTATCTGGATGCGGAGTAGATAAGTGGATAATACTTATGATTTAGTTTTGGGCGGGTTTGATATCGACGTGAGGGAGACCGAAGACCCTGCGATTATGCATGTTATTCTGTCGGAAGGCGGAAATGTCGTATATGAAGAAGATATACCAATTAATATAGAGGGTGAAGACTTACTCCTGGAAGATATAATGAACTATGCAGCACAGGCAGCTATTGATTTGTTCGAAGCGAGCCGTGGAACTTTGGGAGAAGGTGCGCAAATGCTAGCTAAAAGTAAAAAAGCTTGTTGTTGGTTTACTTCCGTTGAGTATGAGGAGTGGTTTTCCCAGTTAAGAGGAACTCCTTACGCGGAGCAAGCTCTCATCTTGTTGGAAGAGTTACTCGAATTGCAGGTACCGAAATCCTATGATAAAGAATTAGACGATTTACATACGAGGAAAAGAGAAGTAGAAAGTGAATTGGATCAATTAAATTTTGAGCGTATGAAAACATCAAAAGGCAATGAAAAAATTATTATAATTCAGGCGAGTAAGCCTAGAATAGGTTTTAATAACTATGATTGGGTAGAAGGATTTTTGGATAAGTTTGTAAATCATAGGTTAGAACCGCAAGTGATTATGTTAATTCAAGAATTGATGGAAGTGGATGAACTTATTCATAATGCATATGCGAACCAGGATGATAAGTGGGAGAGGGAAGAAGAGATAAGAAATGCGATGGCTGATCTTACTCTACAAAAGACGAAGAATGAGGTAGAGGAGCGTCTTCCTCAAACTGGTATTGAAATAGCTCCGGAGATGGCTGCGGATGTTGCTGAGCTTATGGAAGGTGTAAGCTTTGAAGAGCCGTTAGAACCTCTTATTGCTCTGAATAAGGATGATGAGGATCAATTTGAATATGAAAGGGAAGTGGAAGAACTGGGTCAAATGCATAATGGTCTTGATCCAGCGGAAATACCACAGGACGAATTACTTACTTTTGGACCTGGAAATTCAGTGAAGTTGAAGAATGATATTGTAGTACCTTTATGGGGTGGTATAAAGAAGACAGTGGAAAAGGGTACTGCGGGTTGGATTGATTCACTTTTTGATGGACATGGTGACAAGTATTATGTTCGTACGGAAGATGGATCTTTGTTTGTCGTGGGGAGAAAGGACTTGAAAAAGGGATGAAGTTAATCCTTTTTATTCTTGTTCTAATTGTACTACTTACATCGTGTGTTGATAAAGATTTGGAAAGACTTATAAGATATAAGTATCCAAATTGTCAAATAGTAAAAATAGAAAAACTAAATTATAGATATTATAAAGCTACCCTTAGTTGTTCCGGTAACTTAATGAAGGCTGTAAAAATAGCCAAAAGGTAAGTCCTTCCGCTGGCGTGATTGGTCTGCCCCCAATGTTCCCCCGCCTTTAATTAGCCCAATCACGTCAGCATCCCATATTTTGTGTCACCGATATAAAAAATTAAAAAAATTATCTCAATATATTGACAGTCCTAAAAATATGAGTTATGTTTCCCTTAGCACATGGAGGCAAACAAAATGAAGTCTGCAACCAATATACCAAACCCCATTAAGAATTCTTTAAATAAATATTTGAACTGGGCTGTTGATAAAAAAGAACATAATAGTGATAGATCTCTTGATATTTATGCAGATCTAAATAATTTGAATGCAAGAGAATTTAATTCATTAGCGATACAATTAGGATTGGATTCACGTAGAAAAGTTGTAGTAGCTTATTGTGAACTTTGCGGAAAAGCCTTAGAAAATAAAAATGCGGTTTGGTTCGAAATGCATTCGGTTACTCATGAAGTTTGGGAAGTCGATTCTTCAAATGATCCACCTGATTGGTCGAATACATATGAGAGTCAAGGGTGTTTTGCGTACGGTCCTGATTGCGCAAAGAAGGTTAGAAAGCTGGGAAAAGCTGTTTTTAAGGAATAGGTTTTGTTATGTTAACAATAGAGCAAGCTAAAAATGTAGTTATAAAATGCGGGGGACAAACAAAACTTCATAAAAGAGGTGCAGGTTGGGTTTATTTATTTGTATTAGATAGTACTGGTTGTCAAATAGGTAGAATTACTTTTAATTGTGGAAATTTTTATGGAACTAAATCTTATAAACGCTCGTATTTTAAAGATTTGTGCGAAAGTGATTTTATATTTTTGAAATTAGATAAGTTTATTAAAGATAAATTTTTTATTAGTAATGTCGAAATATATAAGTTGTGGGAGGAAGCTTGCTGCGAAGTTAAAGAAGATTTAGAAAAGTTTAGAGAATGGAGAAAAAATAATCCCTCAAAAAGAAAACGTAGTAAATTAACCGGCAAAAATCCACGAAGTATTTTATATAAAAAAGTATACAATTATGAAAGATAAATGGAATTTTGGAAGTTATATAAAATAAATAAAGGAGGAAAAATCATGGGAACAAATTATTATATGTATTGGTCTGAAGGAGATGTCTGTCCACATTGTGGCCGGGGAGAAAAGCAAAAAGAATATCACCTCGGAAAATCATTAGCCGGTTGGTGTTTTGCTTTGCACGTTGATCCTGAATTGTCAATAAATAATTTGTATGATCTAGAACGTTTTTATACGTTAACAGATAATGTAATAATAAAAAACGAATATAGAACTATCATATCTTGGGTTGAATTTATTAATGTGGTGAAAAACAGAGAATTTACAAGAGATTTCGAAAATCCTCCTCCGGCTTTATATGATTCTTGGAAAGAATTTCATCGTGAGAATAATTCGGTTAGCGGACCAAACGGTTTAGTTCGTTCTAAAATAGATGGCAAGCATTGTGTGGGACATGGAGAAGGAACTTGGGATTATATTTTAGGAGAATTCTCTTAATGAAATCTTTGGGAAAAGAATTAAGAGATTTTTCTTTTTATGAGGGCTTCAATCTCAGTCCATTTAATTTGAAAATTGATATTACTAGATCATTATATTTTTTTCTTAACGATAGTGTTTTAAATGTTGTTACACCGATAATAAAACTAAGAATTTGTTGGATTATATTTTATACAATACGAGAAAATTTGTGAGGCTTTAAAATGAACAAATTAAATAAAATAGAAGAAACAGGGATTTGGAGGACTATTATTGAATGGTCTCATATGATAAATAATATGGAGAGTATTCTTTATACTAAGAGCGAAGTACAGCACGAAGATGCTAAGGACATGCAAAGACCAAAAGATTTATTTTTAGCTAGCCCCACTCTTGTTCTTTCTCGATCTGTTTTGACTTCTGAATTGGAAGAAGGTCTTAAGACTGATTATTTCGGTGATAAACTGGATGAAGATGTTCCGGAACTTACTTTATTTTTGGACGCTTTTTTTAGGATAAAGCAATACGCAAGTTTTAAGAAGGAACTGATGGATAAAGATCCTTCTGCTATTTTGCGTGATTATGTGGCATATGCTTATTATGATTGTATGTCGGGCGGAATGCCTAAATACGAGGTTGCTATTTGTAGAGCACTTATCAAAGATGATCGGATAAATAAAGATGAAGAAGTTTATCCGTGTTCAAAAGAAGAAAATAATGGAAGAGACTGGTATAATTTGTCTGATTTTATGAAACATACTGATTGTTATAGTAATGAATGGGATAATGTAGTAAATATTTTGCTCAGAAAATACAAAATGTTGGACTGCTGAAGGAGGTATATTATGAAAAGAAGGAAGAAGAGTATTGAAACTTTGATCAAAATTAAAAAGTTCCGGCAAATATTTTTCCGGGAATTAAAAAAGGTAGAAAATAAAAATGGAAAATTCTGGTAAAATCTGTGATGCAAGATTGTATTTAACAGATGATTTTGAGGAAAGTGTACGTACTGTAAGGTGTACTTTACAAAAAGGTCACTCTGATTTACATTGTAATGATACTAGATATGAAGATAGCGTTGTCAATATAAAGTGGGAAACCGATATGGGCGCCGACTGTTGTAAATGCGGGGATAAATTTGATCCCGTACATGATTTGGATGATCTTTGTTCGGAATGCCGTTATAAAGAAATTAAGTCCCGTAATTTAGTTGCTGTCAAGTAAGTTTAAAATTCCAACAAATTTTTGATATGATCTTTAAATACTACGAACTATATTAGGAGGTTCTATTATGAAAATTCAAAATTTTAACCTACAACGAAGGAGGTCTGTATGAGAGTGCCTGTGACTCTAATGGTATTAACCCTGTTGGTTTTACTGGCTGCTGGCGTGGTAGTCCGTGCGTCTGAAGTAAAAGATATAGACAATGTATCGGTAAGACAACGACTTGCACAAGGTATTATTCGTTGGAAGACAAAAGGGTCTGTCGTCGTTTGGAATGAATGTGGAAAGCGCTATAAGCAGGAAGAAGTTAAAGAAGTGGCATATGCGTGGACAGACAGTCTGATTGAATCTATTGACAAGCATGAAAATTTAAATGGTTGGCGTCTAAATGTTTGGGGCGTTGCAGGAACTGCGGCCAATGAATCATCTTTTGATAGATGTGCGATTGGGAAACATACTAGATTTTGGGCCTATGACAAAGGTCTATTGAAACCACGTAAACGCACTTGGATTTCCCATTCTCGGGAAGATATTTTAAGGCTAGTGCGCACTAAGGAGTGGAAAAAAGAATGGAACTGGGTGGATGCTGGGGGCCTTCAGGTGCTCTGGAAAAGAGTGTGGAAGGGACCTCTTGAAGATATGCTGACTTTAAATCCCGGGTTGGATATCGGCGTTAAAGAGATGTATCGTAGATCTATGCATTTCTACAAAAATAATACAATTCCAGAATTGGCCAAGAGATCTTGGAGACTCTGGCCGGGTAAGGGTTTAAAGCATCCAAGGTCTGATAAGTACGATGCAAAGATTACCCGGCTAGCTCGTAAATTAGGCGCTACTTCCGAAGAAATCTAGTTTCTAATAAAAAAATAAAAAAAGTTATCTCAGTATATTGACAGATACAGAAATCTGCGTTACCTTATAATTGTCGCTAGCGGGTAGCGGCAAAAAACAAGGAGCGAGGACAATGAGAACTTTCAGTCAAACAGTTAATGCCGGTTTAGAATTAGCGAAACAATTTAAAGAGACTAAAAACTATTCATCATCAGTAGTCAATATTGATTGGGCCTGTGCTCGTAAAGCTGCAAAACGTCTGCTTAAACAAGAGCAAGGCGTAATTACTCCTACTTTATGGAGACCTGTTGCTGATGCTATTTATGAGCTTCTATAAACAAGGCAAAAACAAGGAGCAAGAGTAAAATGAAAGACTTTCTAGAGAGTTTAGAAGATGCGGCAGAATGTCGATATTATGAAATGACTGAAGGTCTACCACCCGGAAAAATGCGTTGTGGATGTGGCACTATTTTCTTGGAGGATGAAGGCTACGATCTAGATCCATCCCCATACGGGATGCCGGTCTGCGAGAATTGTTTTGAAGAGTACTATAAAAGCTCAGATCCAAAAACGCAAAAACGTATGGATGAAGTTTTTGGTATAAACAAGGAGCAAAAGACAAATGAATAAAAAAGCAATTTTAGCAAGTAGTCTATCGGACTTACAAACGAAGTTTAGACAGCTAACTTCTAGTGCAGATTCCACCCGCTCTCGATGTTCTCGATGCTCTTATTTCTCTAATTGCTTTAACTGCTTTAGCCTGAAATGCTTTAAATGCTTTCACTGTGCCTACGGATTTAACCTGCTATACTGCTATGAGTGCTCCCACTGTGATGACTGTTTATTTTGTGCCAATCAAAAAAATAAGAAATACATGATCCTAAACGTCCAGTTCACCAAAGACGAGTATGAAGAAAAGAAAAAAGATCTTGGGCTATAAACAAGGAGCAAGAGTAAAATGGAAAAACCAAAATGCTATTATTGCCAAGGTAAAAAGGCTCGAAAAAATAGTTTTTTCTGTTCCCAAAAATGCGCCGCGCTATATGCGGATGAAATTTTAGAAGGCTATGAAATGGTATACTGTTATCATTGTCAGCATTGGTATATAGATGACCATTTAACTCACTGTTTACCAAATAAATACATAAACGCAAGCGAGTGGTTAAATGAAAATGAAATCACCATCAAAGAAATGTAAACAACTTCGAGAAGCTGAACTAATGGCTACCCGCTGGCTGTATTATGGCAATCGAGCTATGGAACGTAATGATAAAGATTTGGCAGAACGTCATTATGCTCGTGCTCAAAAATGGCATGATTTAATGAATAGATTACTCGGTAATGGCTAGCACAAAGGAGCAAGAGTAAAATGGAAGCAGTAGATAAATTAAAAAGGCTAAAAAGAACTATAGATAAACTACTAGAGGCTGGTGCCACAGCGGAGATAAATAAGATACAATAATGTGTTAGATTTTAATTAAAAGCACAGAAGTTTTTTGTAAAAAACATTAGGATACTGACATGGAAAACGAAGATAAACTTTTAAGTGATTTTTCAAATAATGTAGGTGCTATAATAGCCTCTGTACTTTCTGTATTTCCCGAAGCTATTATAGAAATAACTCAAAGATTATCTCATTTTAGAGACAAAAGAGATTTTGGTGCGTTATATGAACAGCAAGGTTTTATTATACGTACTACTCTGCGAAGATGTGGATACTCTTTTTACTCACAAATTTTAATACCAGCTCAGGACCTGAAATCTTATAGCGGTAAAGATTATTTAAAATCCCAGGGAAAGACTATAGTAGATGAATTGAGGAATGCTTTGTCTAAAAGATACACGGAGGATTAGCATGCAAGAGAAATATAAAAACACGGATATATTTTTTAAGATCATGATTTTTATTTGTGTTCTGTACTTAGCATCTTTGTTTATAACCAGATGCTCCGTAATTCCTGAAGCTCAAGCTACGTACGATAACACACATCAATTGAATATCGCATCGAGTTTAGAGAGTATAGAGCAATCACAAAAAAGACAGGCAGATACCTTAGAACGTATATTACGTAAGATGAAGTAGTTGGACAAAGGATTAACTAATGAGTACTGAGGCTGCTGCGATTGATAAGATAAATAAAAAAATAGATAAATTAGAAAAAAGTTTGAATAATTTAGAAGAATATTTAAAAAAACAAGAAAAACTTATTAATACTAATAGTAGATTAATATCGGAGAACGAGAGAGTTCTTGAACTAGCGCATAATAGTTTAAAAAATAAAATAGAGAAAGTGCGTCATGAGATGTATAGGAAAAACGATTAATAATGAAGTTGATACTAATATATGTCATTCTTTAAATCTTCAGGATAAAGTAGAAAGACATATTCGAGTCGAAATAGGGAATCTTGTATATGATATTGTGTGGCGTAATACTAATGGGATAAAAAATTCTTTGAAAAGTATTTTGTTGGAGGATTTATATGGTGGATCAAATAGTTAGATGCTGTAAGTGCGAGAATACTACTTCAGAAAAGTACAAAGCATTTTCCGGTCAAGTATATGATGGCAAATGGTATTGTTGGAAGTGTTTGGCTTTATTCTTATTAAAGAAGCTTGATTATATAGAGAAAAGAGCCACTAAACTTGAACTAGAGCTAAAAGGTGAGGAGAAAGAATATTATAGTAGTGGGCAAGTAGCCAAGATACTGGATATTCCGGATAGAACAGTTAGAAGATACTTAAGTGAGAGAAGATTAAAAGGCCATCAGAATATAATAACAGGTACTTGGAGTATAACGAAAAAAGCAGTACGTAATTTTGTAAGAGAACAAAGTGGACTCTCTTTAGAGGAGTACCGAAGATGTTTATTGGATAAGGATATACTTTTAAAATGAAAAAGTTAAATTCAGATAAGTCCACAGTACTTTTAGCCAAATGTTTTAATGCTCGGGATATCGACGATAGTGTTGGGAGCGATATTAGAAGTGTCTTGAGTTATAATATTCTAGATACTCTGCACGAGGAATATTTAGAGGATCTTTTAGAATTATTAAGACTTAATATAAAGTATCCTGTTATTGCGTCTATTAGTTGGGATACCGATTTTTATACGTATTTAAGATCACAGTTTACTGATTTAGATACTTGTATCGAGTTCTGTGTAAAATGGTTGAACACGTGGGAACAAGAAATTCCTGGTTATCCGTGGTGGTCTTGTAGTATGCGTATGATGTCCACGCACTGTAGTACTGTATTAGAGGGCAAGTCCATAGAAGATAGTGGGTGGGATTATACAACTACTAAATATGGGGTTGATATTTATTATGGGATGTGCAGTGGAGTTTAACACGGTGTATTTAACATGAAAATCTTGGGAAGGTCAAAGAAGTTTTTTGGTGCTATTTTTGAACATTATCCTTATCTTGCTACAGAGGTTCAGGAAAATTTAAGGAATTATATTTATTTTTCTATGGAAAAACCACAATATCTATTTATAGATCTTAGGAATTTAGTAAAACGTAAAATAAAAGAGGATACAAGATGCCTATAGAAACGAAATGTTGGAAATGTAAGGGTTGCGGCCGAGGTTTTTGGACGGAAGGTGCTGCCATAAAACACGAGAAAATGCACGGCAGTATAAAAGACTTGGAAATTGTTTACGCCAAGATTTTTGATTTGGAAACCGATGGTTGTCCTTCTATAATTGAAGTAAAGGTCAGTGATAAAATATATGCGTATATGCAATATGGAAAGCCATCTGAGATATAAAAGTTTATCTTAATATATTGACAGATAAAATAAAATGATTATCCTTATATAAGGCGGTTGGATGGAAGGGAGAATGTGGTTATGAAAACAAAACGTATTGAAATGAGTGCAAGGCATCTATACTATTTGGTTCATGGAGACTATGATAAAGCGCTGCCTGAGATTAAGGAATTCGAGCCTTCTATTTTACACAAAATTTATTTTTATGTAAAGAACTTGGTTGATTTACTACGCTGATTATCTTTAGGCATCCTACTAGAAAGAGGATAAGATCTCCTATGGTATATAATAACGATGACGAGGAATTCATGGAGTTATTTTCAAAACCAGGGGGGAACGGGAGAAAACTTGCCAGGAGAGTAAGGATGTCGGATCTATCAGTATTTGAGGAATTAGCCACCAGGTATGCGCAAGCTCTGTATGAAACTGATGTATCGGTTAATCCACAAGAGGTTCAAGTCGGTGAGTCTATCTACGATACTTATGATAATGAATATGTAGTGGTAGAGAATGATAGTGCTTCTCCCGACACGGTGTTGATGCCCAAGGAAGATTTGCAGATGGGTGGCGAAATTCCTACGGGTATTAAGTCAATACCGGATTACGAACTTTCTGGACAATTTACTGTGCAGCCTACGAGCGGTGTAAGTGCCCGTCGACAAGCAGTTATAAAGAAGCTTGACGAGAAGGATAAGGACCCTGACAAGCCTGCGGATAAACAGCTGTGGGGTTTGTATACCCATGACGGTAAGAAGCTGCTGGGAAGGCATCCTACGCGCGAGAGTGCAGAAGAGCAGGAGAAAGCAGTACAGGTTAACAAACAGGGAAATGCGATGAATATTTTACCGGAATTTATAAAAGTTAGGAAAGCACAAGAATTTCAAGCCGGTGAAGAGTGGGAGGATTTAGAAATAGAAGCCAGGGATTTACTGGCGTCTATTAAAGAAAAAGATGTAAACAGCGTTTTGTATCTTCTTAATATATTAAACGACTTAGCATTTCGTGTTTTGACTGGAGAATCATTATCCGATGATGATATAATGAAAAATGTGTCACTCGAAGCTTTTAAGAAAAATTCGTTAAGAACTAGAGTTCTAAATATAAAGTAGGAGAAAAATGAAACTCAAAGGTTTATCCACCGAAGGAATTGAAAAATTAGCTAAAATTATTACCGCGCAAGGAGATGCCGCTGTGCAGGACAAAGACGCGGTTTATCGTACTCAGGAATTGGGGAGCATGTTAGACGACGCGCTTTTTGCTTTTTTTACCGAGTACGGTATTGAGCCTTCCGGTGGCTTGGGTCAAGAGTTGATAGAAAATTGGAATGCACACAAAGAAGAATTTCTAACTTATTTCCATGATACAATGTTGAGGACATTTTCACTGTAGCAGGAGTGTAGAGCAATGAAAGCCAGGGGAATATCGGATGAGGGTTTAAAACGGGTTGCAAACGTTGTAAAAGCTCAAGAAGCTGATGATACCATGCAAGAAGAAGATGTATCATATCGTAAACCGAGATTAAAAATGACGTGGATAGAAGATAATCAGCTCTATGAGGTACCGATATCTTCTTGGGAAGATATAAAATTGTTCGATGACAATGCAAAAGCTTGGTATCATGGTGGCAGCTCTTATGGTAAGTGGGAAGAAATAGATAGAAGGAATTTATAAAAATTTTTAAGAAGAATACGTTAATAATTAAAATTCTAACTGTAGAGGGAGTGTAAAGCAATGAAAGCCAAAGGAATATCAGATGCAGGTCTAAAAAGAGTTGCAAAAATTATAAAAGGGCAGGAAGAAGAACTTACGGAACCTGAAATGACGATGGAAGAAGAAGCCGAGGATATGCCGGATGCAGAAGACCTTGTACTCTATATTGACAATACCTATGAGCTATATGGACAGAAGAAATCTATACAAAAGAATTTGATACGTAAACTAACGAAGGGTACTTATGATGCATCTCTGGCCCCAAGGATATGGATGTACTTGGCTGAAGCCGGTGCAAAAATGTGGGCACAGCAATTAGAGGGTTACGATCTACCTTGGCATAAATTATTTCCAGTTCCTGTTCGTCAAGAAGCTGCACAAGTCATGGCCGATAATTTTATGAGTGAGTACGAAGATGCACAAGGTTCTGGTATGGAGCCCATGGAATATTTTGGTTTGAAATAATGAGCATCCGGTATTTATGACTACAGCCCAAGAAATATATAGAGCCTTTCAGGACGAAGGCTTCGATTCCGTTACCCAAGAATTGACTAACAATTTTATCTTCGGTTTAGAAAGTCATTTAAAAGATTTGCTAAACGATATAATTGATAATTTATTTGTTCCTCAGTTGGAGGACAATACCCGAATGTTTGTGGACAGGTTAGCAGCCCATTATAAAGATCTACAGAATGAGAATTACGTGGCTACAGATTTTGTCCATGAAAAGAAACAAGAAATAAAGTATCTCATTTTTGATAAACTTAAGATAAGCGAACTACGGGAATTTATTGAGGACTATACAGAGTATTTGAATAAGGAACTCGTTATTCGGCTATCGGAAGATGACAACCTTTAATTTTAAAGGTATAGGCTTGAAAATTAATTCAAGCTTGAAATTACATCGAGTCGAGAAATATTAAATGAAAACATCGCAACAAGAAATTAACCTTGAAAATGACCTTGAAAATTCAATAGATTTTTTTATTATAAATAATGATGAGTTTTTTAACCACGATGGTTTTAAAATGGGTGAAGACGGATATAGCCAGATATTTGATGACATGCTAAATTTAGTGGATGAGGGTGTACCCATAGTAGACATCATATTATATCTCAGGGAGAAATATGATAACGCCGAGTTAGTTACTACCGTGTTGGAAGATGCCAGAGCCGAAGGATACATTTAGGGATGAGGAAACTGGGTAAATCTGTAAGCAAGTTAGTAAATGATTGGCGCGATGACTTATATAACAAGGATGCTTCTTGGCGTAAGGTTCTGGACCGCAATGTTTTTTTAAAATTTATTTATGACAGCGCAATTATAAATGGTTTACAGCATACACGGATTTATTGGTTTTCTATATTGGATGCTTGGAATTTTGTTAGAGTTGAAATAGAGAGTTTATGGAAGAAAGAATGGGAACAATCTTATATGTCTTATACGGAGGCACAAGATTTTTTAAGTTTGTCTAATGATGTTATAGAAACTTATTATAATAGCGGTTTATTAAATGTGGTTATGGACAAATTTAGTGCACTTCTTTATTTTTCTATAGAGTCCGTGCTAGAACTAGCGGCGGCAGAAAGTTAAAAGCCATGAGTATATCGGACAAAGGAATGAAAAGGATAGCCCAAGCGTTGGACAAACCAGTTGAAGGTCTTCCTTTTTTAGTTTCAATTGAATATGAACTTGAAACTCCGGAAGGAACAGAAGTGGGTGTTGAGGCCACCCCGGAACCTGCATACTTAGAAGATATAGCGGCAAAAGTTTCGTTATACGGACCTTTTGAGAATGAGAAGTTTCCACCATCTCCGGGCGATAGATGGATTAACGTACATGCACTGGAGACGGAAGAAGGCAATATTCTATATAATCTAGAGGTAAAAGATGAATTTGGACAAGACTTGAATCCCAATGACTTTGAATTGGTTAACCGCGTGGTAACTGAAGAGATGACGCAGGAAGAAGCTGCACAAATGGATGAGAGCTTAATGATGGAGAGACTGGATACATTGTATGCCACGTAATTTTTGGCGGGGGAGATATGGAAACTAAATTATGAGTGAACAACATATTATTGAAGACGATATAAACCCAGAAGAACTACTAAGAAAATCCAAAGACTTATTTAAGAAATCTAGAAGTTTACTTGAAGACGCAGTGAAGAGCTTAGATAAGATGAAGGATAAAAATTTAGTATTGAAGAACATCAGGAAAGCATCGTAATTTAATATCATGGAAGCTAAGTTGAAAACACCGGGTAATTCTGTTCGAGATATCATACATCATATAGGGCACTACAGACCAATGAATTTGAATTTTGTAATTAAGGATTGTGTTTCGCGCGTAGTTTATAGACCAGTTAGTAGTTCTTCGTGGGGATCAGTTTGGGGGCATGTTGAAAGCATTGGCGTTGTAATTAAGAATAAACTAATAGAGGATGTACTGTGATAATCAAAGACGGAAAAGTAAAATACAGGGAGGGCAACACGAAATGGTAGACTACAGAAAAGTATCAAAAATTATCAAAGGTGAAGATTTGGTGCTACGGAAGTACAAGGTAGATGCTATTGACCAGGATACTCAGGAGACTCTGGCGAGCTATGAGATAGAAGCCAGTGGCATCCATGAGGCGGTGTCCTTGGCGGAAGCGGATGCCGGGTTAATGGTTAACTCAGCCAACGTCTCTTGGACGGCTAACCCCATTACCGTGATGGAAGACGCAGGAGAAATAGCTGAGGACAAGATAGAGGATAAAGAGGATACTATTGACGAGGGTATGTACCCTTATACTGTAGAGCGTGAAGGGTTTTAAGAGTGTGTGTCTACGAGGAAAATTGATGACGAAGAACATAGAAATAAAAACAGAGCTTTGTCACCAGAACAATGGCATGAGATTTTTTATTTGAATTTGAAAGCAAACTTGAAAAATGAAAACACTGGGAAAAAAAGTATCTCCTCCTTTTTATATTTCTACTTCTAAGCATATAACAAATTCAATTTCTGCATATATTCATATACATATTGAACTAAAGTGTAGTATAGCAAGGAACAAATCTTTAATGTATAGAGATCTCTGGGAAAATTAGACTGAAAGTATAGGCAGTGTAAAATATGGATTTATTTTTAATTATTTTTTTTTATTTGTATTTTTCTTTTTTATAGTACTCTTGTGTATATATTTATAAGATTCTACCAAGAGTATAGATTTATTAGAAGAAAATGTGAAAAGGATTACAAAAAATTGTTAGGAGGTTTTTAAGTGATGCGAAGCTATTTAGAATTGTTTAGTTTTTTATTTTTATTTGTTCAGATATTTGTTGTTATTTTTTTAGGTTTTAGCATTCGTAAAAATAGAATAATTACAAAAAATATTGTAAACGAAATTGAAAAAGAAACTGAAAATTTTAATAGTAAATTATCAGGTTTGAATAAAGATAAAAACCAGTCTTAGTATAATGAAAAAACCAGGAAACAGAATTAGTATAACTGATCATGTTCGTACTGAAGATTACATGAATACTCGGGTTGAAATAAGGATAATGCTATTTACAATCTCAGAAGGCGGTAGTTTATATGAAGCAACTTTGATTACTGAAGATTTATATGAAAAATTAGACTGAAAGTATAGGCAGTATAGAATATGAAGGATTTAGGACTAGTATCTACGTATATTCATGATAATGGTGTTAAGATAGTTCCGCATTGGAACTATAATTCTACTCTGGGTTTTATGTTTGTAGTCAATACTTATTTGCCCTTGAAGATAGATATATATGAAGAGGTTGAAGAAAAATTAAAAGAGCGTGTTAGTTCTTTTACATATTTAGAGGCTACAGTTTATGATATATTTTTTAGTTTATATACTGATGAAAAAAATTAGACTGAATATATGTGGAGTATAAAATACTTGATAAAGTTAATACGGTATATTATATAACGTGAAACACTTAGGAAAAAATAGAAAAGATTACATAGATACATACTTTGTAACCAATGACTATAAACATGGTATTTGGAGCATGGTCGATGCATTGTGTGTTGAGGCGGGTAAGACTACTTTGGTTTGTGCTATAGAATATGCTCTTACAGAGCCCCTGGAAATAATTATCTGGAATAATATCAATGATTTTATTTTTATGAATTTGGAAATTGTGCTTGATACATGGGTAGCTTATTTTGAAATATAGGCAGTGTAAAATATGAAGGATTTAGGATTGACAAAAATTAATGTCTGCGATCAAGCTATTAAGATTTTTGCGTATGAGAGTACTCATACAGTTGGTGCTCTGGGTATACTTTATATAACCAATCCTATATTAAAGGTAAATATAGATATTTATAATAAAATCAAGAGTCTTGTGGAAAGGGCTATACCCAGTAGTACTCATTTCGAATATATCTTTCACGATATATATTTTAATAAAAATTTATGAGGTCTTAATAAAATGAAAAATATAGGAAAACAAGTTAGGAATTCAGTTAGGTATTCAGTTAGGAATTCAGTTATTGATTCAGTTGTTAATTTAGTTAGAGTTTCAGTTTGGAATTTAGTTTGGTATTCAGTTTTGTCTTCAGTTAGGAATTCAGTTAGGAATTCAGTTTTGTATTCAGTTAGTCCTTCATTTAAAGAAAATATAGAACAATGAAAATTATAGGTAAGAGTGTTGCGGGTTTAGTTGGGGATTCGGCTAGGGTTTCAGTTAGTGATTCAGTTTGGGATTCAGTTTGGGATTCAGTTTGGTATTCAGTTTGGGATTCAGTTAGTGATTCCGTTTTTGATTCCGTTTTTGATTCAGTTTGGGATTCAGTTAGTGATTCCGTTTTTGATTCAGTTTGGGATTCAGTTAGTGATTCAGTTAGCTACTCAGCTAGGGCTTTATTTTATAATTCAATTAAAGAAAGTACAGAAAAATGAAAGCCGTGGGTAAGAGTGTTAAAGAGTTAGTAAGGGATTCAGTTAAGGATTCAGTTAGTGATTCAGTTATGAATTTGGTTAGTAATTCAGTTAGTAATTCAGTTAGTAATTCAGTTAGTGATTCAGTTGTTAATTTAGTTAGGTATTCAGTTTGGGATTCAGTTAGTTATTTAGTTTGGACTTTAGCTGAAGATGCAATAGTAAAATGAAAAATATAGGAAAACAAGTTAGGAATTCAGTTTATTATTCAGTTAAGCATTCCGTTAGTGATTTAGTTAGGTATTCTAGATATTCAGTTAGATACTCAGCTAGGAATTTAGTTAGTAATTCAGTCGCAACAGATTTTTCAGAGAATTCTGTAAGATCTGTAATAAGTACTTCGTTACACCATTTATTATGGTCACCATTTGGATAAAACACAGTATTTTGAGGTATAAACATGATTACTGCGAGAATCCTAGAAATTGGTCAGTGCCCTCATTGTGGAAGTCCATTTTATACTGACATAGAGGGTAAGGAAAATCCTTCAACATATTGTACTTGTGAGTGTTTTTTAAATGGTAGAGAATATAGGAGCACCACGAGTTCTACCATAATTCTTAGTCCGGAGAAACCTGTTGCCAGTATTCCTTTGTATCAGCAGGATATAGTGGTTTCTGAGGATTAATATTATGCTTTATATCGGCAAAATATGTGATAATAATATTAAGCAAAGAGATTTATATGAAGAATTTCTTCAGGATAATAGACATACTAATGATTGCTACCGGCTGAAATATAAAATAGGCTGGGTAAATCGTATTTGGAGGAATATTAATATGTTTGGGGCAGACTCTATAAAACCATATCAAAGATTAATATTTAGGGCTATTTTGAATAAGTAATTTAATACTATGAAAACCATGGGAAAATCTAAGTCTTTGGACATGTTCTATACTCATGAAATAAAAAAGTATGTTTCTGACAATGTTTCTTCTTCTCTTATGTGGAATATTCGATTTCCTGTGGAATGGAGAACACTTAGAATATCTGAGTTAATATTTAATACGTTATCAGATTTTACATATCAGACTATATACTATAGGATGGAGAGTCGTGAAAACTTCGGGTAATTTGATTAAATATGATATTGAAAGTATTCGTGGACATGTTTTTAATACTATTATTAATAAAGTAGAAGACGAACTTTGTTGGAATATATACTACAAAGTTATAGCTGCTAGTATAGTTGGTAGTATAAATGAATATCTTTTTTATGATTTAAAATACACGATAAAAATTAGACTGAAAGTATAGGCAGTGTAAAATATGAAGGTTATTGGTAAAGAGCTTGATTTACAGTTAGAGTACGAAAATTCCGTACTTGCTAATGAACTTGATTTTTATTTTGATATTTCAGTTTCTAAATTTATTTATTATTATCTTATAAAAGTCTTTGTAGATAAAACAGTTGGTGCTTTGATTTTTTTCTGGGTAGAAAATATTATTGAATTGCAGGTAGGAAATGGTTGTATTATAGAATGAGATTATTAGGTAAAAAACTTGCTATGCAAATAGAATATGGGTCGGTTTCTTTTTCACGAGTTTCAACTAAGTCTATAAGATATTTGGTATCCGAAAATATAGTATCTAGTGTTTTTCCCATATTTTTGGATATATCCGTAAGATCCGTTGATTTTTTAATTTATGAGTGCTGTGGTCGTAATATTAATTCTATAATATGGTGGGAATTTTAGTAATGAAAATTTTGGGCGACACGGTTAGGGACTTACCCGATGGGTACCAGAATATTTGGTTTCTATGTTTCTGGGATGAAGATGTCGCGGGTAAGTTAGTACTAGTGTCCATGCAGGAGGATGTTTTTAGAAGTGTAAGAATTTATTTCATAAGTAAACATTGGTATTTTGATGAAATAACATATTTTATAAGACTATCTACTTTATCCCATATTTATAATTATATCGGGTGATAATATGAAATACTTGGGTAAAGCTGTTGCATACAATTTTATAGGTAGATATGACTCTAAATACAAAGATAAGAATGCTTTAAAATGGATAAAAGATGTATGCCATGTAGTTAGCTTAATAGATTTTGATAGTCATGCTAGCATTTCTAGATCTATTTATGAATCTCTTAATACTTTTATCTGGAGTATTATAGGGTATCCTTTAGGACGTAATTTGCTTGAGGATACTATAGATTTGTAGTTATGAAAGTACTGGGTGAAATTATAGATAGAGAAGACTTCTTTTATTTTGATACTTCACTTGAGTTTTTTATTTCTCCTGAGATAACTGCATATCTTATGCGTTATTTGAAATTAGAGACGATGAATTCTATGATACGATTTATGACACGGTGTACAAAAATTTAACAGGACTTCCATAAAAAATGAAATCTGTAGGAGAAAACACTAGATACAAATTTAATAAAGACTTTAATGAACTTATACACATTAGTTTATATACTTTGTGTAAAGTTTCTAAAATATATCTCTCTGATTATATAACTAAGGAAGTATGGAAGCATCCACCCAAGACAATCATGTATACTTTTTATTCCCTATTTATAAGCAATTCTGTTGACCATTCTCTAGATTATAAGTATGTTACACGTATTCTCGGCGGAAGAGCTGGAATACCCTCTAAGACCTGAGTAGTTTCTACTATTTTCTACTCGGGTCTTTTTATTTAAAATATAACTAAAAGCTTTATATTTTTATAATCGTATATTATAATAGACCTGACAACCTCCTTTCTGTGTGGGGAGGGGCTCCACTTGGGTTTTGTGCTCCCCTTTGTTGGAGCCCCTCCTTCTTATTTATATAGTTTTTTCTTTTAAAAAATCTAATACATTTATGTTAGCCTTGTGTTAAGGGATTGAGCACACAATATGTGCTTATTTGGATGTGGGAAAGAATGTAAACAACTCAAAATATAAAGGAAGGTTAGCATGGCATTACCCACGTATATTACTGTGACTAATAGGACTTCTACGGTTCTATCGTTAGTCGGGGATGAAGGAGTCCCCCGACTAGACATTGGGCACACAACAGGCGCTAACTCCGAGAACATCAATCTGAACCAGGTAGAGGGAAATACACTTCTCTGTGATACTCTTTCGTCTTGGATTACATCGGCTAAGGTAGCAGTTACACGAGGATCTGTTACTTTGACTGCTGCGCAGATGACCGCTTGGAAAGTTGGCGGGGATATGCCCAAGGACGATTATGATGCGGATGATGATGGTATCATAGATGCCTTGGAAACGCCCGCATATCAGCAGTTGAGTACCACCCAGGCTGTAGACCTCATTAGTGCGGCTTCGGACACGAGCAGTGCTCTTGGTGGGGTTGTGACTGATGATTTTATTCCCACACGCATTCTTGTGGATACAACTGCGGTGGCCGGTGGTGTTCCTAACGGTGATGCTGCCATTACTATTGGTACTGCGGCGGGTGGAACCCAGATTCTTCCGGCAACAACACTCACGGGTTTAACAGCGGTGGGTACAAAGCATGTAATTGCTATTACCGGTGATTTACCTCTTATTGCGGCTAATGCCACGTTGCATATTCGTGTGACAACCGCTGATACCGGTGCGGGGCTAACCACGTGTACTGCCAATGTTATTATTCAAGGTACATATGTCTAAAGGCGATATGCTTTTTTAGATAAAAGGAGAAACAGATGACTATTAGATTGAGTACCACAAAAATTTTAAGTGGTGTTGAAGCCACGGCGCTAACTACACATAGAACAAGCAACGGTACCGACCATGCAGACGTCGTTACAAATACCACGGAATTAGCTCAGAGCGAAAGAGTTAAATTCGCTGCCGTTGCTATCGATACCCTGAATGACGAGCAATCTACAGCTATTGGTGGAAGTGCTGCAAATGAGTACGTGCCGTCCAAGATCGTTGGACATCTGGAAGCCGTGGGTGGAGTTGCTG
>Ga0180433_10000058_pt1 | contig 171507 bp, 159 predicted proteins | sample SS_ome_8_FD_132980 | JGI IMG/M metagenome (GOLD analysis project Ga0180433, IMG submission 132980) | Hypersaline lake sediment archaeal communities from the Salton Sea, California, USA - SS_1_D_1 metaG | ecosystem: Environmental > Aquatic > Non-marine Saline and Alkaline > Hypersaline >... | reverse complement strand
CATATTTTATCATCCAACACATATACACATGATAACATATTCATATATACAACAAAAAAAAAGTCACTCTGTTTACAGAGATTCCTCACGTACATGTTCCGAACCAAGATCCAGAAGTTTGAAAATATGCTTGTCATCAAGTGAGTAATACACATTCTTTCCATCTTTTCTGCTCTTGACAATCTTTCCGACCCGTAACACGCGTAACTGATGTGAAACCGCCGACTGGTTCATATCCAGAATAGCCGTAAGATCACACACACACAGTTCGGCGTGATACAACGCATTGAGTATTTTCACCCTTGTATGATCGCCTAACGCCTTGAAGAGGTCCGCAAGTTCCTGCAGCACTTCCTTCTTCATCATTGACTCCCTGACGGCAGCAACCATCTCAGGATGAAAACACTGCTTTTGACATACCTCCGTTCTTTTTTCTGTCATAGCCTCTACCTCAAATCTGAAATTTCCTCTTCGCTTATGCAGACAAGATATCGTTTTCTTTCGTGTTCCGGGAATTTCTCGATGGCATAACGAAGCATCGTACGGGGCATCTCCAGCAGATGCTGCCTGAGAAACGCCTTCTCGGCTTCGATATCCCTTTTTCCGATCTCCCTGAGCATCCACCCCACCGCTTTGTGTATGAGATCCTCGCGATCCTGTATGAGCAGACGCGAAATCCGCAGGGCGTCATCGAAGCTGCCTTTCCTGATACAATGAAACGTGGCGACAATAGCTATCCTTCTGTCCCAGAGACTGTCTGACCTTGCAAGGTTGTAGAGAGGCGACGGATCACGCTTTTCAAGCCAGGCTCCGACGATATATGGTGCTGAACTGTCCACAAGATCCCAGTTGTTTACCGATGAGCGGTTCCTGAAATAGAGGTCATAGACGTCGTTCTGTTGCGCCTCATCCCCCTTTTCGAATTTCCGGACGAGCAGCAGCAGAGCAAACAGGCGTTCTTCGTGAAAATCCGATGTGAGGAGTTCCTGAATATCCTCCAGTGAAGCATCCATAAACTCACGGATATGCTTTCTCAACACGGGCACACGGATGCCGAGAAACCGGTCTCCTTCCCCGTATTCGCCCCTGCCGGTTTTGAAAAATCTCAGGGAGTGACGGGCGATGGCAGGGTCGGCAAGCTGCCGGAGACTATTTTGAATTTCTGAAAATGTCATCATGTTGACAGCGCACTACAGATGGCCTTGACACGAAAAAAGATCACGAACCGATAACCGTAGTTACTTTTTTAAAAAAACCAACAACACGTCACTACTACAGCACAAAGGAAATAAAACGTATTGAGGTAAAAGATTAACAGAATATTAATTATAACCATCAATAAAAAAACAGGATACGTAAACCCCACATATCCGGAGCTTTGACTTTTCCTTCCATACTAAATTACTTACTTTTATAAAGCAGTACAGAAAAAACCCCTATACGTCAAACTACTCTTTACCGTAGTAAAGAATACATCCCCCTGTAATCATGATTGAACAAAAATCTGCCGATTTGGCAATCGCACCGGTACAGCCTGCCGATAACGGGCTTGATCAGCTTGTAGAGGCCATTGAAAACGATCCGGGACTTGAAGGAAAAATTTCAGAACAGGACATCGAGGGTGGAGCAAAAGCAGCCGCGGCCATGAATGCCATTATCACCGAGGCTGTTGAAGCTACCGGATCAATGAAAGACGGAGTTGTTACCGCTGATGAAGTTCGGAATATAAACACGTACATCAGAACACACTATCAGCAGGAATGGATCGACCTGCATGGTGACGATGAAAACGGCGAGGAAACCGGATTCCATCTTGTACAGAATGACGGTGCGACACTGAGGTACCGGGGCGATAACCTGATCAATACTGTGGCCGACGGCATCTACCATCTGGGGTTCGAAATCGAGGGCGACAACTTCCTGAATGAAGACGGCGACCCGAATGCCTCCGTCGAGCAGGTCGCCGAATGGCTGACACAGTTCTACACAGACCATTCTACAACCGGTACCGGCCTTGACAGAATCACCGATACGATCATGGCCGATAAGGGACTTGACAGGAACATCACCGACGCAGAGATAGCTGAAGCCGCCGACAATGCCGACAGGATGAATGAAATAATCGATGAAGCCATCAGGGAAACCGGCGTCGCGGAGGATAATCACATTTCGACGGACGACATCGTCCTTATCAATGAATACATTCAGGATAACCATTACGATGAATGGGTGGAACTGCACGGAGACGATGAAAACGGGGAAGAAACCGGATTTCACCTTGTCCAGAATGATGGTGCATCCACCCGAATGTTCGGAAAAAATTTCGTCAACACGGTTGCTGACGGCATATATCATCTGGGATTCGATATCGAAGGGGACTACATCCTGAACGAAGACGGTAACCGCAACGCAAGTCTCGAAGATCTCGCCGGCTGGGTACAGTATTACTATGTCGACCAGTCAGACACCGGCACCGGTCTTGACCGGCTCACCGATGCGGTAAAAAGCGATCCGGGCCTGGCGAGAAACACCGATGCGGATGATATCAATGCCGGAGCAGATGCCGCAAACAGATTGAACGAGATCATCGATGAAGCAATCAGGGAAACCGAGGTTGCCGGTGACGGAAGAATATCAGTGGAAGATGTACGAACCATCAACGCGTATATCCGGGAACATCATCTCGAGGAATGGACGGAACTCCACGGAGATGACTATGACAACGGTGACGAAACAGGATTCCATCTCGTACAGAACGACGGCAGCAACATACAGTTCCGTGGTGACAACCTCATCAACACGGTTGCCGACGGCATCTATCATCTCGGGTTTGAGATCGAAGGAGACTATATTCTCAACGAAGACGGGGACCAGAACGCAAACCTCGGCGACCTGGCCACATGGCTGAACTACTATTACCTGGATAAAGAAATCATCTACGGTTCCGAGGAAGCAGACACCATCAGAGGGCTGAACCATGCCGAAGAAGTGCATGCAAGAGGAGGGAACGACAAAGTTTACCTTGATGCGGGAGATGATTTTGCCGATGGTGGGGATGGCAATGATATCATCCATGGAGGAGAGGGCAATGACATCCTTTCAGGCGGGGCCGGCGACGATAAACTCTACGGTCAGGAAGGCAGTGATATCATCGTGGGACAGGAAGGGAATGATTATATACACGGCGGAGATGACAATGATTATCTGCATGCCGGCAGCGGTAACAACCGGGTCTACGGCGGCAGTGGAGATGACATGCTTATTGCTGAAGATGGTGACGACTCGATGAGCGGTGACGACGGCAACGACACCCTCACAGGAGGCGGCGGCGATGACAGGCTCTATGGAGGGACTGGAGCCGATACCCTCTACGGAGGCACAGGCAATGACTACCTCTATGGACAGGATGACAATGATACACTGCTCGGCGAAGAGGGCAACGACTACCTTCACGGTGGTAACGGTGATGACGCGCTCGACGCGGGAAGCGGCGACAACAAGGTGTACGGCGGGGCCGGGAACGACAAAATAACTGCCGGGGACGGCGACGATATCATGAGCGGTGATGACGGAAATGATACCATTACCGGAAACGGAGGCAATGACAGGATCAGTGGTGGCAAGGGAACGGATATGCTGTATGGCGGCACAGGGGACGATTACCTCTATGGACACGACGGCAACGATACGCTCTTCGGCGAAGAGGGCAACGACTACCTTCACGGCGGTAACGGTGATGACGCGCTCGACGCGGGAAGCGGCGACAACAAGGTGTACGGCGGGGGCGGGAACGACAAAATAACTGCCGGGGACGGCGACGATATCATGAGCGGCGAAGACGGGAACGATACCATCATCGGAAACGGCGGCGATGACAGGCTGTATGGCGGGGCCGGTACCGATCGTTTATCGGGAGGAAACGGCAATGATTATCTCTACGGCAACGATGATAACGACGCTCTCTCCGGGGGCGGGGGTGATGACTATCTCCATGGCGGTAGCGGGGATGACAAACTTGATGCAGGTGAAGGAAACAATCGGATATACGGTGGTGACGGAAACGACGAAATGACCGCAGGAGAAGGCAACGATATCATAAGCGGCGAAGGCGGCATTGATATCATTACCGGAAACGGCGGCAACGACAAGCTGTACGGCGGGGCCGGCGAGGATTTTGTGAAAGGGGGAACCGGCGATGACTACCTCTATGGTCAGGACGACAACGACACACTCCTGGGCGAAGAAGGAGACGATTACCTGCATGGCGGTAACGGAGACGACAAACTCGACGCAGGCGAAGGAAACAATCGGGTATACGGCGGAGCCGGAAATGACCTGATTGTCGCTATTGGCGGCGATGACAGGCTGAGCGGTGACGATGGTGATGATATCATCATAGCCAATGGAGGAAACGACCGGCTGTACGGCGGTAACGGCAGCGATACGCTGGGGGCTGGCGAAGGCGATGACTATCTCTATGGAAACGATGGGAATGACCTGCTCTATGGTGAAGCCGGCAACGATTATCTCAATGCAGGAAACGGTGACGACACTGCAATCGGAGGAAGCGGCGATGACCGGATCTACGGACAGGACGGCAATGATGTGCTGTCCGGCGAAGAAGGCAATGACCGCATCTACGGTGGTAATGACAATGATACCCTTTCGGGTGGAGAAGGAAGCGACCGGCTGTACGGACAGGATGGGACCGACCAGTTGCAGGGAGATGACGGGAACGACTATCTCAACGGCGGCAACGGCAATGACACCCTCCTCGCCGGAGAAGGTGACGACCGGCTCTACGGCAATGAAGGCGATGATATACTCTATGGTGAAAACGGCAATGACCTTCTTTACGGAGACAACGGCAACGATATCCTCTTCGGCGATGACGGCAACGATATTCTTCGTGGAGGCAACGGTGATGACACTCTACTTGGCGGGGAAGGTATAGATCAACTCTATGGACAGGACGGCAATGATCACCTTATCTCACTCGATGACAGCGGCAACGATATCATGAACGGAGGAAACGGTTCGGACAGATTTTATTTCACGGCACTCAACGGCAATGACCTCATTTCCGATTTCTCTCAGTCGGAGCAGGACTCCATCATGCTTCTTGACACAGACAACGACCCGAACTCGTTCTCAATGGATCTGACATTTGAGCATGCGGATTTGAACAACAACGGCAAAGCTGAATCGACGATCATTTCCATGCATGCTGCCGACGGCTCCGACCTTGGCTCTGTCACCGTTTACGGCAGCCTGATGACCGAAGCAAATATCGTTGAAGAAACTGGAAATTACGCGCTGATCATGTAACAGAAAAAGCCACCTCGTGCAAGCAATGCGTGAGGTGGCTTTTTTTTATTTATACATCAAACCGCCAAGCACCGCCGTCACAGGTGCCACCAGAACGAGACCGAAACTACCTACAAGGGTAAGAAGAATTTCAGCCGAAACGTAACTGATGTTGAAAATATACTCCATAGGCATACCCTGGGCCATAAAGACCATCAGTACAAAGGTAAAACTGCCCGAATAGGCAAACAGCAATGTCGTGGTCATAGTACCGATAACTGCGTGCCCTACGTTGAAGCCTGAGATAATCAGTTCCCTGCGACCTATGTGAGGGTTTTTTTCTACTATTTCCGCCTGGGCTGCGGCAATATCCATTGCCATATCCATGACGGCACCTGCCGCTGAAATGACTATTCCGGATAAAAAAATACCGGTAAGGTTCAGGGAAAAAAAACCACTGTAGAGCAGCATTTCAGAGAAATCCCTGACCGTCCCCGGAACACGAAACCATGCCCCGAAAGCCACGGTGAGAATTGTCGTCAGTGTCACTCCGCCGAGAGCTCCTGAAAGAGCTACCGCACCTTTTCTGCTGAAGCCAGTGATAAGCAGCATGATAACTGTCGTGGTAACCATCACAACCAGATACGCTACCGGAAGAGGTGGAACCCCCTTGAGAAAGAGAGGAATAAGCACTTTCCATATGACAAGCGCGGTGAACACGAAGGAAAGCAGTGCCCGGAACCCTGTCCAGCGGGCAAAACCGACAAGAAACAGTCCGAACAGTGCAAACAGGGTTACCTCAACATCGAGGCGGTACTGTTCCGCAGCTCGTGCATTGACTATTCCCCCGTTTTCTCCATCTACTTTCAAAACCGCCAGAACCTTGTCACCTTCAAGAAACAGCTTGTCATAGCTCATCTGTCCCATAAGAAAGTTGGTTGCGCTGACCTTGCGACCCTTGTATCTGCCGGACAGGATCTCAAGCTCCATATGCTGTTCACCGGTCAGCACCAGCCCGACTCTCTTTAATTCACTGTCGTCTACCGAAATCACAACGCCCTTCTCATGCAGGGTGTTTATGGTAAGCTCCGGCTTTTCAAAACCCGTGGGGAGAAACCAGAGCACACAAGAGAGAAGTGCGATAAAAATAACAAGGTAGGTATCGTTTTTTTTCATAAACGTATAGCTTCATAACTCAGATGAATAAAAAAACCTGAAAGAGCCGGTACCGGCTCTTTCAGGGAGGTTAAAACAACTCTGTATCGGACAGTTTTCCTGTCGATCAGTTGAGCGTGCCTGCCGCGATGATTTTCTTGGCTACATCGGTGTTGTCATAAGAACCGGTGAAGCTGTTTGCCCCAGCACCGATCGCATAGACAGGAACCGGAACCCCTGTATGCGAATAACTTGTCCAGCTGATACCAGCTTTCTGATTGAGAATATGCGTAACGGTGACCGTGAAGGGGTCGTAATAGGGCCCGTACTTCAGGTACTTCTCCTCAGAGTCGCGCACGAAATCAGGATCCATGCTGTCATCAAAAGCCTGCTTGAGCTGATCCTCCTCATACGCACTCAGCGCAAGTAAAGGATCCACAGTTTCGTCACCAAGACCGAAGTGCTCTTTCACACTCTCAAGCGCCTGATCAAAGGTCTTGCCGCTTCCTTTCCAGGAAACAACCAGATCTGAAAACTCCTGATACGAGATATCCTGATGTTTCAGCAGATTGAAAGCTGTCTCGTATCCTGTTGAAGCAAAACCGAGAGAGAGCCCTCCGCATTCATGATCACCGGTTACGACGATGAGTGTTTCATCCGGATGCTGATTGTAAAAATCAAGCGCGATACCGATAGCATCATCAAAAGCGACCATATCGTGCGTTGCGCTGACAGCATCGTTTGCGTGGCATGCCCAGTCAACCTTGCCGCCCTCGATCATCATGAAAAAACCGTTCGGATTGTCGAGCAGTCTGACACCTTGTTCTGTAAACTGAGCAAGAGAGATATGATTGGTACCCATACGGTCGATCTCATAGTAGAGAGCTCCGTCACCGTCAAAGTCACTGTAAGCCCAGCATTTCTGCCCGGGCTGCACGGACTGAAGAGCTCCGAGATTATCGACTATCTCGTATCCGGCGTTCTCCATCTGGATATCGACATCACCAGGGCCTTTGCTGCCAAAGTCACCTTTCGCGTAACCGCCGCCAAAATAGTCAAATCCGCTGTCATCCATCTGACTGGCGATATTGTAATAGTTGCTTCTGCTGTTTTCATGCGCGTAAAAGCAGGCCGGAGTTGCATGGTCGATGCTCACACTGGAAACAATGCCTACCTTCATGCCTTTTTCCTTGGCCATTTCGGCCATTGTTTTCAGATCCTGTGTATGTGCGACATTTTTCGAAATGGTACCGATAGTGGTTTTTTCGCCGGTTGCAAGGGCGGTTGCCGCAGCAGCAGAACCGGTGATATAGCGATCTTCGGCATGCGTCGTAGCCATACCCGCTACCGGGAAATGCTGCAGGTTCATCGCACCAAGGGTAATTGCCCCGTTGACCAGTCTGAAATTCGGATCAGCCAGAGCCGCCTCGGTCAGATTGACCTGCGGGCTTGCCATTCCATCACCGATAAAAAAGAAAATGTACTTTGCCGTTTTGTCGGTGGCTGACGGAGCATTCACAACATCCGGACCATCGTCATCATCACAACCGGAGATCGACACAACCAGCATCGACATCATGATTCCCATCACAAGGCTACTCAAAAAGCCTCTTTTGTTTTTGTTACGCTGCATGATACAATTCAATGTTTAGGATTAAAAAGCTGCTTAAAATGAGAGCGAAAAGATCTGCGAGCAACAGCCAAGAACTGTCGTCATTCAAACGGCTTAAAAATAGAGATTGCATGTTGAGCAGTTATTACAGGAGTGAAAACAACACGTTACATTTTGAACGGCAATGCGGCCCGTAAATAAACGTTATTTCACGAGCCGACAGAAGAGATGGCAAGACGGGGTTGATATGAGCATTCAAGTGCGAGGCGAACGGAGCGCAGAAACCCCTTTCTATCCGCTCAACGAAGCAATTGCATCGCGGAATAAATAAATAGAGGTGCCCTTCAGAACAAGAGGGAGATATTCACGCCATATCCGAAAGATGTGTTTTCAGGTTCATATCCTGTCTTTTGCACCACCCTGCCGAGAAAAGCATTATACTCCATGTACTCACCGGGCTGCGATTGATCAATGCTCCAGTAACGCAGAAAAGGCTCAAAAGCGACCAGAAAACTCTCATGCAGTTGTTTCCTGATCTTCAAGGACGCCCTGAGACCATAGCCCTTTTCCTGATCGTTGACGAGATCACTGTTCAACGGGTGCAGATCGCTGAACGCACTTTTCTGCGTTCCGCCCCAGAAATAATCATATTCGACAAAACCACCGACAAACCAACCGTTTTCAAGGTCAGCTTCCACAGCGATACCGAGAGGAGAGTAGAGGTACTGTGATTCCCTGTCATATCCCAGCGCGCCTGAAGTTGAAATCAGGCCATAAGCGCTGTCCTTTTTCCATCGATACCCGAGTCCAAGATAAGGAGTCCATACAGTCCGGTCGCTTGCCACATCGTGTCCCAGAGAACCCCGTATTTCAAAAACCGAGACGTCGATGGCATCAATATTTCCCGTCCAGAAAGAAGAATACTCCTGAGCGCCCCTGGCATACGCCCCTTCGATCCTGATCATATCAACCGGCCCGACAATCTTTTCATGAAAAGCAACAGCACTCTTTACGCCATACATAACACCTGTTTCCTGCATAATGCCAGGCTCCTCATAAACGGCATGATAGATTTCCGTCCCGATTTCCCAGTGTTTTTGAAAAGATCCGGGTTGTGCAAAAAGAGTAGCCGGGAACAACAGCAGCATGAAGAACTGGACTATCGTTTTTACAGAACAAACGGTCATCATTCCTCCTTTTTGTTGGTGATCTCAATAGAGCAGGCTCATAATCGTGAAATGTAGACTGTCCGCTCTCTTGTTCCGCATCTGTTAACAGGAACGTAACATGGATCAGATAAAACATCTTGAAGAACCTGACGGAGTGAACCGGAGCAAAAAGAGAGAAAACAGTAAAGGCGGCCCACAAGCCGCCTTTACATACTTCATAGATACAAATTCTCTCTATCCCAGAGCCACGTCGAGAATCATCATGACAGAAAAACCGGCCATGGTAGCCATGGTTACCAGATCGATGTTTTCATATTTTCTCTGCGATTCCGGTATCAGCTCCTCGACCACGACAAAAATCATCGCCCCGGCGGCGAAACAGAGGGCGTAGGGCAGAATATCCTGCATTTTCAGCACAAAATATGCCCCGATAACCCCGGCGATCGGCTCAACCATGCCGGAAAACTGACCCAGGAAAAAGCTTTTCCCTTTCGACATACCCTCTCTTCTCAAAGGCATGGAAACGGCCGTTCCCTCGGGAAAATTCTGAATGCCTATGCCAATCGCAAGAGCGATGGCGGCTCCAATAGTCGCTGAAGGAAGATTGGCCGCAACTGCACCGAAAGCCACACCGATGGCCAGCCCTTCGGGAATGTTGTGCAGGGTTATGGCCAGCACGAGCAGCGTGCTCCGCTGCCACGAAGTCTTGATACCCTCGCTTTTGTCCATGCTCAGACCGGGATGCAGATGAGGCAGGAACCTGTCGGTCACTCGCATGAAAATTCCTCCGCCCATAAAACCGATGACCGCCGTAAGCCACGGAATATGCCCCAGCTGCTCAGCCATCTCTATTCCCGGTGCGAGAAGAGACCAGAAACTCGCGGCAATCATGACGCCGGCTGCAAAGCCAAGCATCGAGTCCATAACCTTTTGATTGAGCGCTTTTGAAAAAAACACCAGCGCCGCCCCAGCAGCCGTAACACCCCATGTGAACAGTGTGGCGATCAGCGCCTGGGTAACCGGATTGAATTGCAGAAAAAAATCTTTCATGACGTAGAGAAAATTTTTAAATACAGAGTCTTTCAGATATGATCAAATATAATACTCTCCATATTCGAGACCGTTACCGGCCTCCCCGAGGAGGGCGTCTGTACTGCTTTCATGACTCTCCAAGCATCACAGAAAGTCCGTGCAGGAAACGAAAGTCGGCTGACATCGTTAAAGAGACAATCTCACTATTCCTGCCGAACTATTCAAGTGAAAAAAACTCCAGTTGATTCGCAGGATTTGAATGTTTGAAATAAATGCGGAATTATCGTATATTTACGATAAACTCAACCATACAGAGATGAAAAGAACCAATGCCGAGATACCATACTCGACAAGCGAAACCGATCTGGCGGTTTTCTCCAAAGCGCTCGGTCACCCGGTTCGGCTCAAGATCCTGAAACTGCTTTCTACGCAGTCGTGCTGTTTCACCGGGGAACTGACAGCGATCATCCCGATGGCGCAATCGACGATTTCCCAGCATCTGAAGGCCCTGCTCGATGCCGGTCTTATCCAGGGCGAGATAACTCCTCCAAGAGTGAAATATTGCCTGAACCGAAAGAACTGGGAAACCGCGAGTAAATTGTTCGCCTGTTTCTTTGACACTGAATTGAGTAAAGATGAAAGCGAACAGGAGTGCTGAACAGGTCATTATTTAATCATCGTTTATTTGCGTTGAACAATAAACAAATCCGCCAATGAAAACCATCAAAGTGCTTGGAACAGGCTGTGCGACCTGTAAACAGCTTGAATCTCTTGTCCGTCAGGTTGTTGAGGAAACAGGAATCGAGGCGTCAATCGAAAAGATCGAGGACATTCAGGAGATCATTTCCTGGAAAGTGCTGTCGACTCCCGGACTTGTTGTCGATAACAACGTGAAATGCTCAGGACGGATTCCCTCCCGTGACGAAATCAAGGAGATGCTTGCCTGACACATCAAATCCATCGCCAATGAGCAGCAAAAAAAAAGTACAGTCATCCGGCAAAAAACCTGAAAACATCTCCGGCCGAATCTCCGCAGTTTTGACTGCAACCCTGCTCTGGGTGCTCGTCTATACCCATCTTGAATGGCTCGCGGATCTGCTTCTTGACATCGCTGGCATCTCCATGCAAACCCGTTTCGGCCATGCCCTGCACTTTTTCATCTATGAAGTGCCCAAAGTCCTGCTGCTACTCACAGCGGTCGTCTTCACCATGGGCGTGGTACACACGTTTGTGTCTCCGGAGCGGACAAGGGCCATGCTTTCAGGGAAACGAACCGGGATAGGCAATGTCATGGCCGCAGGGCTGGGCATCGTCACGCCCTTCTGTTCCTGCTCTGCGATTCCCCTTTTCATCGGGTTTCTGCAGGCAGGCGTACCCCTCGGAGTTACTTTCTCCTTTCTCATCGCTGCGCCGATGGTCAACGAGATCGCCCTGGCCCTGCTCTTCGGCATGTTCGGCTGGAAGATCGCCCTGCTCTATATGAGCATGGGTCTCTGCATCGCCATTGTCTCGGGCATCATCATCGGAAAACTGGGCATGGAAAATGATCTTGAGGAGTGGGTAAAGGAACTGCAGAACAGCGGTACTGCCGGAGAAGATAACGTACCTGACTTACGCTGGGCAAAACGCATCGGGGAAGGGGTTGGACATGTCCGCTCTATCGTGGGAAAGGTATGGCTCTACATCGTACTCGGAGTAGGCGTCGGGGCCGGTATTCACGGCTATGTCCCCCAGGACTTCATGGCCTCGCTCATGGGCGCCGAAGTCTGGTGGTCTATTCCTGTCGCTGTCCTGCTCGGTGTACCGATGTACTCGAATGCAGCAGGCATCATTCCCATTGTGCAGGCACTTCTGGGCAAAGGAGCCGCTCTGGGCACTGCAATGGCGTTCATGATGAGCGTCATCGCTCTCTCACTGCCGGAAATGATCATTTTGCGTAAAGTGCTTAAACCCAGGCTGATAGGGGTTTTTGCAGGCATTGTGGCGACCGGGATCATCCTTGTCGGTTATGTATTCAACCTTGTCCTGCAGCTCTAAACAAAAAAAGCCGTTCCATAACTTCAGATGGAACGGCCTTCAGTCAGACAATAACAGGGGTTCAGGCCCCGGCCATCATTGCCTCCACATCCCCTTCGACCGTACCGATCGGCTTGATATCGAATTTCTCGACAAGCACTGAGGCGACGTTCGGCGTGAGAAATTCAGGAAGTGTCGGACCGAGACGAATGCCTTTCAGGCCAAGAGAGAGCAGGGCGAGCAGGACCGCGACAGCTTTCTGCTCATACCAGGCGATATCATACGAAATCGGGAGGTCGTTGATATCGTCGAGCCCGAAAACCTCCTTCAGTTTGAGTGCGATAACCGCCAGAGAGTAGGAATCGTTGCACTGACCGGCATCCAGAACCCTCGGTATGCCGCCGATATCCCCGAGCTGCAACTTGTTATACCGGTACTTTGCGCAGCCTGCTGTAAGAATGACAGTATCTTTCGGTAGCGCTCCTGCAACATCGGTAAAATACTGTCTCGAGTTATGACGTCCATCGCAACCTGCCATGACGACGAAACGCTTTATCGCACCTGATTTGACCGCATCAGCAACCTTGTCAGCAAGCGCAATCACCTGGTTATGCGCAAAACCGCCAACGATCTCCCCGTTCTCGATCTCCTTCGGAGGCTGACAGGTTTTGGCCAGTTCGACAAGTTCGCTGAAATCCTTCGGATCACCGCTTTTCCCTGCAGGAATATGCCTGAGACCATCATATCCGGCATTACCGGTGGTGAACATGCGCCGCCTGTAGGATTCCCTGACCGGCACAATGCAGTTGGTCGTCATCAGTATCGGGCCGTTGAACGACTCAAACTCCTTGTCCTGTGACCACCAGGAACTTCCATAGTTACCGACAAAGTGAGTATACTTCTTGAACGCCGGATAGTAGTGCGCGGGAAGCATCTCGCAATGAGTATAGACATCGACCCCGGTGCCCTCGGTCTGTTGCAGCAATGCTTCCATGTCATGGAGATCATGACCGGAAATCAGAATGCCGGGTTTTGTACCGACCCCGGTTTTAACCGTGGTGACCTCGGGATTACCATAGGTTTCTGTGTTTGCTTTATCAAGCAGCGCCATTGCCTTGACGGCGTACTCTCCAGTCTCCAGAACCAGCGCGGTCAAACGTTCGGCGTCCATATCCTTTGTCAGGGCAGCAAGAGCCTTGACATAAAAGTCATAGATCGATGCATCATTGTAGCCAAGCACGGACGCATGGTCTGTATACGCTGCAAGGCCTTTCATACCATACAGAACGAGACTCTTCAGAGAACGAAGGTCTTCGTTTTCGCTCAGTGCTTCAACACCGGTCGAGTCAGCTTTCTGAACAAACTCTTCCTTGCTTTCGCCCGTCCATGTCACACAGTCATGAGAAGGAACATCTGTCAGCGAGCTCCTCAACTCATCACGCAGGGCCAGCGCTTCGAAAATTTTATCGACGATCGCTCCATCGTCAAAATTGGTGTTCGTCACCGTGACGAAGAGCGCCTCGCTGATAAAACGGCCATGCTCTTCCTGCAGTTTCCTGCCGGAAGCCTCAGAGCACAATGCAACACCTTCAAGCATATAGACCAGCACATCCTGTAATTTTGCCGTCACTTCACTTTTGCCGCAGACGCCACGAGCTATACACCCTGTATTTTTCACGCTTTCCTGGCATTGATCACAATACATACCCATGATTCACTCTCCTGTTTTGCTTTTAATTATTATTTCTGAACGCTGCTGATAATCCATGGCAGCGCCTTCGATATCACCTGTTTTTTCCCTGAGCATGGCACGATTGTAGAGGGCCGTCCTCAAAATTCCCCTGTTTTTCGGAGAAGCTTCGATAATTACCGTAAAATCCTCGAACGCCCCCTGATTATCCTCCAGAGCAGCACGAGCGATCCCCCTGTTACCGTGGGCAAGAAACCTCTCGCGCAACCTGAGCCCGAGCTCTATCGCTTTTGAGTAATCATCGATCGCCCCCTCTATATCGCCTCTGCCGCTTCGTACATTTGCCCGATCATAGTACAGTCCAGCGTTGTTCGGATCCTCATCTATGATCCTGTCAAGTTCAGCGAGAGAACCCCGGTAACTGCCAAGCGCGTCTTTGAGCATGGAGTAAATGACTAATTAATAATGACTAATGACGACCGATGTAACACACCAATGCGCCTCCGTCTTTCTGCTTTTCACCTTTCACTTTCACCTTTCACTTTTGCCTTTTGCCCTTTGCCTTTTGCCCTTTCCCTTTTGCCTTTTTAACTTTCTTTCCTACATCCACTGCTCATCGAGCACCTCCCCCCTGACGCCGATGACAACCCTCTTCACCGGCACTTTCCTGGAAGCCTTGTCGAGCGCCTGCTGCACAATAGCCATAAGCCCTCCGCAACAGGGTACCTCCATGATCACAACAGTGATGGTGTTGACGTTTGCATGATCGATCATGGCTTTTAGCTTTTCCACATACCTCTCCATCCCCGTGTCGAGCTTGGGACACGCAATGGCGATGCTTTTGCCTTTCATGAAATCAGGATGAAATCCGCCAACGGCAAATGCGGTGCAATCAGCGGCCAGAAGCAGCTCCGAACCCTGATAGTATGGCGCCAGTGGGGTCACCAGATGAAGCTGTATCGGCCACTGCGTCAGTTCCGATGGTATCACCCCGGTTGACTCCCCCTGTTGAGCAGCACTGCCGTTTTTCCTGAAATCCTGCATCGCGCTGCCGGCACAGCCGCAGGCATGAGGCTCACTATTCTCCTTTGTCGCTTGCTCATCAAGAGGATTCTTTATTCCCTGCTCGCTCAGGAATGAAAGAGCTTCCTGCAAATACCCCTCTTCGCCATGTCCCCTGAGATGCTCAAGATGGGCGGCGATGACATTCGGCCCTCCCTTGACAATATTTTCGGCCATAACCCTTCGCTCATCGTAAGGTTCAGCTTCCCGCTCCAGAACAGTAATGGCCCCCTGCGGGCAGGTTCCTGTACAGGCACCGAGCCCGTCACAGAAAAGATCGCTTACAAGCCTTGCCTTGCCATCTATTATCTGCAGCGCTCCTTCAGGACAGCCGGGAATACACTCCCCGCACCCGTTGCACTTTTCTTCATCTATGGTCACAATCTGTCTTTTCATGGCTCCCTGAGTTGATGATTTCAAATTCGTCTGTATGTTCCATCGTGCCCGTCGCGTTCAGTTTTGTCAGATCAGTGAGCAGCTTGCCGAGAGTGATCTGCCCGAACTCCCTGCTGACGATTTCTTCAATCCGCATGATCTCATGACGCAGCACACAGCTTGCGCGGTTGGCACAGATCTGCTTGCGGAACATGCACTCGGACAACTCGACCTTTCCCTGAAAAATCTCGATAACATCCCTGACCCTGATTGCATCAGGATTTTTTTCGAGCCTGACGCCCCCATGCGCGCCCTCCCTTGAAGTGGTAAGGCCATTTTTGTTGAGTTCCTGAAGTATCCTTCTCAGAAACTGGTAGGGAATACCCTGTTGCTGAGAGATCTGTCGTGCAGAAACATACTCTCCCTCGTGCGTTCCGAGCACAAGAAGAGCCCTGATGGCGTAATCGGTATTTTTGGTCAGTATTTTCATAAGTGCTTTATCTGATACTAAAATAGTATCATTTATTCAGATATCAAAATATTGTTTTTCAGACAGCTCATGCTGATACTATCCCGAAAAACGAAAAGTCAAGGAGGTTTCTTAATAACCGCAACAACCATATATTACTATTATAGTCCTAAATTGACCGACAATCTCATAGGGTTTCAACACAAGCGATTTTTCTGCTGTATGGTCGCGCAACCATCGGGTGAGATGGTCGCTGTAAGAAAATTCAGCATCACGCAGTAGATAGTATACTGTTGACACCGTAAAGCATTTATAGAAACGATCAACTCAGGATGGTTCATTTTTCGGCCGTTCCCGTCAGACAGAAACACCAACCAGAGTAAACCGAACCCGATGCTACAGCTTAAAACGGCAGGATGCATAGCGATCGATAACCTGCGAAAAAGAGATAATTTTCCTCCCGAATGGCAAACACAGGAAGAGCTGGAAGAGCTTACCAATCGATATCATGCCTTTTTTCTTGAGGAGAGATTCGAAGCTTCCAGAGCATTGGGCGCAGGTTTTTTTGTACCGGAACTCATCGACCGATCCTTACGGACAGACGAAAGGGAATACATGGACGATCCGTCTCTGCCTCCTGCAAAAAGACTTGAGATGATCAGAGCCCTTGATCACATGAACAACATGATGATGCTCTATCCTCAGTATATTCGGGTCATAGAGCCCTCTATCATGGAGCTCTACAAGCAGGAAAAAAGACCGGTACAAGTTCTGGAACTTGCCAGCGGAGCAGGAGGCCTCGCCTTTGCGCTTGCCGAGCAGGCGAAAACCGGAAAGCTTCCGCTTGAAATCAGAGGTTCTGACATCGTCACAGAATATGTCGAATTCGGCAATCAAACCGCGAAAGAAAGACAACTTCCACTTGATTTTCAGCGAATAAACGCATTTTCAATGGATCCGGCTGAAAACGGCCGCTATGATATCATTCTCCTCTCCCAGAGCCTCCATCACTTTACACCGGGACAACTCGCAAGAATTATCGTGCAGAGCAGGAATAGCGGAGCATCCCTGTTCCTGGGGCTTGACGGTCACAGAGGCCTTGATCTTCTTGCGGGTGTTCCCATAATCGCCCTGTCTGAAAGAATAGCAGCCCTGGCCCTTGATGGATACACCTCTGCGAGAAAATTCTACAGCGAAACAGAACTCGATCTGATCGCTGAAATAGCAACCGGCACAACCCGCCACACCCTGGAATTATCCTGGCCATTGTCGGTTCTGAGAATACAACTCTGACAACACTCTACCCTAAAACACATACCAATCATACAGGAGGTCGACCATGAACATTGGAAAACTGCTTGGATGGGTAATTGTCATCCTTCTCCTTATCCAGCTCGTGCCCTATGGAAAAAATCACACGAACCCGCCGGTAACAGGAGAACCTTCTTGGGACAATGATCAAACAAGAGAGCTTTTTTTCAGAGCATGCAGGGACTGTCACTCCAATGAAACGTTTTGGCCCTGGTACACCAACATCGCTCCTGCGTCATGGCTTGCCCAATTCGATGTAGAGCACGGCAGGGAAAAATTCAATGTTTCGGAATGGGGACGCCCGGGAGAAAACGAAGGCGATGAAGCCGCCGAAGAAGTCCGGGAAGGCAAAATGCCTCCTTTTTTCTATCTTCCTGCTCATCCCGAAGCCAGCCTCCAGGATAGTGAAAAACAGCAACTCATTGAAGGCCTTATCGCAACCTTCGGTGAGAAAGAAGAACACGAAAATAAAGAAGACTAACTTTAGCAAAACAGCATGAGAGAGCACCTTCCCTCTCGACAAAGCATTCTTGCCGAACAAAACTATCCACTTCATCTCGGCTTATTTGCGCTGACTCTGGTAACGACTCTCTGGGCAGGCGCTTTCTGGATGGGACATGACGTTCGTTTTGAGAGTGTTTCTCTCTTTCTTCGAGACCTCGGCTATGGTGCTCCTTATGCGCTCTCACTGCTGTTATTTCTCGGAACTCATGAGTTCGGTCATTTTTTCGCCTCACTCAATCACCGGATGCGGGCAACGCTTCCCTACTTCATTCCCGTTCCTCCGCTGCCTTTTATTCTGAGCCTTGGCACGCTTGGAGCAGTCATTCGCATCAAAGACAGGATCCCCGACACGAAAGCACTTTTCGATACCGGGATCAGCGGGCCTTTGAGTGGATTTGTCATCGCTGCGGGACTGCTTGTCTACGGTTTCACCCATCTGCCTCCCTTTGAGTATATCTACTCCATACACCCTGAATACGAAGCTTTTGGAGGCATTCCCGCACCGCCCCCCCAAAACACTCTTTTCCTCGGCAAAAACCTGCTCTACCTGCTGCTTGAAAAAGTAACCGCACCGGCATACATACCCCCGATGACTGAAATGTACCACTACCCGTTTCTTTTTGCCGGCTGGCTCGGGTGCTTTGTCACAGCGCTGAATCTCCTTCCCGTTGGACAACTCGATGGCGGACATGTCATCTATGCCATGTTCGGCAGGAAAAAACACCGGTTGGCCGCCTTACTCTTCCTGCTCTTTATCGTACTTCTCGGTCTCCCCTCTCTTGTGCTGCTGCTCATTGAACTGTTTATCCCCGGCACACCCGTTCCTCTCCCTGAATGGGCGTTTGAGTGGTCCTGGGGGGGCTGGGTGCTGTGGGCAATTATACTGACCCGGTTTCTCGGTATCGATCACCCACCAACCGCAATGGATCATGAGCTTTCTGCCGGAAGAACATTCATGGGATGGATCGCCATCATAATTTTCTTTTTGTGCTTTACACCGGTACCTTTCGGAATTGTTTAACTGGCTAAGTCTTTACCGTACAGGACCTTGAAATCCGGGCTATTGTGCGAACAAGCTATCAGGCTGACAGGCATATGAAAAACAGTACTTACCGAATACAATGCCGGGACAGGGAACTTGACCTTACCGGACATGCGAAAATCATGGGTATTCTCAATACCACTCCTGATTCTTTTTTCGATGGCGGGGCATTAAAAAACAAGAATGGGCACCATGAGATCGATCTTGTCGTCAGCAAAGCACTGGCAATGATAGGTGAAGGTGCCGATATCATTGATGTAGGAGGGGAATCCACCAGGCCGGGAGCGGAGAAAGTCGATACCGGAGAAGAAATCCGCCGTACGATCCCGGTGATCCGCGAACTTCGCAGGCAATCCGACATTCTGATCTCCATCGACACCTATAAATCCGCTGTCGCTGAAAAGGCTATCCTTGCGGGGGCCCAGATCGTAAACGATATTTCCGGGCTTGGTTTCGACCCGGCTATGGCAGAGGTATGCAGACATCATCAAACGGGCGTGATCCTCATGCACACAACCGGACGACCGGACAGCATGAAATGGAGCCACCACATGAATACCGGAACACCGGATATCGTTTCAAAGGTCACAACCGCTCTTTTTTCCTTACTCGATAACGCTCAAAAGCATGGGCTGCAGAACATCATTCTTGACCCCGGTTTCGGGTTCGGCAAAACCGTAGCCGAAAATTATTCGCTACTCAGTGAGTTACGGGCATTTCACGCCCTTGATCGTCCCCTGCTCTGCGGACTTTCAAGAAAATCTTTTCTCGGCAAAGCGCTGCAACGCTCAGAAAAGAGTCTTCCGCCTCCGGAAAATCGCCTGACGGCAACAATCGCGGCAAATACCATTGCCGCCGTCAATGGGGCGAACATTCTCAGGGTCCATGACATCAAAGAAGCTGCCGAAGCACTTGCTGTCGCCCGGATGGTTATCGACTCCTGAAAATACACTGCAATCGTTTATTTTTTCTTAAATTTGAATATAGATGCAGGCCGGGCCGCTTTCCTGGTGCTCAATCTGGAATTTCATGCATCAGTTTGCCACGATCTGACTAACTCCACACGAACAGATGTATCTTTCAAAGATCGAGCTTTTTGGCTTCAAGAGCTTTGCGCATAAAGTCAAAATCACTTTCGATAAAGGCCTTACCGCCATTGTCGGCCCCAACGGATGCGGCAAAACCAATGTTGTCGATGCAATCCGATGGGTTCTGGGTGAGCAGAAAACCTCTCTTCTGCGTTCCTCCAAAATGGAAAGCATTATTTTCAACGGTTCGAGAAAACTTAAACCTCTGAGCATGTCGGAGGTCTCTATCACCATTGAAAACACCCGTAACATCCTGCCCACAGAATATACGGAAGTGACCGTCACGCGAAGGGTCTATCGAAACGGTGAGAGCGACTATCTGCTCAACCAGGTACCTTGCAGACTCAAGGATATTCTCGAACTCTTTGCCGACACCGGAATGGGCAGCGATGCCTACTCTGTCATAGAGCTGAAAATGATCGAAGAAATCATCAACAACAAGAGTGATGAAAGACTGAAGCTTTTCGAAGAGGCGGCAGGAATAACAAGATACAAGCATCGCCGTAAACAGACGTTCAAACAGCTCGAAGCCACAAAACGCGACCTTGAAAGGGTGGATGATGTCCTTGCGGAAGTCACGAAAAAAGTCAGGAGCCTGAAATCCCAGGTAAGAAAAGCCAAACAGTACCATGAAATCAATACCTCGTTCAGAGATCTTGACCTGACGCTCAGTAAAATCCATTTTGATGCATGTGTCGATAAACTTCACCCCCTGAAAACCGACATATCGGAACAGGAGAGAGCAGTTCAGGAGCTGACAACAAAAATCGCGTCAAATGACAGTATCCTGCAGGAATCTGAACTTGAACAGCTTGAGCAGGAGCGAATGCTTTCAGAAGCCCAGTCAGTTCTGAACGAAAAAAACAAGGAACTTCACGCTCTTGAAAAAAACATCCTGCAGGCGCAGGAACAGGAAAAAAATCTCCGGCATAACACAACTCGCATCGCAGGAGCGATTACCGAAAAAAAGCAGCAGGCTGTCGCACGTGAACACGAGAAAAAACAGCTTACCGACCAGCTGCAACCGCTTGAAAAACACTTTTCCATCATAGAAAACGAACTGCTTACCCTGAAAAAAGAGCAGAACACGCTGCAGAGGGCCCTCGTCCAGTCAAGGGATGACGTGGAAAAAGAAAGGGCAAGGATCTCCGGGCTTCAAAAAGCGGCCTCTCACCTTCATGTGACTCGACAAAGACTGGAAACCACCATCGATCATCTGAAAAGCTCAATGGCGAGCCTGGATCAGCAAAGAAATGAACTCCTGAAAAACATCAACGATGCCCTGCCGGCAAGAGAGAAGCTCAACGAACGTATCGAGAAACAGAAAACCGTTATATCTTCAGTAAACAAAGAATTACTATCGCTGAAAAAACTGCAACAGGATCTGGGCGAACAACTTGAGGCAAAAAAAGAGCTTCTCCTCAAATTGCGATCCCGGCGTGATCAACTGAGAAACAGGATATTGCTGGCAAACTCAATCCTCGATGATTATGAAGGTCTTCCGGAAGGGATTTCATGGCTGGAAAACGGCAAGCAGGGAAAAACAGGACACGGCTGCCTTTCCGACCTTCTGTCGCTTGAAGATGTTCACCGCAAAGCGATCAACGCAGTCCTGGGGGAATCCCTCGGCTACTATGTATGCTCATCTCTACCGGAGGCAAAAACAGGAATCCGCTCTCTTGCAGAGGCAGGAAAAGGAAAAGTGACGTTTCTTGTTCTTGATATGCTCAAAACCCCTGAGATGGACGCATCACCTGCAATCAACGGAACAATAAAGATCAACAGTATTCTGAGCTTCCCGAAAAGTCTCAGCAAGGCTATAACAGCACTTACTGAAGGCTGTTATCTTGTCGATACCTTCTCAACGGCAGAAACACTTGCTTCAGAGAATCCCGGATATACATTCGTGACCCCTGACGGAGAAAAGATAGGAGGAAACGGCGTTGTTTTCGGCGGAAGCTCCGCAGAAAACGAGGGCCTTCGTCTGGGAAAAAAAGCTGAACGTGATCAACTGCGTGCTGAAGAACACGATCTGGAAAAAGAGCTTGGACTCGAAGAATCCAGACTGCAGTCCATCAGAAACAAACTTCAGAATATCAAACTCGGGGAAAAAGAGAAACAACGTACTACACTTGAAAGGGAAATCGGAGAAATCAGCAACAACCTTGCCCGTATGGATATCGAGCATGCATCACAACGGCAGGATATAGAGCGGACGGAAAAAGAAATCGCAAACACAGAAAAGCGTTTAAAAACCACAGAAGCAGAACTGGAGAAACTGCTGCCGGAGATAGCGGCGCACAAAGAAACAAACACAGCGCTTCATACATCGCTGGAGAATGCGCGAAAAGAGCTCGAAAAGAATGAAAGGAACCTCAGCCTCCATTCACAGGAAGTCCAGCGCCATGTCAACAAACATAAAGACAGCGTGCTGGAACTTGAAAAGTTGAGACTCCGCATACAGTCCTGTGAGCAGAACAGATCATCGCTGGAGCGGGAAATCGAAAAAATGCAGAAAGAAACAGAGCAAACTGACAACGCTCTTGTTGCAACTGCAGCGAAAATCCAAACGCATCGGAATGAACTGGAAGCCTGTCTGGTCTCTTCAGGAGCCGAACAGCAGAAACTGAATGAGATGGAAACCCGTTACAATGAATGCAAGATTGCCAATCAGGAAAAAAGAAACAGCCTGAGAGAGTTACGACGAAAACATGAAGTGGAACAACAGATTCACGATGAACTCCGTCGCAGTGCGGCAGAAATTGAAAAAACAATAGACAGTATTTTCACTTCTGTTGAAACTCGATATAACTGCAGTATCGACGCAATAGACATAGAGGCTCCTGAAAATTTCGACAGGGAAAACGCTCAAAAACAGCTCGATGAAATCCGAAACAAAATTGAGCGGTTCGGCGCAGTTAATGAACTTGCTCTTGAAGAGTATGAAACAGAACAGGAACGACTTGACTTTCTCACAGAACAGAAGGAAGACCTTATAGGAGCTGAAACTCAACTGAGAACAACGATAGAAGAAATCAACAAAACTGCTCTGAAAAAGTTCGATGAGACATTCAATGCTGTCAGAAGCAACTTTGTGCGCATATTCAGAGAACTTTTCGAAGAAACAGATGAAGCGGATCTGCTCATCACTTCGGAGGAAGATCCTCTTGAAGCTCATATAGAAATCGTAGCTAAACCGCGAGGAAAAAAGCCGTTATCAATCGAACAGCTGAGCGGAGGAGAAAAAGCCCTGACAGCTTTGGCCCTGCTCTTTTCCATCTATCTGGTTAAGCCCAGTCCTTTCTGTATTCTGGATGAGGTCGACGCGCCTCTGGATGACGCGAATATCGAGCGGTTTATTAAACTCCTGAAAAAATTTGAGAATAACACCCAATTTATTATTGTTACTCACAATAAAAACACCATGGCCTCTTCTCAGGCCCTTTTCGGCGTAACCATGGAAGAAGAAGGTGTTTCCAGGCTCATCCCGGTTACCCTGGGAAAAACCCGATCTGAATCCCCGACACCTGCCGATGTATAACAAACTGGTACTCTTTGACATCGATGGAACCTTGCTGCTGGCAAGCAATACCAACCGTCAGATATTAATCGACGCACTGATGGCTGTCTATGGAACTGAAGGCAACGCACGCAGCTATAATTTTGCCGGGAAAATGGACAGCGTTATTATTCATGACGTACTGAAACATGCCGGCCTTAAGGATAAACATATTTCCGAAAAATTCACGACGATAAAAAACACCTATATCGATCTTGTAAAAAAACATTTACGTCATGAAGACATACAACTCCTGAACGGTGTGCCGGAACTGCTTGGAGAGCTTTCAGAAAGAAAAGATATTCTTCTCGGCCTCCTGACAGGTAACTTTGAAGGTTCCGGACGTCATAAACTCGAGTTGCCCGCCATCAATCACTTTTTCCCGTTCGGCGCATTTGCCGATGATGCACATCATCGAAACAAGTTACCGGCAATTGCTGTTGAACGCGCCTATAGCCTGACCGGAAGAATGTTCACACCGGAACAAGTGGTCATTATCGGAGATACCGAACATGATATCACCTGCGCCAGAACCATCAGGGCCAGATCTATCGCGGTTTCAACAGGAACATATTCGGCTGAACAGCTCAAATCCCATCAGCCTGACGCTCTTTTCGACGACTTCGGAGATACGCAAAAGGTTGTCTCGTGCATTGCAAACATATAATACTCTGAACCTTCTCTTATGAAAACCTATCGCCGTAGAATTCGGGAAAAAATCATACAGGCCTTGTACACGATCGAGTTAACAGGAGCCGACATGGATTCAGCTTCCGACTGGCTTATCACACCGCAAATAGCCGAGGATTCCGGTGCTGTCCGGTTTTACAAACAGGTATTGCAGAGCATCCAGGATCATAAGGAGGAGATCGATGGCTATATAACGAAACATACCTTCAACTGGGACATGAGCCGAATAGCCATCATCGACAAAAACATTTTGCGCATGGCCTTGGCGGAGCTGCTCTATTTCGAGGATATCCCGCCAAAGGTTTCGATTAACGAAGCAATTGAAATCGCGAAAAAATTCAACAGCACCGATAAAAGCAGCAAGTTTGTCAACGGTATCCTTGACGCCACGTACAACGACCTCAAATCATCGGGGAAAATCAAAAAATGCGGGCGCGGACTCATAAATAACTCAAGCAGGAATACTTCCCGGTCAGAAGAAAAACACAGTACAGAAAAGTAGAGGACAAGCATCCATGGCCGGTAGCCTTACTGAAAACAAAAGGATCATCGCTGTCGGTGATATTCACGGTTGCCTGCATACCCTGCAAAGGCTTCTTGGGCTGATGAATCTTCAGCCGTCAGACCAGCTTGTTTTTCTTGGGGATTATATCGACAGGGGAAACAACTCGAAGGGAGTCATCGAGTACCTCATGACTCTTCGTGACCGGTATTCCTGCTTCTTTCTTATGGGAAACCATGAACGTATGTTCCTCGACTCTCTGGAAAAAGGAACATCACAGCTCTGGCTCCGCAACGGAGGCGCGGCCATGCTGGAATCATACGGATGCAAAAGCGGTTTCGACATTCCGGAGAAACACATTGAATTCATACAATCCTGCTTCTACCACCTGGAAACCGAGCACTTTTTTTTTGCTCACGGCGGCATCGACCCGGACATGACCATACAAGACAACCTGCACTATATGAAACCGGAAGATTACTGCTGGATGCGCACTCATTTACGTTCAACCTATCTGGAAAACAACAGGTATACCTGGAAAAAAACGCTCGTTTGCGGTCACACGCCAATGTCCAGGCCGATCATGCTTGAAAAACTGATCGCTATCGACACAGGCTGTGTCTACACTGACACACCGGATCTCGGGATGCTGAGCGGGGTCATACTTCCAGAAAGGACGGTGCTGCAGACAGAAAACATCGATGTATGAGCAGGGCGCCCCATGTGTGGCCGACACGGAACAACAACGATCACTGAGAATGAACATCAAGGACAAAATAGCGCTCATCGATGCGGCTCTCGGAACACAATACCCCTCACCGAAAAGCGAACTGCACTACTCGACCCCTTTTCAGATGCTCATAGCAACCATCCTGGCCGCACAAGCCACTGACAAACGGGTGAACGTCATAACTGCTGAACTTTTTTCCCGCTGTCCGGACGCGGAAAGCATGAGCCGCATAGAGCTGGATGAGCTGAAAACAATTATCCGGTCCATCAATTATTATAACAACAAGGCTAAAAACATTCTTGCAGCCAGCAGGATGCTTGTGGAATCATACAAGGGAGAGGTTCCCTCTACACGCGAAAAGCTTGAAAGCCTTCCGGGGGTCGGAAGAAAAACAGCAAATATTGTTCTCAGCAACGCATTCGGTCAGCCTGTAATGGCTGTCGATACACACGTTCACCGGGTTTCCAACCGTATAGGACTGGTAAAAACCAAAAAACCAAGAGAAACGGAAGATGCGCTCATCACAGCCATTCCGGCGGAACTGGTGATCAACTTTCACCACTATCTTGTCCTGCACGGACGGTATACCTGCAAGGCGAGAAAACCGCTTTGCACGAAATGCCCTGTCCTGCCTGCATGTGACTACGAGAACAAGACAATCTGAGCAACGCTTTTATCTCGTGTCTGGTGCAGCATGACTTTTACTTTACTTCCATCGTTCTTTCCAATCCGTCATGGCCTCGACTAGCGCAGAAACCAGAGTGTACAGAGAGTACATGAGGATTTCGAGCACCGCTCAACGAAGCAATTGATGCGCCCTCCACCTTTACATCAGCTCAACTTTTGTATCGACAGCATAGACCCACTCACCTTCAGGCCTGTTTCTGTGGCCGGTCCAGAACTCGAGCGTGATGCCTTTTGAGCAATCAATCTGTGACGTAAAAATTTCTATCTGGTAATAGAGCTCATCAAACAATTCATTCCAGGCGCTTTCAGCATCACTGAATGACGGAAAAGGAACAAGCGTAGCCATGTCAGCCTGAAAATAGTCTGCAATGGCAATGAAACTGTCGGGCATGAGAAAACCTCCCCGATAGGTGCCCCTCGGACGCTTGACCCCGGGCACTTCAACCCAGAACTCGAGAAGTGAATCGGATGTTAACTGCCTGTCATCAGCCAGACAAACAAGGATACGACGAACGGTTTTTTCGATGAGCTCCTTGTTTTCCGTTGAAAGCTCCTGCATGTTAAAGTCAGGCGTGTGGTCTCGCATAGCGGTAACGTATTTTAAAACATTTTGATGTAACAGGTTATAGTAAAAATATACAGCTAATACCTCTCATCGTCAACTCCTCTTTCAGCTTCTCACGGCATGATGTCTCCTCGCTCCCGGGGATAGCCTTCCATCCCGTCAAAAAGACTTCAAGCGTTATGACACCACCTCATCGAAAAGAACCGCTCTTCTCAACCCTCTCAATGAATTACAGACAAACAGGAGATCGGCTTGCTCTATATCATGCATTGTAAGTACCTCTTCCTGAACATTCATGCGGGTTGAAAGAAAATATTGCCGATAGATGCCGTTAAGCAGCCCGGAAGAAAGGCCCGGTGTAACATAGTGCCCGTCCGAACAGATAATGATGTTGCTTATCGCTCCTTCTGCAATCTCACCTCTGTCATTGCAGAACAGCAGTTCATCGTAACCCCTTTTCTTTGCTTTTTGCAACAACTCGTCGTAGAGCTCCCTCCTTGTTGTTTTATGCATTCTGAGATGACCGTCTGAGGGCAGGGATATTCCTGCTCTGCAAACAGGAACCGGATCAGATGAGAGGCTCTCAGAAAGGTCATCAACAGTTATCTGAAAAGTACCTTCAGGATGAAGTTCAAGACGAACCTTATATCTACCCCTCCCCCTGAGCTCTTCATCGGTCAGACGTTCCAGTTCGCGCCTGATCCTCTCCAGGTTACACGAAAAGCCCAGACACCTTGCCGACTCGCTGAGACGGAAAAGATGCTCGTCAAGCCAGACAAAAGATCCGCTATACAATATGGTTTCAAAAATGCCGAAATTTTCAGCCTTGCCAGGTTCGAGGATTTTCGCTTTCAATCTGCACTCGTTGTACTCCTCCCCGGTATTCGAATCCCATACAATACCTCCTCCGGCCCCGTATTCTCCGGTATGACCACACAACATCGCTGTCCTGATTGCCACATTGAAACACATTGACCTGTCAGGAAGCATATAGCCTGCTGCACCGGTGTAGACCCCTCTTGGTGAATGCTCCAGCTCCTGAATCAGTTGCATTGCTCGTATTTTCGGAGCCCCTGTCACGGAACCGCAGGGAAATACCGCACGAAAAAGTTCATAGAGTGAAATGTCGTCCTGTACCTCTCCGCGAACAGAGGATACCATCTGATGCAGTGTCGGGTAGGTCTCGACGGAAAAGAGTTCAGGAACGTCAACTGAACCCGGTTTGCATATTCGCCCGATATCATTGCGAAGAAGATCGACAATCATGAGATTTTCGGCCCTGTTTTTCTCATTGGCTCCCAGCCACTCCCTGAACAACCTGTCTTCATGTTCACTGCCGCCTCTCGGTGCGGTTCCTTTCATCGGTCTGGTTTCAATACCATTCCCCTCCATCCTGAAAAACAGTTCAGGAGAAAATGACGCCAGCTGATGCTCACCAAGGTTTATCCACGCTGAGTAGACTCCTGGCTGCCTGAAAGAGAGATACCGGAACAACGAGGAGGCACTTCCTCCAAAATCAAAACGATACCTTCCCGTAAAGTTCACCTGATAGACATCCCCGGCTGCAATATGTTTCTTTATCTCATCAATCTTTTCTGCATACTCTTCCTGCGTCATGTCAAACTGAAGTGCTCCCGGCCTGCACTGCCCGACAGATAAACCTTCTGCCCTGTTCCCCGACAATCTCTCAGCAGAGCGATAGGCCCCGAACCAGGCAAGCGGAATGACCGCCTTGGCTGCGCTTTCGGAGGAAAAAGATTCAGACTCAAAACCGTAGCCAGCCTCATAACCGACATATCCTGCCAGACTGAACCCTTCAGCAAGAAATGCTTCAAGCTTTCCAAAAAACGAGCGCAGGTCATCAGGAGAGGTGAGCGCGATAGTATCCACCGGGTCTGAGAACAGAAGATACCCCTCCGGATCATCTTTCCTGAAGGCTCCGCCAAACAGAACCGTGAAGGGCTCATCCAACGACGTATTGGCGATGAAGCTATCTCTCATAAACGTTCAGGGATTCAAAACCAATTGTTTTTCCCAAAACGCCTTCCAACAAAGGTTTCATCCTTTCAGCCGCCCAGATTTCGATATCGGGATGCAGTCTGGATTGCAGGCCTATAGTAATCCTGCTGTCTCTTATCTTCGCTTCGATGGAAACAATATTCTGGCGATGCCCCCGATCCAGCCCGTTGGCGACCCTGAGAATTCCTGAAAGTACATCGACCACCCTTTGCTGCCTCGGTTTGAGCTGACTATAGGGCTCATGCTTCTCTGAAGGCGGGGATTTTCTATGATAACGAGCAACGTTGCCGATGATATTGACCTCTGCAGGAGCAAATCCGCGAAGTTCCCCGTTAAGAATGATATACTGACTGTGCTTGTGATGTGAGGAAATAGAGATAAAGGTCCCGATATTGTGCAGAAGTGCCGCATATTCAAGCAGCTCACGATCATGAACATCGAGCCCGTGTACTATCTGCAGCTGGTCGAACAACTGTAAACACAATCGGGAGATCTGTTCTGAATGATCCCTGTTCCAGCCGCATCGATACCCGAGCTCAACAACACTCTGACGACGAATATTCAGCTTTATCCCCTGCTCTTCGCTATCCGTATGCCCCTCTCTCAGGTAATGAATAACCATGCCCTCACGAAGAGCTGAATCGGCAATCTTTATTTCCTTGATCCTGAAGAGTGAGAAAATAACGTTCACCAGAATGAGTCCGGGAAGAATCAGATCGACTCTCTTTTCATCGAGACCCGTCAGCTTTTTTCTTTCTGAAGCGCTGAGCGGGATAACCAACTTGTAGAGTTTCTGAAACTCTTTACGGGTAAAGGTACTTTGATTGAGCGAAACCTCGTCGTCACGCCCCATCATAGAACGGATCATTCTGGCAATGTTCTGAGCTGTTCCGGAAGATGCTATGGCAGTTTTAATGCCGAGATCCTTTGCCTTTTCAGCCGAAGTGAAGAGTTCAGCGGAAAAAAACTGCTCAAGAAGATTGCGTTCATTTCCCGATACCGGATCGGTTGTCATGAACCGTTCGAGCATGCGGGCAACCCCGATCTTTCGGCTTTCAAGCAGGTGAATTTTCCATTGATCGGCAATGATAAACTCCACTGAACCACCACCTATGTCAAAAATCAGCTCAGCTTCCGATGAGAGCCTGACGGCATGACGAACCCCGTAATAAATAAACTGCGCTTCTTCGAGACCGGAAATAATCCTGATCTTGAGGCCGGTTTCTTCCCGAACCCTATGCAGAAAATCGTTCCTGTTTTTGGCCTCACGAATGGCGCTGGTAGCGAAAGCGATAATGTTCCCGGGGGTAACTCCGTGCTGTGCCGCGAGTACCAGAAAATGTTTCAGGGTAGTAATCCCTGATTCCATAGCCTTCTCTTCAAGCCTTTTGGTCGAAATACTCCCGCGACCGATACAGATCATTTCCTTGACGCGGTCGATTTCAACGATCCCTTTCTCTTCGGTATCCTCGACAACCACCATATGAAAAGAGTTCGTCCCGAGATCGATGGCTGCAACTCTTTTTGATTCATTAGACATCCCGGCCATGCTCATACATCATAGTGGATAAAAGCTTCCATGCTTCTTGAAATAAGTTCAGGTTATTCGAAGCGCTCTTAAGATACTCCTTTTAGCAGGGACAAAAAAAGCCCGGAATAATTCCGGGCTTAAGAAGAAAACGAGTTGTCTCAGCTACTAAAAGTAGTAGTGAGCACCCAATCCAACAGTAACGCCATTGATATCGATATTGAGATCCGCATCATCGATATCAGCAGGACCTGCACTGATCATATGCATTTTGTAGCCGACTTCCCAGTTGAATCCAAGCTCAGGGAATTCACTGAAGTAATGCTCAGCACCGAACAGGGGCGTAAGAAGATAAACATCGATGTCAACAGGAATGTCCTCTTCCATAACATCAGCGTCGATAGAACCGATACCACCTTCAACACCAACATAAAAACGGCTGTTGCTGTTCACTACCGGAGCGTACATAAGTTTACCACTCACGAGGTAGAGCCCGCCATCAAAAAGGTCGTCATCAATTTGATCAGCACCAACAGTCACATCTCCATAAAAGAAGTTACCTTCAAGAGCGACCTGATCGCCAACCCAGTAACGTGCACTCACACCCTGAAGAATGCTGCCGCCAAAAATCCCCTGGTAACCCAGACCGAACTTATCAGCGTTCGGGGTATCTCCAGCAAAAGCCGAACCAGCGCCAAGCACAACAGCAAGGCCTGCTGCAGCAGCTGCTTTTGTAAATTTTTTCATTTTTTCTCCGTTATTTTACCATTGAACAATAAACTATAGCATGCCTCCCGACTGCATAGTCTTCGCCATAATAAAATTTTCTTTCTTTTCTAACAAACTATTTTTTCATTCTTTGAACCTTCGAGATCCTCTCTCTGGATACCCGCCCTTTTGTACAACACAGACGAAAGTCACGAACATTTTTCAGAGCGATGTACGTATCGGAAAAAAGAGTTGCGTATCTTAAGCAGCAGCATCGGCAATAAACAGAAATCCTCCCGGAAGCGGCGAAAAAGCAACAGTATGCGACATTCAGAAACTGTCCATCAACAGTTCAGGTTCGAGCTGGCACGAAAAATCATTCATCTTTCCTCTGTTTCGATCGCCATAATCTACTGCTTCATCACCAGAGAACTTGCGCTTCTGCTCCTGACACCTCTTTTTTCGGGTTTTCTTCTGGTAGATATACTAAAAAACTTTATCCCCTCCCTCGCTCGCTGGTATCACAACACCTTCGACGCGATGCTCCGTGAGCATGAACTTTCCAAAGGAATCCCGCAGCTTAACGGGGCAACATTCATTACGTTTTCCGCACTGCTGCTCGTCCTCTTTTTCCCGAAAGTCATCGCCATCACCTGCTTTTCACTGGTAGCGATTTCTGACACCATGGCCGCCCTAGTGGGCAGAAAATTCGGAAAGCATCCGATAGGGGAAAAAAGTATTGAAGGAAGTCTGGCGTTCCTGCTTTCGGCACTCATCATTGTCGCCATCATGCCGGGGCTCGATCTGTTTGCCGGAATTATTACCGCATTTGCCGCGACGATGGTTGAAGCTCTTTCTCTGAAGATAAACGACTATAAAGTCGACGACAATCTTACTATTCCGCTATCGAGCGCTCTGGTCTGTCATCTGTATTATCTCCTTTTTTTGCCACACCAACTGCCGCTGCTCGATGCCTGTCCCTGAAATTCGAAAACTTGCAGCCCGGAAACTCACCCACTCGACACCGCTTATGCAGACAATAGTTACCGAATCCGTTGACGTAGCGGCGACATGGATCAACAAGGGGGAAATCGTTGCGTTTCCTACCGAGACTGTCTACGGACTTGGAGCGGATATCACCTCGGATGCGGCCATTGAAAAAATATTTGGGGCCAAAGGAAGACCGCCTGACAATCCGCTTATTGTTCACATCCATTCCCTTCTCCAGATCCCGGAGATCGCTTCGGACATACCTGAGAGCGCGGAATCGCTCATCAATAACTTTTTCCCCGGTCCCCTGACAGTGATACTCAACAAAAAAACCGACATCTCTCCGCTGATAACCGCCGGATTACCGACCGTGGGAATTCGCTTGCCGGCACACCCTGTCGCACAGGAATTTCTCAGACGATGCAACCATCCTGTAGCCGCTCCGTCGGCAAATATTTCCGGCAGACCGAGCTCAACCGACTGGAAAGCTGTCTATGACGACCTGAAAGGTAAAATTCCCTGCGTGCTTAAAGGCCCGCAAAGCACCATAGGACTTGAATCAACCATTGTCGACTGTTCAGACCATCCCCCCCGGCTGCTCAGATCGGGAGCGATAAGCCTGGCATCTCTGAGAAACGTTGTTCCTCAAATCAGAGCAGGAGCAGCAAGCGACAAGGCACATTTGCCGAAAAGCCCGGGACTGAAATACCCCCACTACTCCCCTTCAGCACAAATCGTTCTCTGCGGACAGGGATATCCCTCAATTGAGAGAGAAACAAACAGTGCATGGATAGGACTTTCTCAACCGCCTGAAGGAATCGCAAAAAACGCTCTCTGCAAAGATACTGAAGAATACGCCTTCAGGCTTTTCAGTTTTTTCCGTGAATGCGACCGGGAAGGAATAGCGGTGATCTTCTGCGAAATGCCTCCAGCGGACGGCATAGGGCTGGCTATCCGCGACCGTCTGCAACGCGCCGCCGAGAGGAATGACAAATAGAGGTCGCTACACCCACTCAGTCATTCCGCCGCCGCCACTGAGTCATTCCGCACTTGATGCGGAATCCATCCCTTCTATCTATGATCGTGGTGTAGAGTCAGGAAATGAGCAGTTTACGCTAAAAATACCCACCAAAACCTCTCCTGAAAAACGGGGGCGAACTACATGTAGAAAATGTGACTGCCGATCGTGGCGACCTCCTGCTTTGTTCCCGCCCAGTATGGCGCGACGTAATCGGCATGATAGTACATAACCCCCGTGAGCTTTTCGACCAGGGGATGATCCTGATTCATCATGACCTCGGCAGCAGCGGCCTTGGCCTTTCTCCATGCAAGCCGATCACTCACCCTGTCGGACATGCCGTCCCAGAACCAACTGAACTGTTTATAGTCCTTGACAACCCCTTCTATAGTATCGGGATAATCAGGAGACTTGACGCGGTTGAGCGTCACCACGCCGACCGCGAGCATGCCTTCCCAAGACTCTCCCCGTGCTTCATGGTAGATATTTCGGGCAAGCCATTCCATTTCACTGCTGTTGAAAGCCTTCACATAGTCCTTATAGTGATGCTCCTTCTTCACTCGGGGCTGATGCAACATGTGGCCATTCGTCATCATTCCCATCGAAAACAGCCCTGCCATGGCCACAGCCCCGCCAAGGGCTTTAGCCTTCACAACAGGAATAGTTCTGACCCGATCTTTTACTTCGCTCATTAAATTCATACACTCAGCTATTTACTTCAAGCACCTCTGCTTCAATCACTTCAGATGTCTTAACCTGAAAAAATCCTAACGAGAACAAGACAATGCTGCTGGATGAATATCCACAAAAGGTATTGAATATCCAAATACACAGATTACACAGCGAAAACAACGACACCATGGATCGTGAACGATTTTCTTTCATCATAACAAATCCGGCCTTTGATCGATACACCATGATCGGTTTTTTCCGGAATAACGTTATCCCGAAAGAGAGGGTACGTTTAAACAAATCTGATGACCGGTCTCATTCATGAGCCAACGATATGACATGCTCAAACGAATCAATCAGATATGTGGGATCGAGGCGGCGAAGCTCATCCGCCGAGTTGTTCCCATAGGTAACCGCACAGGTATCTGCATATGCCCTCTGGCCCATCTCGATATCATAAACAGTATCTCCTACAACCAGACACTTTTCCGCCGTAACATCCAGAGCCTTCAATGCAATCAGCACCATATCCGGAGCCGGCTTTCCCTGCTGCACATCCTGCGCCCCGGCAATAAAAGCGAAACGGTCGATAATCTCAAGGTGCTGCATCATACTTTTCAGTCCTTGACTGCTCTTGCTCGACGCTACAGCGAGCAGAAAATCCTGCCGCAGAAAGTCAAGGGTATCTTTCACCCCCGGGAAAAGTCGTGTCGACCCGAAAGCAACCTCGTTGTAGTGCATTCTGTAGAGTTCAACCGCCCTGGAAGCCTCTTCAGGCTCAAGATCAAGCCCCATAGCAATCGTATCCCGCAACGGCAGACCGATACTCTTCCGGGCACGTAGCCTGTCCACCCCCGAAAGCCCCAGATCCCGCGCCACAAGTTGAAGAGCGTGCATGATACTTGCCTCACTATCGGCCAACGTCCCGTCAAAATCAAAAACGAGCAACTGGTACTTCATACTTTTTGCTATCTACACGAAAATATTCAGCTTTACTGTTACGCTTATTAAAAAGCTCTCCCTGTTCAGACAACCTCCACTCCACGCCAGAACGCAATATAATCCTTAATCCGGATAGCAGCTTCTTTTGGATCCGGATAATACCAGACTGCGTCAGGATTTTCCTCTCCGTCAACCTTCAGTGTGTAGTAGTGCGCAGTGCCTTTCCAGGGACAAACGGTTGTTGTCCCGCTCGGGCTCAGATATTCGTGTTGTATCGAATTGGGCGGAAAATAGTGATTGCCTTCAACTTCCTCCGTTGCATCGCTCTCCGCGATCACCTTGCCGTTCCATAGTGCTTTCATGATACCCTCAACCTTGTTATAGTATGCATGCTGTCAGATCTCGATCACTTCAGAAAAAATATAACCGCAAAGACGGCTCTGTCGTTGCAAGAAGAAAAACCATATGACACAAGGATCTACTTGCCAGGCAGAACTTCGCCACGCACGTTGTCAGGCGGCACTGGTGGCCGGAATATGCAATACGTTTTTAAGCTGGTGATTTTTCCCGGAAAGCGGCAAGGGAGGGAACGAGAAAAAGAAATCCGGCAGGTACATGAGGTTTTCAAGGTCACCTATGTTTCGTATTTGTGAGTGTCCCCGTATTTATTTTAGTTAACTTGCTTGCCGGTTATTTTCCACAAAACGTCGTCTCCTGGTACTTAATCAATGGGAAAACACAAGAATCCTGAAGAAAACATCGAGGCTGTAACGAAAATGTCGCTGCAGTTCCTCGCCGAAGCGATCGGGCAATGCCCGGCCGGACTCGAACAGAGCACAAACAGGGATATCGTTTTTGCCGTGCTTGGCTTCCAGTACGGCGCCGTGCAAAGCGCGGCGTACATTTCCGGTCTGGACGAAGATGTCACTTCCGGTATCGCTGAGGATGTCGTCGGAAGAATCAACGGTATGGACAGGGAAACTGTGTCGAAATTCCTTGACCTGATGCCGATGCTCGCCAAAAAGGACTATCCTCCGATCGGCATCGGCGGCAAGACAATTATCAGTTTTTACAATGCATCCACGGACGAGGAAAAGCTGACGACGGCAGGTTCATTACGGAAAATACTCAGACAGATCGACGAAGCAATAATTGAAAAATCAGGAAACGCTCATAGTTTTGAGAAAACCCCCTGAAAGGATCAAGCGTGCTGACTGTTTCGATGAGCGGCATCGACATACAGTTCGAGGTACTTTGACGTGATGTCGTTTTGTGAAAACAGTTTGATGTGCCGCCGCATCTTTCCGCCACCTTCGAGCACACCGTGCGGATCGTCAAGGTCACACCCTCGTCCGAACTCGACACTGACATGCTCCTTGTATGCGAATACGCCGCAGAACTGCGCATCATCCGAAAACATGAACCCTCCATACATCACCCGCTCTGAGGCATCGGGCACAACGCTGCAGATCGCGCTTCTCGCAGCCTGAACCAGCTTGTATCCAGCTGGATTCGTAGTCTCCAGCTCACGCAGCAGACGTTCCACCTTCTCATCGCTCATAGTCGGTTATCTTCATTCACGTTATAACGTTATTCCATGGTTCCTCTGCCAGAGCGCAAAGGTATCGATGGGCGTAGAGCTTGTTGACTCTTGAGAGTTCACGCAACTGGTCAAAGGAAATCTCAGGTATCCCGTATTGACGACGAATACGATCGATCATCGACAGCCACAAATGCGCGGTCATCTCGGCATCTGCCAGCGCGCGGTGAAACGTTCCGGTCTCCGGGATACCCGCATGAGACACCAGTGTCTGTAACGTATGATTCGGCGAATCCTGATACACCCTTCTTGAAAGGAGCAGAGAGCAGCAACAGGAGCCTTCATATTTCCGGTTCGCCCGTTTCAGCTCGGAATCCAGAAAACGCCTGTCGAATGACGCATTGTGCGCGACGATGTTATGATCGGCGATAAACCCTGAAAACTCAAGCATCACCTCTTCGCAACAGGGCTTGTCTTTCAGCATCTCGTTGGTAATGCCCGTATACCCCTCGATAAACGGGCTGATCCGGAAACCGGGGTTCATCAGCCGTTGAAAACGGTCGACAATCCTCCCCTGCTCGAGAAGCACCGCACCTATCTCGATAGCCCGATCACCATACTGAGGAGACAGGCCCGTCGTCTCAAAATCCAACACTACAACTGTATCCGCCAGCGACCGCTGCATTGAATTATTACCGGTTATCGTTACACAAACAAAAGAAAACAACTCAGAAAATGCCGTTCAATAAAAGCAAAATACCACTTTCAGCCTTGAACGTTGATGCGTCAAATCTTTATCCTCAAGATTTCATCACCTCTTATCTATTGCCTGATTCTTATGGATTGCCTTATAAGGAGATGGGTATTTTTCGGACAATAAATATAATGTATTTACAGTGTCCCGTTAGCTCTTGCAGCTGATCTACCCTAATTCAGTTCCGATTAAGAAATAAATCGATAGAATATATAGAGCTATTCACGAGAAACTTGACAGATAATTGCTCATCAGCTCATAGCGTATTGATGAGCAAAATAATCAACGCTACAGAAGTACGGAGACAGAATTCGTTTCTTTTTTTCAATACATTGATTTGTCTTGCCACTTACCACAATCCAAATGTTCAAGGATACCAGAGTTCTTATGCCAGATCAGGAGAACCGGACAGATAAAAACCGGCAGGGAGCCAGACAAGTAGAAGTTGAAATTGGCTTCGGCGATGGAGACTATCTAATCAGGAGAGCTTCAGAATGCCCGGAAAGAATGTTTATCGGTATCGAAAAAAAAACATCCCTGGTAACAAAAGTTTCAAAAAAGGCAGTAAGCCTGAACCTTTCCAATATCCGGATTCTTCGTTCGTGTGCTAAAGACGCCTTCTCCGATCATTTCACGACCGGGTCGATTTCCAGGGCATATGCGCTCTTTCCCGATCCCTGGCCGAAAAAAAAGCACATCAAATACCGGCTTTTTTCATCACCATACCTGCGGCTGCTCAATAACAGACTCTTGTTCGGCAGCGAAGCCATGATTGTAACTGACAGCGAAGCGTATCACCAATGGATCCTCAAGCAAACCCCGGGCACCGGCTTTGAAGTCGAAAACGACACCATCCCTCCACAGTTCGACACCAAATTCGAACGAAAATGGGTAGAACAGGAGTTCAGAAGCTTCTTCCGGATAATTCTCAGGAAAATCGAGCACATAGACACCTGAAACAACAAACCTGACCGCAACACGACATCTCTCTGTCAGAAGGGGGACGCTATTCGCTGGTTACACGTACCTGCGTAATCATCGCAAGGCCTTTATGGATTCCGCATCAAGTGCGGAATGACTTAGAAAAAGAAAATGGAGGACGTTCACAATTATTTACACTTCCAGAACAATCAACTGACACGAGAGCACCTCCAAAACACGCGACTGGCGGCAACTTTTTTGGATAACAGTACGTTATTGCGTACGATCAGAAAAGAAAGGAAAACATCATTATGGCCATACTCAATGTCACGGAAGCCCGATCAAAGCTTTACAGCCTGATCGATGAAACCGCAAACACCCATATTCCTATCATCATCAAAGGAAAACGAAACAATGCCGTCCTGCTGTCAGAAAGCGACTGGAACGCAATCTCGGAAACGTTGCATCTGATATCAATCCCCGGTATGCGGGAATCGCTCAAACAAGGGATGAGCGAAGATATTTCTGAATGTTCGGAAACCCTTGACTGGTGAACTGGAAACTCGTTTACACCAGACAGGCGCAAAAAGATGCAAAAAAAATTGCCTCTTCAGAGCTGAAACCCAAAGCCGAAGAACTATTGAAAATCCTTGCCGAGAATCCCTACAGCAACCCTCCGACATACGAAAAACTGGTTGGCGACCTGCAGGGAGCATACTCACGTCGGATCAACATCCAGCACCGTCTCGTGTACCAGATCCACGACAAGGAGAAAACCGTCAAAGTTCTCCGTATGTGGACCCACTATGAGTAGATCAGCGTCTCTAAAGAAACAGACCAGAGAGACGTCGAATATGGATTCCGTGCGTTCCCTCAGAGCCACTCTAAAAACGCAAAGCACAACCGAGATGATACGACGCAGGGGCATTGGTTTCTCGTTTGTCGTTGCCGCTGCTGTAGACTTCACGATCGTCATACCATGTTTTGCCGTATCGGGCGGAGAGCTTGAAATTCTTGAGAAGATCGAGCGAAACAACCGCGAAAGCGGCCTGTCCCTCTCCATAGTAGGATTTCAGGGTAAAGACCAGCGGCAGGTCATCTTCATAGACATAGATCGCAGAGTCGAAGTCATCGGTAAAGAACCTGGTGTAGCGGGCCTTGAAGGTGACAGGATCCTTGCGTATCGTCGCCTGCTGATAGAGCAGCCACCCTTCGGAATGGTCATCACCATCGGGATACTCTCCATCCACAAACTTGATCTCTCCCCTTGTCTTGAGCGTCAGCCACCTGGAAACTTTTCCGATAAGGTCAAGGCGTGCGCGGTTCGACCTGAAGGGAACCGGCTGGTAATATTCACGACCTGATCCGTCCTCAAGTTTTTTGGCCTCTTCCTTGTACTGGTTCTGCAACAGCAGTTCAGCAGTCAAAACAGGCGACTGTTTCCAGGTGAGAAATATTTTTGCTTCATCCCCTGTCGATGGCAATCGGTACCGGCTGCTGAGTTCAGGAAACCTGAAAATATCGTAGTAAGCCCCCATACGAAGATTCTTCAGGAGTTTTGCTTCAAGACCGATATAGTAGCCTTCTTCGTTTGACGCGTCATCCGCACGCTCGGCGAACGCCCCAGCAAAGGGGGAAAAGTACAGGTTATGATAATCTCTGACCACAAGTACGGTGCGGATGTCATCAGTCAAAGGAAAACGCACACCGCTGATCCAGGAGAGCTGAAGATCCTTGCCGGTCACAGCGGCTTCGGCGAAAACATTTACCTTTCCTATGAGCAGGTCCGCCTCGACACCACCCATATCGAGCCATTCCCCGCTGCCGCCGATATCTTCAAGGGGTATCGAGTAGCGGTAGCGTGCCCACGTCCCGCCTACAACTCCATTGACCGGCCCGGAATCAAGCGTGTAGAGAATGTTCAACCCCGCAACCTGCTCGGTCACGTTATCTTTGTGCTCGATTTCACTCTCGGTTCGATGGTAGCCTGATGTCCGGATGGTGGTGACCACGCCCTCTTTCACAGAAGCATCGATGAGATTGCTTGAATAAAACGCCGTGAGCCTGAACGGGTCCGGATTGAGAGTTGTCGCCGCGCCCTGCATGAAACCGTTTTCCGCACTTGAAGCGTAGGCTTTCAGCCGACGCCCGGAAAGCTTCACCCCGAGAGGATCTACCCCTTTTGAAAGGTATCTGCTCTGCCCGAACAGCAGCCCCTGACCGAAATTGACCGTATAGTTACCGGCTATCAGCCGTTCGAAACTCCCGGAACCGTCGTATGCGACGCTCAACGAGGTAAAGTCGTCGATATCAGGCTCACCTATATCATTTTCCATTACCCCGTTTACCGATATCCCCCCGTTGACAACCTGCAAGCGGTTGTACAACTTGTAGTTCTCTCCCCCGTATTTCCCTGAAAGAATCCCGCTCCGCTCTGGGCTTTCACTGAAGTATCTGCCGTACCAGTTGCCGCTTATACGTTCCGTTTTTTCAAGAATTTTAAGACGCTGTGACTCAAAGGAGAGAAACAGTGAAATCCTGCGAGCCAGGTCACTGCCGATAACCCCGGCAAGCTGCTCCACAGACTTCAGGGGACCGCTCTTCTCCCGGTACTCGATGATCCTGCGGGCGTCGCCGTTCGAGAGAAACGGAATAAGCAGAAGGTCCTCTTCCGTCGCGCTGTTGACAGGGATTTTCCTCTGCTTCAGCTCCTGCAGTTCAAGAAGCAACTGCTCGATGTCACCGGGCATATCGCTTTGATCAAAGAGCGCATCAAGATCATCATCTGCGAAAATCGGCTGAGATTGAAGAATGAATAGATGAAAAAATGCTGCTAAAAAAAGAACGACAACGCTCTGTTGCCGTTTGAAGAAAAAGGGTGCTCTCATTACCTGAAAAGTTTACGTTTCAGCAGGTTTGCCTTCAGAGGCCTGAGCTTGTCAGCATGAGCTGCTCAACCTCAGCCGATGTAGCATATCGCCACTCCCCTCTGCGAAGCTTTCCTGCGCGCAAGCCGGCATATGCCGTCCTGTCAAGTCTCTTCACCTCATAGCCCAGAGAACGGAACATCCTTTTCACCTGATGATTTTTCCCCTCATGAATGGTCAGGAGAACCCGCAACCCTCCCTGCATGATTTTTCCCTTGCAGGGACTGGTCTTCTCGCCGGTATCTTTCAGCCGCATCCCTCCCGTCAACAGTGGCAGATCCTTTTCAGAAAAAGGAGTTTCAAGCTCTGCCAGATACTCCTTTTCAACCTCCGATGAAGGGTGCATCAACCGGTGAGCCAATGCCCCGTCATTGGTCAAAAGAAGCATACCGGTGGTTTTCCTGTCAAGACGACCTACAGGAAAGACACGCTCCCTGACATCCACCAGATCGAGAACCGTTTCCCTCTCTTTCTCATCACTGCTGGTTGTAATGTAATTCCTGGGCTTATTGAGCAAAATATACACTTTTTTTTCTTCAGGCAAAGCGAGCAGGCGATTTCCTACAACAACCTCATCGACCCCCGGTCGTACCGTTGCTCCCTTCTGTATCATTATTCTGCCGTTTACCATGACCTCTCCGGATTCAACCAGCCGGTCAGCGGCACGTCTCGATGCTATGCCGCAAAGCGCGAGGTATTTGTTGATCCTCACAGCAGTCTCATTGGTTTCGACATGAGCATTACTGCTCTTTTTTTTCATATTCTTCCGTTCTTTCTGATGAAGCGAGATAATCCTGAATTTCCTTGTCCTGGACAAGCTCCCTGATCTCCCGCAGTTTCGGAAGATCTTTAAGAGAGTTCAGATTGAAAAAATCCAGAAATTCTTTTGTTGTACCGTAAATAAGAGGCTTTCCCGGCTTTTCCGCCCTGCCTCTCACATCGATAAGACCGCGTTCGAGAAGCTTGTTTATCGCGTAATCCGGACTGACACCCCGCACCTGCTGTATTTCCCCTCTGGTCGCCGGTTGCTGATAAGCAATCACAGCAAGCACCTCCAGAACAGACTGCGAAAGCTTTCTCTGGATTTTAGGGGCAAGCATTTTTTTCAGGGTAGGCTCAAGCATGCCGAGCGTTAAAAAGCAATACCCCCCGGCAATGCGGACAATGCTGAAACTTCTCCCGGTCGATGCATAGGAATCGTTCAGGCTCTCGACAGCTGCGTCAATATCTTCCGCAGAAAGCTCTTCAGCAAGCACCTGAAGAATATAGTGCGCAGAGACAGCCTCATCCGAGGCAAATATCACAGCCTCGATTTTCTGTAGTATGGAGGGATCTTTTTGTGACACGTTGCTCTCGGAAAAGTTGCGTTCCAGACAGAAGGGATGCAGATCAACGCCGGATCAGGAACAGCACTCTTTCTTCAATGCGGACGAGAAATCACAGTCAATGCCTATACATTTCTCGAAATTATACCAGAGTTTCTGACACGGAAAATTGTTCTCGTAGAGCGCTTTACCGATAATAACCGAGTCCACTCCGTACTTTTCAAGCGTGCGCAGCTTTCTGAGGTCTTCGGAACCAGTCACTCCCCCGGAAGCGGTTACTCTCATACCGGCGTTTTCGGCAAACCGTTTTGTACTCTCAAAGCCTACCCCCTGCATCATGCCGTCGCAGGCTATATCGGTATAAATAATCCGCTTGACACCGATTTTTTTCATCTGCAGTGCAAGCTCATAGTCCTTCATCCCGCTGCTCTCCGTCCAACCCTTGATTTTAGGGATACCGTTCTCGGCATCGATACCGACAACGATCTGTGAAGGGGAGTACCGTTTCAGCAAATCCTTTATAAGACCGGGATTTGTCACTGCGGCAGAGCCGATTACCACTCTGCTTACCCCGATATCGAGATATTTCGCCACAGCATCGACCGAGCGCAGGCCGCCGCCCACCTGAACAGGAATATCAAGATCTGTAACTATTTCCCTGATTTTCTCAAAGTTCACCAGTTTACCGGTCAAGGCCGCATCAAGATCAACGACATGTATCATTTTGGCGTTCTGCTTCCGCCATATGATGGCCATGTCACGGGGATTGTCAAGATATATCTTCTTCTTGTCAAACTCTCCACGGGTAAGCCTTACGCACTTCCCGTCCTTAATATCTATAGCCGGAATTATCAGCATACTCAAACTCTCCGGGCATCTTTTAACATTTTGCAAAATTATCCAGCACTTTCAATCCTGCATCCGAACTTTTCTCCGGGTGGAACTGTAGTGCGAAAATACCATTTTTTTCAATGGCCGAACAAAAATTTTTTCCAGCAAACATGGTTGTTCCGGCTATATCTTCAGCATGAACCGGATCGCAGTAATAGGAGTGAACAAAGTAGAAAAAAGAACCTCCCTCAATACCCCGGAACAGCACGCTTTCTTTGGCATACTCAACCGAGTTCCAGCCTATCTGAGGAACCTTTTCTCTTTCGCTGTCAAAACGGAGAACATTGCCGGGCACAAACCCCAGACCTGTGTGTTCTCCCCGCTCTTCACTTCTGCCCATAAACAGCTGCATGCCGAGACAGATGCCAAGCACATGCCTGCCTTTATCGACGTGTTCCCGAAGAGCATCACTGAATCCGGAAGCGTTGAAGGAATCGATGGCATGACCGAATGCCCCGACACCAGGAACAAGTACTTTATGATAGTCAGGCAATCGGGATGCGTCACCGCTCACTACCGTCTTTACACCGAGATATTCAAAGGCTTTCTGCACAGAATGCAGGTTTCCCGCGCCATAGTCAGCAATAAAAATCATAACTATAATTCAAATTCATGTTACTCGCCGCATGCACAGGCACACTGCGGTTCATACATACCTATGGCTTTCAAGTACGTGGTAAATGCTCTTTCACGGGTATCGGGCGAGACTGCTGTCAGCACGGGCTCAAAACCGGAGTTGAGTAACCGTTTATCACTCTCGGGCATTCTTGTCACCGTCAGCTCCCCTATCTCGTCCGCCAGAGCTTTACGGAGTGTTTCGAGCTCTTTCAACGACTCCTCTCCTGCCATTTCCGCCAGCAGTACATGACAATCATACACCTGATCCGGTTTTGAAACCACCGCATGCAGCATACAGAGATCACCGTCCCTATTGAGCGTCATCCCTTCAGTCTGTAATGGATCCGCCAGGACAAAATAGCAGTCCTCATTGCCTTTCACAGGATTGAGGGATATTATTTTCTGCCCGTTACATGATGGCATCTGCGTACCAACAAGAACTACCGTATCGGCTTTCAGCTCTTCACCTATCGAGATACCTTCGGCATGCAGACGGTCAAGAAGCGCGGTATTTGCTTCCCCGGATATTTTGGCATATCGCACGGAACCCGGTTTTTCTGACGCCCTTTCTTCACCCAGAAGATAGAGAAGTTTGCCGTTAAACCGCCTTGCAAGCCTTGCCGCGGCATAGGTCTGCTCTATGGTAAGCCTCGGTGATACCACAACAGCGAGTTCTCCCGCGGATGCAAGCATCGCTTTGGATTCCTCGACTGACGACTGGTCGGCAGTACTGCCGGGATCACCAAGCAGCTGATAGCTGAAGCGCCCTTCAGCACAGATAACCGCATTGTTGACCGGGTCTCCGTCAATACTCTGAACCCTGACAACCCGTTCTTCAGCTGTAGAGACCATCAATCCGCAACCTCTGCTGCATGAACTGCAACTCGTCAGGAGATCTGTGGCCTCCCAGGGACCTGCTTCTTTTCCTGTATTCGGTGCAAGCGCCCCTGTAGGACAGACATCGATACACATACCGCACGCATCACACCCGGTTTGCTGAAGCGGATCGTCAAAATTGGGACCGATTCTTGTCGCGAACCCGCGATTGATAAAGCATAGCGCCCCTATTCCTCGTATTTCAGTACAGACTCTCACGCAACTTCCGCAGGTAATACATTTATCACCCTCTATCCTGATAAGCGGGTGCCGCTCGTCATTGTCATACTTTCTTTTATCGCCCCGAAATCGCGCATCATCCGCACCATACTCGGTGGCATAGGTTCTCAGATCACAGTCAAACCTTGCGTTACAGCCACATTCTATACAACGTGAAGCTTCAGCCATCGCCTGAATTTTTTCAAGACCCCTGTTTATAGGCGCCCATCCCCCGTCTTTCAAACGTTCTTCAGCAGGGAACACGGTATCCTGAACTCTTTTTTTATGGGTGTATCGCCCGGCGAAGTCCTGCATGTTCAGATCCTGAACCCGTCCGCGGGTAATGGCATATTCATGCTGAAGATGTACATCAGCACCGGCGAGATAGAGGTCAATCGCTTTGGCAGATCGTTGCCCCTCACCAACAGCCCTGATCACGGTATCAGGGCCGAAAGCACAGTCTCCCGCAGCAAAAACACCCTTCCGGGAAGTGACGTTGGTCTTTTCATCGTACACAAACGTTTTCCAGCGTGTAGTCTCCGGCTTTTCCGGATCATCCTCGACACAGGTCATGTCAGGGTCCTGACCGATAGCGCTGATAACCAGATCAAAAGGCAGTTCCTCTTCAGATCCCTCGACCGGGACAGGGCGTCTCCGTCCGGACTCGTCAGGGTCCCCGAGTTTCATGGAGATGACACGGAGATGAGAGACCCGGCCGTTTTCATCGACCAGCACCTCAGTGGGCGCGGTAAGAAACCGAAACTCTACGCCCTCTTCCATGGTCTCATCCTGTTCCATCGGAAGAGCCGGCATTTCTGCCTGGGTTCTGCGATAAAGCAGCGTCACATCAGCGCCTTTGCGCCGTGCAACCCTTGCGCAGTCCATTGCGGTATCACCGCCACCGATAACCGCCACGTTATTACCAAGAGCAACCTCTTCTCCCAGAACCACTTTACGCAGAAAATCTATACCCCCGATAACCCCTGGAGCATCTTCCCCGCTTACTCCCATAGGCTTGGCCCGGTGAGCGCCTACAGCAAGAAGTACAGCGTCAAAACCGTCTTTTTTCAGGCTTGCGATTGTAAAATCCTCACCAAGCTTTTTTCCCGTCCGTACCTCGACACCAAGATCAAGAATGGACTGAATCTCATTGTCAAGCAGCTCCCATGGCAGACGAAATCTCGGGATACCATAGCGAACCATGCCTCCGAGTTCAGGCAGTGCCTCGAAAATCACCACGGCATGGCCCATCTGCCGGAGATAATACGCGGCACTCAGACCCGCAGGCCCTCCGCCGACAACCGCCACTCGTTTACCGGTATCGGGAGCCGTCTCGGGAAGATACGCTCCATTCTCCAGCTCATATTCAGCTGCAAATCTCTTGAGCGGGTTGATTGAAACCGGTTCATCGACAAGGCCTCTCCTGCATTGCAGTTCACAGGGATGAGGACAGATACGACCGCATACCACCGGCAGAGGGTTTGACTTTTTAATAAGCCTGACCGCGGCTTCCGGATTCCCGTTGGCAATATGCGCTATATAGCCCTGTATATCGATATGCGCCGGACAGGTAGCTTCGCACGGAGCAACGCAGTCTCCTGCATGGTCGGAAAGAAGAAGTTCCAGAGCGGTCTTCCGGGCAATGATCACTTTTTGGCTATCCGTATGGATAACCATGCCTTCTGCCACTGCCGTGCTGCAGGCAGGCAGGAGACCTCTTGCCTTTTCTACCTCTACCACACAGAGAAAACAGGAAGCGTACGGCTGTAAACGGTCGTCATAGCAGAACGTCGGAATATGAACCCCGTTTGCTGCTGCCACCTCACGGATAGTAGCCCCGGCGGGTGCCTGAACTGAAACATCGTTCAGAAAAACGGTTACTGTATCGCTCATAATAAAAACCTGGGTTGATCGTTTCTTAATACTGCCTGAAGCTGCATCACGCCACTCTTATGCAACACTGATAGCATCGGAATTACAGACTTCAACACACATACCGCAATTAACACAGAGGTCAGGATCAATCACCCAGCTTTCTGGCTTTTTGATCACTCCTGTAATCGCATCAACCGGGCAGTACCGTTCACAGATTGAACAACCTGTGCAGGTATCCTGCATAATGGTATGGGTGATAAGACCTTTGCAGACACCTGCCGGACACCGTTTCTCCTCGACATGAGCGACATATTCGTCTCTGAAATATTTCAGTGTCGTCAGTACCGGATTGGGAGCGGTCTGGCCCAATCCGCAAAGGCTGGATGATCTCACCTGGTGAGCAATATCTTCCAACGTATCGATGTCATCCATCGTTCCCAGGCCATCGCAGATCCTGGTCAGCAGCTCTTTCATGCGAAGGGTACCTATCCTGCAAAAGGTGCACTTACCGCAGGATTCGATCTGGGTGAACTCAAGAAAATATCGTGCAATATCAACCATACAGGATTTGGTGTCCATGACCACCATACCGCCCGAGCCCATGATAGCACCGGTAGCATTGAGCGCTTCATATTCGATCGGTGTATCGAAAAGCGATTCCGGAATACATCCTCCGCTCGGGCCGCCAAGCTGCACGGCCTTGATCGGCCTGCCTGCAGATGAGCCTCCCCCGATATCGTAAAGAACTTCCCGAACCGTCGTTCCCATAGGAACTTCGACAAGTCCTCCACGCTTGATGGGCCCTGCAAGAGCAAACACTTTTGTCCCCTTGCACCGCTCGGTCCCGATTGCTGCATAGGCTTCGCCGCCATGCTCGATAATCCACGGAAGGTTGGCAAGCGACTCGACATTGTTGATAATCGTCGGTTTCCCGAAAAGCCCCTTGACTGCCGGAAAAGGGGGACGAATGCGCGGCATCCCGCGCTCACCCTCGATAGAGGCGATCAGCGCTGTCTCTTCACCGCAGACGAAGGCTCCTGCACCCTGTTTAATGGTAACGTCAAAATCAAACGAACTTCCGAGTATGTTGTCACCGAGCAGCCCTGCCTTTTTTGCATCGTCAATAGCTTTACTGAAATGTTCAACAGCCAGAGGATATTCCGCCCGGATATAGGCGTACCCGGATGAAGCTCCGATTGCATAGGCCGCTATAAGCATGCCTTCAAGGACACTGTGCGGGTCGCCTTCCAGCAAAGAACGATCCATGAACGCCCCCGGATCACCCTCGTCACCATTGCAGATCATATACTTCTTTTCACCCTTCGCGGACCGGGCGAATCCCCATTTAACCGCTGTTGGAAAACCTGCACCTCCACGGCCTCGCAAACCTGATACTCGTACTTCCTCTATCACCTGCTCAGGCTCGATCCCCTCCCTGATAATTTTTTCTATCGAACGGTATCCTCCCCTCTGGCGGTATGCATCCAGAGATTCAGGGTCGAGCTGCCCGATATTGCGCAAGGCGATCCTTGTCTGGCGCTCAAGATACTCAGCCCCGACCGACGGTATGGAAGAGCGGATCAACAGATCTTGTCGCATCTCCCCTTCACCCCTGTGAAAACTCAGAAGATCAGGAATATTTTTCTTATCGACTTTCCGGTAAAGGCACGCGCCTCTCTTCTCGTCGATAATCTCAACCATAACTTCATCGTGACACATCCCTACACAACCGACACTTCTTATTTCCGCTTCTGGAGCCAGTTCAGTGAATATATCTCTAACATCTTTCGATCCTGCCGCTATACCGCATGTACCTTCACCAACAATTATCTCCAACGGTTTCGATGGCTGTAAATTCATTGCCATACCTCCTTTTTCTGTTTCCCTGGCGATTTCCTGTCAGGTACGTCCGCCTCACTTTTCTCCTCTTCATGACCTGGCAGAAATTCCCCTTGCTGACGGGCATGCTTTTTCAGACTTCTCTGGGCATCCGTTCCTTTCAGGTTCCCGAAAGTCTCGTCGCCGATCACCATAACAGGCGCAAGGCTGCAGCAGCCGATACACGCCACATCTTCAACAGTATAACTGCCGTTCGATGCCGTGTCCTCATCTTCATTCTTAATGCCCAGGCTCTGCCGCAGAGCCGTATTTACCCTGTCAGCTCCGCTGACATGACAGGCGGTACCGTGACAAACCTTGATAACATGCCTTCCGACCGGGTCCAGACGAAACTGGGAGTAGAATGTTGCAACACCGTAAAGCTGGCTTGCACCGATATCGGTTTCAGCAACAATGATATCCATAGCTTCTCTCGGCAGATAACCGTATTCATTCTGAACAGCCTGGAGCAGAGGAACTGCAGCTGAAACACTGTTTCCCGTGTCAGCGATCCATTTCTGTACCAACGTCTTGTCAACCGTTGCGTCCAGGGAGTTTTCTTCCACGACTTTCTCTCCTTGTTAATGATTACACATATATGTCACACTTCACCACGGCAAAAGAAATAAGCGCGGTGGCAAGCATGAATAGAAATTGCCCGGGTCAGCCAGCTCAACACAACGGCGCCGGGATGACGACAGAAACCCTCAGGCGGAAAACGCCTGTAATTAACTAAAATCGTTATCAATCAAAAAATAATTACGGCAAGCCTGACAGGAGGCAACTCTTAACCACCGCTTCTATCAGCGAACCTTCTGCGAAATTCTTCCACCCGGCCCCTGTTGACGCCAAGATCGGAAAACCCCAGCCTGGATGCCGAACGTACCTGAATGACAGCTTCGGCATCGTCCATGCGAAACTCCACATCATCGACAAACCCGAAAACAGGAACGGTAAACGTGGTCCAGAGATACCCTTCCTCTTCATTCTGCACCTCTCCACCCATTGAGCCGATCATCTCTTTGAGAAACTTCCAGGCCTCATCCGGCGACATTTCCCTGAACGCCAACGGCTCTACGAAATCAGGTGAACCGGAAGGTTCACTGCATACACAGTTTGGAGTCCCCGGACACGGTCTGAGCCGCCCCTCTGCAAGTTCAGGCTTCGCGGAGGGTTCAGGCCATAAACCTGAAGTGATGCCCGTAACGGTTTTAAGCATATCATTGATGATGTCCATCGTAGTCGCTTTTGTGGTTATCGTGATAGCTGTTTAAGAGCCTTTTGTAAAATACAGCGCTTTTATTACTAAAAAAAACATCCGTGCACGAGGCAGCAAGCGCTCACAGCACCATCCACCAGAGGGGTAACGTAAAAAAGGCCAGCACAATACCCACAGCAACCATAAGATTTGCCAGCGGAGGATTGATGCCGTGTTCCGTCGCTATGATGCCCGCTGTGATCATAGGCGGCATAGCCGCCTCAAAAAGCGTTACGGTAATCGGCAGTCCGTCGAGGTTGAAAACCTTTACATACAACAGAAAAAGTACAAGAGGAGCGAGCAACAGTTTAAACCCGAGACCCAAAGCAAGATTGCCCACATTACCCCCGAAATGGCCAGTATTCAGCTGGCATCCAACGGAAAACAGGGCAAGTGGTGCAAGCGTGTCGCCCAGACGCTGTAACACCGGAGTCAGCCATGCAGGATACTCCAGGGGAAGCAGTAGAAGAGCAATCACGAGCGCGATAAAGGGAGGAAAAAAAACAATCCGCTTCAGGATGTCCTGTGCTGAAGGCAACCCGTCAGAATAGATTCCGGCAACAATAATCCCCAGCGTCGAGAGCACCATGAACGAACCAAGCTGATCGACAACGATCCCGTTCACCAGAGCCTCCTTGCCATAAAATGCCTCGATCATAGGCAAACCCACAAAGGAAGTATTGCCGAGACTGCCGGTCAGCATCAGAGCCCCGACAGTTGTTCGCGGCAAGGTAAAAAGCCTGCCCAGCAGGAGAAAAAAACCTGCCCCAAGGCCAAAGTGAATCCAGGGCATAGCCGCCATAAACAGCATATCCGAGGAAATGGTGAGTTCATGGATCGACAAGAGCGTGATTGCCGGAAGAGAAACATGAATAATAAAACCGTTGAGCACCCGGGGTGTACTTTCAGGCATGTTACCGAAACGCCGCAACATGACCCCGGCGGTAAAACAAACGATAAGAAGCAGAAGATTGTGCATGTGATCGCTGCATTATTCTTTCTGATTGAGAATTTTCTTCCTGTACTCTTCAAGATTCTCGGTCAGACAACCGACCAGCTCAGAAGCGACCCGAAGCACCTGTTTCTGGTCAAAATCCTGTTTTCGCATCTGCTGATAAAACTGACGGGCAAGGTTCACGGCAAGAGCTTCGGGATCAGATCTTTGCACAACGATAGCGTCAAAGTTAAAAACGATTTCGTCAACAGCTTTATTTTGCATGTCAGCCTCCTTGCGTATGGAATGGGGTTTGGAGAATATTCAATGCACGATCAGTCACAAAGCAAGCATCTCTTAACCGGAATCACTCTTTCTTTTCAGCATCTATCTTCGTATCCATGCCTTCCCTGAACCTCTCTTCCGGCGTCACCACAACGCTGTCCCCCTCAGCAAGACCCTCAAGGACTTCTATATACCGGATATCCGATGCCCCGCGGACAATCTTCTGCTTTTGTAACGTCCGGTTCACGATTTTCCACACAAAGTCCGAGCCTGCTTCCTCAAATACCGAGCTCACAGGAACCAGCAGCACACCGTTCCGGACGTTGTAGATAATATTCGCGGTTGCCGTCATTCCGATCTGTATTCCCTCAACATGCTCCTCGAGTTTTATATATATCCTGGATGTTTTGGTGATCTTGTCTGTCTGGGGAACCACCCGGGAAACTTTGGCAGAAAAACGTTTTTCCGGCAATGCATCCAGCGCTATCGCTGCTCTTTGTCCTGTTTTCAGGCGAAGCACGTCAAGTTCATCAACCTCAACGTTGATCATGTAGCTTGTCGTGTCGACTACCCTGGCCACAAGCGTATTGGCAGCGATATAATCTCCTGCCTTTGCATTCTGGAGTGTCAGCACACCGTTAATCGGCGAACGTACAATTTTTTTTCTCAGATCATTCTGACGGCTTTTCAGTTGCAGTTCTCGCTGGCGGAGCAGCTTCTTTGCCTGAAAATACTCTTTTTCGGCGTCTTCAAGATCCTGTCGTGAAATTGCTCCTGCCTGCAGGAGATTGCGGCTTCGCTCACGTTTGATACGTAAATCTTCAGTTTCGGATCGCTGTTCCGCATAGGCCGCGCCTGCCTCTTCGGACGCAAGCTGAAGCTGACGCTCATCAAACTCCAGAATGGCACTTCCTTTGGTCACCCACTCTCCGGCAAGAGCGCCGACAAAACCTACCGTTCCCGATAGTTCACTGCTGAGATCAGCCATTGCATCGGCATCCACGTAGCCTGTCGCGTAGACCGCACGGGCCAGCTCCATTTTCCTGACAGGATGAACTTCCACAGAAACGGTATTCCCTCTCGTAATGAGATAGACGATCGTTATAAGAAAAATGACCCCGAGAGCAATGGTATATTTAGGGAGTATTTTCTGTAGTGACTGCATAACTATTCGGGCAGAACCATTGAAATGTTGATGTGGAAGTTACGAGTTTCCCGATTTTTCTCCCTATCAACCTTGGTTTTTCCATAATTTTATCAATCTTTAGGATCACGAGTAAAAACGTCTGATACAGCTTGCGGCGACTCAGACTTCCTTAGCATTAATCTGCGCTGTACATGAATGAGCATCAAGATCTTCAAAAAAGCTTTTTAGAGACCGTCTCCTTTGACAGTAACGGCCTTGTACCGGCTATCGTTCAGGATCATGAGTCCGGAAAAGTACTTATGATGGCCTGGATGAACCGTGAAAGCCTCGAAATGACCCTGAAAAACAGGAAAGCCTGCTACTGGAGCAGGAGCCGAAAAAAATTATGGCTTAAAGGGGAATCCTCAGGAAATATGCAGGATGTGCATGAAATCCTGATTGACTGTGACGGTGACACCCTGCTGTTGAAAGTCTCCCAGAAAGGCGGCGCATGCCATGTAGGATACCACTCCTGTTTCTACCGGAAGGCAAAAAACGACCTCTCTCTTGAAATCTGTGATACATTGATGTTTAACCCGGAAGATGTCTATGGCAAAAAAAACTGACTCGTCGGTCAACCGGTCGAAAGAGACGGCAGAATCTCTTTTCAGATCGAAGTCACATGCCTCGATAGAGCATATGTTTGACGAAGTCGCTCCCACCTATGACTTTCTCAATCATCTCCTGAGTCTCGGCATAGACAACTACTGGCGATCCAACGCCGCCCGACAAGCAAAAAAGCTGATCGGCGCGAATCCCGCTCCTGCCATACTTGACGTCGCAACAGGAACAGGTGATCTGGCACATGCAATGGCCGGGATACCCGGCTCCACGGTCCAGGGGTTTGATCTGTCCGGGAACATGCTGGAAATTGCCAGAAAAAAGTATCCGGAAATCACGTTCAAGCAAGGATATGCAGAAAAGCTTCCTTACGAGGACGCCTCTTTCGATATTGTCTGCGCCGGCTTCGGAGCAAGAAATTTCGAGAACCTTTCTCAGGGGCTCAGAGAGTTCTACAGGGTGCTCAAACCGGGAGGTCACGCCCTTGTTATCGAACCGATGATTCCCAGAATTCCTCTGATGAAAACCCTGTACCTTATCTATTTCAAAAAGGTACTTCCGAAAATCGCAGGAATGTTCAGCAAGTCAAGTTTTGCCTATGACTACCTGCCTCACTCGGTTGAAGAGTTTCCCCAGGACGAGGCATTCACCTCGATTTTAAAAAAAGCCGGGTTCAGCAGTGCTGAATATCACCCGATGACAGTTGAGACATCCATACTCTATGTCGCCCGCAAATAACATCCGGCAGCAGATCTATCCCCCGCCTCTCTCGCGATTGCCGCTGCCGGAACAGAAATCAACCCGGTATTTTTCGTAATTGCTGCATACATGACCGTTTGCTGAACGATCCTGATGGATTTTCCTGATAAGTGCGATGACCTTGTCAACATCGGTAACATGAAATATCATTCGCAGATCACTCTCACTGATCAGATTCTCTCGTAACACCTCCCTCTTCATCCATTCCAGAAGGCCGCCCCACAGAGAGCCGTAGAGGATAACCGGGGTTTCGCAGATATGCTCAACCTGCACAAGCTGCCATGCGTAAAACAGTTCGAGCAGCGTGCCGATCCCTCCCGGAGCGACGATAATCGCGTCTGAAAGTGCCATAAAGGTATCAAGACGGCTGCTGAACCGGTTAAAATCCTGTTTGATGTCAAGATAGGGGTTGGGCATCTCTTCATGAGGAAGCCTGATATTCAGACCTATCGAGTGTGTAGGGGAATTCGCGCTTTTGTGACCCGCATTGGCTGCATTCATGAGCCCGGGACCACCTCCTGTCACGACATCGAAGCCCGATTCGGCAAGCGCTTTGGCTATGGTAAATACATCGAGGTATTCCCGGTCTCCTTCGCTGATGCGGGCGGAACCGAAAATCGCGACACGATAGTGAGGATCCATAGTATTTTGCTTTGTGTTACCCTGCCTGTTTTCGTTCAGCCTCCGGCATGACTCCTCTTCACTCCCTGTCATTCCCGTGCCTGACACGGGAATCCATTCTTGCCCTGAAAACCCTATGGATGCCGGATCAAGTCCGGCATGACTCCCCTCCACTCCCTGTCATTCCCGTGCTTGACACGGGAATGACAGGAAAAAATCCGTCGCCCTCTCGTCACTGGTCACTCGTTACTTCCCACTTCTCCCAGCATCTCTTCAAACTCGCTTTCGGTAATCACCCTGACACCAAGTTTTCGCGCCTTTTCCAGTTTGCTGCCCGGCTCTTTACCATAAACAACGAGATTCGTATTTTTACTCACCGAAGCAACCGTTTTGCCTCCTCTTTCACGTACAAGCCCTGCCGCTTCATCACGGGTATACCGCTCCAGAGCCCCGGTAAAGATCACTTTCATACCGTCAAAATTGAGATTGACCGGCTTCTTTGTCTTTTCAGCCTCCAGCCGCACTCCGGCCTCTCTGAGTTTTTCGATCATTGCCGTCGCTGACGGCTTCCTGAAAAACTCGTGAACGCTTTCAGCAATAACAGGCCCGACATCAGTAACATCCGAGAGCGCTTCGACAGATGCTTTGCAAAGCATGTCAAGCGTAGGATAGGCCCCTGCAAGTTCGCGTGCCGTAGCGATACCGACATGGCGTATACCAAGAGCAAACAGAACCCGGTGATACTCACGGTTTCTGCTCTTTGCAATAGCATGGACCAGATTGCCTGCTGACTTTTCAGCCTGCCGGTCGAGTCGCATGATCAGATCGGCAGTGAGACCATAGAGGTCGCCTGCATCGTTAACCATTCCGCTACTGACAAGCTGCTCGACAATCGCTTTGCCCAGACCGTTGATATCCATGGCATTACGTGACGCGAAATGCTCAATGCGCGCCCTCGTCTGAGCCGGGCAGCCCTCACTGTTCGGGCAGTAATAGTGCACCTCGTTCCGCGGCTTGACCAGAAGCGTTCCGCAAGAAGGACAGCTCTCGGGAACAACAACGGGAAGGGCGTCCGGCCGGCGTTTTTCCTCAACGATGCTGATAACCTTCGGAATAATCTCGCCGGACTTTTCGATAACGACCGTATCATGCAGCCGGACATCGAGACGTTCCACCTCATCAAGATTATGCAGCGTCGAGCGGGAAACCGTCGTTCCTGCAAGCCGGACGGGTTCAAGCTCGGCGACCGGAGTGATGGTGCCTAGCCTCCCGACCTGAAAAACAATGCTTCGGATAACCGTACGCGCCCTCTCGGCGGGAAACTTGTACGCTATTGCCCACCTGGGGCTTTTCGAAGTTGCACCAAGTTCATCCCAAAACCCCGTATTGTTCAGCTTGAGAACAATGCCGTCAATTTCATACGGCAGTCCTGTCAGACGCTTCTTCTGCCACCCGTCAATATATTCGCGAATATCTTTCAACGTCCTGCACACCCGATGTTCGCCACCGGTATAGAAGCCCATGCGTTCAAGCAGGTCAAGACGTTCGGCATGGCTGATTATTTCTGCAGAACTTTCTTTCAGGTAGTAGGCGACAAAGACCATTTTCCTGCGTGATACTTCCCCTGAATCCTGCAGTTTCAATGTCCCTGCCGTAGCATTCCTCGGATTTGCAAACTGTTCCTCTTCAGGGCGCCCTTCATTGAGATCGGCAAAATCGGCTTTTGTCATGAACACCTCACCCCGTACCTCGACCTCTCTTTCCTCATAGCGCTCCACGCCTTCTCCGGAACCTGAAGGATTCCCAAGACGCAGGGGAACCGACCTGATGGTACGAATATTCCCGGTGATATCGTCGCCCTGGGAGCCGTCTCCCCTTGTCGCCCCGCGAACAAGGAGGCCGTCACGATAAAGAAGACTTACCGCAACACCGTCGAATTTGAGCTCGGCGACAAATTCAGGGCTGTCACGGTGCTCTTCCGGAAGCAGTTTCATTACCCTGTGGTAAAACTCTTCCACCTCCTCTATCGAGTAGGTGTTGGAAAGGCTCAACATCGGCTCGCGGTGCACGACCGTCGGAAACTCCTTGGTGATGCCGCCACCTACCCGCTGGCTCGGGCTGTCAGAGGTTTTCAGTTCCGGAAACTCCTCTTCCAGCGCGACCAGCTTTTCAAGCATGGCGTCGTACTGAAAATCTGAAATCTCCGGCCTGGCAAGAACATAGTAGCGGTAGTTGTGACGATCGATCTCCTCACGCAACTTTCCGATCTCCGCGACAGCCTGCTCTTTATCCATCAATCTCCTGTAGTTGATTATTTCGTGGCAGACAATCCCCAGCCTGCAAGATTCTTCAAAAACGATACCGTACCTCCAACGCCGAGTTTTTCATAGGTAGCTTTGAGAACTTGCGGATAGCGCCATGCAACTTTCAGCAGAACGGTCACGAAATCATCCAGTCGCATCTCGTCCCGAAACATTGACTGCCTGTAGCGCTGGGGAAGTTCATCAAGGACAATCATCACCTCGTTCATCAGCTCATTGATAAAACCGGGCGTATCGGTTGCCGGATCATAACACATGTATTTCATGAGATTTGCCATAGATGCCACATTGGGTTCATAGGCACTGATTTTCTCAAGGTCCTTTCGCAGGAGGTTCCCGGAAACCAGTGCCTGGTGCAGATCCGCTGTCAGATGCCCAAGATTGCGTACCATCGATCCAAAACCGCAGAAGGTCAGGGGGGAGTGCAGCGTTGCAGCGTCCCCGAACAGGATAATGTTGTCATCGGCTATCTCCCTTACTCTTGATAATCCATCATGGGAGTATGCCGGAATAATCCCGAAAACCGGGCGGTGAATGGTAAAGTCGTCCGAGAGTTTCTTGTACTCGGGAAGCTTCTGAAAGTAGGTTTCAAACAGGCCGAGAAGCGTTTTATCATTCCCGGATTCAACAGCGTCGTAAAAAAACAGATAGCTGATATACTCCTTTCCGGCAGCGGGAAAACCTTCCCAGATCAGCTGACGTCCTCCTCCCGGCATTATATCGGCAGGCCCGGTACTCACAAGTATCTCGCCGACGTCATAATCGACGTCCTGAAAACCGCTGGCGATGGTACCTACTGTCGGGCATACATGCGTCTGGGAGCGCCCCTCGTTCAGCTGACTGGCGATGGGCGAGAGAATCCCCATGACATCCACCAGCACCTTTGCCTTGAAAAAATGAACCCTGCCTTCCGGATCGGCCACCTCGACGATCACGTGGTCCGGAAACTTGTAACACCTTCTGAAAGATGTCCTGTCACGTATAGCGTTCCTCTCGTGGGCAAGTATCCTGCTCTTTGCGATGCCAAGCAGACGGTCCGCGTCGACAGCGCAGTCGAGCACGTTGTCTATATACAATCGTTTCTGACGACCGTTTTCAACGTAGAATTCAACCCAGCCTGTTTTGTATCGACGTTGTATGACGGCATCGATCTCCGCAGAGCTGAACACACCGGTTTCCTCAAGTTTCTCCAGTTCCTGCCGGGATATGTTCCAGTCTCTGGTCGACTTGCCTGCAACATGCCTGTCAACAAGCAGTACCCTGTGACCGTAGCGCTGTGTCATTACTGCCGCATGGAGCAGTCCGAGAGTCGCTCCCGCATAGACTATATCATAGTCGCCAGCGATACTTGCGCCTTCAGGAAGAGCGCTTCCGGGAAGAACCGCATCATTCGAAGCGCTCTTATGGCCTCGGGTCCAGTATCGGTCGAGTTCCATAACCCGACGCAAAAACACATCGCCGTTTGCGAGGGAAGAAAAATTCCTGTATACGAGCGGGTGGGTATTTCGTACCTGTTCCAGCATCATGCGCCTCTACTTTTCAATTTTTCCATCCACAAGATGAATGCGCCGCTTCGCCCTGCGGGCGAATTCCTCATCATGCGTGACAAAGATGACCGTCTGGTTAAACTCTTTGTTGAGCTGTTCAAAAAGCTCGTAAACCTGGTTGCCCGATTTTGAATCAAGATTACCGGTCGGCTCATCACCAAGAACAAGCTTTGGTTCATTGGCAAGAGAGCGTGCAACGGCAACCCGCTGCTGCTGCCCTCCGGAAAGCTGGCTTGGTCTGTAATCATAACGATCGCTCAAGCCAACCTTGTCGAGCAGCATTTGAGCTCTCTGTCGTATTTCCGCTTTTGTCCTGGTACTGTTAATCATCATCGGCATACTGACATTTTCAACGGCCGTGAACTCCGGAAGCAGAAAATGAAACTGGTAGATAAAACCGATTTTTTCATTGCGGATCTTTGACATTTCCTTCTCGTTCTTGTCTGAAATATTCACTCCATCAAGCCAGACCTCTCCGAATGTAGGCTTGTCAAGACCTCCCATGATATACAGGAGTGTTGATTTCCCGGAACCGGAAGGTCCTGTGATCGAGATAAATTCACCTTCCTCGACCTCAAGAGAAAGACCGGGAATAATGGTTTGCCGGATATCACGGGAGAGCTCAAGTTCCTTTCGGACAGCAACAAGTTTTAAAATGGTTGTACTCATCAGCAGAAAAAACAGAACGTACTGTTTATAGAAGTTTGCCCCACCGGCTCTGTATTCTCATCCCGAATGCGGATACAGGCAGCAGTAATAATAAGAAAAAAACAGGCGCACCGCTAAACAGCCGAAAAAACGCATGCCGGTAAAAGCTTCTTTTTTCCCGGTTGTAACAACTTATTAGAAAGTCAGAACGTTTAATAACATAATTTAAGCGAGTTACGTCACCTGTTTCGATTCAGAGACAGATTTTCACAGGCATCACGAGCGACAGGCTGATGCGTGAAATCCAGAACAAAACCTTATTCTTTGTAATGACATCGTCCGGAAAAAAAGTATGCTTCATCACCGGCGGTTCAGGTCGCCTTGGCAGCGAGATAGCCTTATCGCTGGCTCAACAGGGATATTCCGTTTTCTTTACCTACAACCGTTCCCGGAAAAAAGCGGAGGAAACGCTTGACAGACTTCGCACCTTCACTCCCCAATCGGCAATGACCGGATGTGATGTATCAAAAGTCTCTGATATCGAACAGGCCTTCGAACGCTTCAGCAAGCAGTTTCCGAGACTTGACCTGCTGATCACCAGCGCGTCAAACTTTTACAGTACCGTATTGCCTGACGTTACTGAAACCCAGTGGCACGAACTTGTCGACACCAATCTGAAGGGGACCTTTTTTACCATGCAGATCGGTGCCAGGCTGATGCAAAAACAGCCTTTTGTTTCAAGAATCATTACCATGACCGATATTTCAGCGAATCTTGTCTGGCAACAATTCGCTCCCTATACTGCGTCCAAGAACGCGGTTCAGCATCTTACAAGAGTGTTTGCAAAAGTATTAGCACCGAAAATTCTGGTAAACTCAATCGCTCCCGGAACGGTTACGATAAACCCTGAATGGAATGACGGCCCGGAAGAGGAGCTGTCAAAGATGATCCCTTTGCAACGTATCGGAGAACCTGGGGATATCGTTGAAGCCATTGTGTTTCTTACAAAAAGCCGCTACGTAACCGGACAGGTCATTACCGTTGATGGCGGAAGGATATTACGCTGATTTAGCTATGTACATTCATTTATTATTTTTTACTATTAAGTAGTTCAGATTCAAAACACCAGGACCTCGCCATACCATGTATAGCGGTGTTCTACAATCACAATGAAGATGCAGGAAATACCGGGAAATCAGGCAGCAAACGGCGAATCCGACACGCAATACTCAGGGAAAAAACACATCCCGGAGCAGGTTGAGGTAATCAGTGACAGCATATCCAGAATGTATAACCAGTTCAGGGAAAGCGAACAGTATGAGGAGATCGAAGAAAAAGCCGTAAAACTGAAAGAGTACATACAGGACAACCCTGTTCCTTCAGTACTCTATTCTCTCGGGGCAGGCTTCATTCTCGGACTGCTGCTGCACAGAAAATAATAACGGCAGAGCAGGCCTGAGCATATTCTGTACACAATACGTTGTTGAGAGCAAGGAAAACATGTCACTTTCGGCAACAAACAGAACCAAAACATTCCGGATGCTTATGGATCATCATGAAAAAAAAGATTCCGGCCAGAATGACCAGAAAAAGAAAACGCTGGGCTCATTGATCGATAGCACGGTCACTTCGAGTTATGAGGACCTTCTGGCCATTATTGAGGCGAGAACGGAACTTATCAAGATCGAAATCACCGAAAAGCTCGCTATTGTTGCGTCTCTTCTTATTATCATATTTTTTCTTGTCGCAGGGATCATCTATCTCATCGCAACCCTGGCGCTCCTTTTTGGAGAGCTCCTCGGTCATTATTATCTCGGATATCTTATCATCAGCATGTTTTGTCTTTTGACATTCCTCCTTTTTGCCAGGATAAGTCCGAACCTTCTGAAAAATATCATCCACAACATTCTTCTTTCCTCTCATGGAAAAAAAAACTGAACCATTGAAAAATATAGAAGCAAGAATAGACGAACTGGAAAACAATATCCATGAACGAGAGGCTCAGTTGAAAAACCGTGCCGGTGAGTTCAAGCAGGAACTGCAGAACGAATTATCACCTGAAAAGGTGGTAAAAAAATACCCGCTTCAATCAACCGGCATCTCGCTCCTGTTCGGCATTCTTGCAGGAAAAGTATTGCGCGCCGTTGTCACCCGACCCTCAGAGAAAAACATCCAGCAGGCTATGCATCTGAAAAGCGAGCCTTCCGAACTGAAAAGCGCCATCGCCTCTATAGGAATTGATGCCCTGCGGTCAGGGAAGGATCTTGCCTTCAACTACCTCAAGTACTACCTGGACAATACAATCCAGAAGAAAAAAGGGTAGGCTTTTTTTACTATATTCCTGCACCATCATTGCACGATAATGATCCAGCAGCATTATTAAGTCAGACTCTACCGTGAAAGTACATCTCGACAGGACATCATCAGGATTCTGTATAGGAGTTCAGGGCACCATACATCTTGCGGAAGAAAAACTTGAGGAACTGGACAGTAAACTCTACTGTCTGGGAGACATCGTCCATAACGAGGTCGAGGTAAAACGCCTTGAGGACCTGGGGCTGATCACCATCGATAATGAAGAGTACAGCCGGCTCAAACATGCCCATGTGCTTGTTCGGGCTCATGGAGAACCGCCTTCCACCTACAAGACAGCTGAAATCAACGAATTGTCCATTACCGACTCAACCTGTCCGGTAGTCTCGAAACTGCAACGAACCGCAAGGCTGCTTTTCGAACTGGGCTTCCAGATAATCATATACGGTAAAAAAACACATCCGGAAGTTATCGGTATTAACGGTCAGTGCGCCAACCAGGCGATCATCATCAAGCACGCCGACCTCTCCGTACCGGAAGAAACCGATCCGATCGACTTTTCACGGCGAACCGCTCTGATTTCACAGACAACAATGGATGTGCCAGGGTTTTATACCCTGAAAGAACATCTTGAATCCCTTTTTGCCGACAGAACCGATGCCGCAGAACAGAAAAGCGCGCATTCATGGAAAACTATACGTGACATAGACATTACTGCGGAAATGACCGGCATCTGCCCATTGCCCGGCTTTGTCTATAAAGACACTATCTGCCGCCAGGTTTCAAGCAGAAACGCCAAGCTGCATGATTTTGCCGCCGCAAACGACATAATAATTTTTGTCGCGGGAAAAAAGAGCTCGAACGGACAGGTACTCTTCAACATCTGCAGAGAATCCAATCCCCGCAGTTACTTTATCGCGGATCAAACAGGTCTTCAGGACGAGTGGTTTTATGAAAACGGCCGTCCGGTAGACAGCGTCGGAGTATGCGGGGCCACATCTACGCCGATGTGGCTGCTGGAGAACGTCGCACACTCTATTGAACAAACGTATGCCGGCTGATCTGTCCGGGTTATTCACGTCACCACTATGGGTACTATTACTTTCACTCTGAACGGTAAAAAAAGGTCTGCTGAAAAAGACCTCTCTATTCTGGAAGCTTGCAGAAATAGCGGCGTCTCCGTTCCTACCTTCTGCTTTCATCAATCGCTGCACGCGCTCGGTTCCTGCTGGATGTGCATCGTTGAAATCAAGGGTAAGAACCGTTTCGTTCCCGCATGCAGTACCAGGATATCAGAAGGCATGTCTGTTGAAACCGACAATGCCGAGCTCTTTGAAATTCGCAAGAGAAATCTTGAACGCCTTCTTGAAGGGCATTGCGGCGACTGTGACGGCCCATGTGAAGTGTCCTGTCCCGCAGGATGTGATATACCTGCCTTCGTCTCGGCTATCGCCCGGGGCGACGACCATGAAGCGATACGACTCATCAAGGATGATATTCCTCTTCCGGGAATTCTCGGCAGGATATGTCCTGCGCCCTGCGAAGATGAGTGCAGAAGACATGGCGTTGACGAGCCCCTCTCTATATGTGCCCTGAAGCGTTTTGCTGCTGACAGGGACAATGAAGCCTCAGACCGGTATATTCCCTCCCGCAGGGAAAAAACCGGAAAAAAAGCGGCGATAATCGGTGCGGGCCCCTCCGGATTGACTGCCGCGTACTATCTGCTGAGCGAAGGGCATGAGGTAACTGTTTTTGACGCTCATGCTCAACCCGGGGGAATGATGCGCTACGGAATCCCGCGCTTCCGGCTTCCGGCAGAGATCATAGAAGCAGATCTGGCGCCACTGCGGGCTATGGGAGCAGACTTTGTCTGTAACACAGTTTTAGGCCGCGATATCTCTCTGGAAGGCCTCAAAAATGAGGGTTTCGATGTTGTCTATCTTGCTTTTGGCGCCCAGAAAGCCGCAGAGATGAACATAGAGGGGGAAAAATCTGAAGGGGTTGTTTCCGGCATTGATTTCCTGAAAACAGTCGCCTCCGGAACCATGCATTCACCTGGCCCGAAAGTAGTGGTCATCGGAGGAGGAAATACCGCAATAGATGCCGCACGCACCGCGCTTCGCCTTGGCGCCGGATCTGTTCGCATTCTCTACAGAAGAACCATTGAAGAGATGCCTGCCAATCGTGCGGAAATTCAGGAAGCGCTGCATGAAGGAGTCTCCATTGACTTTCTTACTGCTCCGGTCTCCATACAAAGAGATGAAGGCGGCATAAAGCTCATCGTGCAGAAAATGAAAATGGGAGCGCCTGACCAAAGCGGAAGAGCCAGGCCTGTTCCCGTTGAACATGCAGCATATGCCCTCCAGGCCGATCAGGTTATCTCCGCCATCGGCCAGCAGGTGGACATCACCATTCTTGAAAACCCGGGTATTGCGACCGCAAAAGGTACGGTGGTTGTTGATCCTGAAACCTGCAGAACATCTGTCCCGTGGGTGTTTGCTGGAGGAGACTGCGTCACCGGTCCCGATACCGCGATCAACGCTGTCAAACAAGGCAAACAGGCCGCTCGTGCCGTACATCTCTATCTCAAAGGAGAACCAGTTACCGCTTCCCCGACGCTCTTCAATGCAACCTACGGACCGAGAGACAAGGCTCCTGAAGGGTTCTATAAGCGAACGCAACCGGCACCCAGGGCACAGCTCCGGGAACTGCCCCTGCACCTGCGTACAGGCGGGTTCGAAGAAGTATCGGCCGGCCTTTCACAAAAAAGCGCACGAGAGGAAGCACTGAGATGCATGCGTTGCAGCTGCACAAACAGTCATGACTGTACACTTCGCGACCTCTCCTCTGTTTACGGCGTAGCACAGAAACAGAAGCCTGTCGCTACTGAAGATTTCTCCATTACAAGGAATCAGGAAATCCGTTTTGAACGAGAAAAATGCGTCGACTGCGGCATCTGTGTGCGTACACTCGAAGAGACGGGAAAGGATGGCAATGAAATCCTGCGGCTTCTTGTTGAGCGCTGTCCGACCGGAGCTTTGAGCAGGTAAGCTGTTACATGGTGAGCGGCATTCAAAGCCGTGAAAAGTCAAAATCCTTTGCAGCAATCTTCCGCACTGTAGGATTGAACGCTTTCGTGCCGACAATAACAATATCGCCAGCCTTAAGGGTTTCTTTTTCATCCGAATCGATGACCACTTCAACAAGGTTGTTGCCTATCGCAACGACAGCTATAGAGACCGCATCGACCGCGAGTATTTCAAGAATTTCTCCCTTGAAGGCAAACTTCTGCGTTGTAGCACGCTCGACAAAAAGTTCACGAGGTGACGTGTCAGTGATGATTCTCCCTGTATCAAAAAGAAGAACACGATCACACAACTTGTACATTTCGCTTGAATCATGCGTTACGATAAGTATGGTTACTCCAAGCTCCCGGTTCACGTTGATCAGTTCATCCTGCAGAACTGATTTCATGGCTTCATCGAGAGCCGAAAGCGGTTCGTCCAGCAGGAGCAGCTGTGGTTGCTGCATAAGCGCCCGGCAAAGAGCCACCCGCTGTTTCTGGCCACCAGACAGATTTCCCGGTTTTACATGCTTCAGCTGCTGCAGGCCGGTCATGTGCAGAAGCTTTTCGGCCAGAACCATGTCACGCGACGCATAGAGCATATTTCCCAGTACCGACATGTGCGGAAAGAGTGCATACCCCTGAAAAACCACTCCTGCCTTCCGCTGCTGCGGTTTGAGATTCACTACCGTTTTTTTCCCCGGCTCTTTCCGAAACCAGACCTCTCCGTCAACCTCCAGCAAGCCTTCGTCAGGAGTGGTCAATCCGGAGATCATTCGCAAAAATGTTGTTTTTCCGCTGCCTGAAGGTCCTGCTATTGCCGTGATTCCTCCACGTGCGATCTCAACATCGGTGTGCAGCAGAAAATCACCTTCTGCGCCTGCAAGTTTTTTTTTCAGTGATGATACCAGCATGATCTCAACCTGTGACCCTGTTTCGATGATTAAGAACATAGACCACCATGAGTACCGCCAGACTGAAGACAATCAGAATCAGAGAATAGATATGAGCGGTTCTGTAATCGAGCAGTTCGACCAGTTCATATATCGCTATCGAAGCAACTCTTGTTTCTCCCTGAATACTGCCGCCAACCATGAGCACAACGCCGAACTCACCGACTGTATGAGCAAACGTAATGATCAATCCGGTAAGGATCGATGGTTTGATGTTGGGCAGTATCACATGAAAAAGCGTTTGAAGTTTAGACTTTCCAAGCGTGTAGGATGCCTCGATAAGTTTTGCAGGTACCTGCTCCATTCCGGACTCGAGAGGCTGAAGCATGAACGGCAGAGAGTAGATACAGGAAGCGATAAGTATACCTTCAAAAGAAAACACCAGTTCAATGTTAAGTGTCTCTTTTAAAAACATACCGGGAATAGACCGGTCAGAGAAAAATATCAGCAGATAAAATCCAAGCACCGTAGGGGGAAGCACTAACGGCATACTGATGAACGCCTCGACAAGAGGCTTGTAACCCGATCGTGTCTGTGAAAGCTTCCATGCCAGGGGAACACAAAATACAAAAAGAACTACCGTCGTTATAGCCGCAAGCCTGAACGAAAGAAAAAACGGTTCCGTGTCAACATGTGGGTTCATAGTTCACCTGCTTTTGAAAGATACAGATCACTTGCTTTCAAGAGCGCTGTCACCCTGTCACCGGCAACAAGCTGCATCCTGTTGACCGCTTCGGCGGTAAGCAGGGCGAAAAATCTGCCGACTGAACTCTCGAGAACAATCTCCGCCAGAAGCTCGCCCTCCCGCAGCGAGACAATGGTAGCTTCAAGCCGGTTCGCAATGCTGACCTGACCTGAGATATTTTTCGCCAGGGAGACATGTGCCGATTTGAAATGTATTTCAACCAGAGCGCCGATACCATATTCCTCTCCCAGTTCAAGCGTTAACAGCGTGAACTCATGATTTCCCCCGGTGAGCGTCACCCTGTGCAGGCTTTCTCTGCGATCTATTCCGGTAACCGTAGCACGTATCCTGTTCATTCAACCCTGTAGCCATTGTTTCTCAAGATTTCACGAGCCCGTTCTCCCTGCATAAAGCTGTAGAACACCTGTGCCGCTTCATTGGAGGAATCCAGAAGCACCATTGCCTGGCGCAGTGCTGCCGGATTATATGCATCAGGCGCAAAGACCACCGACCGCATTCCTGCTTTTTCCATCTCCTGTCCAGAGTCGCCGTATAACAGCGAAGCGGCAATAAAACCTGCGTCAGCTGCAGTAATCGCATGTTGAAACGCCTGGGTTATAGAAGAGCCGTACACAAATTTGTTCTCAACCTGCTTCAGAATCCCCGCACGGGACAGAATTTCGACCGCGGCTTCACCGTATGGAGCAAGTTCAGGCTTTGCGAGCGCAATTTTGTCAACCGACGCGTCCAGGAGGCAGGCAACACCCTTTTCCCCCTCTATCTCCTGTCGATAGACCATCGCCGGAATTCCCTCAGCATACACAACAGGAGACCCGAACGTCAATGAATCGGAAAAGAGGGCTTCTGGGTAGCCCGTATTGGCAGCAAGAAAAACATCAAATGGCGCACTGTTGCGAATCTGGGCAGTCAGACTGCCGCTGGACGCCTTTGTAACCCTGATATCCGTTACGGCATACTCACCATGTTCCTCTTTGAAAGCATCGATGAGCAATGAAATAACATAACTGAGATTTGCCGCTGCCGCGATATGCAGAACATCAGACCTTTGAGCTGATTGCGATTGCTTTGCGGGCCCCCCGCCGCAGGCGTTGACTGTCAGGAAGACAAGCAACAACGGCAAGAGATATATTCGACGCTTCCTGTTCATTGCATGATCTGTTGATTCGTTATTTCGTTAACAACATAACGCATCGGCACAAAAGAACAAAAAAATACCTGAATAAATAATGCAAAACAGGCTCTTAACCTAAAAATAACAGGTGATCAACCGCCTTTACCCATCTCTTTAACATAATCGGCACTCTTTTCAAGCAATGAATCTACTATCTGCTGCACGCCATGGACAACTTCAGGGATATTCTCGCCTGTAACGTAGAGGTAGCCCAAATAGAGGATAGAGAGGGCCGTCACAAAGACGATCAGCTTGAGAAGCTTTTTCAAAAACAGCAACAGCACGGCAATCGACAGAATAACCGCTATGACAAGATAGAGTGGATTTTCAACAAGAAGCGTGACAAACTGTTCCATATTTCATAAAAAGCTATGTAAAAAAAAAGTCATAGGTACCTCATATACTTCAACCCGGCTTCACCCGTTCAGATAACTGCACACTGCGGAAGCTACCGCTTCCGAAGGTCGTACCGTACCGAGTTTCTCTCTTGCACAAAGCAGATGCTGACGCATCGCTTCAGAAACGTTCCGGTCATCAAGCAGGACAGTGGACTCCTCATATATTCTGTCGGCAGTAACTGCGGACTGAAGCAGTTCGGTAACCACCTGAGATTTCTCATCAAGACCTTTAGCAACAAGATTGGCAAGCGAAAAACTGTGCAGCCGGACAAGCCGCTTTCCTATAGCGTAGTTCAGCCAGCCTGTTTTATAAAGAACGATCATCGGTACCCCGAAACAAAGGGCTTCAAGCGTTGCCGTTCCGGAAGTCACCAATACCAGATCGCTGTAATGCATCGCCTCATATGCCGAACAATCCACAAGCTCAACGCCTGATCTTCCGGCAATGGAATCATACAAAAGGTGATTGACATGCGGCGCCCTGCCCAGAAGAAATACGGCATCATATTTTTGCTGAAGCATTACCGCCGCCCGAAGCATCTCGGGAAACACAAGAGCTATCTCCTGTTTTCTGCTTCCGGGAAGCAGCCCTATAATTTTTCGGTTTTCCTGGATATGATGATCACTGAGAAAATCGCTTTTCGAGCGAAACTCAAGCCGACTGATCTCTTCAACCACCGGATTTCCGGCAAACTCCGCCTCTACACCATGCATCTTGTAAAAATCCACCTCAAAATCAAAGATCACCATCAGGCGATCGACATACGCCTTGATTTTAGCGATACGGCTTTCCTTCCATGCCCAGACCTTGGGGGAAATATAATAGATAACAGGGATATCGTGCTGATGAAGATACCTGGCCAGAACCAGGTTCATTCCCGGATAGTCGACAAGCAGAGCCGCATCAGGTTTTCGGGCGACAATAGCACGCTTCAGATCACGAATAACTTTCCGTAAAAAAAAGCCCTTCCCGGCTACCTCAACGAAGCCCATGACACTCAGGTCATCGACATCATAGAGCAGATCAGCTCCGAGAGCTCTGAGTTTTCGACCACCGGCACCGAAGACCCTGAGTGCAGGACATCTGGTCTGCACAACCTCAATGACTTCTGAAACATGGAGATCTCCGGAAACCTCTCCGGCCAGCACAAAAAGCGTCCTTTCCCGCATACGCCACCTTAATTGGAACATCACCCGGCATGCAGTATCTTTTAACTGAAGGCGGGTGTCCCTGCGTAATCATATGTTTTGCAATAACTTCATCCAATAATATCAAATTACCCGGAGAATGCAAGTCAAATTCGGCACTGACGGATGGAGAGCAATCATTGCAGAAGAGTATACATTTGACAATCTGAAACTTGCCTCACTTGCTACTGCAGACTATTTTCTTGACCTTCCTGAAGCCTCAAACGGTGTCTGCGTAGGATACGATACACGTTTCATGTCTCAGGAATTTGCCCGCTACACCGCAGAAATTCTTTCTTCACGAGGTCTTCGCGTGTTTCTTTCAGACAGTTTTGCACCCACACCGGCTATATCGCTCTTCAGCCGGGATAAACAACTTGCAGGCGGCATCGTTATCACCGCGTCTCACAATCCTCCACGCTATAACGGCTTTAAAATCAAGGCCTCGTATGGAGGGTCGGCACTTCCGGAATCCATCTCCGTTATCGAAAAAAACCTGGAAGAAATAGACCCCGGCACGACTATCGAGCCTGATGAAAGCCTTATTGAAACAGCAGATATCAAAGGCTATTACCTGCAGAACCTGCTGTCAGCTATCGATCTCGATGCCATAAGAAACGCGCACCTGCATGTCGCCCACAACGCCATGTTCGGGTCCGGGCAGCATATTATAGATACAATCCTCGGCACGACACAGGTAGACTGTTACCATTGCAGGCTCAATCCCGGTTTTGACGGCATTAATCCCGAACCGATACCCCGATATATCAGCAACTTCATGACCTTCTGCAAAAAAACAAAACCGGCAGCAGGCATCATAAACGACGGCGATGCCGACCGGATCTGCATGCTTGATGAAAACGCGGACTATATCGACTCACACAAGATTTTCGCCATTGTACTCAAGTATCTGGTTGAAGACAAGCGGAAAACCGGAGAAATTGCCAAAACATTTGCCCTGACCGATGTCATTGACAAAATATGCCGAAAACACAACCTTACGCTTCATCTGCTTCCGGTAGGTTTCAAACACGTCAGCAAACTCATGACAACAAGAGACATACTCATCGGCGGAGAAGAGTCAGGAGGGATAGGCATCACCTCATATCTTCCTGAAAGGGACGGCATCTATATCGGGCTCCTGATACTGGAAATCATGGCAAAGAAGAAAAAAACGCTGTCCGGTCTTGTTCAGGAACTCTTTGACGAATATGGCCGCTTTTATTATAACAGAATCGATCTGCCTCTAGATGAAGAAAAAAAACAATCCTTGATTGCAAAGGCTTCCAGAGGAGATCTGGAAAGAATCGCTACCTGGCGTGTGACAGGATTCAACGCTCTGGACGGTTACAAGTATCATTTTGAAGGGGGATGGTTGTTGATACGCCCATCCGGCACGGAACCGTTACTGAGGCTTTATTGCGAGGCGGATACACCTGAAAAAGTTGAGCAGGTACTTGACTATGCAATGACGCTTGGCTGAACGCAATCCACGTAATTATGAAACTCGATACACTACCTGAAAGAATCGTCATTTTTGACGGTGTCTGCAATTTGTGCGAATTTTCCGTCAACTTTATCTACCAGAGAGACCTCCACAGCACATTCACCTTTACCCCCGCGCAGTCACCTCTCGGCAGCAAACTGTTGGAGCACTACCGGATCAATACCGGCACGCTGGACACTGTTGTTCTGGTTAAACATAACCGTGCGTATACGCGCAGCACAGCCGCGCTTGAAATCGCATCGGAACTCGACACTCCATGGAACTTCCTGCAGCTTTTTTCACTTATTCCGCAACCGGTACGTGATCAGATCTATGACTTCATTGCCGCAAACAGGTATGCGTGGTTCGGCAAAAAAGAAAGCTGCATGTTACCGACTCCTGAAATCAAATCAAGATTTCTTGAACAACTGCCGTCACCTGACAGCATCGTTCAACAGTAACGCGCCATGACGAAAGCCTTCAAAGACAGGTTTTCCCGTCAGGCTGCACAGTACTCTCTCTACCGGCCTCACTACCCTGAAAAACTCTTCAGCTATCTAGTTTCGCTCGTGACCGAACGAAATGCCGCCTGGGATTGCGCCACAGGAAACGGTCAGTCAGCAAGTTCACTTGCTGAAAGGTTCAGTCAGGTCTATGCAACTGACGCGAGTTCCCGGCAGATAGCAAATGCCATACGGAAACCCAACATACTCTATAGCGTGTCGCCGGCAGAAAAAACATCTCTGCCGGACCGGTCGGTCGACCTGATCACTGTCGCTCAGGCCATTCACTGGTTTGACACGGAATCTTTCTACCGTGAAGTACGCCGGGTTCTGAAAAACAACGGCGTTTTTGCCGCATGGGCCTATCATCTGCCGATAATCGAGCCTGAAATTGACCGGATCATCCATCAGTTCTATAGCGTAACACTCGAAAAATTCTGGGAAAAGGAGATCAGACACATCCAGTCCGGATACAGGACACTCCTCTTCCCTTTCCCTGAAATATCTCATCCTTCCTTCAGTATAACGACAGCGTGGTCGTTCCATCAGGTTATCGGTTATCTTGAAACCTGGTCTGCACTCAACGTCTGCCGGCAAACACAGGGCAGCAATCCACTGAGCACCATTCTGCCAGAACTACGCATGCAGTGGAAAAATCCGGAGGAAATCAAAAAGGCAGAATGGCCCATCATGCTTAAAGTGGCGTTGCATACAGAATCATAAACCTGCCGGCAAACCAGGCTGCGTCGCAAGAAATCCGGGAAAAAATCGTCCAATGTGCTGATAGCTTTATGCAAAAAGGCAAAAGATGATAGTACGAATATCGCGTTGAGCCTGGATTTTATGAAACAACCGTATGATGCTTTCCGGTATACTCATACTTCGGACATGTAAGAACAGTACTATTTCCTTACAGCAGGTAAATAAACAGAGATTGAAGCGAAACGGGCATTCAATACAGGAAGATGATTTCAGTACCATCGTGGCCGAGCACCAGGATATGGTGCTCAATACCTGTTACCGTTTTGTGCTGAACAGGGAAGACGCTGAAGATATCACTCAGGAAGTGTTTATTGAAGCCTATCGCTCGCTTGAGAACTTCCGGCAGGAATCAAAGCTATCAACCTGGCTCTACAGGATTGCCGTCACCAAATCGCTTGACCATCTCCGAAAGAAAAAAAGAAAAAAAAGGTTTTCGTCTCTGAAACGGATAATCGGTCTGCATGATCCGACTGAAGAGCTTGCGCTTCCTTCATCTACAGCGACACCTGAGGAAGTACTCTCAGGAAATGAAAGAGCAGAAATTCTTCAAGAAGCGCTCGGTTCACTGCCTGACAATCAGAAAACAGCCTTTCTTCTCAGCAAGTACGACGGCTACTCCAATCAGGAAATCGCCGATGTCATGCAGACAACAGTCTCGGCGGTTGAGTCTCTGGTTCATCGTGCGAAAAAAAACCTTCAGAACAAACTGGAAAAGCATTACAAAAAACAATGACGGTAGTACCGTATTATTTGTCGTTTAACCAGCAGCGTCAGATTTCTGAACGATCGCTTCCGATATACTTTTTCGCCCTTTCGTGCAAGGTTTTCGACTCAGGAACGTCATATTAATTGAACAACAGGTACAACAATGCATACAACCGATCACATAGAAACCGAAGTCCGGAAAACCCTTGCTCTTCTGGACACCCTTCCTGAACTGGAATCACATCACCTTTTCAGGGCTCGCCTTTTTGAAAGGATCGAGCATGAAGCTGCCGGGCCGTATCACGAGCGTCACTCGACTGCAGGCGGCTTGAAGTTGGCGTTGATGGTTTTTCTCTTCGTTATCAATATCGGGTCAGTATTTGTTCTCATGCAGTCCAACACCAGTGAGCAGATGCTGAGCAAACAGGAAGTAATCCAGAGCCTGACGAATGAATACAACAGTCCGGCACTTTCCTATTACTTTGATAACGACAGCGTCGAAGAAAAAAATGAGTGATCGCAGAGACGATGCACAAAGAGAAACACTATTCAGCCTTGACCGTCAGATTATAAACATCTGTTGCAGATGAACGCTGAAACAGTAGTGATACCAAAGTCGTAATAAAGCAGAGACCAATGCTTGAACCGCCGGTTTAAAACTGAAAAAACATACGGGTATCGCTGACGGCTTACGCAGGTATAAATCAATCAACTATCTTTCGAATGGATTTTCTTTCATCCAAACGTTTTATTTCAATAGTACTTGCAATACTTGTTGTTTTAAATCTTGGTCTGCTTGGCACACTGTTGTGGCAAAACACACACCCGTCTCAGAAGCAGAACAAGGTTGCCGTTGATCACAAATTCAGAAGCAAACAGTCATTTTTCCAAAAAGAGCTCCGGCTGACCGAAGAACAGACCAGGCAGTTCAACACGCTCAGGCGTCAGCACTTTCAGGGAACACTTCCGGCTCTTGTCGCTATCTCCGGCATGAAACGCCAACTCATTCACGAAGCGCTCAAAGCCGAACCGGACACACTTGCAATGAAAACCCTTGCAGGAACTATTGGCAAGCAACAGGCTATTGTGGAATACAGACTTGCCTGGCACTTCAACAACCTCTCCAAGGTCTGCACTCCTGAACAGAGAGACTCTCTACAGCGAGTTCTTGAAAAAGTAACGGCCAAGCCGTTCAAGCTGAAAAGAAGATTACTTCTCAGACGCATAGAGTTTCCACCTCTTCAAAAGGATTCGTCTGAAAAACACGGAATGCGCACTGAAGAATCTGCGCAACAATCAACACAATAGCAATGAAATCTTTCAGCTGGAGAGCCTTTATCAGCCTCGGTCTTTTCGTGTCGTTTCTCATGTTGATCGTCTCAGGAATCATCTTGTATCTGGCTCCTCCGGGAAGAGTTGCAAACTGGACCGACTGGCACTTGCTGGGGCTCAGCAAGCAAGCCTGGCAGAATCAGCATACCATATTCAGCTTTAGCTTTGCACTACTCTCGATATTCCATCTCTTTTCCATTAACTGGAAAGCATTCTGGTCCTATATTGCAGCAAAGAGTCACGCCGGACTTGGTAAACCTGTCGAAATTTTCAGCATTCTTCTGATCGCCATGTTCTTCGGGATCGGCACCTTTCTTCAAATCCCGCCATTCTCCACAGTAATTGATTTCGGAAGGTCATTTTCGGAATCATGGGAAGAGCAGCAAAGCCGGGCTCCGGTACCGCACACCGAAAGAATGACCCTGAAAGAAATTTCCGAACGGTTCGCCAGCGGGGAAAGCCCTGAGAGCCTGCGTGGAAAACTCGAAAAAGAAGGCATAAGCGTCACATCGCTTGACCAGACGCTCGAAAACATCGGAAGTGAGAACAGCACTTCCGCACAAAAGGTATATGAACTGCTCGATATTGCTCCAGCACCCCGAAACACCGGAAGGGGAAATGGACAAGGACGTAACCGACAATGAAACATCCGCAGGCAGTCCACAACTGCCCCCGGCCAGCAAAAAAAACAGCCCTTCTTTACCTTTTGACTTTCTCCCGTTCCTGTCCATCATCGGGCTGTCCAGCCATCCAGCGTTTTGACCTTTGCCTTTTGCCTTTTGCCTTTTGCCTTTTGCCTTTTGCCTTTTGCCTTTTGACTTATATCCTCCCCTCGTCACTTGTCACTGTAACTATCCTCTATCTGCCATTTTTCCGCGCAGCAACCTTAAAGCAGAGTCCGCTTCATTTCTGAACACGACCGCAATGACCCCGAGATAGCCAAGAGTCAAAAGGGACTCAAACCATACCTCCTCCATTCCTGCAAGATCCGGAAGACGGATAAAAACAATACCGGTCAGGAGCAGAAGCACGAGTTTTGGCCATGCATAGCTGTTCGGATACACTTTCAGCGAGAAAAAACCCATACAGATACTCATCACAACCGTACCTGCAAGAATCGAAATCGCGGCGCCCTCCATTCCCAGAGACGGAACAAGCAAGAGACAGGTTACCGTTGTCACACCTGCGCCCGCAAAGGTAACAACAGGAAGATACCTGGTGCTGCCGGTAATCAGAATACCTGCGGTAAGATTGGTTGAAATCATATCGAAAACGTAACTGAAGAAAATCCAGGGAAGAATGGACAGGCCGATCCAGTAGGCCGGTGGTAAAATGTAGAGCTGCTCAAAATAGTGATACCGTATTAGATCGGGAACATAAAAGGTGGACACAAGAGCGATCACCATGGCAAAAACAGTTGATATACTCAACACATGGCGAAAAAGTTTTTTAGCTTCAGGATCATCAGCATGTTGCAGGAAAAATGGCTGCCACGCAAATCTGAACACCTGGATAAACAGCTGGATAAGAATACCAAACGCCGCGACGCGACCGTAAATCCCCACAATATCCGATTGCACATACCCGGCACCATAGATCTTCTCAATATCTTCCGGACGCATTCTTATAAGAATATTCCGGTCGATAAGATGAATCAGAAGACCTGCTATCCCTGTCGGGACATACGGCAATCCGATTCTCAGCATTTCACGCAGCGTATCGGAAGAAAAAAAACGCTGAAACTGCCCGAATACAGGCAGAACGAAAAGCAGACTGACCAGAGAGCCGGCAATATTGGCCAGAAAAGCTCCGTGAAGACCTGTTTTAAACTGCACGATCAGCGTAAAGGCGCTGATAACGACCGTTACAACCCCGAGAATCCTTGCTATTGCAAACCGTATCGCCTTTCGTTTGAGACGAAGATCGGCAAAAGGAATGACCAGCAGTGCATCAAGCCAGAGAATCACCGCGGCATACCGGATAAAATCTTTCTGGTTCTCCGATAACCCGATAAGCTCGGCTATTCCAGGCGCGAAAAAAAGTATGGCGGCGGTAAATACGGTAGAGGTAAGCAGCAATGAAATAAACGCCGTTGAAAAACAACGCGCGCTGTCACCTCCCGAACGTGTATTGTCAGAGGCAACCTTCAGGTATGATGTTTCCATACCATAGGCAAACAGCACATTTGCCAGCGCTATGTTAGCGTATATAAGTGCGTGTACGCCGTTGTCAAAGGTGGTAAGAAGATTCGCGTAGAGCGGCACAAGCACATAGTTGAGGCCTCGGGCCAGAATCGTGCTTGAACCATAAATAACGGTATCCTTTGCAAGAAGTTTCAGTTTGTCAAGCATAGAGCTTCAGCCCGTTTACAACAACTATGCTTGCTTTTTTTCTGAATCTTTACCGTTTCCGGCAGCTTTTTCCGACGCCTCATCCTGTGGCTTTTTCATTTTATCGAATGCGGGACGAAGACGACCATCTTTTTCCTCTATGGGAATTTTGGAAATCACTTCCCTGAGGTGCTTCTGTGCTTCAGCCTGCTGCTGCTTTAATTTTTCCAGATCGTCTCCCGATAAACCGACAGGATTCTGATCATCGATCAACGAATCCCTGAAGGACTCGATTTCAATATTCTGTTCTTCCTGCATATACTTGATGAACTTTGTCATAACAAAGATGAGACCGAAAAAAATCGGCAGGGCAAAAGCCATAATGATAAGCCAGCTCATAACAACGTCCTCCCATGTTGAGCATCCGGGATTATGCTGAACATGTACAATGTGTTAATAAATATATTTTCGGAAGCGTGCGAAACGACGTTACTGCTCCTGACAGACAAAAGATTATTCAGAAAAAAACCTGAAAATCCGTGACGATCAGTCTGATTGCAATAAAATATCAATATTTAGTAGTTTTTTAAATATTTCACCTAAAGGCACCTCTCTTTATTGTCATGTGCGGTTCAAGCAGAAGAGAAAAGGAGCACAGAAACCCTTTCTATCCGCTCAACGAGGCAATTGAATCGCAGAATACATACTGAGAGCCCATAACAGAGGAACGTAGAGATGGAATTATCCCTCGACAGACAGGGCATTCTGGCTACAGGAAAAAGTATTATTCTCAAGGAAGCTGCTTCGCTTTCGCGTATTGCCGGACTGCTCGACCGGAATTTTCATGCCTCCGTTGAACTGCTTTGCGCATGCAGGGGAAAAGCCATTATCTCCGGGATGGGAAAATCGGGCATTATCGGCCAGAAAATTGCCGCCACCCTTTCCTCCACTGGAACGACAGCCCTTTTCATGCATCCTGCCGATGCCGCCCATGGCGATCTGGGTGTTGTTTCTGAAGATGATGTAGTCATTTGCCTCTCCAAAAGCGGTATGACTGAAGAACTCAACTTTATCCTTCCTGCGTTGAGGAAAATCGGGGTTTCAATTATAGCATTTACCGGCAACAAACGTTCATATCTTGCTGAAAATGCCGACATCGTACTTGACGTGAGCGTTGAAGAGGAGGCCTGCCCTTTCGATCTCGCACCGACGACATCCACCACCGCCATGCTCGCCATGGGTGACGCTCTGGCTATCTGCCTGATGCAGGAAAAGCAGTTCACACATCGGGATTTTGCCGTCACCCATCCAAAAGGATCACTTGGCCGACGACTCACCATGAAAGTCTCCGATATCATGGCTACCGGAGAAGCCCTTCCGCTTGTAGAGGAAACCGTACCGCTCACCGACCTTATTCTTGAAATGACATCCAAGCGGTTTGGCATGAGCGGCATTGTCGATCATTCAGGCAAACTTTCGGGAATATTTACCGACGGTGATCTTCGCAGGATCATTCAATGCAGAAGTGATATTCTTTCGCTGCAGGCAAAAGATGTCATGACGAAAGGGCCGAAAACCGTCTCTGCAGATACCATGGCAGAGGAGTGCCTGAAGATTCTTGAGTCGCACAGAATAACCCAGCTGCTGGTCTGTGAGGGAGATAACCGTCCGGTAGGCCTGATTCATATCCATGACCTCGTTTCACTGGGACTGTGAGAAAGTCAGCCCGCAGTTCTCAGTTCTCAGTTCTCAGTTCTCAGTTCTCAGTTCTCAGTTCTCAGTTCTCAGTTCTCAGTTCTCAGTACGCAAAAATATCCCGTACTGTGCGTCAACGCTGTTTGACGACTGCCGACCGGGAGAACAGGAGAGAGCAAAAAAAAAGAGGCTGCCTCACAATTCACCTGTGAGGCAGCCTCTTACACCTTCTTTCTTGTCACTTGTCACTGGTTACTGGTCACTATTCTCACACTTTTCCAAGCGCCTTGAGCATGGTATCACCGATATCCGCGGGGTTCTCGACAACGTGAATCCCGGCTTTTTCCATTGCCCGGATTTTATCTTCAGCAGTACCCTTTCCACCGGAAACGATCGCCCCCGCATGCCCCATTCTCCTTCCGGGAGGAGCGGTTCGGCCGGCAATGAATCCTACAACCGGTTTCCTGAAATGCTTTTTGATATACTCCGACGCTTCCTCTTCTGCACTGCCGCCAATCTCACCGATCATGACAAGTCCCTCGGTCTCGTCATCTTTAGCAAAAAGCTTTATGGCGTCGAGAAAACGGGTGCCGATGACAGGATCACCGCCAATACCGATGCACGTTGACTGCCCCAGACCAACTTCTGTAAGCTGATGAACAGCTTCGTAGGTGAGCGTTCCGCTTCTTGAAACGACACCTATAGATCCTTTTTTATGAATGAAACCAGGCATAATACCAACTTTGGCTTCACCCGGAGTAATAACGCCAGGACAGTTCGGGCCTACAAGTACAGCTCCTTTTTCCTGCACATACCTGTAGGCTTTCATCATGTCGTTTACCGGAATTCCCTCGGTAATACAGATAATCACCTTCAAACCCGCTTCAGCAGCTTCCATAATCGCATCTGCCGCAAACGGAGCAGGAACAAAAATAACGGACGTATTCGCTCCGGCAACGACCACCGCGTCTTTTACGGTGTTGAAAACCGGGACAGGCCGAAGAAAGGTGTCACGATCATTGCCGGTATACTCTAATCCACCTTTTCCCGGAGTCACGCCGGCAACTACATTCGTCCCGTATTCAAGAATCTGAGACGTATGGAAAGTTCCTTCACCGCCGGTAATACCCTGGACGACAAGCCGGGTATCCTTATTGACTAATACACTCATACTGTTATCTGTGTTGGAATTGACAAAATTATTGATTTGTTGCATGCACACGCTTGACAGCTCAACCGCCGGTTCACCATGTCACCGTTTATCCTCCGACGATCACTACAATGTGCCCGTCACTCTTCCTGTGAACGCTGAATTTCCCGTGCAATCCCGAGAAGTTTTCCTTCATCAAAAAAATCTCCAATGAGCTGAAGTCCTACGGGAAGTCCTGAACGGTCAAAACCGGCAGGCACACTCAGCGCAGGCAGTCCGGCAATGCTTGCCGGTACCGTAAACACATCGGCAAGATACATCTCCAGCGGCTCATCCATTTTATCTCCTATCCCGAAAGGAGGAAACGGCGAGGTTGGTCCGGCGATGACATCAACCTTCGCCAACGCTTCCTTGTATCTGTCAAGAAAAACCCTTCTGACCTGTTGGGCCTTTTTGTAATAGGTATCGTAGTATCCTGCGGAGAGCACATAGGTCCCCAGCATGATTCTCCGTTTGACCTCGCCCCCAAATCCTTCCGAGCGCGAATTGACATACATGCCCGAAAGATCGGAAGCGTCCCCTGAACGGTAGCCGTAACGCGCTCCGTCGAAACGGGCAAGGTTCGAAGAGGCTTCCGCGGTCGTCAGTATATAGTAGGCAGCAATAGCATGATCACTTTCAGGCAGAGCAATATCCACAAGCTCCGCACCGGCATCCCGGAGTTCTTCGAGACGGTTTCTGACAGCAAGAGCAACCCCGGGATCGAGCGTTTCAGGGAAATATTCTTCAGGAACCCCGATTTTCATGCCTTTCAGGCTTACGCTGCCCATCTCTGAGAGATAATCAGGAACAACGTGCTGTGAAGATGTTGTATCAGCCGCATCTTTTCCTGCGATTACACCCAGAACAAGTGCAGCATCGTCACAATTCCTTGAGAGAATTCCAATCTGATCAAAGGACGAACCAAACGCAACAAGACCGTAACGGGATATTCTGCCGTAAGTCGGCTTCAAACCGACGACATTGCAGAACCCTGCCGGCTGTCTGACGGAACCACCGGTATCCGATCCAAGAGCAACCATTGCAAGGTCTCCAGCAACAGCAGCGGCAGAGCCTCCGGAACTTCCTCCGGGTACCCTGGAGTCATCATAGGGATTTGGAACCGGCCCGAAAGCTGAATTCTCATTGGAGCTCCCCATTGCAAACTCATCCATGTTCACCTTGCCAAGAAAGACAGCATCCTCTTTGAGCAGCCTTTCAACAGCAGTAGCATTGTAGACCGCGGTATACCCCTCCAGAATTTTTGAAGCACAGGTAAGCGAAGCATCCTTTACTGACAGATTATCCTTTACTGCCATAGGAAGACCAAAAAGTCTCCCTGGCTGTTCACCTGCCTCGAGCTTTCTGTCAAGTTCCTTTGCCCGTTGCAGTGCCTGATCGTTGAAAACCGTTATATAGACATTTCTTTCATGGTTTTTCCGTATTCGCTCGAGATAGTCAAGGACAACAGTCTCGCAACTGATTTCACGACTGAGAAGTCTTTTGCGCAGATTCTGGTATGAGGAAAAATACACTGCTTTCTTTCAATGAATTAGTTTGTAGGTAGAGTCAGCTGAACCGTGACGCAATGCGCTGGAGCAACGTTTGGCTTGTATAATAATAAATAACTGCATATAATTCAATTTAGTATATTCTTGTCCCCGTTGAGTGTACGGCTTTGTTTTTCTGACTGCGAAGTGTGTGAAAGTGATGATACGGACGGTTAAAGTCTCGAATGTCAACTATGGATTTTTCTGCAGCATTTACATCCCGCTGGTTCCACCCTGCAATTGACCCTCAGGACGAACAAACCCGAATTGAACTGAAAGCCGGTTGTTATCTTCCGGAGCATGTCGCTATCATTATGGACGGTAACGGAAGATGGGCAAGACAAAAAGGGAAAACCCGCATCGAGGGGCATGCAGCCGGAGTGGAAGCGGTTCGTGACGTGGTTGAAGCCTGTGCTCAGCTGGGCATAGGGTATCTTACGTTGTTTACTTTTTCAACCGAAAACTGGAAACGGCCTGAAAAAGAGATCTCGTCACTTATGCAGCTTCTTGTAAAAGTCCTGCAGAAAGAAGCTCGGGCGCTGTTCCGGAACAAGGTACGCATCCATGTGATCGGGAACATCGAACAACTACCGCAAAAAGTCAAACAAACACTGAAAGACACTGTAGAACTCACCAAAGACAATACAGGGCTTACGCTTTGTATTGCATTGAGTTACAGCGGGAAATGGGATATTTTGCAGGCATGCAGGGCCATCAGCCGGGAAATAGCCGAGGGCCGGATTTCACCTGACAAGATTGATGAGCAGCTCATGGATTCCTTTCTTTCAACCAGAGGTATTCCGGAACCTGAACTGCTCATAAGAACAAGTGGAGAATTTCGAATAAGTAACTTTCTTTTATGGCAAAGTGCCTATTCGGAAATATATTTCACCAACACCTACTGGCCTGATTTCCGTAGAGGTCAGCTCTATGACGCCATAAGGGATTTCCAGAAACGGGAACGTCGCTTCGGTCAGACAAGCGAACAACTTCAAGACAAAAACGCTTTACAAAGCAGGTTATAAAAAACGATGAGCACTTTCATGAAACAACTACACTCATTTCGTCTTCACACTCTTTCCTCATGCATACTGCTGATTACAGCAATGCTCTTTGCGTACCCTGCTTCTGCGGCAGACCCTGTTGCGAAGAATAAAGCGAACCAGTACACCGTATCCGGCATCTCGTTCAGCGGCCTGCAAACCATCAGTGAAAATGAGCTGCTCAACAGCCTACCTGTCAGGAAAGGCGACACCATCACCATACCGGGGGCTGACATCCCGAGAACTATTGAATATCTCTGGAAACAAAGAAAGTTCAGTGATATTCAGGCAAATCAGAACATATCGGGTACAACGGTCAACCTTCAGCTTATCGTCAAAGAGCTGCCTCTGCTCGACAGGGTTGTTTTTGACGGCAACGATAAATTCGACGACAAGGAACTCAACAACATAGCTTCACTCTATGCAGGCAGACATGTCGATGAACAAAGCCTTCTGACCGCAGCAAGTAAAATCAGAACAGCCTATACAAAAAAGGGTTATCTGCGTGCAGAAGTAGAGTATACGCTGAAACAGCTTCAAAATAACAGGGTGTCGGCTCGCTTCTCGATCGATGAAAAATCAAAAGTCGTTATCGAGAACATTACATTCCACGGAAACAGCGCTTTCAAGGACGGGAAACTTCGGGGCGTCTTCAAGGAAACCAGTCAGAACGCGTGGTGGAAAACAATCTTCGGTCAGCCTAAACTGGATAGGGAAAAATTCAACGCGGATAAACAACTGCTTGTTGCATTTTACCGTGAAAACGGTTACCGGGACATGAGTATTGTGAAGGACTCCATCTCCTACACCAATGACCTCAAAGGCGTGAACATTGACCTCTACATCGATGAAGGCGCCGTTTACTATGTCAGAAACATAACCTGGAACGGTAACAGCAAGAACTTTGCCACAACCGATATATTGAACAGTGTTTTCAGCATTAAAAAAGGGGATCGTTACAACTCGAAAAAAATTCAGGAAAAGCTGAACTTTTCCAAAGACAACCGTGACGTGGCTTCGCTGTACCTCGACCGCGGCTACCTCTCCTTCCGCTCCTCACTCGACGAACAGGTCATTCCTCCGGATTCGGTGGACCTGAACATTTCGCTCCGGGAAGGCGAACCGTTCAGGATCGGAAAAATCAATATCAGGGGAAACACGAAAACCAAAGACCATGTCATCCGCCGCGAATTGCGCACCGTCCCCGGCAACACATTCAGCCGGAAAGACGTTGTCAGAAGCGTCAGGGAGATCTCCATGCTCAACTACTTCGACCCTGAAACAACAAGGCCCGACATTCAGCCGGATGAGGCGAGCAAGACCGTTGACATCACCTATAACGTCACGGAAAAACAGACCGACACATTCAACGCATCGGTAGGCTATAGCGGCAACGTCGGCTTTACCGGAGCCCTCGGCGTCACGTTCAACAACTTCTCGCTGCAGGACCTGTTCAACGGGGAAGCATGGGATCCGCTGCCGCATGGCGACGGTCAGAAGCTCTCTCTACAGTGGCAGTTCGGCAACGAAGATTACCGAACCCTCTCTATGTCGTTTACTGAACCCTGGGCATTCGGCACGCCGACAGTTCTGGGCTTTTCAGTGTTTAAAACGCAGAGAAACTATACGGACGACGGAGATAGTGATAACCTTCTCAAACAGACCGGGGCATCGCTCAACATCGGAAGACGGCTTACCTGGCCTGATGACTATTTCTCGATCAACTGGAAACTCAAGTACCTGCACAGCGAGGGGGAACTGCTGAGCTTTGTAAACTCTGACAACCAGCCGGACACGGCTGATGAGATCTCCATCACACAAACCATCACCAGAAACAGCATAGACAATCCTATCTATCCCCGGAGAGGCAGCAAAAACTCACTTTCAGCGCAGCTTGCAGGCGGGCCCCTGCCGGGAAGTGTCGATTTCTACAAGTTTATCGGCAGTTCGAGCTGGTACGTGCCTCTGGGTGGAGATTTTGTCCTGAACCTCGCAACCGAACACGGGTACCTCAACACCTTCAGCGAGGATGATTACATACCCTATACCGACTCTTTCTACATGGGCGGAAGCGGCCTTTCATCACTCTCCACGATTCCCTTGCGCGGTTATGATGACCGTTCTCTCGGTGTGTTCAATGAGGATACCGATCTGTATACCGGAAGAGTGTATTCAAAGTTCACCACGGAAGTCCGTTATCCGCTTACCCTGTCACCAACCGCCAGCGTCTACGCGCTCGCGTTCTTCGAGGCCGGCAACCTCTGGGGGTCAACGGATACCATCAACTACAGCGACCTCAAGAAATCGGCCGGACTCGGCCTGAGGCTCTACCTGCCGATCATCGGACTGATCGGGCTTGATTACGGTTACGGCTTCGACCCGGTGGACAGTAACCTCGGTGAGGAGAATCAGGGCTGGAAGTTCATCTTCAGCTTCGGTCAGTTTGCGCAATAGTCATTGAACATGTGATTATTTGTTATGAATGATCACAAAAATAATTTAACTTTACCGTTGAAAGTAAAATCATTACATTTACTTGTGACAGCGACTAACCTGTTCCTACAATTATAACGCGGAGGAAAAATGAAAAAAGCACTATCTCTTTTGATGGTATTTGTTGTTGCGGCCATGTGGTCTGTAACCAGCTTTGCTGCCGACAAATACGTAAGCGGTAACATCGGAATTTCCTGGATCAGTGAAGCTGAAGGTGTATACAGTGATTATAGTAATGGTGGCTATATTGTTGATTTCGATTCAGGAATCACACTGCTTGGAGCTTTAGGTTGCGACTATGGTGATTACAGAATGGAAGGTGAGCTTGGCTATCAGACCGGTGATTACAAGTCGATCGCCTTTTTTGATGGACCCGAATCTACTGACCCAATCGAAGCTGTCGGCGATTTCTCCATTCTCTCTCTCATGGTCAACGGTTACTATGACATCGATCTCGGTGGCGTAGAGCTCTCCCCGACCGTTGGTGTTGGTGTTGCACAGGTGAAGAAAGATGGATTCGCCTTTGGTGAAATGGTAGAAGCTCCTGAAGAATACCGCTGGTCGGCAAGCGAGGTCACCTTTGCCTACCAGGCAGGTGTCGGGCTTGGTATTCCTGTATCCGATAACATCACAATCGATGCTCGCTATCGTTACTTCGCGACAACGGATTACACTTTCGAGTTCGGCGAAGACGGGCCTCAGTTCAACACAAACAGAGAAAGCCACAGTGCACTGCTTGGCATGCGAATCAATCTCTGAACGAGATGATGGTACTCGTAAAAGGAGGCTTTAAGCCTCCTTTTACATTTAACCCTGAACCACGTTCTCGGCAGTTCACGGCAATAAGAGCAGTTTTTGAATTTAACGTTGATTATACGTAAATTGTGTTATGTGGTAACACTTTTTTCTACGCATGGGGTCATGCGATTTAATAACCTAACAGTAAAAGACAATGAAGAAAGCAATTTCACTTCTGGCGGTTTTTCTGGTTGCTGTCATGTGGTCAGCACCCGGTTTCAGCGCAGACAAATATGTCAGTGGCAATATCGGTATCTCCTGGCTCAGCGATACGGCAGCCAGATATTCAGACAATGATAATGCCGGTTATAACGTTGATATGGGTTCAGGCATCACGCTGCTCGGCGCACTTGGATGTGACTATGGCGATTACAGGGCTGAGGGTGAACTCGGCTACCAGAATGGCGATATAAGCGCTTACAATGTTTTTTGCGATAACGGCCAGTGCCCAAGTGAAGACATTTCCGGCGATGTATCCATCCTCTCTCTCATGATGAACGGCTACTACGACATCGATCTTGGCGGAGGTGTTGAGCTCTCACCGACAGTCGGTGTGGGTATTGCACAGGTCAAGGCTGACAATATCGAATCGAATCGCCGTAATAACAGTGGGAATTCAGAGGCAAGTGAAACGGTCAAAAACGGAGATGACTCAGGCTTTTCACTGAGTGAGACAACCTTTGCCTATCAGGCAGGCGTTGGTCTTGGCATACCTGTTGCCGACAACATCATGCTCGATGCACGTTACCGCTACTTTGCGACCACCGACTTCACGTTTGAAGCTGGTGGAACAGGGCCACAGTTCAACGCAGACATGGAAAGCCATAGCGCACTTCTTGGTATGAGAGTCATGTTCTGAACTGTTTGCACAGTACTACTCTATGCTACAGCAAAAAAGGAGGTCTCACGACCTCCTTTTTTCTTTATTTCCACACTCGATATCCTTCCGTTCTATGAACGTTCCTTAAATCGGGATATTTTATCCCGCAGTCGTGCAGCCTCTTCATAATCTTCCCGGTTCACTGCATCTTCCAGCATTTTCTGCAGATCGTTCAGCGATGAAGTCGCCGAACCGATACTCTCACTGGAGACCTCCTCTTCCGATTTGTCCTGAGCAATCGCAGTATTTTCCTGCTGTTCCTCAAGAATACCCGCCTCATTAAGAATATCTTCCGAGACGAATATCGGCGCACCGAACCTGACCGCGATTGCAATGGCGTCGCTGGGCCTCGCATCGATTTCATGAATTTCACCCTGCATTTCACAGATTACTTTCGCATAAAATGTTTCATTATGCAGTTCATCTATGAACACCTCCTGCACACTCAGATTGAATGTATCAGCAACGGTTTTAAACAGGTCATGCGTAAACGGTCTCGGGGGTTTAATATTTTCAAGCTTCAGGGCGATCGCCTGAGCCTCAAACCCGCCGATAATGATAGGCAGTTTCCTCTTTCCCTCGACTTCATAGAGAATAAGCGCATAGGCTCCGTTGGTATGCGGGCTGGTAGATAGCCCAAGTATATCAACTCGTAATTTTTCCATCGTAACTACATTTATTTAATACAGCTACCCCTATCGACAAGAAGCAACTTCTTTTCAAATTCGCTCACTCAGAGTCGCATGTATATCTCATGGGACATCTCAACACGAATATAACAAGATACCGGATTATGCAACAGGACACCTGGCACAAGCGTTACAAAGAACTCATCAAAATCATTAAACAATGGAAGAGTGCAAATCATTTCAAGCGCTGAAAACTCCGGACAGCGCTGTCAAGACGAGGAACAACCTCCTCGATGGTGCCGACAACACCGTAATCCGCAGCGCTGAATATGGGCGCCTCCCTGTCTCTGTTTATCGCGACCACTATCCCCGCCCCGCTGATGCCCGCGAGGTGCTGAACGGCTCCGGAAATCCCGCACGCTATGTAGAGTTTCGGGGCGACACTTTTGCCTGTCTGTCCAATCTGATCGGCATGCGGACGCCACCCCTCGTCCACCGCTGAGCGGCTGGCCCCGACAACGCCGCCCAAAGCTTCGGCAAGAGACTCGAGGAGAACAAAATTATCACGTCCTCCCACTCCCCTTCCTCCGGCAACAATAATATCAGACTCACTGATATCTCGCCTTGCTGTAAAATACCGCACTTCTTCAAGAAGAGGATTCCAGCCGGAGAACTCCGGGCAAAAAGCATCCGCGTTACGAACCTCGACAGGGCTGGAGGAGATCCTTGCCGACCGGTTTGCCTGAGCTCCCAACGTGTAGACCGCGATCTCTGTCCTTACATGCGCAACAGCTCTGACTGAACCTGCATACAGGGTTGTCGTCGCCTTTGGAAACCCCTGATCGTCTGCCTTCAACGCACAGTCTGAAACCAGTGCAGCGCCAAGGCGCATGGCTATTCGCGGGGCAAGATCTCGTCCCCTTGCCGTGGCGGCCAGAAAAACATGTTCCGCACCGGTTTCTGCTGCCAGTTCAGCTATCGCTTGAGCGTAAACCGATGGCGCATATCTGTCAAAAGCCTTGTCTCTGAGCACGTAAACCTGACCGTTCCCGTAGCACAAAGAGGAAACAACGCCGTCGTCAATGTCCCCGATCACCACACCGTAGATTTCTGCGCATCCTGCATCAGCGGCGAGATGCTGCACGGCATTCCACACATCGAGAGACACTTCGCTGAGTGTGGCATTTCTTTGTTCAAGAAGTACAAAATATGTCACCTACACCACCCCCTTTTCATGGAGAGCAGGAAGAAGATCCTCAACGACATCAATAAAGCTGCAGTTCCTTTTGCGGTTAACCGGTAAAAATTCTCGATACGCTATTCGGGGCTGCTCGCCTGTGTGCCCGTCAAGATGAACGACAGGCTCTTTTCGTGCTTTCATAACCGCCTTGATACCGATTTTTCTGGGAACATTCAACCCTTTTTCAGCACTGATGATAGCAGGCGTTTGCAGAATATACTCCTCGATCCCCACCTCTGTCTCACGAGTCACCGTCACAGAACCACCCTGGATTTCCAGAGAGGTCGCCGCACTTATAGCAGCAATCCCGAGCATTTCTGCTACCATCAGAGGCACCTGCGCACGATTGAAGTCGGAGGACTCACGTCCGCAGAGAACCAGATCCGGAAGTACGGGATAATATTCCCTGATTGCACGTGAAAGTGACGCCGCTACGACAAAGGAATCATCATCATTTCCTCCCTCAACAAGACAGGCCTTGTCAACCCCCATTGCCAGAGCTTTACGAAGTATGTCATAATGCTCCTTGTCGCCTAAGGAAAAAGCCGTGACGGTAACGCCCGGCATCAGTTCCTTCATCCGGACACACTCCTCGATAGCGTACTCATCATATGCATTCAGTACCATATTGATGCCGGAGACATCTACAGCGCCGTCCTTGACCTCTATTTTCGAAGCTGTATCCGGCACCCGGTTTATACACACAGCTATTTCCATGTTCCTGGTTCTTGGTTCTTGGTTCCTGGTTCCTGGTTCTTGATTCTTGATTCTTGATTCTTGATTCTTGATTCTTGATTCTTGATTCTTGATTCTTGATTCTTTGGCGAAAATAGTCATATGATGTTCCCCGCCAAAATCATCAGAGCAAGTCAAAAGGCAAACGGGCTGGATGGCGAGATAGCCTGAAGACGATCCGAACGGGCGAAAGATTTTTCGCCCCTATACCCTAACACCTAACGCACATTACACCTGCATCGCCCAAAGCGGGCAGACACAGAGGCCTGCCCCTACAAATCATCAACCTCCTTTCTCCCATCTTCTCTGCTCTTGTCTCTTTTCTCTCTCCCTTCCCGTTTCCGTTTCCGTTTTCCCCATATATTTCTTCTTCCACCTAACACATAGCACCTAACACATCCCCCACTCATTGCTCATTGCTCATCGCTCAGCACTCTCGCCCCTCCGCTCCTTCGCCCACTCTCCCCCTCGTCTCCCTGCCCCCTGCATCTTCCCTTCCATGAACAAGAAAAGTATTTTACATTATTGTATAACGTTATTGATGATAATCCAAACGACACTGAACCGTATGCAAGACAATCCCAGAAGAAAATTCCTGAAACGTTCGCTTCAGGCCTGCACTGCATCGCTTGCACTGAGTGCCCCCATACTCAATGCAGGATGCAATAAATCATCTTCGTCACCTGCTGACGGTGCACCTGCCGTTCACACCGGCAAGCGTTTTCAATGGAAAATGCTGACAACATGGCCGCCAACGCTGCCCGTACTCCAGGATGGACCGAAACTGTTCGCTCAATGGGTAAAGGAAATGTCTGAAGGACGCCTCGATATCCAGGTCTATGGAGGAGGAGAGCTGGTCCCGGCACTTGAAGCCTTTGGGGCCGTCAGCCAGGGAACAGCTGAAATCGGTCATGGAGCATCCTACTACTGGGCGGGAAAAGTTCCTGCCGCACAGTTTTTCGCGGCTGTTCCTTTCGGAATGAATCCCCAGCACATGAACGCCTGGATCATCAGTGGAGGAGGACTGCAACTCTGGGAGGAAGTCTACGCTCCCTTCAACCTGATTCCTCTACCTGGAGGAAATACCGGCATACAGATGGGTGGTTGGTTCAACAAGGAGATAACTTCAGTCAGCGATCTGAAAGGCCTTAAAATGAGGATTCCGGGACTTGGCGGCAAAGTGATATCCAAAACCGGTGGTTCGGCCATACTGTCGGCCGGTAGTGAAATCTACACCAATCTGGAACGAGGCGTGATTGACGCCACCGAATGGATCGGGCCCTATCACGACTATATGATGGGCTTCTACAAAGTAGCCCGCTACTACTATTACCCCGGTTGGCACGAACCTGGCACGAACCTTGAGTTCTTTATCAACAAAGGCGCATTTTCAAAACTTCCCTCCGACCTGCAGCAAATTGTCCGTAACGCCGCTGCACGAGTACATTACTGGATGCTTTGCGAGTTCGAGGCCCAGAACAATCGTTACCTGCAGAAGCTGGTCAATGAAGAAAACGTCGACCTGAGAGCGTTCCCTTCAGAAGTACTCGAGCAGCTACGCGCCTATTCAGAAGAGGTTATCGGAGAGATTGTCAGCGGCGACGCTCAAAGCAAAAAGGTTTACGACGCATATACCTCTTTCCGCAAGAAGATAACGCCATGGGCAAACATATCAGAAAGAATCTACTATGCGAACAGGTTGTAAACCAAAATACAGCTTTACCGAGCATGATCAGAAAGTCATGCCACATCACTCAGAGAACGTCATGCCGCCCTGTGTAATACTATTACACGGGGTGATCCGGCATCCATAAAAGGATAGTAACCTCGCAATAGATCAGCCAACCCTATCTTCCGGACAGCTCTTGCGGCAACCAGGTTACCAGCTCGGGAAACAGAATGATCAGCACAAGCATAATGAGCTGGATAACGATAAATGGTATGATCCCCCGGTAGATATGACCTGTAGTCACCTCTTTCGGAGCGACTCCTTTGAGGTAGAAGAGTGAAAAACCGAAAGGGGGGGTCAGAAAAGAGGCCTGAAGGTTCATGGCAAGCAACACCCCGACCCATAACAGATCGACTCCGAAAGCTGTGAATATCGGCGCGACCACCGGAACCACAATGAAAATGATCTCTATGAAATCAATGAAAAACCCTGCGATAAATACACCGATCATGACAATCGCCAGAAACAGTTCAGGCTGAAAATTTGCCTGAACTATCATTTCGGAAAGATAGCGATCCCCGTGCATCCCCCTGAACACAAGGCTGAATGCGTTTGCTCCGACAAGAATGATAAAAACCATGGAAGTCAACCATGTAGTCTCCCGCATCACCGATTTCAAAACATAAAGTGAAAGCTGGCGCTGAAATAAGGTCAGCAGCAAAGCTCCGAATGCACCTATGGCTGCTGCTTCCGTTGGTGAGGCGATCCCCGCAAATATAGAGCCAAGTACTGCGATTACCAGCATAAAAGGGATCACGAAAGCCTCGACAATGGTTTTCCATGGCTTACTGTCTTTGAAGACCTGACGCTCTTCTGCAGGTACGGCAGGCGTAAGCTCCGGACGGAAAACACCAAGCAGGACAATATAAAGCAGGTACAAAGAGACAAGAAGCAATCCCGGCACCAATGCACCGACAAACATATCGCCCACGGAAACATTTAGGATGCTCCCCAGAAGAACCAGCACGATACTCGGTGGAATAATCTGACCGAGAGTACCGGATGCCGCAATTGTTCCTGTGGCGAGTTCAGGGTCATATCCCCTTTTCAACATGGAAGGAAGACTCATCAGCCCCATAGTAACAACCGTTGCTCCGACAATACCGGTTGAAGCCGCCAGCAACCCGCCGACAATAACAACCGAAATTGCCAGTCCTCCGCGAAAACGACCGAAAAGCATCCCCATCGTTTCGAGGAGTTTCTCGGCGATTCCGGATTTTTCGAGCATCACTCCCATAAAAATAAACAGGGGGACTGCAAGCAGCACCTGGTTGGTCATCGTCCCCCATATCCTGAGCGGCAGCAGCGCAAAAAAATCCGTTCCGAAAGTCATGACGCCGAAAAGCACAGAAACACCTCCGAGCGTCATGGCAACCGGATACCCAAGCAGCAACAACAGAAATACCGCGACAAACATGATAAAAGGAAGTGCTTCCATCACTATTACTCCTTATCTGTTGTATCAGGCTCATCGGCCAAGACGAGAATGGAACGGACAATCCCGGCACTGCCCTGCAGAAAAAAAAACAAAAAACTGACGGGAATAGCTGCCTTGAGCAGGTAGCGGTAAGGGAGGCCCCCGGGATCAGGAGAAGTCTCAAGAATAACAAAAGAATTACCTACAAACGAAAGCGAAGCAAAAAAAACAATCAGTGTAAAAGGAACAAGAAAACATATCCCGCCCACAATATTCACCAGCGCCTTTTGTTTCTCTGCCAATCGTGCATAGAACACGTCAACACGAACATGCTTGTTATGCTTGAGGGTGTAAGGCGCCGCGAGCAGAAACAAGAGCGCGAAAAGATGCCATTCGAGTTCCTGAACGGCGACACTGCTCGAAGAAAGCACATAGCGCGTAAATACATCATAGACAACGGTAAGGACAAGGAGGAGCGTCAGCCAGCTGACTGCACGTCCTGAACGTTCGGTAAATGAATCGATGGCGCGGATATAGGCTTTCAGAAACCACACTGTTGTTATACCGGGTTTACGTGTAGAACAAAAAAAGCCGCTCAAAGCGGCCCATGATAAAAGCAGATATGTGCCCGAGAGGAGATTCGAACTCCTACACCTTTCGGCGCTACCCCCTCAAGATAGTGTGTCTACCAATTCCACCACTCGGGCTTTGAAAACTGTACTCTGAAGTATGCAGTACCTGTTTCGTGAGAATAGAAGGACTCGAACCTTCGACCCACTGCTTAAAAGGCAGTTGCTCTACCAACTGAGCTATATTCTCAACCGTTTTTCTCTGTAAGACAGATCAACACCAGACGATTACTTGTTCTGGTATCTCAAACGCTTCTTATGCCTGTTCTTCCGACGCATTTTTTTGCGTTTGTGCACTGCCATCTTATGGCGTTTTCTTTTTTTTCCGCAAGGCATATAATAATGTCTTTACTCTTGTTTTAAAGGCCAACAATATACGGGCTCCACCCTTCAAATGCAAACTTCCCGCAAAAAAAGCATGGACAAAAAACCATGAGTGAAAGCTGAAATAAAATTTACGACTTTATGCATCAACTTTCAAGCACGTTCACCCACATCACATAAGCTGAATAATTTCACGAAAGTTCGAAACCCCGAATTGCAGGAAATATACATTGAGCCGATCATGTGCCCGGATACCCTCCTGGAAACCGGTAAGAAAACTCAAAACCACATACAGTCATGCCGGACTTGATCCGGCATCCATGCAGACCCCAGCACCAAAGATGGATTCCCGTGTCAAGCACGGGAATGACAGGAAGTGGGGAGGAGTCATGCCGACCCGTGTAATATTCAAGTTATTACACGGGATGATCTGGCATCCAAGCGGTTTTTCACATCAAGGGCTGGATTCCCGTGTAAGCCCTGTGAAACAGATGCTCAGATTTCACGGGTCAGGCACGGGAATGACAGAAAAGGGAAAGTTTCCCGTCCTTGTACGCTCTTTTTTTCTTCCTTTGGTGATTTATTCAGGCTAAGCATTCATATGTTTGAAAAACTCTTTGTTATCTTTGGTGTCGGATATTTTTTCACGCATGAACTCCATACACTCGATTGGATTTTTATCTGCCAGATATTTACGCAGCAGCCAGGTTCTGGAGAGTTCCTGCTGCGTAAACAGCAGCTCTTCCTTTCTGGTGCCGGATCGCAGAATATCAATTGCAGGAAACATACGACGCTCCGACAAACGGCGGTCAAGAACAAGCTCCATGTTACCTGTTCCCTTGAACTCTTCAAAGATAACATCGTCCATCCTTGAACCTGTATCGACAAGTGCGGTTGCTATGATGGTCAGGCTGCCGCCTTCTTCAATATTTCTTGCAGCGCCGAAAAACCTTTTTGGTTTCGTCAACGCATTTGCATCGATGCCTCCGGAAAGAATCTTGCCGGAATGAGGAATAATGGTATTGTGAGCTCTTGCCAGACGGGTGAGAGAGTCAAGCAGTATAACGACATCATTACCGACTTCGACAAGACGTTTTGCCTTTTCAAGCACCATATCGGCAACCTGTACATGACGCTCCGGGTCTTCATCGAACGTAGAACTGACAACTTCCGCAGGAACACTTCGCTGCATGTCCGTAACCTCTTCAGGACGCTCATCTATAAGCAAAACAATGAGATATACCTCAGGATGGTTTTTAATGATTGCATTTGCCACCGTTTGGAGAAACATGGTCTTACCGGTCTTGGGCTGAGCTACGATCACACCTCTCTGTCCTTTACCGATCGGTGTAAAGATGTCCATAATTCTCCCGCAATGCTCATTCTGTGAAGTTTCAAGAATCAAACGTTCACGGGGAAACAGCGGGGTAAGGTTCTCAAAAAACGGTCTCTCCCTGGTAATCTCGGGATCTTTGCCGTCAATGGTGTTGATTTTCAGTAACGCGAAAAATCGTTCCCCTTCTTTTGGCGCCCGGACCTGACCGGACACCGTGTCCCCGGTTCTCATGTTAAATCGCTTGATCTGTGATGGCGACACATAAATATCGTCCGGAGATGAGAGGTAGTTGTAGTTGGAGGAACGAAGAAAACCGTAGCCCTCGGGAATAACCTGAAGAACACCCGTATTGACCATCACCTGCCCGCTTTCCGTACTGCTTCCTTTCTGGGACTGCGCCTCGATAATTTTGTATATCAGCTCTTCTTTTCGTAAACCTGTATTGACTACACCAAACTCTTTCGCTAACGTATTCAACTCATGCACCTTCTTCTTCTGGAGCATGTTGATGTCCAGACCTTTAGAAACTGAATTATTCGACATTATGATTATTCATCTCTTGATTGTTTACAAAAACAGAGTACTTGTCTGAAACAAGCATAGGTAACGGAATAATAACCGGGTAGTAATCATGCAACTATGAGTGGTACTCATGAAACAATTGTTGCGACAGGATATGAGTGCTTTGACAAAAGCTAAAGATGGAAGTTGTACCGTAAAAAACACGAGTTGCCGAATCCCGATTCATCTTTTGGGAGCAACCCTGGGCATGGAAGCTTGATCTCTGGAGCATGTATTGCCTTTAATATAAAATTTTTCCTAAAAAAGCCCTCAGTATCTCCTAAACGCCCCTCTTTTCATTACTGACAGATCATTCTGTCGCTCTGACTTCCCTCTCCTGAAATCAGCGTTCTATGGTTGATTGATACACTCAACGCTTCATCAACTTCAGTACTTCTCCGGCCAGATAAAAAGAGCCTGTGACAAGAACCAGATCATCCTTATCAGCAGTTCTTTTTACGATATCCAACGCTTCAGAGGCTGTTTCAGCAACGATAGCATGAAAACCTTCATTCCGGCACATCCCGCCAAGTTCAGATGCAGGAAGCCCTCTCTCAGAGAGCAGGTTAACGGTAATAACCGTCTTTGTCAGTTTTTTCAGGCATCGAACCACCTCCGCGACGTCCTTGTCCCGGACAAGACCCAAGACAACAAGCACATTCCGGTATGCATGACTGAACCGGAGGAGGGTGTTGACACTCTTCTCCATACCATCAGGATTATGCGCGACATCAAGAAGCAGATCAGGTTTTCCGGATAGACGTTCAAGTCTCGCCCTGTATCCAAAATCCCTCATCGATAACAGTCCTTTTCTGATCGAACGTTCCTCAATGCCTGCATCATGTGCAGCCAAAACAGCCAGCGCCAGGTTAGATGCATGAAAATCGCCCGTAACCCCTGACTTGAGCTTCCTGAAATCAGCCCCCCGTGCTTTCAGGGAAAATACAAGTTCCCCGACGGCTGCCGAGTGAACAACCGGCTCCGGAAAATCCTGCAGTACGTGTAGCGTTGCACCGACGGCAGCGGCTCTGCTGATAATCGGTTTGAGCGCTGTCGGATCCTTTACCGCCGTATACACTCTTGAGCCTTTCTTGATAATCGCGGCTTTTTCAGCAGCGATCTTTTCAACCGTATCTCCAAGCCAGGCGGTATGATCTTTCCCTATGCTCGGAATAATGACATAATCAGGGTCCACAACATTGGTAGCATCCAGCCGCCCCCCCATACCGGTCTCGATTACCGACACCTCTGCCTGCATCTCAGCGAAGTACATACATGCCATCGCGGTGGTCACCTCAAAAAAAGTAGCTTTTCGATCAGCTACCTCTTCTTTCAGAACATCACAGTATGCTGCCACCTGCGGTTCAGGAATCCTGCAACCATTAACACAAATACGTTCAGTAAATGAAACAAGATGTGGAGACGTATAGAGAGCTGTCGTAAAGCCCGCTGAAGAAAATATGGAAGCAACCGCATAAGCCACAGTTCCCTTGCCGTTGGTTCCGGCGATATGCACTACTTTTCCAAGCCGTTTCTGCGGATTGCCCACAGCGTTCAAAAGACTGGTTATCCTTTCCAGACCGGGTTTCATCCCGAACCGGTGAAGAGGAAAAAGAAAATTGATGGCGTCCTGATAGGTCACGTTCCTTGACTCATGGGGTTCGAATAGTGAGCAGTGCATCCCTTACCAGATCCTCCACTTGCGGATTTCTGAGAGATGTCAATGATTCAGTAACCGCCTTTTGTGCGACAGATCGCAAAAAACCGAGCGTCACCAGGGCGTTTACAGCGTCATCACGAATGGAGCTTTCTGATAGACGTGATACTGATTTTGTCCCCCCTGACGGACGAAGTTTAAGAATTCTGTCACGCAGTTCAAGGACAATCCGGGCTGCTGTTTTTTTACCGACACCTGTAATCTCAAACAATCTCTCAGGCATATTCGACACAATAGCCTCCTGTATCTCGTGCACCTGTAATCCGGAAAGGATAGCGAGCGCAAGTTTCGGCCCAACGCCTGAAATCGAGAGCAGGAGCCTGAAAAGCTGACGCTCTTCTTCTTCAAGAAAACCAAAGAGCTGCATCAGGTCTTCCTTGACATGAAGGTACGCAAGAACCAGCACCTCTCTTCCAGGCTCAGGAAGTTGACGATAGGTGGTCGCAGAGATCGAAAGAAGATAACCTACCCCGGAGACCTCGATAACCGCCTCATCAGGAGAAGCCTCTATCAGCTCACCACGAAAGTATGTAAACATGACATGTAATAGATAAAAACCGCAGCACCGTAAGCCTCGTTCACAGGCATCGCACGGCGCCGGTTATCATAAACAGGAGAAGCAGATGCGAAAAAGAAGGGACGAATAAACTACTCTGCTTTCATATAGTTATTCAGCATCCTGGAAAGCTGGGACTTTTTACGTGACGCCTTGTTAGGATGAATGTAACGCTTGACTCCAAGCCGGTCAAGTTTCTGTATGGCAGAACGATAAGCTGCTTCCACCTCTTTCTTGTCTGCATTGGTGTCTACTAACTTCTGAACCGTTTTCAAAAGCACTTTCAGCTCTTTCTTTCTTGCCCGGTTTCTTTCATTTCGTCGTGCAGATTGACGGAGCCTTTTTTCAGCTGATTTGTGTAGCGGCATAAAACGTATCTCTTGTAACTGAATTTGTGATATCGGGACAGATCGGCGTCCGCATGACCTGATAGCCTTTGCGGGTCCTTTTTATAAGCCCTTTGAAAAAATATACGATTAAAAGATTTGAAATATATGAAACCGATCTTTGATTACAAATAACAATCCTCTTTTTCCTCCTGCCTCGTGCGCCGCGATTGCCTCGAACGTCAATACCTGTCGCTCCGCGGTCTGCTTTTATGCGTTCAGGGACTTTTCACTATATTGGTGCGATTCCCGTGTGAACATAACAACGATCACGCTGAAAACCTGTCGTTTTTTCCCTTCCATATGACAGAAACATCTGCCTGAACTGCATCGTGACAAGTGCCACACTGTATGAAAACATATAATTTATAACATATAAAGACAGATCCCTCATGAGCTTGATGATAAGTGTTTCGGGTATCCGGGGCGTTGTCGGGGAAAGTCTCTCGCCCGCTGTCCTCACCTCTTTCACGCAGGCATTTGCCGCATGGGTACACACGAAAAGTAACGTTGAAGAAAGGACAGAGAAAAATGCCCTGCCAAAAATAGTTATCGGAAGAGATACACGTCCGACGGGTGAGGCTGTGTCCGGTCTCGTAGCCGGCACGCTCGCGCTCTCCGGCTGCAGGGTTGTTGACCTCGGCATAGCGACAACACCGACCGTTGAAATCGCCACAACCGAAGAACATGCCGACGGCGGGATCATTATTACCGCGTCCCACAATCCCGTTGAGTGGAACGCGCTGAAACTTCTCAACAGAAACGGGGAGTTTCTTAACGAGACCGAGGTTCAGGAACTGCTCAATATTTTCAGAACTGAACAGTTCACTCCGGCGGATTGGGCTCATGTCGGATCGTCAGAAAAGAACAGCCTGTACGATACCCTGCACATCGACCGTATTCTCGCCCTCTCCTCAATCGATATCGACAGCATTGCCGAGCAACGATTCAGGGTGCTGGTTGATGCCGTTGAGGGCGCCGGTTCTTCCGTCGTCCCTGAATTATGCAGGAGACTTGGAGTTTCACAGGTAGAAACCATCTTCTGTAACGGTTCCGGCATTTTCCCCAGAAACCCTGAGCCCCTTCCCGAAAATCTGACTTCGACGGTTGAAATCCTCAAGGATAAAGCGTGTGATTTCGCGATAGTCGTCGATCCTGATGCAGACCGGCTCGCGCTGATCTGTGAGGACGGCTCTATGTTTGGCGAAGAGTACTCCCTCGTAGTCTGTGCCGATTTTTATCTCAGGCACAAAAAGGGTGCGGTCGTTAACAACCTGTCCAGCAGCAGAGCGCTTCGGGATATTGCCGAAAAGCACGGCCAGAGCTTTTTCAGCGCGAACGTCGGTGAAGCGAACGTCGTAGACCTCATGAAAGAAAAAAACGCTGTCATCGGTGGCGAAGGAAACGGCGGCATCATTCTTCCGGAACTGCATTACGGGCGGGACGCACTTGCAGGAATAGCCCTTATGCTCCAGGCATTCACCGACTGGCGGGAAAAGAGCAGTCAAAACAGGACACTTTCCGGTTTCAGAAAATGTTTTCCGGATTATTTTATGGCCAAACATAAAATTCGACTCGCTGAAAGACCCGAGAATTTTGACAGCATATTCACTGAAATCTCCCGTGCGCATCCTGAAGCTGAAGTGAACAGGAAAGATGGCCTGAAGCTGGATTTCCCCGAAGAATGGGTACATATCAGGCCTTCCAACACAGAGCCTGTTCTCAGAATTTACACGGAAGCCAAAAACAGAAAACGCGCTGAAACGCTGGCGGACACTTTCAGTCAGGAGATCAGCTCAAGAATCGAAACCTTGTGAAAACACGATGAGCAGTGAAAAAAACAGGCCGCTGTTATGAGTAGCGGCAAAGAACAATCAAAAGGGTTTACACCGCAGAAAGACGACCTGCTTTCTTCAGGGAAAAAAGGGCCGGCTGACCGTTATATCATCTTACGCCTGCTGAGCTATGTCAAACCCTATAAAGGCCTGCTCGCTTCAGCCATAGCGATAACCCTTGCCGGATCGGTTCTGGGGCCACTCAGGCCCTATATGACCAAGCTGGCTATCGACGATTATATCGCAAAGGGAAACATCAAAGGTCTTGCGTTGATCAGCCTCATCCTGCTTTTCATCATACTCCTCGACGGCTTAAAACAGTACGCCGCGACCTACCTCACACAGCTCCTCGGTCAGAAAGCGGTGCTGAATCTGAGAATGGATGTTTTCCGGCACCTGCAGAAACTTTCCGTTTCGTTTTACGACCGTAATCCGGCTGGCCGACTTATCACCAGAGCGACCAACGATGTTGAAGCGCTCAATGAAATGCTCTCAAGCGGCATCGTTACGATTATCGGGGACATCATGCAGCTCCTGTTTATCGTTATTCTCATGTTCATGATAGACACGGAACTGACACTGATCGTTCTGAGCATTCTTCCGTTGATGATCTATGCTACCATGTCGTTTAAAAGCAGGGTTCGCAAGGCTTTTCAGGACGTCAGAGCTCACCTGGCGAAGCTTAACTCCTTTTTTCAGGAGCATATATCAGGCATGAGCATCGTTCAGCTGTTTGACAGGGGTGATAAAGAATATGAAAAACATGTCGCTATAAACAGAGAATACAGGGATGCAAATATTAAAACGGTTTTTTATTTCTCGGTATACTACCCGCTTATTGAACTGCTCAGCTCGACAGCGGCTGGTCTCGTCATCTGGTACAGCGGTCTGCGGATGCTTGAGGGGGATCTTACACTCGGCATCGTTGTCTCGTTCGTACAGTACATCTGGCTGTTTTTCCGTCCCTTGCAACACCTGTCCGACCGCTTCAATATTCTCCAGACCGCTCTTGCGAGTTCAGACAGAATTTTCAGGCTTCTGGATGAAAAAGATATCGTCAAGGAACCCGAAAACCCTGTAAATCCAGGTTCTTTCAGGGATGAAATCGCATTCACCAATGTCTGGTCGGCCTACAGCGCCGACAACTGGATACTCAAAGACATCTCATTCAGCGTCAAACGAGGAGAAAAAATTGCGATCGTAGGGGCAACGGGAAGCGGTAAAACAACCATCATCAATCTCCTTTCAAAACTCTACACCTATCAAAAAGGATCGGTAACGCTCGATGGAGCAGAACTGTCAAGGATTCCTGAACGGACACTCCGAAAGATTGTCGGTGTTGTCATGCAGGATGTCTTTCTTTTTTCCGGAACAATAAAAGAGAATCTTTCATTTGGAAAGCCGGATGTATCCGATGAAGAGATATACCATGCCGTCAAGACCGTTGGTGCCGAACGTTTCATTGAAAAACTTCCGGAAGGCTACAACTATCGGGTCAATGAAAACGGTTCCGGCCTTTCGGCAGGTCAGAAGCAGCTCATTGCTTTTGTCCGCGCTCTTCTTTACAACCCTGAGATACTTGTCCTTGACGAAGCCACAAGTTCGGTCGACACAGAGACTGAACAGCTCATTGAAACGGCGACCGCGAACCTCATGGAAAACCGTACATCAATTATCATCGCGCACCGCCTTTCGACCGTGCAACATGCGGACAGAATCATTGTCATGCACAAAGGCACCATAAAGGAGAGCGGCTCCCATCAGGAACTTCTTGCCCAGAAAGGCCTCTACTACAAACTGTATCTCCTGCAGCACCCGGAGAAAATGCGCCTGCAGACGGGGTAAGGCAGTGGCTGTTTTTTTTTGTTGAACTGTTGAGGTGTAATTGCGTGCACAGTGAAGACTTATCAAGTGCTTCGCTTACCGGCAAATGAGAAAATCAAGAAAACAGTAATCAACCGATGAACGCCTCTATAAATTGTAGTGAGCGACCTGAGTACGAGGCGGAAGGAGCGCAGAAACCGGAGTGTACACAAAGTACACGAGGATTTCGAGCACCGCTCAACGAAGTAATCAGGTTGCGCAACAGATTTATAGAGGCGTTCTACAGGCTGCTGTCACGGAGGACTTGCACCGGCTCAAGTTTAGCCACCCTGGTTGAGGGTATCGTCGCTGCAATGGTGCTTATAAGTACCGTTATGAATATGACAAAGAAAAAATAGAGCGGATTCCACGACATACTGAAGCCGGTTTTGGTGAGGGGCCCCTGTGATGATTCAATCGGAATGCTTGCCAGAAGATTGACAGAACCTGTCGCAAGAACTCCTCCGGCGAGAGCACCGGCGAAACCGACAAGAAAACCCTCAAGTATAAACATTCCGACAAGTGCACCGGACGAAAATCCAACGGACTTCAAAATTGCAATATCACGACTTTTCTCGAAAACAGTCGTAACAAGAATATTGGCGACCCCGAAGCCGGAAACAACCCCGACAAAAGCAACCAGGGAAAACACGATAAACCCGATACGATTAAAAAGCGAAAGTACGCTCGCGTTTTCTTCCTGCCACGTATCGGAAATATAACCGGTAATCCGCTCAAGCTCCCGGGCCAGTTCCTGATTAACCAGAGGCTCGCTTACCTTGAGCCCGATCCCGGTCACCTTGTCAGCGGGTAACCCCTCAAGAATCTGCGCGAATTTAAGAGAAACAAAAACCGTATTGTCAACGGCGTTGACGCCTGAGAAAAAAACTCCGGCAACCTTGCACTGACGAGCCGGGCCTGAAGCAGGGACTACGGAAACCTCATCGTGCAGCTCAAGGCCGAGATCATCAGCCACGGTTTTACCGACAAGAAGAGCGTTTGGCGTCTTTTCAAAAAACGCAAGATCTCCTGCTGTCAGCTGCTGTCCTACCTTGCTGATAGCGTTCTCCTGCTCTATGTTCACCCCTTTTATGAGTATCGGCTGATTGGTGTTTCCTTTGATCATAATCACCCTCGAAACCACATAGGGCGATGATGCAGTGACTGCTGAAGCGTATTCTGCCGAGTTCAGGATATTCAAAACCTGTCGATAGTTCCGCACCTCCTTACGCTCCTCTTTTTGTATATTTTCTTCGATGAAAGCATATCGCGACCCACCTGCACTGCCCAGAAGATCAACCGGTGCAGGCTCAACAGGCTCACCTTTGATGGTTATGTGCGGCGCAACGTCTACAATCGTTTCAACAAAAGAATCAAGAAGTCCTCGGGTCAGCGAAATCGTTGTAATCAGAACCATGGTGCTGACAGCAACGCCGGTCATGGTGGTCAAGGTCTGTCTTCTCCGCCCTGTGAGATGACGAAAGGCTATGGCAAACAGAGTGCTGAGCATGAGTTAAGGCGAAGATTCTTTAGTAAATGTTTATGGCGATATATTATTACATTGTAATTTATACATTTTATACGGGTACGATACTAACAAACAGTCGTTATCACCGGTAAACGGCATGAACGCATCAAAAACAATCACGGCAAACCGTAAGCAGAGCCACGTCGAGACATGCCTGAAAAGAAATGTCTGTTTCGACACAAAAACCACAGGCTTTGAGCGATATGAATTCACCCATAATGCCGCTCCTGAAATAAACCATAGTGACATAGACCTTGCCACAAGCTTTCTGGGTCACCGGATTTCCTATCCGTTCATGATCTCTTCGATGACAGGAGGTTATGAGCAAGCCGAAAATCTGAATCGCATTCTTGCTCAAACCGCTGAAAAGCTTGGTATTCCTCTCGGAGTGGGAAGCATGCGCCAGGCGCTTGAAAATGCATCCTTCAGAGAAAGTTTCAGTGTTGTACGCCAATCAGCTCCTTCTGTTCCTGTTCTGGCAAATATCGGCGCCCCTGAGATTGCACAAGGCCTGACAAAAAAAGAGCTCGACATCCTGATCGACATTGTGCGTGCTGACGCCCTCATTGTCCATCTGAACCCTGCGCAGGAGCTGTTTCAGCCCGAAGGCAATACCCGCTTCAAAAACTTTCTCACACAACTGAAAAAGCTCACCGAAACCCTGAAGGTTCCGGTCATCGTTAAAGAGGTCGGTTGCGGTATAGCTCCTGAAACAGCGAAAAACCTTGTTGAAAAAGGCGTTACGATCATCGACATTGCCGGAGCAGGAGGCATCAGTTGGCAGAAGGTTGAAGAAGAGCGCTACCTGCAGCAATTTCAGCAAGAAAACCGTTTCTCTCCTTCCGCGCTTGAAGAACTGCTCAACTGGGGTATCCCGACCGCCCGAAGCCTTACGGGCGTTGCCGCACTTAAATCGAACAATTCGCACTACCGGCACATTCAAATCATAGCGTCAGGCGGCATCTCGAACGGTGTGGATATTGCCAAGGCGATCGCTCTCGGAGCAGATCTCTGTGCTTCAGCGGGCCAGATGCTCAAGGCATTGCATGAACAGCGCCTTGAAGACACAATTCTTACATGGATGAACGATCTCAAGGCTGTGATGTTTCTCACAGGAACAAAAGATATAAGACAGTTGCAACAAACCAGCATTTCATTAAAACAAGGATAGCTCCGTAATGAATATCAGTGTAACCCTTGAACAGGTAGAACAAAAATACAGGCAGTATCACAAGCGTATCAACGATGAGCTTGGCAAATGCTTTACCAAAGATTCCCCCAGGAGCCTCTATGGACCGGCAAGATATATTCTTGACGGCACAGGGAAAAGAATCCGTCCTTTTCTTACCCTGCTTGCTGCTGAAGCTGTCTGCGGTTCCAGCGAGAATGCCATAAAAACCGCCCTCGCTGTTGAGATCCTGCATAATTTCACGCTGGTACACGACGACATCATGGATCAGGCCGATCTGCGCCACGGAAGACCGACGGTACATGTCAAATGGGATAGCACTGCTGCGATTTTATCCGGTGACATGATGATCGCATCTGCCTATGAGTGCGCTCTGCAGACAAAAACCTCACGACATGACGAGCTCGTTCATATCCTCAATGATGCAAATATCACCATCTGCGAAGGACAGGCTATCGATATGGAACTCGAGCAGCGCAAGGATGCCACAATCGCCGACTATCTTGACATGATCGCCAAAAAAACCGGACGCCTTATATCCGCCTCGCTTGAGGCAGGCGGCATAGTCGGTGATGCCGATTCTGAGCAAATTGAAAAACTGATGCTTTTCGGTGACAAAATCGGGCGTGCTTTTCAGGTTCAGGATGACTACCTCGACATTATGGCAGAAAACGGGAAATCCGGCAAGGTCCCCGGTGGAGATGTGATCAACGGAAAAAAAACCTATCTGCTGCTCCGTTCTCTGGAGCTGACTACGGGACAGGAACGGGATATGCTGCAATTCGTTATTGACAACAAAGGTATTTCACCTGACAGGGTGCCTGAAATACGAGCCATATACGAACAGTGCGGTGTGCTCGATGAAGCTCGGGACCTTATCAACACCGACACTGAAGATGCTCTCTCCGCTGTCGACACCTTACCCTACGCGGAAGGAAGAGAGTATCTCAAAGGTTTTGCCCTCAAACTCATGAAACGTGATTTTTAGTGACGCCACGGACAGCTCTCAGCAAAAAATCAATCTCCTGATACTCTCCCGGGTTCCGGGGCTTGGTCCGGCAAGAATACGTGCGCTCAAGCGTCAGTTCGGCACGTCAAACGCTATTTTTCATGCAGATGAGCGCGCTCTTGCCGTCATTCCGGGCATAGGCCGGAAACTTGCCCGAACCATCACTGATTTTTTTCGATCCCCCCGAAACCTTGACCTTGCGAGAAAATCGGCAGAACGGCAGCTCGCACTTCTCGATCGGTATAACGCAACCCTTGTCACGATCGATGAAGCATCATACCCTCCTCTTCTTAAAGAGATATACGATCCCCCGCCCTATCTGTTTGTGCGAGGCGATATCCAGGCCGCGCACTCACCCTGCCTTTCCGTGGTCGGAACAAGACAAGCGACACTCTACGGCAGAAAAGCGGTTGAACATATCTGCCGGGGTCTGGTGACAAAAGGGTTCACCATTGTCAGCGGATTTGCCTATGGCATAGATATGGCAGCACATAAAGCAACACTGGATAACGGTGGGAAAACCATTGCGATTCTGGCCGGAGGAGTAGACAATCCCCATACCGATCCGGCAGGAAAAGTATGGCCCCGTATTATCGAAGAGGGCGCCATACTCTCCGAGGAGTGGCTTGAAAGCACTATTTCGCCCTCAAAATTTCCGAAAAGAAACCGCCTGATATCAGGCATATCAAAAGGGACAGTCATAGTGGAATCAAAATCGAGAGGAGGCTCCCTGATCACCGCGTCCTATGCTCTTGACCAGAACAGAGAAGTATTTTCCGTACCTGGAAGTATTTTCTCAACCACCTCTGCCGGCCCGAACGCACTGATTGAAAAAAGCCAGGCAAAACTGGTAAACGGAGCGGAAGATATCATTGCCGAACTCTGTTCATACCCTGCAACACCGGAGAAAACCATCCCGGACACCCCTGTCAGAGTACCGCCCACTCCTGAAGAAACTATCATACTGGACCATTTCTCAGAAGAGCCTCTACACATAGATATGCTTGCGGAAAAAACAGGAATTGAACCCTCGGAGCTGCTTGTTCATCTTTTTGAGATGGAGCTGAAAAACCTTATAGAGCAGCAACCCGGACAGATGTTCTGCAAAAACAGCTGACAATCTCGAAACATCCCCGCAGTTACTTGAGCAAGCGTGGCGCAACAAAAACCTTTTCTTGCAAGCGCACAGGTTCTGAATATATTTGACGTCATACCGATAAGCGAGACAGAGGTTCCGGGTAGATTTTCCGGCCGCTCTCCGCGAAACGGAACATATCGTTTTTTATAGGGGAATTATTACCTTTTTAAATCCGTGAGAAAGATGTTCCACGGCACAATTGCAACCAAAACAAGAGAGTTAACCATGAAAATAATGTCCAGAAATTCTGTTAGTACGTTATTACCCCGCACTATGTTTTTTGCTGTTATCCTGAGCTTCTTTTTTGTATCACCTGAACTTCTTGCTGTAACAGGACAGAAAACCGGCGTTATCGATGCTGCCAGTGTGCTCAATCAGATGCCTGAAACAAAAAAAGCTGAAAACATACTGAAAGCAACCGGCACACAGTGGCAAAAGGGACTCGACAATCTCAAAAAGAGCTTTCAGACGTCTGCAGCAAGCTATGAAAAACAAAAAAGCTCACTTTCAAAAGCAGCAAGAGAACAGAAAGAAAAAGATCTCAACGTGAAATTGCAGAGCATCCAGAAATATCAGATGGACAAATTCGGGCCGAACGGCGCCCTTGAAAAGAAAAAAGCAGAACTTTTAGCACCTATTCGTCAAAAGTTACTCGCTGCTGTAAAGGCTGTAGCAGTTAAAGAGGGTTTTTCGACAATTATCGACAAGCAGGCAATGGTCTATGTAAGTCCATCTGCAGACATAACGGCTAAGGTCATCAGCCAGCTTAAATAAACCTGCGACCACCCCTCTTTTGCAAAACTGCCTTGTAAAAATCCTTGGATACTGCCTTATACTCTGCTGTGTCGGCTGTGCGGCTCCTGAAAAGGACAATCGCTCAGCTGACACCAGTTTTATCGGTGAGGAACAACCGGTTCAGGAAAGCTGGAATGTCAGCATGAAAATATTCAAGAAAGACAAGATTCATGCAGACGTAATCGCCGGCCATTTTGCAGAGTATAAAAAAAACGATATTATCACTCGTCGTGTTGACGGGGGAGTGCAGGTTACATTTTACAACGATCTTGGCCGCCCTTCTTCAACCCTCACATCGGAAAGGGGAACAGTCTACGACAATAATGATATGGAGGCTTTCGATAATGTCGTCATCAGATCAGAAGATTCTACCGCTGTACACACCGACTACATAAAAAGGTTTGACAAGGAAAAACGTCTATGGTCAGATACATATGTCACTATCAATAAACAGGGTGAAACCATACGGGGTTATGGTTTTGAAAGCGATGAATCCCTGAAAAACTATACAATTTTCAAAGCAAGCGGCGAGGCTGAACTACAGCGCCGCTGATACACATGAGTCTGCCTTCATGCCGGACGAATCCACTTGACAGTGTCGGCACGATGCAATTGTCCATACCTATAATAGTTAAACGTTTTTCATCTTGATGAGAGTACATATTCTGAAATCAAAAATTCACAACGCTGTTGTCACCAGCGGAGATCTCCAGTACGAAGGAAGCATCACCATCGACAGTGAACTGCTCGATCTTGCAAATATGATCCCCAATGAAAAAGTTCTCTGCGTGAACAATAACAACGGGGAGCGTTTTGAGACCTATATCATCGAGGGTAAAGCGGGCTCCAGGGAAATCCAGTTGAACGGTGCTGCAGCAAGGTGCGCTCTGCCGGGCGACGAGATTATTATCATGACATTTGCAGAAATAGAAGCCCGGGAGGCAAAATCCTTCAAACCGATGATACTCATTGTCGACAAGCACAACAATCCGAAACGCCGGCACCTTGTCGGTGAAGAAGACAACCCGTTGTAGGAAGGATTGTTGATTTGTTGAGCTGTTGATTTGTCGATCCCGTACTCAGTGAAACGATAACCGTAATCTGAAAAACAAGCTGTACTCGACTGCTTAAGCTACTTTTCTTTTTTTACTTTTGACTTCTCACTTTTGACTTTTGACTTATTAACCCTCCCACTATGTCATTAGCAATTATTATCATGGCCGCCGGCAAGGGAACCAGAATGAAGTCAGATCTTGCCAAAGTACTGCACAAGGCGAACGGGCGCCCTGTTATAGAGTATGTCCTTGATAAAACAACTGCTCTCGATCCGGATAAAACAGTTTTGATTGTCGGACACCAGGCCGATAAAGTCAGAAAGGCAACGAGCCATTTCCCTGTTGTGTGGGCTCTACAGGAACCTCAGCTTGGCACAGGCCATGCGATTATGCAGGCAGAGGAGCCATTGAGTTTTTTTAAAGGCGATATACTTATCCTTTCCGGAGACGCCCCGCTGGTCACGCTTTCAACCCTCAGAAAACTGATTGAAAGTCATCGGAATCAAAGCGCAGCTGCAACAGTTCTGACGGCAGACCTTACTGACCCATCCGGATACGGTAGAATTATACGTAACGGAAACACCAGCGATGTTTCGAGAATAGTCGAGCATAAAGATGCTTCTCCTGAAGAACGCCTGATACATGAGATCAATTCAGGCGTCTATGTGTTCAGATCGGACACTCTTTTCCACTCCCTGAGTAAAATCTCAGACAAAAACGCGCAGCAGGAGTACTACCTTACCGATGTCTTTTCCATATGCTTTGAAAACGGGGAAAAGGTAAGCGCATGCAAAACAGAAAATGCCGATGAAATCAAAGGAATAAATACGGTAGAACAACTCAGGGAAGTGGAACAGGTACTTCTGAAAAACTCTACAGACAGCTGCTCTTAAGGGGCTGTTTACGCGAGCGGACTGATAATCGTTTTCACTTCACTTCCGGCTACGCCTTGTTTTTTTTGCACTGCCGCCTTCAGCCATTTTCTTTCTGGTGTCAGCTGCAAACTCATCAGGAAAACTGCTGTCAATATCTTTGTTTGATGCATCAAGCTCTCTTGATTTCATCGAGTAAAACTCAATGAGGTTCCCGTCAGGATCCATCACAAAAAAAGCTCTGCCTTCCCTGCGTTGTGACGGTTTTGTTATGAGATGAACTCCCTGTGCATCGAGATACTCAGCCGCCTCATCCACCTCTGCATCACTCGATAGCCTGAAACCGAAATGATCGACACGAATATCGCGAGCTTCCGGGACTCCGGGTGTTTCAGCTTTGACAAGAACAATCATATCCGAGTTAACTCTCAGATAGGATATGTTGGCTCCTGCCCTATATTCAACATTCAGCCCCAGAACCCCTATGTAGAAATCCTCGGCAACCCTGACATCGTTGACCCTCAGGGTAATCTGATTAATTCCCGTCAGTTTCATTTTCCTCTTCATCCCGGTTTTTGTTCACATCGCCCTGATCTTGCAACAGGTAATCGTACGTATTGAGAAGAAACTGATCAATGGCTCTCTGGGCTGTTTTCTCCCGAGCCTCGAATTCAAGACTGATAGCCACCTGCTCAGGAAATACCTTATCGGACTCCGATTCACTGGCCGGATTACGGATCATCTCCTTATATGGCAGTAATTTCTCTTCAAGCTCTGCACGTTCCTCCTCATGCATCATTTTTGCTCTTTTTGAAATAGCTACAACGGTTGCATAAAGATTATCGTGACTGGCTCTCAGCTTGTTCAGATCAACTGGTGTAACAGACATAGAGGTGTCGGTATTTATTGTTTTGAAAGAAAATCAGTGATCAGCGCCGTTACTTCATCTACAGCGCGGCTCAAGTTGTCATTGACCACTTCATGGTCAAACTGGTGCGCAAAAGAGAGTTCAAACCCGGCTCTCTTCAACCGTTCATTAAGCGTGTCTTCATCCTCGCTCTCCCTGCCATCGAGCCTTTTTTTCAACTCCTGAAGGCTGGGAGGTTTCAGAAAAAGCAATAGCGTGTTTTCCGGAAAATGCTTTTTCAGGTTCAATGCGCCCTTCACATCCAGATCAAACAGCATATGCTTTCCGGAAGCAACAGCAGCTTCTGTTTTATCCAGCAGTGTCCCGTAGTAGTTACCAAAGAAGTGCTCATATTCAATAAATCCATCGCTGTCGATGATCTCTTCAAAAGCCTTCTTTGTAAGATAATAGTAATTTTTTCCGTCAACTTCACCTTCACGCTTCGACCGGGTGGTTGCGGATACCGAAAATTCGAGTCCCTCGAAGCGTTCAAGAACTTTCCTGGCGACTGTTGATTTACCAGTTCCAGAAGGAGCCGAAAAGACAATTAATTTCCCCTGCCTGTCAGTCATCTACGTTTCACTTAAATCTTGACGATCCCGACTTCCGATCATGTCCTCCCATCTGACATATAACACACGCAACACCCTGCCAGCTGACCTCTTGCTGGCTGCTGGATTCTGGCTTCTTGCACTCTCCACAACTCAACAGTTCAACACATCAACGAATCAACAACCCAACTGCTTCTCATTCAATATTCTGAAGCTGCTCACGCATTTTTTCAAGCTCCTCTTTTACAAGGACTATTCTCTGGGAAATATCTGCGTTCTGAGATTTAGACGCGATAGTATTGGCTTCCCTGAGCTGCTCCTGCAACAGGAAATTCAATTTTCTTCCTGATCCGCTCTGGCTATTGCGCAGTTCATCGGTAAAAAACTTGTTATGACTGGCGAAACGAATACATTCCTCGGTTATATCCAGTTTATCCGACATAAGGACAATCTCCATTTCAAGACGGTCCCGGCTATACTCGATATCTTTTCCGGCAATTGCCGTGACCTTCTCGGACAGCCGTTGTCGAACAGTCACCAGATTATCTCGCGAGAGTTCCTGAACCTCTTTCAATGTCGCTTCGATAGTCGCGATCCTTCCGGTGCAATCTCCGGCAAGCTCCTCGCCTTCCTGAAGACGCATTTTCTTCATGCCTTCCAATGCCTCACGAAGCACATCGCTGACAACACACCAGAGTTCATCTGTCTTTTCAAGCAGCTGGTTATCGGCATCAAATACTTCAGAAAAACGCAGAATATGGTCGAGGGTAAGAGGGGTATCGATACCCGCTTCAGAACGAACTGTATGCAGCAGCTTGCTGACAGCTCTTGTTTTTTCTCTGTTTACAGCCAAAGGCAACGCCATCTGCTCATCGAGCTTCACCTGCACAAATGCGGATACTTTACCTCTTTGCACATATGACCTGATCAGCTCTCTGGCATCGTGCTCATAAACAGAAAACTGGCGGGGAAGTTTTATACTTATGTCGGCAAACCTGTTGTTAACCGAACGGACTTCAGCAGAAACAAGCACACCTGCGTCAACACGCTCCGCGCTGCCATATCCTGTCATGCTTTCCAACATATTCCTAACCGGTTAGATTTCATGCGAGGAGCATGTCTGCCCCATTGCAGTCAGAAGCAGACAAAAGCGTTGATCTGCATGAACTCTTTTTATTTACGAAGATCAAGATCAGCAAGAACCTTGCGATAGCGTCCAATATCAGTTTTCTTCAGATAAGCCACAAGGCTCTTTCTCTTTCCTACAAGCTTGAGAAGTCCATGACGTGAATGCTTGTCTTTCGGATGCAGTTTTAAATGCCCTGTAAGATCGCTGATACGTCTGCTGAACAACGCAATCTGTACCTCCGTCTGCCCTGTATTCTTTTCTGAACCGCCAAACTGATTGATAATATCTGTTTTTATTTCCTTTGTGACACCCATGAACCAGTCATTTAATTATTAGAATAGGAAGACCGAAAATATAGCATTAATTTTTGTATTGCTCTACGAATTTCTGATCTTTCTTTAATTGTTCCTGCAACGCCTCAAATGAAGGAAACTTCATTTCATCCCTTACCCTGTCAAGGAGATGAAAGGTAAGGCGCTTTCCGTATAATTCCCCCTTATGGCCAAGAATATGCGCTTCACAAAGCGGTGAAGATCCTTCAGAAACCGTAGGCCTGAGTCCGATATTCATCATGGCTTTGAACACTCTTCCGTCGATTATCACCGTCGCGATGTATACCCCGTATTTCGGCAACAGCTTGTCTGAACTGCCGATCCGCAGATTGACGGTTGGAAATCCGATCTCCCGTCCTTTTTTCTCGCCATGAACAACGTCACCTGATATCAGATACGGTGCCCCAAGAAACAGGTTAGCCTCCCTGATCCGACCTTCTCCAAGAAGGGCGCGTATCCTTGTGCTTGAAAAGTGTTCGGCTTGAAGACGAACCTCGTCAACGACCAGAACATCAAACCTTTTCTGCTCCGCCATACGGCGCAACGTACTTACTCCTCCTTTGCGATCGTGCCCGAAACCGTGATCGTATCCTATGACAATTGTTTTTGCGCCGATACTATCCAGAAGAACCTGCTGAATAAACGATTCCGAGCTCTGTGCCGCAAAAAAACGGTCAAAGTGTACGACAAAAAGCCAGTCCACTCCAAGTTCCTCTATCAGAACAGCCTTTTCCTCAAGCAACGTCAGGAGCCGGATCTGCCCGGACGGATCCCGGTTCACAATCTTTCTGGGATGAGGTTCAAAGGTAATCACAACGGTTCGAAGACCCCGTGCTGAGGCGGAGGCAACCATTTGAGATATTATTCGCCGGTGACCTGCGTGAACACCGTCATATGAGCCAACGGTAACTGCTGAGGGTTCAGGAGCAAAATCTATCTCTTCTCCGGAATAGTAATCCCTTACCCGACCGCCCTTATAGAGAACAACTCGCATACACAGTCTACTCTGCTAAATCGTTTGCTTCACGCTTGATACGTTCGACGGTATCGACAACACTTCTTGCATCCTCAATTCTGTACTCACCGATCGCAACCCTTCTCAACGAAGAAAGATATCCCCCGACAGCAAGATTTCTCCCTAAATCGTCGGCAAGAACCCGTATATATGCTCCTTTGGAAACATTCGTTCTGAAACGAACAAAAGGAAGGTCTATAGCGGTAATCTCAAAACTGTTTACTGTTATCTCACGTGTTTTTCGTTCCTTAATATCCTGTCCCTTCCTGGCAAATTCATACAATCGCTTTCCCTGATGCCATACAGCCGAGTACATAGGAGGCTTTTGCATACACCTGCCTTCAAGTCCGGCAGCCGCGTCATGTATCTCTCTGTCCGTAAGATGGCTGACGCTGCACTGTCCATATTCAGGCAATTCAGCATCGAAACTCTCAGTCATCACTCCAAGCTTGATCACCCCTTCATAGGTCTTGTCCAGAACCTCGAGTGACGCGATCTGTTTTGTTTTTCTGCCGGTCGCGAGAATAAGCAGACCGCTGGCCTTTGGATCAAGTGTACCGCAATGCCCGACTTTCCTGCGGAGCCCCGCACCGGTATAGGTGTTACGAATTTTCGCCACAACATCAAAAGATGTCCATTCAACAGGCTTGTCAACCAGGAGAAAATCACCGGTTGGACTTACTGTCGAGAGTTTTTTCGCTTCAATCATCGCCACATCCGCCTTACAACTCTTTTATGCGACCAGAATCATTACAACCATTGATACCGGACCGGGCAGAAGAAAGGATACCGGCATACTTCACGCTCAGGATCACTTTGAGGTGCCAAGAGCCTGTTTGATCAGCAGATCTATTCTTTCAGCCTTCTCGTATAGCCGGTCTTCGTAAAATTCCAGTTCCGGTATCCGGCGGAACTGGTGTCGTATCTTCGCGGAAAGCAGCTTTCGAATGTATCTGGTCTCATTCTGCAGGTGTGCAATGGCTGTTTCACGCTCTTTTTCACTGCCGATAATGGACACGTATACCCTTGCGATCCCAAGATCAGTTGTCACTTTAACCTGCACGACCGTCAATAGGGGGCCACTTCTGGGAAGCTCTTTTTCAAAAATCGCACTCAACTCCTTTTGCAGCAGAGAGGCAACTTTTTCGGTACGAATCGTCATGTGTCACAATCTATAGTTCAGAATTGAACGGCACTATTTCTACACTAAACCGCTCAAGTGAGTATGTTCATACCTGAGTTGAGCGATTCAGGTCATAGTTTTCGTTTCTTTTCAACAATGCGATATCCCTCTACAATATCACCAACCTTGATGTCGCTGTATCCCTTGAGGTTCAGACCGCATTCATAGCCTGCATCGACTTCCTTGACATCATCCTTGAAGCGTTTGAGGGAATCGAGTACACCGTCGTAGATCTGAACGCCATCACGTAAAAGCCGTACCTTGGAATCACGGAATATTTTTCCTTCAAGCATATAGCAACCCGCGACATTGCCGATTTTCGGAACTTTGAACACCTGGCGTATCTCAAGAGAACCGATACTCTCCTCATGGAGTTCTGGAGAAAGCATCCCTTCGAGGGCCTGCTCGATATCCTCAATCACATGATAGATCACACTGTAGAAACGTACATCAAGATCCTCTTTTTCTGCAAGTCTCTTCGCGTTCACGTTGGGCCTGACCCGGAACCCGATGATAATCGCGTCTGATGCCGCAGCAAGCAGAACATCCGTCTCGGTTATCTGACCTACACCCTGATGAATAATCTGCACCTTAACCTCTTCGTTATGGATCTTCATCAATCCGTCGGCAAGAGCCTGTATAGAACCGTCTGTATCGGCTTTGAGTATCACACTCAACTCCTTCATCAGCCCCTCCTTGATCTGGCGGGCTATACTGTCGAGCTTCACACGGGTACTGCGCCTGAACTCATGTTCACGGCGTATTATCTGTCGTTTCTGCGCTATTTCCCTTGCCTCCCTGTCGGAAGGCATTACCGTAAACAGGTCACCTGACTGCGGCAAATCTTCAAATCCCAACACACTTACCGGCTGGGAAGGCCCCGCCTCGCGGATTCTTTTGCCCCGTTCGTCCATAAGCGCTCTTACCTTGCCCATAGTGTGACCCGCAACGAACGGATCTCCGACTTTCAAAAAGCCGCGCTGCACAAGAACAGTTGAGACCACTCCTTTTCCCTTGTCGAGTTCCGCCTCGACAATAATACCTCTTGAAGGAACATCCTCTGAGAAATTTGCTTTCAGTTCTCTGATTTCAGCTTCAGTCAATACTTTCTCCATGAGCGCGTCAATACCTGTACCCTGCTTGGCTGAGATCTCCTGACACTGATATTCTCCACCCCAGTCCTCAACCAGAACGCCTGCCTCTGAAAGCTGCGTCTTGATTTTCTCAGGATTTGCGTCAGGCTTGTCAATCTTGTTGATAGCTACAACAATCGGAACACCTGCAGCTTTGGAGTGATTTATCGCTTCTACTGTCTGAGGCATAACACTGTCGTCGGCCGAAACAACGAGAATTACTATATCGGTTACCTGAGCACCCCTTGCACGCATAGCAGTGAAAGCTTCGTGACCGGGTGTATCGAGAAAGGTGATTTTACGATCACCGTCAAGTGATACTTCGTAGGCGCCTATATGCTGAGTAATACCTCCTGACTCACCGGCGACGACGTTACTGCTGCGAATGTAGTCGAGCAGAGAGGTCTTGCCATGATCCACATGCCCCATGATAGTGACCACCGGAGGTCTGATCTCCAGCTCTTCTTCCTCATCCTCTATTTCCGTAACCTCAGTCGCCTCAACCTCCGATACGAATTCGGCATCAAAACCGAACTCCATTGCGACAAGCTCTATTGTCTCCTTGTCGAGACGCTGATTGATGGTTACAAATTTTCCCATCGTGAAGCAATGCTGAATAATCTCCTTGGGAAGGATGCCCATAAGATCAGCAAGTTCATGAGCTGTAGCAAACTCGGTAACTCTGATAATACTGCGCTCCGCTTCCTTGATCGCCTCTGCTTCTTCAAGCTCTTTTTCACGCTCTATCTTGCGCATCTTACGAAACTTCTGCCTCGAACTACCGCTTCCGCCGGTGTCATCCATCCCTGAAATGGTACTGCGGATGTTCTTTTCGATAGTCTTTTCGTCTACCTCCGGCTTCTTTTTCTTCTTGCCTTTTTTCTTCTTGGCCGACGTTGACTCTACCGTTGTCTTTTTGGTTTCTTCCGAACCCTTTTTCACCGGTTTCCTGGAGTCCCCGCCCGCTTCTCTCTCCTTACCACCTTCCTTGGCCTTAATATCAAACTCATCTTTAAGCTCATCAGCCTGTTCCTTGAAACGTTTTTTACGCTGTTTCTTCTTGTCGGCCTCGCCGCCCATTCCCAGAGAGCTCTGTACATCAAGTGTACCGAAAACTGTAAGCCCGCCGATTTTCTGCGGAACCTCATAACTGACCTGCCCTTCAACGTCATTTTTTTCAGCCACTGTCTCACTCGTTTCCTCAACCGGAGACTTGACCTCTTCTACTACAGCCGCAACGTCTTCATCAGGCTCTGAAACCACCCCGGTAACCTCGGGTTCCGCAACTGTCTTCGGCATCTCCTTTACCGGTTCAGGCTCAACCGATTCAGACGGAACCTCTGTTCTGGGTTTCGCTGCCGCTCTCTCAGGACGGCCGCTGATAGTATCTTTCAGCTGCTGCTCCTTCTCATAGGTCTTTCTGGACTGCTCCTCAAGGCGTGACAAGCGCAACTGTTTTTCCTCACGAATCTTGCGGGTTTCATCCACAAGTTTTTTCTCATCACTGAACTGATCCAGGATCAAGTCACGCATAGGCCCCTTGACCATAGAAGATGTCGAGGCAACCTTTCCGCCTGCCTCTTTGACAAAATGCAGTACCTCCTGAGGACTGACCTGCAGTTCTCTGGCAATATCACTAATACGATATCTCATCTCCTTTCCCTCAGGGGACATACAACCTCCTCTGGATTTAGTAACCGATTACACTGTTTGTTTATCAGTTGTTCTGATCATCAACGCTCACATCTGCAGCTCCATCACTCAGTATATCTTCGTCCTCTTCATCTTTTATCTCCTGCAGATCCGCCTCGTTAAACTGCTCCTTCACTGTCTTGTAAATATTTTCAGCGATCTTTTTCCAGTACCGTTTCTCATCTTCGCTGAGCGTTCTCTCTTTGGGTTTGAACGGAGCTTTTCTTCCTTTGGTGAAGAACGCTGATTCCTCGCTTTTAGAAGGCGGCCCTACCAGAGCAGCTTCAATATCTTCTATTTCAGCCTTGAGCACTTTTTTGGCTGTATCAAGCCCGCTGTCGAGAAGCTGGTAGATCATATCATCGCCGAATTCTTCGCGGAACTCTATAATATCGATATCGTTAGGATCCTCCATGGATTTATCGATAACGTCCCTGTAGACATCCACATCATAACCGGTAAGACGCTCGGCCAAATGAATATTGTTACCGTTTTTACCTATGGCGTACTTGATCTGCTCAGGTTTGAGCATCACTCTGGCTTTGTGCGTCTTCATATCCGCATGAACTGTCATAGGATCGATTTTCGCCGGCTGAAGTGCCCGGGCGATATAGATCTGTGGATCGTCAGTAAAATTGATAACATCGATATTCTCATTGTTGAGTTCCTTGACTATACTCTGAATACGCTTTCCCCGGTATCCCACGCTCGCCCCTACAGGATCTATCCGCGAACTTGTCGACTCAACAGCAACCTTGGCCCGTTCACCCGGAACTCTTGCAATCCCCTTGATGACAATAAGCCCATCCAGAATTTCAGGCACTTCACTTTCAAAAAGCTTGTAGAGAAACCGGTCGTCGATTCTGGAAACAATAACCTTCATCCCGCCATCAGGCTTCTCTTTCTCGATAATGGAGCCATCATCCTGTCTGACTTTCACTTTTTCTCTCTCTATCCTTTTCACATAGAGCTTCATCCTCGGGGTGCGCCTTGGATTGTCCTTTTTCATCATTTCGGATTTCGGAAGTACCAGTTCGACACGGTGATCCTTTGAGGTGTTGTAGGAAAAAATAACCTCGTTCTGCCTGACCTGATAGACCTCCCCTGCGACAACTTCACCAACTTTCTCGAGACAATCCTCATACACCACCTGCTTTTCCATGTCCCGCACCTTTTTCTGAACCGACTGCTTGATTATCTGTATCGACTTTCTGGTCAGATAATCCTCGAGGTTGACAGGACCCTCTTCATACATGTCCCCAAGCTCAAGAGACTCGTCGATCCTGCTAACCTCCTCAAGTCCGATCTCAATGGAAGGAAGATCAACCTCATCAACAACTGTTTTCAGAATATACACCTCGAAGTCGCCCCGCTCCGGATTGATAAAAATATTAGCCTCAACCTCGGGGTCGTAGTCCTTGCGCAACTGCTTTTGTATAATATCCTTCAGAAGATCCGCAATATCCATCTTCACCGCGGCACTCTCCGTATGTTTTTCCAGAAAAACCTTCGACTGCTCAATTTCACCAAAGGCATTTGCGATAAGCTCTCTACGATCCTGCTTTTCTTTTTTTACCTGCTTTCTTGCCATCTCTTTGTAATTCCTTTATTTTAAAGAAAATACGGCTTTCTTTACATCCGTTTTCAGAACTCAACTTCAACTACAGCGCTCTTGATCCGGTTAAGCTCCAACCGTACCGGTTCAAGACGTTTCCGTTTTCTGCCTTTCGATACCTTTTCCGGTTCAAGTACAATAAACGGACTTGTTGTTTCAACAACTTCCACCTCGACAAGCCTTCCGGAAACTTCGTGCTCAGCATCACCTGCATCTGTATATCGGACCCGAAGCAGGTGACCCTTATGGCGAATATACTGCCGGGCGTGCTGAATCGGTTCACCGATACCGGGAGATGAGACCATCAGCCCGTAATCTTCACCAACCAGATTTCTTATCTCTTCATTCTCTTCAAAAGCATTTCTCAGCCAACGCGCTATAGACATGCACCGGGTAACCGAAATACCGGAGTCTGTCTCGGCAAGAACTTCCACCCTTCGTGACGGAAGCGTCCCTTTCACAAGAAGAGCAACAAGAAAAACATCCGGCTCGCCGGAAGCGCTTCTCTCAATTGAATACTCTTCAAAAGAGTCCTCTATAAACGCCAGCAACCTGTCTTTTATCACGTTCACCGCTAATCATTCTATCAGAAAAACAAAAAAGTGGGGGCAACCCACTTTCTTAAAAATCCTGTTACCTCCCTGCTCGTGTGGTTCAATGTAATAAAAAAGGGCAAAATTGTTCACACGAAACAGCAATTCATCTCTTTCTCACGCTGTGCTACTCTCATTTTTGTTGACATTCGTCTCAATAACCTCAAAATCAGCCTCTTCTGTAACCCCTGAAGACGATGCCGCTTTGCCGCTTCCCGGGTCAAATGAACCAAAAGGCCATTGCTGCCTCAAAAAGCGGCCTGCAAAAAAACGCATGATCGCTCTCAAGAGAAGAAAAAGCACAATAACAACTAAAAGAAACCGTAACATCCTTGACTGTAAGTATTATTGATTTGCCGACTGTTTATTTTTTCCCCTGATCCGTCTTTACTTCCTTCTTGCCCTCTGCCCGGTCGTTGCATACCCACCTCTCTATCGATGAACCTTTTGAAAGCAGCTGAATAAGAAAAAAACTGCTCCAATCTGAAAAGCAGTTGCAATTGAACAAACAAATTCTAACCGCGAAGGGTTCCCTGCGTCCGTTCACCTTGGAGCAGAGCCCGCAGTTTCGATTCATTGACATGATATCGGGAAAACTCGACACCATCAATGCTGATCACCGGAATATACAATCCGTATCGCTGCAACAGCTCAGAAGAAGTTGTGATATCAACCACCTCAAGAGCAAACGGTATGTCCGCAAGCACCCGCTCAACCGCACGTCCGGCTTTTTCACATAACGAGCATCCAGGCTTTGTATACAACACAACGTTACTATCATACATGGCGCTCCTCCTGCCTCTTAACCTGAACCATTCAGGTGCCGAGTCAGCCTCGGCACCTGTTCGCGGCCTCAATCGGGGCCGCCATCCGGGACTTCAACGTGCTTCGTTGATGAAGCAAGCCTTGCGATCACCTCCCGGATGGAGAGAAAATCCTGTTCGGATGTCCTGAGATTTTTTAACCCGTAGGCTTGCGACTCCACCTCGCTCTTCCCTACAAACAGAGCATAGTCGGCATGCTGCCTGTTGGCCTCGCGCATCTGCGCCTTCATGCTCCTTCCGCAAAGATCCATTTCAGTTCGTATCCCTGATCTTCGCAACAGGTCACAGGCAGAGAGAGCATGGGTTTTCAGCTCCTCATTCTGGAGTACAATATAGACCCGGGGACCTGACGGCACGATATGCCGAAGCAATCCCTGCTTTTCCATGGTAATCAATAACCGCTCCATACCAACGGCAAAACCGACAGCAGGAATATCGGATTTACTGCCAAGTTCTCTTGCAAGACCGTCATAACGACCGCCCCCTCCAATTGCATCCTGTGCTCCAAGCTCAGGGCTGACAACTTCAAACGCTGTATGACAGTAATAATCCAATCCCCTGACAAGCAAAGGATCGATAACATACTCTATGGATTTCTGATCGAGATAGAGCAAGACCTGATCAAACTCCGCTCTTGCAGCAGGATTGAGAAAATCATGCAGTTTCGGAGCATCGGCAATGACTGACTGTATATCGGGATTTTTTGAATCCAGAATACGAAGAGGGTTTTTTTCAAGACGCTCTCTTGACGGCGCGTCAAGAAGCCCGCTATGGGGTTCAAGATAGGCTCGCAATGCATCTCTGTATCGGACCCGATCATCCAGATCACCAAGCGTGTTAATCCTCAGCCTGAGCCCGGATACCCCCAGAGAGGTAAACACCTGCATCATCATATCTATCACTTCAGCGACAGCCTCAGGGGAGGAAGCTCCCAGCATTTCAGCCCCGAATTGTGAAAACTGACGCTGGCGCCCTGCCTGAGGGCGTTCCTTTCGAAACAGTTCTGCTATGTAATACAGCTTATGAACCGGAGAAGCAGAAGAAAGATTCGCCTGGAGAAACGCACGCATGACACCAGCCGTCATTTCGGGACGTAAAGTCACCGAACGGCCGTCAGGCTCAGGTCTGAAGGAAAACATCTCTTTGCCCACAATGTCGGTTGTTGAGCCGATACTGCGTTGAAACAGATCTGTATATTCAAATACGGGTGTGCGGATTTCCTGAAAGCCATAGAGCCCGACAACTCTGTGAATGACACCCTCAATATATTTCCATGAGGTGATCTCATCAGGAAAGATATCTTTTGTTCCCTTTACCGCCCTGTACTCCGACATAGTATTACCCGTTCTTTACTTCATGTGGCTTCTTGTTCCTAAGTTGATCGTTTCAACAAATGCTTTATGCAGTCAACTTTATACTCTATAATGCGTTATGCTGAATTTTCTTACAGCGAACATCTCTCCCGATGGATTGCACGACCATAAAACAGAATAAACGCATGTGTTGAAACCCTATGGGATTGTCGGTCATGCTGCATCTGCTTCGCTACAGGGAACTTTTGGTAGTCAACTACAGCGGCGTTCCTGCACCTCGGATCTACAGCATGTTCAACAATCGCTCAACTTAGGTTGTTAAATCTGGGGAAAATCTTTCTCTTCTTCCCTGAACAGCTCGAGAACTTCTGATGACACCAATGCCGACATCAGCTTTTCCCGGACATCCGCTCTACCTGCAAGGCGGGTAATGCGCCCCAGAAGCTTCAGATGCTCCGCAAGCATATCTTCGGGTGTGGCAAGAAAAAAAACAACCCCGACAGGCTCATTATCTATCGAATCGAAGTTAATCCTGTTTTTAAGTGTAGCAAAAGCAAGCACAGGAGCCGATACCGCATCAGTTTTTGCATGGGGAAGAGCAATCTGTTTACCTATCCCTGTCGACATCTCCTTTTCGCGCTTCAGTACATCATGACGCAACTTCTTCCGGTTCTCCACACCCGGATGCAGTCCGGCGATAGAGAGCATTGCATCAATTACCTGAGACTTTTTCGTCAGTTCGAGATTCAACTCAATGTATTTCTCGGAAAGCAAACCTTCGATCTTCATTATGACAACCCGCTTGATGTTTCCCCGATAATCAGAATCACCTGTTTTCACGCGATGTTACGACGCTACGCATATGAACCGGCAATATAAAAACATTCCCTACAGTCCCGTCCAGACCTCCACGAAATAAATATACAGGTAGAGCAACGGTGACATGAACATAATCGTGTCAAACCGGTCAAGAACACCGCCATGTCCGGGTATCAGCGAAGAAGAATCTTTGACTCCCGCGTCACGCTTGAACATCGACTCCACCAGATCACCCAGTGGACTGAACAGACCGATGCTCAATCCGGCAACAAGCGTAAAAACAGTTGGAAGGCCCAGATCAAGAAGCGCGACAGCCGCTGAGCCAAGCACGCTCCCGAGACATCCGGAAATATAGCCCTCCCAGGTCTTGTGCGGGCTTAAACGTTCAAAAAATTTCTTTTTAAACAGCTTGCCGCCAAAAAGCCGACCCCCGAAATATGCCAGGATATCAGCTGACCAGATACAGACGAACAGTAAAAGAACATAGGCAAAACCTGACGGCTCTCTCTCCCTGATTACCATCAGCGAACCAAAGGTTATGTTTACATAAAAAATTGCAGTCATTGACGATCCGATGTTGACGATTCTTGATCCCTCTGTCCGGAACATCTCCAGAACAAGAAAAGTCATCAGGATAGCAAGCAGAAGAATCCAGGGTTCAACAACCACAAAAAAGAAGTTCAGCTGTAAAACGAATGAACATAACAGAAAAAGCGATCTTGCCGGAGGAATAGCCTTGACAGATAGTAACCGGTAAAATTCATTGATTGCAAGCAGCGAACACAAAAGCATCAATGCAAAAAAATATGCCCCTCCCATCCAGGAAATCCAGATAACCAGCGGGACACCTGCGACACCCACCGCTATTCTCTGCTGTATATTGGACATACCTGTTTCAGCCATAGCGATATTCTTTCAAAAAAGCGATTGGCAATGCAATGTCAGCACGATGCCTCCAAACAGTAACGAGGAATACGGCAAACTGTTCCAAATCAGTGCGCTGAAAACAAATCTTCATCTGCATTCCGATGGCAAAACCAGCAATAACGTGCAGGAGATGAATCTACAAAAAAACCACCACAATGAACACCTGAATTGAGCGATTGTCGATCATGCCGGAGATTCGAGGCGCAGGAAACGCCTGCTGTCGTGAACTACCGCAAGTTCCCTGTAACAAAGAAGCTGCCGTATGTTCGGCAATCCCGGCGGGAGGAGGAAACGAAAAAACTCTTCTCAGTTTTTAGCATCTATTGAATCGCTCAACTCAGGGATTAGTAGAACCCGGTGCTCAGGCCCTCTTTACGGCAAACCGACTGTTGAAACTTCGGAGTACAAGCACGAACAAAGCAAGCGAAATCAGAACAACAGGAACAAGTGAGCTGCCGGGAACATCCCGGGATTCAATCAGGCCGGCCCCATCCTGACCGCTTCGCTGAAACTGCAAAACACTCAGAGCCAAAAAATTGTTACAGAAATGAACCAGCACCGGAACAAGAAGATTCCTGGTTTTATAGTACACATATCCCAGGTACCAGCCCATGACCGTAAGCGGCACAAGATTGGCCGGGCTCAGATGGAAAAGCCCGAAAACAAGACCTGAAAGAGCTATGCCTCTGAACGGATTCAAGGATTCCTCATAGTTTTTCTGAATATATCCCCGAAAAAAAATCTCTTCACAAATTGCCGGAATCACAGCAATCACAAGAACGACGAGCAGGAACTCACTCGCAGAATCCGCGCCGGCAAGAAAAATCAGGTAGTGCTCAAGCTGCTTTTGATTTTCGAGGAGAGCCTTGCCAAAATCACCAAGATGCGGAAGGAGATAACCTGTAGCTTCCATGAGAGCATATACAAAAGGCTGCAGCAGCAAAACACCTGTAATCGCAAGCAAAACACCCTGCATTGAACCCCGGTGCCCGATCCCGAGAAAGGCGAAGTTATGTTTTGAGAAAAGCCGTTTATCTCCGGTGATGAAACCTGTCAGAAAAAGAACCGGCAGGCCAATCAATACAATCTGACCGATGGCCTGAACTACCCGGACAACTGACAAGGTCTCCCTGCTCTTCCATGATATCGGGTCCACTGTACCATCCGTAGTAACCTGCAACACAGATGACATCATCATGCCGCCGAACAAAGGATAGGCAACCAGAATGACCAGAAGTACTGCACTGGTATGAAAAAAAATCCGGTTTTTCTTTGTCCGGCCACCACTAATTTCACTCATTACTGAATAGTAACTATTTTCAAAATACTCTTTTCAGAAGTGTATCACTATGATATGATGAACCTGAAATGAACAATTCAACAACTGCTTAAAGATGTTAACTGTATCACGCACAATCATATATGAAGCACTTGGATAGTAGCCGCTCCTCACTCATCAGGAAAAAGCGAACACTGCTGAAAAGAAAAGAGCCGCTTCTGCCGACACCTCTGGATGCCGGAAGGTGCCGATCATACTGAGTCTGCGTCGATACAGAAAAACCGTTTCCCGAAAAGACGTGACGATGTTTCGCTCTCTGAGCCCTGCATCTCCGGCATGCTCTACAATTAATCTTACCCCCTGCAAATGATTGACCGTAACATACAAATAGAGGATATACAATCAAACCTCATCGTATTCTTCGGATTTATTTTTCCTTTTTCTGTAGCTGTCGGGAATATTGTAGCCGCACTTATCACGCTCCTGTGGATCTTTCGCGGAAATCATAAGGAAAACTGGGCCTCACTGAAAGGCAACAAATTTGTTCTTGCGACACTGTGCTTCGTTGCCCTTTACTTTGCAGGCTTATTGTGGACTCTTGACATTGATTCCGGTATCCGGACACTACAGAAAGAATCCGTTTTATTACTTATACCGATCTTTATGCTTTTCATACAAAAAAAGCATCTCCATCGTTACATATTTGCTTTTCTTATCTCGATATCATGCATGGTTCTCCTGTCATTTGCCATATACTACGGCATCATCCCGCCTCTTTCAGGAGCAAAACAGTCAGACCCCACTCCGTTCATGAGCCACATTTCATACAATCCATTTTTAACGATTGCGATATACCTGCTTCTTTTTCTCATTCTCTTTGATGACACACAAAGCAAAAGGAATAAGATTTTATTCTCTCTTGTCGTGCTGATTTTCAGCATCAACATGTTTATAACAAAAGGGAGGGCCGGCCAGGCAATGTTCTTTGCAATGATTTTTATTACAACAGTACAATACTTCAACAAGCAGAGAAAAAAAGGGTTGCTTTTTGCCGCCATTCTGGTACCGCTCATACTCTCAATCGCCTATTCAACAAGCGATAATTTCAGCAACAGAATGAATGCAATAGTAGGCGACGTACAAAAGTATCAGGAAAATAATAAAAAGACGTCAACCGGATTACGTCTTGTGTTTGCGGAAAATTCTTTCGAAATCATTCGAAACAACCCTGTTTTCGGTGTCGGCACCGGTGACTTTGCGCATGAATACGAGAAAATAAATAACAAAAATACACCGGAACTCAGACCGACAGAAAACCCGCACAACATGTATGTCCTTACAACGGTTCAACTTGGAATAATTGGCCTTGTCTCGCTATTGTCACTGCTATTTTTTCAAACACAACTATCAACATCATCAAAAATTGATTTTCAAAAGAAATTTGGCCTTACCCTGCCCATATTATTTGGCATAATAATGCTGAGTGATTCGTATCTTAGAGGGCACTACACAACGATGCTCTATGTATATTTTAGTTCTTTCACTTACAAGGTATATGAATAAATCGAAACCAGGAAAAATACTTATCATCATCCAAAGAGCCAATGGAGATGTATTATTAAGTTCTCCTCTTATAGACATACTGTACGAATACTATGATCAGCCAAAAATAGATTTACTTGTCAATGAAAATACAGCTGCAGTAGCCAAAGCTCTCAGGAATGTCAGCCATGTACATATTTTTTCATACAAAAACAGTCGCCTAAAAGAAACCATAACAACGATAAGCAAAATTCGCAACAAATATGATCTCAGCATAAGCTTAACCGCAAGCGACAGATGCATCCTGTTTTCAATACTTTCAGGAAAAACCTCAATCAGCGCAACAGAAAAAAAAGTACTGAAATCCTGGTGGAAAAGAATCTTATTAAGTCACAGCTATTTTTATGATCCGACAAGACACATCGTCATCAACAACACCGCCAGCTTATCTCTGTTAGGAATCCATCCAAAGAACATAAAAGTAACCATATCCCACTCGGAAAACGCAAAAAAATCCATACATGAAAAACTGAAAAAACTGAACATTCAAGAATTTTTACTCTTTCATCCATCCGCGCAGTATGAGTACAAAATATATCCGGCTGCATCAAGAACGAAACTGCTCTGTCTTCTGAATACCCTGAACATCCCGATTATTGTCACGGGAGGAAAAAGTGAGCTTGACGATGCGATAAAGCAAGACATTCCCGATCTTGATAATATTCATAATTTTATCGGTGAGACAACGCTTCAGGAGTATGTCGCTCTCAGCAATGCAGCAACTGTATATATCGGCTCCGATACGCTCAACATGCATATTGCCGCGTCTCAGAACAAAAGAATATTTGCGATTTTCGGACCAACCCTTTTACAAACATGGTCACCCTGGTCAAATGAATTACAGACAAGCACAGCATCGGACAGGCCAGTGCAAACCTATGGCAATATCACTATTTTTCAGGCGGACATGCCCTGCGTCGCGTGCGGTCTGGCAGGATGTGACGATAAACACGGAAAAAGCGACTGCCTTTACCATATCGACCCTTCCACAATCTTCAACGAGGTGCAGAAATGGCTGAAAACATCACCGTGACCATTCTCACAAAAAACTCCGAAAAACATCTCAAAGAGTGCCTTGAAGCGCTCGAACTGTTTGATGAGATAGTAGTTCTGGACAATGGCTCAACTGATGATACGATAAGAATAGCCGGTAGTTTCCCGAATGTCAGGATTTTCAAGCATGAATTTATCGGGTTCGGCCCGCTGAAAGTACTTGCCGCACGGAATGCATCTCATGACTGGGTGCTGTCAATCGACAGTGACGAGATTGTTACCCGGGAACTTGTCGAAGAAATCCGGGCACTTCGCCTTGAAAAAAAAACGGTGTATGCAATTCGAAGGGACAACTATTACAACCGCAGTAAAATCATCGGCTGTGGCTGGGAAAACGACTGGGTCAACAGGCTTTTCAACAGACAGGAAGCCGGTTTTAACACAAAGCTGGTTCATGAATCTCTGGAGCTCAATCATGACATAAACGTTACGAGATTGCATAACCCGATCAAGCATTATACTTTCGATAATGCATCTCATCTCATCAAAAAGATGGAGCACTACTCGACCCTTTGGGCTGAAGATAATAAAGGGAAAAAAACTTCGTCGCCTCTGAAGGCTGTTAGCCGGGGCATGTTCACTTTTTTTAAATCATACATTCTCCAGAGAGGTCTTTTCAGCGGTTACAGCGGAATGGTCATCTCCGTTTCAAACGCAAACGGCGCATTCTATAAATACATAAAGCTCTATGAAGCAAACAAAACCACTGAGTTGCAGCCTCATAATAACAACCTATAACCGGCCGGACGCCCTTGAACTGGTGATAAGAAGTGCGCTACAGCAATCACGGGCGCCTGACGAAATCATCATAGCTGATGACGGCAGCGATACTGATACGAAATCAGTTGTAGAGGAACTTTCCGGAAATGCATCATCCCCGATAATTTATTCCTGGCAGGAAGATAAAGGATTCAGAGCGGCATCCTCCAGAAACAAGGCGATAGCTCTTGCAAAAAGCCAATACATTGTATTGATCGATGGAGACATGATCCTGCACAGGAATTTCATACAGGATCATATGCAGTCAGCAGAAAAAAACCACTTCATACAAGGCTCAAGAGTACTTCTCAAAGAACACAAGTCAAGACAAACGCTTGCCAGGAAAAAGGTCACTATCGGTTTCTTCGACAAAGGTCTGAAGAACAGAATAAATACAGTGCGCAACAGAGCGTTATCAACCATCTTTTCAAGCACAAGTAACACGTTTAAAGGGATAAAAACATGTAACATGTCTTTTTTCCGGGACGATTGCGTCAGGGTAAACGGGTTCAATGAGGATTTTATCGGATGGGGGCGGGAAGACAGTGAATATGTCGCGAGACTTTATAACAACGATATTCATCGCATTTCACTTAAATTCAGTGCTATAGCCTTTCATCTCTGGCACAGGGAAAACCCGAGAGATTTCCTTTCGGCAAATGACAAACTACTTGACCGCACAATTACCGGGGGGCTGAAAAGCTGCAAGAACGGCATTGACAAATACCTAAACAAGTAATCCCATGAAAATCAGCGCATTTACATTTATTAAAAATGGAGCCATATACAACTATCCGTTTCTGGAATCAATACATTCAGTCCTTCCGATCATCGATGAGTTTGTTATAAACGTTGGAGAAGGTGAAGACAACACGCTCGAGCTTATCAAAGAAATAAACAGTCCAAAAATCCGGATCATTCAGTCGAAATGGAATGATAACATGCGGCACAGGGGCTTTGTCTATGGCCAGCAGAAAACCATTGCACAGTTCAACTGTACCGGTGACTGGGCGTTTTACCTGGAAGGTGACGAAATAGTACACGAGGATGACCTGCAGAAAATTCAGGATGCCTGCAAAAAACACCTGAATGACGAAGGGGTTGAAGCACTGACTTTTGACTACCTTCACTTTTACGGCAACGCAAACAGTTACCTTGATTCGCCAGGATGGTACAGAAGAGAAGCCAGAATCATCAAAAACTCTATCCGTTCCTATGCCCCTGGAGGACTCTACTGGCATGTCCTGACAAAAAAAACAAAAATTTGCAGGTACCCCTATGCGGCGCACACCGGCGCAAAAATATACCACTACGGGTGGGTACGAAATGAAGAACAGATGAACCGGAAATCTGAAAAAGTTCAGAAATACTGGAACAAAACACACACAAAAATCGACTATAAAGACATCGATCAGAAGATCATCAAGGAGTTCACCGAAACACACCCTCAAACCATTCAGGATTGGCTCCCAAAAGAAAAAGGGTTGTATCAGGCAAACCCTGACCATCAGCTCACAAAAAGAGAGAAAAAACACCGGATCATGCTGAAAATCGAAAAAATGTTCGGGGTCGAACTGAGCAAAAAGCATTATATAACAGCAAAAACATTGCCACATTAGGGCACACAGCGCTAACCCTCAAGAGCAGGCCCGGCAAATTGAATATCGTAATACTTTTTATACAGGCCCCTTTTCCTTAGCAGTTCCTCGTGCGTACCCTCTTCGACAACTTTTCCTTTCTTGAGAACAAGAATCCGATCAGCGGTTTTGATCGTAGAAAGCCTGTGAGCAACGACAAGGGCCGTCCTGTCCTGAAGAGCATGATTGATCGCTTCCTGCACCACTTTTTCGGATTCATTATCCAAAGCGCTCGTTGCCTCATCGAAAATAAGCAGGTCCGGATTATTTACCATTGCACGCGCAATGGCCAGACGCTGGCGCTGACCGCCTGAAAGCTGAACACCCCTGTCTCCGATAACCGTCTCGTATTTCTGAGGCTTTGCCTCGATGAAATCGTGGGCATTAGCCAGTCTCGAAGCACGTTCCACTTCCTGATGGCCTGCTTCGTCACCTAAGCCATAGGCGATATTCTGTTCGATCGTGTCGTTGAAAAGAATAACTTCCTGACTGACAACTCCGACAATTCTCCGAAGCTGTTTGAAGTCATACTCACGGATATCGACTCCGTCAATAACAATACGCCCGGAATCGACATCATAGAAACGCAACAACAAGTCAACAACCGTAGACTTCCCTGACCCCGACTGTCCGACAAGAGCCAGCGTCTCGCCTTTCCTGATCTCAAAGGAGACATGGTCGAGCACCCTTGCTGCGTCTGGTGATGCATTGTACCTGAAACACACATCTTCAAACCGGATACTGTCTGCAAATCCGTCTATAGGCTCCGTTCCGTTTTTCACCAACGGCTCAGCCTCTATAACCTCGAAGAGTCTCTCGGCGGAAGCCATCCCCTCCTGAATCTTCGAATTTGCTTCACCGAGCATCTTCATGGGTCCCATTGCAGAGAAAAGACTGAAGGCAAACACAATCAGTTCATTTGCCGTCATCATGCCTTCGAACACCTGAAGCCCACCGAACCAGAGCACCATTGCAACTGCCGCGACCAGCAGCGTTTCGTTGAGAGGACTGACAATATTATGCAGCCGGTAAATCTTAAGATCAAGCCTTCTGAACTCATTGGTGAAACTTTTGAATCGCTCCACCTCTCTATCCTCGAAAGCACTGGATTTGATAACCTTGATTCCGTTAAACTTTTCGTTCAACACCGAGTTCATATCCCCCATCCGGGCTCTGAAAACCATTGATAGGCTTTTGATCTTTTTTCCTATCAAACGGATAACAATAAAAATGAGAACAGAAATTGAAAACGCGAATATGGTGAGTTTCCAGCTTAGAACAAGCAGAACTCCGATGTAGACAAAAATAGAAAACGGGTTCTGGATAAAATTGATGAACGCCAGACTGATAGAGTTCTGAACGTTCTGGACGTCGTTGTAGACATGGTTCATAAGACCGCCAACCCGGCTCTTGTTGAAATAGTCAAGGTGCATTTCAATAATGGAATGAAACACATCATCCCTGAGCTCCTTGGTCACTTTGGTCTGAATCCTGTATATAATCTGCCTGTTTATGTAGAAAAACAGGTTTTTCACAGCAAACGCAGCTATAAGAAACAAACAGACATTCAGAAGGGTTTTCCGTTTGGTATCCGCATAAAAATACTTTCGGTAAAGCCCGGAAACTTTCTTTTGAACATCATCCGTATTTATCAATGTACCCGAAACGGATCGTGACTCGCCCTTGCCGGTCATCACCAGTTCAGTACCGGGAGCAACGGAAGGATTCTCCGGTGCACTGATTGTTTTATCAGCAGAAAAAATTTCATTCAGCAGCGGCAGAATCGAGTAAATGGATACAGCACCGAATAATGAGGTCAACAAGCTGAAAAACACAACAAGCAGAACCTTGCCCTTGAACGGTGCGAGGTAACGTAAAAGCCCCTTGATTATTTTCATTTTTACTTAAAAATTCTCTGCGACAAAAAAAGCAAAGCAATGCATTGCTGCCGCAGAAGAGGAAAACGACATAGCCGTTTTCTCTCAGTTATTGTAATTGCGACAACACCTGCCGTACCACCTCGACAGTTCTGTACATATGCTGCTCCTGAAGAGCAGGATGAACCTGAAACACAAGACTTCTTTTGCCCATCTCATGGGCTGCCGGCATTCGTTCAGGTGGAACCAGATTCGCTTGCTCAAAAGCTTTTTCACGATATATTTCAGGGCAGACCCCGCTGAAACAGGGAACGCCTGAAGCATTGACCGCCTCCATCACCGCTTCACGTCCTCCGGAAAAGCGCAGTATATCAGTTTCTAAAAACGCAGCGTATTTATAATACGCGTGAACAATATCAGGATTCTGCTCCTGCACTTCAATACCGGGAATGCTTCTGAAGCCATCGCTGAGAATCGAAGCGTTCCTCTTTCTCTGCGCCTGCCACACCGGCATTCTTGAAAGCTGAATCCTCCCGATAGCCGCCTGTATTTCCGTCATTCTCCAATTAGTACCGAACGACTCATGTACCCACCTGAACCCCGGAGAATGCTTTTTTCCGTATACTGCCTTCCAGCTCTTGCCATGGTCTTTGTATGACCACATCTTTTCCCGGTAAACCTCATTGTCAGTGGTTACCATGCCTCCTTCACCTGCCGTCGTCATAATTTTATCCTGGCAGAAACTCCATGCCCCGATGTCGCCGATTGTCCCGACAGAACGTCCCTTGTACCGGGCCCCATGAGCCTGCGCACAATCCTCAACGACTTTCAGTCCATGTTTTTCCGAAAGCATAAGAATAGGGTCCATATCGCAGGGATAGCCCATGAGATGTACGGGAATGACCGCTTTGGTTCTTGAAGTTATTCTGGGAGCAACCGTTTCAGCAGTTATGGTAAGACTGTCCCGGTCGACATCGGCCATCACAGGAACAGCACCGCATGCAACAACAGCACTTGCGGTGGCGATAAAGGTATAACAGGGCACAATGACCTCGTCACCCATCCCTATACCAAGAGCTCTGAGCGCCAGTTCAAGCGCTGCTGTACCATTGCAGAGCGCGACAGCATACCGGCATCCGCAGTATCCGGCAAACTCCTTTTCAAACGCTCGACCTTCGTTTCCGGTCCAGTAATTGACCTTGTTTGACAGAAGTACACGGGAGGCCGCCTCAGCTTCCTCTCTGGAGTATGAGGGCCAATATGGAAATGACATAATTCGGTGAATATCAATGTGTAGACACAATAGTACTCAAAAAACTTCAAACGGGACACATCCTCTGCAGAGAAGTGATCACAGATCGGCACACTCTTTCCGTTTTCTCATAAGAAGAGATTAAATGTAACATGCTTTGTGTGTGATTCTTTGTTTTTGCGCTTATTTTTTACTAAAAACACCGTATTCTACACTCTCAAACGACAAGTTAACAAGATGCAATGCTGTAAGACAAATGCAGCAAATTCAGGAAAACAGGGAACATGATCACCATAGGCATAACCGGAGCAGGTGGAGGAGTAGGACAGTCTATTCTTCACGCTCTCAGCCAGTCAACTCTGGAACTGAAGATTGTCAGCATGGACGCAAGCCCGAGAAGTATCGGCATGTTCTGGTCAGATGACTCCTGGCTGCTCCCAAAAGTCAGTCAGGAAGAGAGCTATATCAAGAGCCTCCTGGATATCTGTAACCATGAAAATCTTGATATCATTATTCCCGGGCTCGATATTGAACTCCCTGTTCTTTCCCGCCACCGTGATACGTTTCTGCAGCACGGCTGCAAAGTCATTGTCGGCAGCAAGGAAGCCGTCAGCATCTGTCGCGATAAATTCAGGCAATCCGTTTTCTGCAGAGAAAAAAATCTTCCGTTTGTAAAAACCTGCTCTCTTGAAGAGGCAAGAAAAATGCCGGACAGCTTTGACTACCCGGTAATCGTCAAACCCAGAGGAGGATCAGCGTCAGCCGGGGCCTCACTTGTCTTCAACCCTGATCAGCTCTACCAGATACCGGATGACCAGCCCATGATCGTTCAGGACTATCTCCCTCCAAACGACAGCGCAAGCAGATCGTTTTCGGGAAAAACCTCTACGGGCAATCTCGATCAGTCAAACGAAATATCCGTCCAGTACTATATCAACCGGTCCGGCAATGTATCCGGCAGTTTTGCAAGCGTAAACCTTCTGAAAAACGGAATTCCGGTAGAAATCAGCCCTGAGCCGGACAGTCCGGCCATCGCTGCAGGACTGCCTATCGTCAAGGCTCTGGCCCAAGAGGGTCTTACCGGGCCGGTAAATCTCCAGGGACGGCAAAAAGACGGGGATATCCTGTTTTTTGAGATCAACGCAAGATTTACCGGAATCACAGGACTCAGAGCATCTTTTGGCTATAAAGAGGTTGAAGCCGCAATTTGTGATCTTCTCTTTGATTCAGATAAAGATGTCGAAGCGCTTCTTGGCTATCTGCCCGGCTATTTCGGTCTCAGGTATGTCGCGGACAGCATCGTTCCGGTCGAGAGGATGAACAGGCTCTGTTTGCCGAATCATGGGAAAACACCATCCCGCGGATCCTCAAGTGCGCCCTCCTCAGAAAATATTCTCGTAACCGGCGCCTCAGGCTATTTTGGGGCCGCTATTATCGAGCAGCTGCTCGATGTACAGAAAGGACATACAATTACAGCTCTGGCAAGAACCGATCACGCCGAAACGGGACTTGTCAACACATTTGGAAATCACAACAATTTTGCGTGTGTCCGGGGTGAATTTCCAGGATCCATACCGGATCTGCAGGGAATGGACACGGTAATACACGCGGCATCACTCCGCCCGGGATCCGACCCGTCTCCTCTGTTTCTGACAAACACAGATGGCACAAGAGCATTGCTTGAAGCGATGCACGATGCCGGAGTAGGAAAACTCATCTTCATTTCATCTCAATCCGTATACGGAACAGCAAGAACGCCTCTATGGAAAGAAGAAATGCCTGCAAAGCCTGAAACCCCATATGCCTTGAGCAAATGGATCGGAGAACTTCTGAGCCTCAGTGAGAACTACAGCATTCCTCAGGTAATTATTCTGAGAGTCGCTCGCATCTATGGATTGGGGCACTTTGTTCGATGGGATGAACTTCCTCACAAGTTCGCCCTGAATGCCGCAAAGAAGCGGGCGCTCCCTCTATTCGGCAGCAAAAACCGGATAGACCTGCTACATGTTAACGATGCTGCGCGCGCTGTACGTGCTTCATGCTGCACATCATTTCCTGAAACCAGCAAAATAATTCTCAACATCGGAAGCGGCACACCGGTCTCGATCTCGGATTTTGCCTCGATCTGCCAGGCCGCGTCGAGAAACTGCGGACTTCCGGCGCCGCCTATAGAACAGAACCAAAACGACGAAGCTTCACCACTATACTGGGGAATGGATATCCGGAAGGCAAAGGAGAGCCTCGGCTGGGTTCCCCGCCACTCACTGCAGAGCGGCATGGAAGAGCTTATCAGGTATCAGCTTGATAATGCAGAATAAAAACATTCAGCTCTTTTTGCTTGTATCAGATCCCTTAAACCTTGGCATGGTCACAGTGCCTTCGTGGCTGATACCCTCTCTGAAGAACACTTTTTTTACCGTCATCCACAAGATCTTCAGGTCGAGAAAGAAAGACCGGTTGTCCACATACCAGACATCATAGCGAAACTTTTCCTCCCAGCTGATCGCATTTCTGCCGTTAACCTGGGCCCATCCGGTGATCCCGGGCTTAACGTCATGCCGCCTTGCCTCAAACTCCGAATAATGATCCAGATACTCAGTCAGCAGGGGACGGGGCCCCACTAGGCTCATGTCACCAACAAAAACATTCCATAAACCCGGAAGCTCATCGAGACTGGTGGAGCGTAAAAACCTGCCTGTACCGGTTAACCGCTCTCTGTTGGAAAGCAAACGGCCGTCTGCGCCACGCTCATCGGTCATTGTCCTGAATTTGTATAGCCTGAACGGCTTTCCCAGCAATCCCGGGCGTTCCTGAACAAACAGAACAGGACTCCCGAGTGTGATTCTGACTACAAGCGCGACAAACAACATCACAGGAAACAGAATCAATAACGCGAACAGGCTGATCAGGCAGTCAAAAACTCTTTTTATCATCACAATTCTGTAATGGCCATCAATTGACGATTAATCCTGTGCACATCATAGCGCTCAGCGGCTATCTGTCGGCTACGGGCTCCCATCTTCAGACATCGTTCCGGATTTTCAATAAACCATACCATCCGTTCGGCTAATGCAGCACTATCTTTTCCGGGAACAACGAAGCCATTCTCTCCGATAACGACCGTCTCATAACACCCGGGGTTGTCGGTAGTGAGAATCGGCCTTCCCGAAGCCATAGCTTCCAGAATGCTTCTCGAGAGCCCCTCGCCATAGTAGGAAGGAAGTACAAATATGTTGCAGTCTGCGAGAAAAGGGCGAACGTCATCAGTTCTTCCGAGATACTCTACACTACCTTCTCTCTGCCACTGCTCTATTTCCTGCATTGAAATCCCGTCAGGAGAAGGGTCCGATGGTCCCAGCAGACGGAAAACGGCTTTCGGATAGTTTTGTTTTACGATCCGTGCCGCCTCTGCGTACTCACGAATGCCCTTTTCCCGGATAAGCCTCGCAACGAGCAGAAAAACAGGATATTTTCTATCGGGCATAGGCTGATGTGCAAATTGCTCCAGATTAACGCCTGAGCCGCTGACAATATGAGAACATGTTCCCGGAACGATGTGCCGTTCGACAAAAAGACCCCTGCTTTCGACATTCTGAAAAATCACCCCTCTGGCTCGTCGCAGCGCAATACTGTAGAGCAGTGACACACTTTTTGAAAGCATGAAACCGGAAAACCCTTTAGTATGAAAGGCATATCCCAACCCGGTGATCATGGCGAAATATGATACCCTCGATGGAAGAAACCGCAGGGCAATGCCGCTCCATATGACAGGCTTTATCGTGTAGGCAATAATAACATCCGGCTTTACTTCTTTGAAAATGCCGATAAGAGAGATGAGCGTCTCCATGTCCCGAAGAGGATTCAGACCATTTCGCTCTACTGGGTAGGGCCTGAAATCCGCCCCAAGGTATGCAAGACGGGCAATCTGTTCATCCGAAGCAGATGCACTCATCGCCGTGATCCGATGTCCGGCGCTCTTCAACGCACGAATAAAATCACCCCGGAAATTAGTCAGAGAACCCGGGTGCGCACCGACCAAAACAATATGACTCACGACTCTCCTTTACTCATGTTCTCTGTCATTCCGCTCTGCCTTGCATGGTTCTCAGGAGCTGACGCCACTCGACTTTTCCGTAACAGCCTGGAAGCATAAAGAGCGTTCAGCCTCCTCGCTCCTTCAATAATGCCGGGTGTACCCAGTAAAACAATAATCCAGAAAGGGACAAGGTGATGGCGGATTGCCGTACCGTAATTTATTGTACCGAGCCCCCAAAGAAAAGCGTTCACGAAATACAACAGCAAAAGCACCGCATAGGTAGCATCACCTGTTTTCCTGTGTTTCCATACGAGAAAAAGAGATGACAGAATCAGAAAAAACCTCCAGGAGTTTTCAAGCAACGCATAGAGATCCTGAAGGTTCGCGATTTTCCAGGGAAATGGATAGAGAAAATAGTACAACTGCATCTTCGCGACAGACCCGAGTAGAGCGACAGGGTTATCGTGCCTGAAATCAATGCCATAGGTCGCCCTGCTTTCTTTACTTGGCACCCTGTACTGCTCAACGTAATCAAAAGCCTCACCTTTGATAACGGCTTTTGGCGTATCATTCAGAAACTGCGGATATTGCGACACAAAAATAACCGCAAAAATCACTACGACAGAAAAAGCAGCGAAAAGAAAGCGCCTGTAGAGCAACGCGTCACGCCTGTTCCTTTCTCCGGAAAGCGCAGAACCTGTACTGTAAAGAAATAGCACAAGCACAAGAGGGACAATAAAAAGAACAAGCCCTTTATGAAAGAGACCCATACAAACGGCAAAAATTAAAATCAGCGGAAGAAAAAGAACATTCTTCTTCTGACGCATACATATCGCCGTATAAACAGTCAGTATAAAAAAAAGATACTGATATGCCTCCCTCATTGGAACCGCGCTTAACAGCCACATTGTCGGAAGGCTTCCGAAAAAAAACAGGATCCATCGCCTATAGTCATAGAGGCCGGTGATGGCGGCCATTTTAACCAGATAGACAGCTGAAAATGTGAAAGCAAGCACGGAGAGCTCAGAGGCAAGAAATACAGAGGGTCCAAAAAAGGAAAAAAGTGCCCCCAGATAATTTTCAAAGATACTTGAGCCCGCGCCGAAATGGAATTGAACATCGCCTGTCAACGCTATATCAACGGCATGATTATAAAAAGCCCTCGCATCGACACCCGCCCCATAGGTTGTTGTATAAAATGAGTTTATCAAAGAAACAGCATGATAAACAAAAAGCAGGGACCAGAGAAGAACAAGCGATCCGGTGTCCTTACGAAAAACACTGTAACAAACAGGAAGAACCAGGCTGATCACCAAAATAAGAGTACCCGCAAATGTGGCAGGAGACAGGCTTTCCAGACCTGAATCCCGATAGCTGAAGATCACCTCATTCATCAGTTCGACACTCCTCTTCTCTCAGATTATAACGCTGCATCCATGAGTTCCGACCGGGTAGTGATGCAATGCCTCGACCTTCTTCATTGTATCCTGCGTTGAGCGATTGTTGAGCATGCTGTAAATGCAAGACAGGAAAAGCGGTTGCTGAAAAAATCAACGTCGGTTTATAGTGAATTGTACATCTGACGGTACCTGTCAACCATTCTTTCCATACTGAACTTTTCTGCCTGGCGCCTTGCCGCCATGGAAATATCATCAGGGGATGCACTGAAGCGCTGTATAACGTTTTTCAGTGCAGCTGACCATGAACGTGGATTCTTGAAATCTGTTACAAGTTCAACGGAAGGATTTTCTGAACTCACAACATCCCTCAGCCCCTCGACATCTGAAGCGATAACCGGCAATCCAGTACTCATGCCTTCTACAGCAACGAGTCCGAACCCTTCCCAGTGTGAAGGAATCAGCTGTATATCGGCATTTCTGTAAAAGTCCTCTACATCCGACCGCCACCCGGCCAGCACCACTTTCCCCTCGAGTTTGTTCTTGTGAACAAGAGCCATCAGGTGACTACGTTCGGGCCCCTCACCTACAATGACATAGCAACCGATTTCATCGCGCAGTAACGCTATCGCAGCAATAGCCGTAGAAAAACCTTTCTGCTTCGTAAGAGATCCGACAGAGACAAGCTCGGGTTTTTTTCTCAATCCGCGCACTACCTTTCGATCGCAGTATTCATACATTCTTGAACCGTTTCCTATGGTGACCAGCCGCCCGTTATCATCTTTTCCAAGCCAGCGTACAAGTGATGTTTTCACTCCTTCACTGATACAGATCACTTTCCTGTAACGTGAATAAAAAAATCTGTCCAGAACACGCAATACCCTGAAGCCCCTTCTTCTGTTTGACGTATTGTGTTCCGTATAGACAATATCGAGAGAGAGAAACAGGGATGCCAGAGCAACATAATAAAAAGGCCATGTGAGATGAGCGTGCACGATAAGACGCTCGCCCCTCCGCAAACGTTCCCTGAATATTTTCCGGAGTTTAAAAATGGCTGAGGGACTGCGCAAAGAATTATGCAGAAAAAACTCATCACCGGATAGCTCAAGGGCACGAACATCATCCGGTTTTTTGAAATATATGACTTCAGATATGATATTGTCAGCACCGAGAAGAGAACCGAGTTCACGTACCAGAACCTCGGCGCCGCCTCCCGACGGTGAAGTAATAACCTGAATAACTCTTTTTTTCAATGCACCCACGCTCACATGTATTCAGAAGATTTTCAAAAGCCTCTGCCTCAGATCATTTACCGTTCCTCACTGCCACTTAATCTTCCTGAAAAAGGTAATGAAACATGAAGCCGGATAAACCAATGGCACTGTACTTAAAATTCTGTACAGATAGAAACGGAACGCATCTTTCAAGAAGATCTTTTCAGACCGGTATATCCCGAAAAAGAACCCGATGGCATCTTGATCCCTGCCGGCCAGAACCGATTTCCAGTGCTTACGCGAAAAGCCGTTAATATGCCGCCTTTCTTTCAGGTATTTTCGCATGAAGAAGCGGCTTGCATCAACGTTAGAGGATCTGCTCATTCTGTCAGCATGGTAGACCTGCATCAATACTCCGGGTTCAGGATCGAAATGAATCACTGTACCGGCATCATACGCCCTGAGCAGAAAACCCCAATCCTGATGTTTTTCAAGGCTACCGTCAAAGGTGCATCCTGCAAGCTTTTTTCTGTTTACAGAAATTGTAGAAGATCTGCAGTCGCCTCCGCTGACAAAAAGATAGTCTCTCGTATCGCCGCCTGCATATGAAGGAATTCCTGCCCGTATCTTCCGCGTCCCCGCGCTTGAAAGGAAATCACCAAACAGCAACCCGGCACCGGTTTCCTGAAGCATACGGATCCTCCTGTCAATGTAACCCGGCAATACCCTGTCATCAGAATCAAGAAAAAACACATAATCAGCTTTCGATAGCGCCAGACCGATATTCCTTGAATCCGCCGCGTTGGTTTTTCTCTCTTTTTGAACGAGTGATACACCACTGAAGGAGTCAACGATCTGTCTGGTTTTACCAATATCATCTGAACAGTCGTCGACCACGATTACTTCATACTCCCTATTTGCGGAAGATGCCGCTATCGAGTCCAGCGCAGGGAAAAGAAAGTCCGAGCTATTATATACGGGAATTACAACCGAAAAATCCATTTGATCATCCTTATAACGAGAGTAACATGCCTCAGCATTTCGTGTCTACACAGAGGCTGTCGCATGCGTCACGAATCTGCCTTGAAGGCTCTCCTGACCTCTGCACATCATAGTTCATCTACCGTAAAAGCAAAAGCTCCTGAGCATCAGTCTCATGACACTACGGCTGTCTGCCGGCATTCTCTTTAAGCCGACTTCACCACCTTGATTGAATCCCCCATCCGCAAACACTATATCAAGATCATGTTCATAGCAGATCTTGACCGTAGCCCTATCCCAGTCATAGGGTCTTCCGAACGGAACCGCAAAAACATGCACATAATTGGAATACTCACGTAATTCCTGAATATTTTTTTGGAGATCATGCTTTCTCCATGTTTCACTCATCATGGAATAACGCTGGTGTTCATGCCCGTGAAGTCCTATATGAAACAGCTTTTCATCCAAGGAACTCAAGAATGCACGAGTGACATAAAAATGCCTCTCCTTTTCAGGAATACACTCATAGAGACTTTCAACCTCTCGCCTGACTCGTTCATAGAATTGCCTGTCTCTTGTTTTCCTCAAATTCTTTACCTCTTCGAGAAGGGATAACGGTATATGGATTTTGTATTCACTGTGAACAAGATAATTATATACAGTAAACCACGAGGCTTTGTCATTATCGAGATACGCGGTATTAATGAAAAATGTTGCCGGTATAGCAGACCTTATCAACACAGGCAATACATGAGCTTTCAATGAAGAACATCCGTCATCAAAAGTAATGCAGGCATAAGGCTTGTCAATATCTCCGGAATGCTGCCGACACAGCGCATCTTTAACTGATATAATCTGAAAGTGCTTTCTGATAAAAAATAGTTGCTTTTCAAAAAAAGAACGATCTGTATACGTCCACCTGGAATAGAATTCAGGAATAAATACATCAGACACCTGATGATAATTAAAAACATACACTCCGTTTCTGAAACTCATCAAACGAAACATGGCAAAAATGAATCATTACGTGAATATTTCTGAACACAGACGCTGTATATCGATCAGCAACGTTACGACAGTAATCCGGAATAAACGTCTACCCACTCATCACCTATTGATTCAGCATTAAACTTTTTACTGGCTATCAATTTTGCATTTTGAGAATACTGTGCAATCAAAAAATCATTCTCCATAATATGGATTATTTTTTCACATATATCCTCCGGTTTTTTTTCCTCAAAAAACATACCGCTGATTCCATCATCAACAACCTCGACAAGCCCGCCAATCTTACTTACCAAACATGGAAGACCGTTACAGAGCGCTTCTACAGTCGCAACCCCGAAATTCTCCTCTTCTCCTTCATCTGTAACAACTGAAGGCTGAACGTAAAGATCATATCCTTTCATAATATCAGGAATTGCTTTATGAGAGACCCTGCCCTTCAATGAAACAATGCCATCCAGTTCTTTTTGTTTTATTAAACGTCGCAGTGCCCCTTCCATACTTCCGAAACCAATAATATCCACCTGAACGGCATACCCTTTCTTTCTTAACAGATCACTCGCCTGAAGCAGATACTCATACCCCTTCACCTCTTCATATCTCCCGACAGAAAGAACTTTTAACCTGCTTCCGGAAGCATATGACCGGACAAATGAAGTATCACAAAAAGCGGGATTACACGCATTATATATCCTGTATATTTTTTCCTCATTCACTCCCAGAGCGAGAAGCTTGCTTTTCAAAAAATCCGAAGGAGTGACGAAAACAACATTTTCATTTTGTGACGCCTGGACAATTATCTTTTTATACAGCCGATCATATTTCGGCAACACATTTACATCTCTTCCATGAAAAGAGACGACAAGTGGCATGGCCATATCGAGTCTGTTCAGTAAAGAGATCATCCGTGCCCCGCTATCTCCGAAATGAGCATGAATGATATCCGGCTTCAGAGCCCTGATAACACCCGCGCACCGTGAAGCTTTCTCTATTCGATGCAGATTGTAAATTTTTTGCAGCGCCCTGCCCGGGCTATATCGACTTCCGGCAGCCACATGACAGCGGGGAAAAGGCCGTTGATCCGCGTTGACCCTTTTATGAGTAAGGATAGTGCTTCGTATACCTTTATCCTCCATCCTGCAGATAAGGTCATAAACGAATGTTTCTGAAGTCTTTGAGAATAACGAAACATACTGAAGTATATGCATCGGTATCATGTCCAACAGAACCAGGTATAAACGTCGGCTATAGGGACCATTAACAACGATTATGCAGTTTTTAAAAAAACGGGCAGTTTTCTGAAAATACGCCCCACCTTCCTTACACCCCTCTGCACTATCGAATACCTGCTCCCGTTCAAGCTTGCGTTGTGCGCGACGTCCCATTCAGAGAGAGCTTTTGAAAGATCTCCCCGGGCACCAATCCAGTACCAGAAACGCTCAAAATCGGCATGGGCCGTATGCAGATGAAAAACCATTTTACGGTTTTTATCTCTCAAAAACAGCTCGATATTCGCATGTACCGTACTGACATAATCGGCGGCTATCAATGACCGCTTTACTTCTGAATATTCAGGATATTGAAGTATTGCATGAAAGTAGCCCTCCATTATAAGGTCTTTTGCTCCCCAGCGCCTTGCATAGCTGTCGCACACCTCACCTTCACTTCGCTTTAACCACACATAACAGGCATCATCGCCATAGCACTTCTCCAACCTGCCGAGAAGCCAGGTCAACCGATTATCCGATTCAATATGATTATCAGGAATTATGACACGATCAGCTGCCAGTTTTGCTTTGTTCAATTCATGTCCTGAGGTAAAATTACCGATATGACGACAGGCTCGTGCAAACGTTGTAGAACCGGATCTGCCCGTGGTAAGCACAATAACTCTCATAGAAAAACCGCTAAATACTATAAATTTTAAAGATTACTGAACTGAAGCACCTTGACGTGATCTCAGGTTTTGTAATACTTTTTCTGCCTCTCCCTCGTCAACGATTTTACCGTTTTCAAGCCTGTACAACCGGTCGCAGCCTTCTACGGTACTCAAACGATGAGCCACGATCACAATGGTTTTATCTCCGTGCAAAGCATTTACTGCCTGCATTACATCGCCCTCTGTCTCCGTATCGAGCGCGCTTGTTGCCTCATCAAGAACAAGTATGGCCGGGTCGTGATAAAGCGCACGTGCGATACCTATCCTCTGTCTTTGCCCACCTGAAAGTCGGATTCCCCGCTCCCCAACCATCGTATCAAGTCCGTCCGGCAGGCTCTCGACAAACGTTTCCAGCTGTGCCGCTCTCAAAGCTTTCAGTACAGCATCATTGCTTATCTGATCGCCTGGTATACCGAACGCCACATTTCTGCGCAGTGAATCATCCGTCAGGAAAATCGATTGCGGCACATATCCTATCTGACGCTGCCATCCTCTCAGATTCTGCAAAATATCGCTTCCGTCTACAAGTATTTTCCCATCTGAAGGGGGAAGCAATCCAAGCAGAACATCCACAATAGTACTTTTCCCTGCTCCACTTGAGCCGATGAAACCAACTGTCTCGCCTTTTTTCACAACAAGAGAAACGTTGTCAAGAGCAGGCAGGTGCGTCGCCGGATAGCTATAGCTCACCTGATCGAGCTTCACTTCAGTATGAAAATCATGTTTTTCAGACTTTGCAAACAACTCCTGCGGAACGGCAGAGTGCAGCTCGGCACCAAGCATGTCCAGCACAGGCTGACTGAATTTAATCGACTGGACCGCAGTCAGAATCCGGTTCACTGAGGGCATCAGACGAAAAGCGGCAACCGCGAAAAGTCCGAGTTTAGGGATAATCGCATCAAGTGAGCCGCCACGGGCAAGCATGGTCAGAACAAGCATGACAAATGTCCCGACAGCAATGAATTCAACCCAGAGCTTGGGAAGCTGCTGCATTGTAGCTTCCATTTGTCCAACCCTGGCCACATTCGTATTATGAAAGCCATACTGCCGCAGAAAATCTGATTCCCGACAAAGAAGTTTAACATCTTTAACCCCGCCAAGTCCCTGTTGCAGATGCTGAATACGCATTCCTTCATGCTGCTGGCGCACTTTTCCCCACCGGATAATATATCTGCGGGTAAAACGATAAAAACCCAGACCAAATACCCCGAACAGGCCGACAACCACTGTCGCGCCAACCGGCTCAATAACAAACAGAAGAATACAGAGCCCCAGCAGTACCAGAGACTCCTTAAAAAAGTGCATAACCGAGACCATCAGCTTATTGGCAAAAAGATACACCTCCGAGGTCGCGTTGCGGATCAATTGAGCAGAATTACGCTGAAGATGAAAGGAATAGGGCTTTGACAGATAGGTTGTAAAAAGACGTTGAGAAACATCAGCCTGTAACCTGAAAACAAATTGATTCTGACGCCATGCAAGAAAAGCAAGAAACAGCCCTTTTACCGTGTAGACGCCAAGCAAAAAAAGCAGACCCCAGACAACAAGCGTCTGCTGATCAGGATCACCAAACAGATCCATTACCTGTCTCAGTCGGGGATACTGAGAAACAATATCTTTTTGCGTAAACAGTGCCAGTGCCGGAACAACAAGACCTACGCCCAATGTTTCGAGCACCATGCCGATCAACATCAGCACAAACAGAAAAATGACGCTTTTTTTCTGAACAGGGTTTAAGAGGCGCCAGATTTTATGTATCAGAGAGTGTTCAGACATGATTCAATAACGTTGGAGGAAAACCTTGACTCACTGCCGCTGTTCCGAGCCGCTCACTATGGGTTGAGCGGCAAAACCCTGATGACTGAATCCTTTCACCAGATGGCCGAGCAGTTCAGCAAGCCCGACATGGTCATTATTATTAAGAACCTGCTCCATCTCCGAAAGTTCATCCTGAAGTGCCGGCCATGCAATAAACTCTTCATGCGCCTTGAATATCCTCGGGTGATCAGTCGGCTGAGGATCGCCGCTTATCAACAGCTCTTCATAGAGCTTCTCCCCCGGACGCAGGCCGATTACTTCTATAGGAATATCACCTTTTCTGTTATTCCTGTCCAATACCGTTAAACCTGACAATCCGATCATGCGTTTCGCAAGATCAATTATCTTGACAGGCTCACCCATATCAAGGACAAAAACCTCTCCGCCCAGAGACATCGCGCCTGACTGAATAACAAGCTGCACAGCTTCCGGAATAGTCATAAAATATCGGGTTATTTCCGGATGTGTTACGGTTACAGGCCCGCCGTCTTTTATCTGCTGGCGAAAAAGCGGCACTACAGAACCACTTGAATCCAGCACATTACCAAAACGGACCATAGAGAAACACGTGCCGCTACCGTTCTCTTCAGCAGATAGCGCCTGAAGAATAATCTCACACAATCGCTTGCTCGCCCCCATGAAATTTGCTGGACGAACAGCCTTATCGGTACTGACCAGGATAAAACTTTCAACGCCGTATTCCTGCGCGGCAAGAGCTGAACGAAGAGTCCCGAAAACATTATTCCGAACGCCTTCGACAGGATTGCGCTCAACCATGGGAACATGTTTGTACGCCGCAGCATGGTAAATGGTATGCGGGTGATATGAAGAGCAGATTGCGCTGAATCGATGGTTCTCGGCCACATTGCACAAAAGAGGCACAATCTCCGTGTCCTGCTGTTTTCTTTCTCTGTACCCTTCCAGCTCGAGATATGCGTCATGCAGATTGAATTCAGCATGATCAATCATAATGAGCTTATCGGCGCACCCGATAAGTATCTGCCTGCACAACTCTCTCCCGATACTCCCCCCCGCACCGGTTACAACTACGGTCTTGCCGGTAATGTTACGCCTGAAAAGAGATGGCCCGGAAGAAACAGGATCACGGCCAAGCAGGTCTTCAATTTCAATCTCTTTTACATCTCTGACTGAAATATTGCCATCTGTCAAATCCTCAAGGCTTGGAAGTGTCTGCACGTGCACGGGAAACGGCTGTAACGCCTGCAAAATCTGATTGCGCCTTGAACGGCTTGCAGAGGGTATCGCCAGCAGAATGTCGGTAACCGTCGCCTGTTCTACAAGCCGGGCCACCTGGCCAAAAGAAAATACCTTCAGGCCTTTTACCATCCGTCCATGCAGTTTGGGATCATCATCGATAAAACCGATAAGAAGGTGGCGGGTAGTTTGTTCGATGGCTGACGCGAGCTGAATTCCTGCCGATCCGACACCGTAGATCAGTAACCGCTTGTCGGCAGTACTGCAATGACCCAACTGCAAGCGGGTGTTCAGAAAAAAACGGGCTGCGCCTCTGCTTGCGAGAAGCAGCAGAAAAAGCATTATTGGCTGCGTTATTCCGATTGAACGCGGGACCCCATCTATTTTGAACAAGACAAGAGTAAAAAAAAACAGCACCGCATAGAGTGCCGCAGCTTTTGTTATCTGCTTAAATGCCATAGCCTCACTAAAGCGAAAGACTGACTTGTAGAGGCTGGTGCCATAAAAAACAGGCAGAGAAATAGCCAGAGCGATACCATATACCAGCCATTGTGCTTTTTGAGGAACATGCCATACCTCAAAACGAAGCGAATAGGCGAGCCATACGGAAAACACTACCGCCAGACTGTCCTGCATAACCGCAAGAGTCTGCTTTACCCTTAAGGGCAGCGAAAGCATTGTTTTCTGCAGCACGGTAAAAATTGACGAGAAAACAATCTGAGCGCGTTCCCGAAAACCACTGCTACTGGCGTATCGTTCCAATATGATCCCTGATAGGATTATCCATTACACTACCTGCTGGTTCAACTGATCATTTGTACCGCTACGAGAAATCCCCTTGAGAGCTTCCCTCCTTCAAACCCCTTACAAAAGCTATACATAACCCCGAAAACATCCCGAAAATGAATCCCAGAACTATAACGGCGGATTTCCCGGGTTTGGCGTTTTTTTCATAAGCTGTCGCCATATCATATATCTTCAACGCGAACTCATCAGCATGAATATCCGCTCGCATGATGACATCATCGCTTTCCTGCTTTTTAGCCATAAGCCGGGCACGCGCCTCAAGGCTGCTTGAAAGTAAAAGCTGTGAGCGAAGAAAACCGGACACTTCAGACGCAGCCTTCCTGTCACCGTTTTTCCCGGACAGCCTCACTGCATCAGCCTCTCCCAAAGAGGCAAACCTGTCTGCAAGCGTTGAATCATGAATATAAAGCTGCCTGTCGGCATAAGCTTGTAATAGCAGCGCTTTAGCCAAAGCCTCCTTTCTCACATATTCGTTGAGACCAATCAGTACCCTGTTTATCAGATCGGCCGCCGCATAGGGGTCGGGATGCTCCATACCGATAAACAGAAGATTAAAAAGGTCTTTCCTTTTTTTAATAATCAACTTTTCCGCCAGAACAACAGCCCCTTTTTCCGGGTCGGGTATTTCTCCTTTGCCCGAAGCCCATGAGTGATGAACAGTGTCCCACTGATCACTGAACAATAAAGGAAGCAGCTCCTCCTTCCGTATGATATCTTCAAGAAAAGTTTGGGAATGAAGCATAAAAAGCGCCCTGTCACCCTCTTTTCCATCAAACCGGACAAGCGCTCCGGTCAGATAGACCGGCTGAGCGAACAAAGCATAGAGTGCTGCAGAAAGCGTAACAAACAAAGTCACGCCGACAACAATCCACCGGTTAGATACAATCACAGCACGGATATCATCCAGAGATGTCTCCACGCCTTTTCCCCCCTGAACCGGTTGACTCGAATCCCGGCCTGACTTGCTCGACTCCCGCATATTCTGGTTTTTCATCTTCTTGTACGTTAATGAAAGGCACACGGAAACACGCAACCCCGGAAAAAGAATAACGGGATATGCTGAAGTTGCTCGATTTCAAGCTCGCCATAAAACCGGTCGACGGTGTACGTCACAGGAGGAAATACATTGAATGGATCCAGCCTTTTCATACAAGATAGATGCCCGTTTCCGCATTCACAACCGTTCCTGACTTGGGTTTTTGAAATCCGTCGCCAAACGGCCATCATCATTCCTGATCAGGAATCTTCCACCGGTTATGCAACCAGAACCACTCTTCCGGAAAACGATAAATATACTCCCCGATAGCCTTTGTATAACGGCGTGTCAGTTCCTCAATATCTTCCCTGCAAAAGGAGAGATCGGATGTTCCGATTTCCTGATATTCGACAATATAGCGACTATTCTCCTGGCGTCGGCACATGCCTAAAAAAAGGGGCACTCGGGCTTTCAATGCAAAAAAAGCAGGCCCGAGAAAAACAGCGGAACGACGACCTAAAAAATCCGTTTTAAAGCTCCCTGTCGGATCTGTCTGGTCACCCAGGACAGTCATTATTCCACCTTCCGAAAGAATTTGGACTCCCTGACGAAGCGCTCGCTCCTGATAGATAACCCGGTTGCCATGCCGCGTTCTTGTTGCGGTAATCCATCGGTTGATATGGGGATTTCCCAGATGTTTAACCACAATATTCATAGGAGTGACCATGAGGCCTGTGCAGAGCCCGAGCAGTTCCCAGTTACCATAATGAGCTGATACGATAACGCCGCCTTTTCCGGCATGTTTCGTTTTCTCGAGAAACTCTGCACCATCGATATCGAGAAGTTCAGAAGCGTCTTTGCTGCTCTTTATTAATGGCAACCTGAGCACTTCAATGACATGAAGAGCCTGGCGACGGTATATCTTTCGGGCAAGTGTTTGAATATCCTCCGGGCTTTTATCGGTAAATGTCCCTTTAAGATTTCTTTCTACGATGCTTCTCCTGACTTTCAATCCGTCATAGAAAAAATCACCTATCCGGTTCGCAACCGATTCACACTGTTTCAGGCCAAGGGCTTTTGAAAGCGCCATGCACAACATGAACAGCAGGTATTCCAGATAGTGTCTGAAGGACTTAAACCATCGGTTCCATCGATTCATTACGTATATTTTTTATACCTGAAAATCCTGAATTGAGGTAAAAACACGTATATATTCTATAGTGGTTGCAGATCTCAAAGAAAGAAAAAATTCTTAAACATTTACGACTAATTCAAGCTGAATGATCAAGGGAACCTCTATGTATTGTCTATGAGCGATTCAAGTGCAGGGCGAACGGAGCGCAGAAACCCGTTTCTATCCGCTCAATGAAGCAATTGAAGCGCGGAATACATACATAGAGGAGCCTTCAAGCAAGACCGGGAGCACATGCCATCAGAAAAAAAACTGCTGTCACAGGAAGCTGCGAGAGACAGAGTGGAGAAATGGAAGCGACAGGGGAAAAAAACAGTCTTCACCAACGGTTGTTTTGACATACTTCATGCAGGCCATGTCCAGTATCTTGAAAAAGCAAAAGCGGCCGGAGACATGCTCATCGTGGCTCTGAACAGTGACAGCTCTGTTGAACGACTGAAAGGAAAAAACCGTCCGGTCGTGACCGTTGCCGAACGTTGCGCGGTACTTTCCGGACTCGAGGCTGTCGATGCCGTGGTGATCTTTGAAGATGATACGCCGGAAGAGATCATAGCAAAACTGCTGCCGGACATTCTGGTGAAGGGGGCTGACTGGCCTCTGGACAAGATCGTGGGGGCGAAAACAGTTCTGGATCACGGGGGAGAAGTAAAAACCATAGAATTCCTTGAAGGACTCTCGACATCCTCCATCATAGAGCGGATCATAACTGTTTTTTGCCGATAATGGGATGGAAGAGTGTTAGAGTTAGAGTGTTGAAGTGTTGACGTGTTGACGTGTTGAGTTGTTGAGTTGTTGAACTGTTGAGCCATTCAGCCATTCAGCCATTCAGCTGTTGAGCTGTTGAGCTATTGAGCTATTGAGCTATTGAAAGGATGGAAGTAACGGGCATTGTCTCGATACCGGTTTTTCACGTAAAGTGCGGGTATCTGTTTCTCAGGGCGAGACCCCGGAATCCATTTTTGCCTTTTGCCTCAGGGGAAATATCGTTCATTTTTTTGAGTCATTCTCGTGCTTGACACGGGAATCCATACTCTTGCCTGTAGTTGCATGGATGCCGGATCAAGTCCGGCATGACTATCTTGGCACTGTCACTTACTTTTTGACTTTTGCCTCAGGGGAAATAACGTTCATTTTTTTGAGTCATTCCCGTGCTTGACACGGGAATCCATACTCTTGCCTGTAGTTGCATGGATGCCGGATCAAGTCCGGCATGACTATCTTGGCACTCGTCACTTACTTTTGCCTTTGGACTCAGAGGGCATAACGTTCTTTTTTTAAGTCATTCCCGTGCTTGACCCTTGAAATCTGAGCTTCTATTTCACAGGTCTTACACGGGAATCCATCGCCTTTATTTCCAGGCAAGTGAAGCACCATCAAAAAATGCAGAGCTCTTTTTAATCTTCTTTTTGACTTTTAACTTTTAACCTTTGCCTTTTGACTTTTGCCTCAGGGGGCATGACTTGACTGGAAGATCAATGATTGGCACGTGCAGACCGGTGTATCTGCACGTGGCGGGTGATACATATGCGGTATGTTCGTTACCTTGTTGGTAACAGTCCTTAATCGGTACAGGTTTTCAGGAATAAGGAATCTGCTGAAAGCGGAACAAAAGCATGAATATGCACAGACAGTAAACTCTTGGAAAGAGTAAAAAAATACATTCTCGGCATTGCAGTCAGCATATCCGCGCTGATCCTTATTCTTGCGGTCATTGTTGCCATCATCCTCAACAGTGGCTCTCTGGATCTCATGGCAAAAAATCGTCTTATCGGTTTTTTTAACAGCGAGTTCCAGGGAAAGCTCAACATTGAAGAAGTCAACCTGCAGTTCCCTTCAACAATCATCCTGCACCAGACACAACTGTATCGCGAAAACAGTGAAACACCGGATTTTACCGCAGAGAAGGTTACACTCAACCTGAATTTTCTGCGGCTGCTGTCAAATTTTTCCTCGATCACCATACGCTCTCTCAAAACCGATTCATTTTTTATTCATCTCGAACGCTATCCCGACGGCTCCACCAATATCGAGCGTATTTTCACCCCCAGAAAAGAACAAGACCCTGATACACCCGGGCTTGAACGGTTTCTGTGCAACAACATAGATCTTACCAACGGATCAGCCGAATACCTCGACTTCCAGAATAAAGAGGCTGACCCGGAACTGCTCACTATTGCAGACATATCGTTTACGGGCCAAAAAATTCGTTATTCTCCGGAAAATTTCAGCGGTATCGTCCGCAACATCGGATTTCAGCTTCCTCAAAAAAACTTTACTCTACGTAAAGGCTCGGCTAAACTATCCGTTACAAACAAACGTCTTGAAATTCTCGACCTCAAGTCAAAAACAGGTAAAAGCAGTACTGAGCTGTCGCTGGGGCTCTATGAGTTCAATGTTTTCTCTCAGGAAAACCCGGACCGGCATTCAAACAGCCCTGCGATGCTTAATCTGAAAGCCGGCAGCATACACACCGATGAGCTCAGCATTTTTTTTCCCGATCTCGCTCTTCCTCCGGGCATCTATACTGTTTCGGGCAAAGCTGAAGGGCAGCTCCGAAAAATAGATATCAGGAATGCGGTCATCGCACATAAAAACTCCCTGTTGCGGCTTCAGGGGGAGCTGCTCAATCTCAATCAACCGGATTTTTTAGGCTTCCGTCTTGAAACGGACAGTTCGAGGATTTCAGGAGATTTTCTGCAGACCGCAATCACGGACACAACCATAAAAAACCTCGCTGAACCGGCAGGAGATCTCATGATTTCCGGATATGGTCAGGGGAACCTGAAGGAATTCATCACCGACCTATCCATTGAAACAGAGAGCGGCAATATGCTGCTTTCACTGAGGGCGGACACTCCTGATGACGCTGAAACCGGCTACAGCGGAAAATTTACGCTACGGGACATTGCACTTCACCGTTTCCTGACTCCGGATTCATCCTCAGTCAGCGGTATAAACTGCACAGGCTCATTTTCCGGAACGGGCGTCTCTCCCCATCCGGCTGAAGCCTCTCTCTCCATCGATCTTCAGAATTCATACTGGCAGGAGCAGATGCTTTCCGGAGGCACGCTTGATCTGCAATACCGCGACGATATTCTTTCCACCGCTGTCAAGATAGCCGGAGAAAGCATGAACGTCGCCCTGAAAGGATCGATAGACTGGACAAAGGCTGTGCCGGTATACGAAGGCAAAGGTTCAGCAGCCAACCTTGATCTGTCAAAATTTCTTCGTTCAGACGGGATCAGCTCCAACCTGAACTTCTCCATGCTCTTCCGGGGAGAACATTTTGATCCGGAAAAGCTCAATGGAACTATCTCTGCCCGCTTCAGCCCCTCCACCATCAATGATTACTCTCTGAAGGAGGGCTCGGAACTCTCTCTTGGCATCGTACAGAAATCTCCAACTTCAAGTATTGTTCTGAAAAGCGACTTTCTCGATTTTAACGCGGAAGGGCTCTATACCTTCAGAGAGTTTCTTTCCGGCATACAACTCACCGCCAATTCTGCCGCCAGAGAAGCCGCAAAAAACAACATCTGGGCCGCCTCCCCGCAGCCCCCTCCTTTTGCTGAAAACATTGAAAAAAACTTCTCGGCAGACTATACACTCACGATAAGGGATATTTCACCGTTGGCTGTTTTTCTTCCTGTGAAAGGCTACAAACTATCCGGTAAGGCTACCGGTAAATCCTACAGATCAAACGGTTCCTTCCATCTTACCTCATCAATCAGGATTGACAGGCTAAGCAAGGAACAAGGTTTTTCAATCGACAATGCCACCCTGGGGGTCGATGCGACCTACAACAGTGAAGGTATCGTCAGCGCATCAATCGACGCTGATGCCTCTGCATTGGAAGCCGAAAAACAGAGCATCGAACAACTCTCGCTTACAGCCGCTTATGACAAATCCGGATTACAGGCCGGCCTGCGTTTACGCATACCTGAAATAGAACGATCGCTGACAACCGACATAAGAGCCGCCCGCAGCAACAGCCTCTATACCGTAAGCATCAGTGACCTCTCGATAACAGGAGATGACGGGGCCTGGAGCCTCAAAAAAGATTCCAGGATCGATATAGGCCGAAACTTTACACGGCTCTACGACCTTACGCTGCGCAAGGATAAACAGGTTATCAGCTGTGACGGTCTGCTCAGCAATGAAGTGAGCGGCCTTTTCGCATGCAGCATAGAGAACCTCGATATGCAGGAACTCGGCATATTCTTTCCTGAGTCCGGCATGCAGGGATCGCTCTCTTCTACCCTTCGCGTCAATGGCTTTCCGGGCGCCAAAACCGCAACGCTGAAAATTACCGGACGTGAACTTGTCTACGATGATGTGGTCATAGGAAATCTGAATCTTTCAGCTCTCCATAAGGGGGAACGGTTACGGGCGGATTTTTCTACGGGCAGCACCATGCAGGGCCCACTCAATGATATTACAGGAACCGCTTCCATACCGCTGAGAGTCAACTGGTTTCCCTTGAAGTATTCCATTCCCGACAACAAACCTGTCTCCGCGTCAGCATCAGCTGATCATTTATCCGCAGAAATTCTCGAGGTGCTCCTGCCTTTCTTTGAAACAGCGGAAGGCACCATTCCCGCCAAGCTTGTGGTCAAAGGAAAAACACCCGACCCGGAGATCTATTTCAGTACAGAACTCAAAGACACTGAAATTACCGTTACCCCGACTGAAACCGTCTATCTCCTTTCCGGATCGATCGTTATCACTCCAAAAAAAGCTGATTTCAAGGACATACAGATAAAAGACGCACGTGGCGGCACCGGCAGAATAAGTGGATCGGCAACTCTTGAAAACCTGGAAGCAAGCACTATCGATCTCACCGCATCCTTTGAAAATCTCCTGCTTTTCAACAAACAGGATAAAAAAGACGAAACCTCTTTTGGAACCATAACCGGTACGTCGGACAGGATTCGTTATTACGGCGACACCGCCCAACCGGTACTTACCGGAAATCTTCTGATCACCAATGCGGACTTCACGCTCTACAGAACAGGCTCCAATGAAAGCGCAAAATACGTAGGCGCTGAACGATTTATCACTTTCGTGCCGCGATATCCCGAAAAGATCGACCCTGACCAGCCTGAAAATCCCGGTAAACCGGTTAACCCTGAATTTTACTATACCCTTATTGATATCATTACGATAAAGGACCTGCGACTCACCAGCGCAGTCCCTCTGCAATACAGCATGATATTTGACAGAACACGAGGAGAAAAGCTTGAAGCCACGCTTCAGAACCTCTCGCTCAATGTCAATAAAAACCAGCAGAATTACCGTTTGTTCGGCGCCGTGAATATTTCTTCAGGAACCTACAGATTTTCCAACAGCAATTTCGACCTTGAGGACGGCGGAAGGATTGTCTGGAACAACGTAGAAATCAGAGACGGTGTCATGCTAAATCTTTTCGGCAGAAAATATGTCAATGCCTCAAACGCGCAAACGGGCGAAAGCGACAATGTCCGTCTTCTGCTTGCCATACAGGGGACACTGAATAACCCTGATGTACAGATGGGTTATTATCTTAACGATGACTCCCAGCCCTACTCTTCACAAAACATGATCGGCACACAAAGCAGTAAAATCGATCCCAATGCCGAGCCCAACGTTGTCTCGCTGCTGCTCACCAAACAGTGGTATATCCGCCCCGGCAGCCAGGGAGGACTGGGAGACATACCGTTCTCAAGTTTAGGAATATCAGCCGGCACAGGCCTGCTTTCTTCCCAGATATCCCAGTTTGTCGAGAAAGCTACCGGCTTCGAAAGTTTCAATGTCAATGTCGGGGTAGATGAAGAGGGATCCCTGAGCGGCCTTGAATTTTCATTTGCATTTCTTGTTCCGTTAACCGAAGGAAAAGTCCGGTTCATCGGTACGGGAAGCAGTCCTGACATTGGCAAAACAGCTCTTTTCAACTATTACGGAAACAGTCAGCGACTCGAATACCGTATATCTCAAAAACTGTTTCTGGAGGCGTACCGCTCATATGGCCTGTTCGGCAATGACGTCACAACGACAAACCTTCTCGAACCAAAGGAAACCTATGGCCTCAGTCTTTCTTACAGGGAACGATTCTATAGCTGGGAGCAGTTCTGGGACAGGATATTCTGAACTTTCACTGAACTTTCAGGAAAAGCATAGACATTTTTCACTGAATTCGTATACATTGATGTACAATCCCTTTGCGGAAAATCTTCAGGAATAACGCATCGGGAACAGAGGGCACGGAGGCCGGCTCAACAGTAACAGTCAGTTTGACAGGGCACAATGAAACTCAACGATAAAAACATACTGCTTGGCGTCTGCGGAGGCATTGCAGCCTACAAGATACCGCTTCTTATCAGGCTCCTTAAAAAACAGGGTGCCAATGTACGCGTCGTCGTCACCAGAGCAGCAACCCGGTTTGTCACTGAACTCACGCTTTCAACGCTTTCACAGGAACCGGTCTGCCAGGATATTTTTCCGGATGGCTCCTCTACAGATGAATGGACAAGACACATCGCTATCGGAGAATGGGCTGACGCCTATGTTATTGCGCCTGCAACGGCCAATACCATTGCAAAACTTGCTGCGGGAATCTGTGACGATATGCTTTCCGCCTCTTTCATCACGCTTCGTCCCAATAAGCCGAAACTCCTGTTTCCCGCTATGGACGGAGAAATGTTCGAGTCGGCCTCCGTTCAAAGAAACCTTTCCTGGCTTTCAGAGCAGGGATGCATCGTTGTCAATCCTGAAAGCGGCCAGCTCGCATCTGGCCAGTGCGGCACAGGAAGAATGCCCGAACCGGAAACAATAACAGACGTGATCGAACAAGCAGTTACGATTACACAAAATGACTCGGTATTGCGAGGAAAATCGGTGGTGATAACCGCCGGGCCTACAAGAGAAAAAATTGATGATGTTCGATTTATTTCAAACTATTCATCAGGCAAAATGGGCTTTGCCCTTGCGAAAGCTGCCGCAGCAAAAGGTGCGGAGGTAACACTTATAACCGGCCCGGTACATCTGCATACTCCGGAAGGGGTCACCCGTCTGAATGTTGAAAGCTCTGAAGAGATGCAAAACGCAGTCAGAGAACTTCATACATCCTGCGATATCTTTATCGGAGCTGCTGCCGTAGCTGATTACAGGCCTGTCGAAGCTATTTCCGGAAAGTTCAGGAAGGAACACGAGACCATGGAAATCAGTCTTGTGAAAAACCCCGATATTCTTGCCGGTTTTTCCGAACAGAAAAAAGCACATCAGCTCGCAATCGGCTTCTCACTTGAAACCGCAGGAAATCTGAATCATGCGAAGGCAAAACTTAAGCAGAAAAAGCTTGATCTGATTGCCTATAATACCTTTGACGGTAAAACGTCGGGGTTTGAGGTTGACACAAATGTGTTGACTCTGATAGACAACAACCTCTCGGCTCAGAAACTCCCTCTGCTCAGCAAGCAGAAAGCCGCCGAAAAAATGCTCGATGCCATTGAAAAACTCTTAAATAGTAGCAAGTAACAAAAATGCCGGTTTCCTTTATGTCCAGATAGCCAGAAAAAAATCTTTCTCTGGTCATTCCCGTGCTTGACACGGGAATCCATTATAATTTTCGGAAACTCGTATGGATGCCGGATCAGGTCCGGCATGACTTTACCACAAATCCCAACGTTTCGGGATAACCGGCTAAAAGCCATTGAGCAGGAATTTCCGATTCCAGCTCCGAACTCTGAAAAAAGTCGGCATATAATGTTAACATTACAGGTAATAACGCCATGCAGGAATCTTTTTTTGAGGAAAACAGCTCCGCCAATGCACAAAAGGAATCTGCTGCGGGTGCGTTCCGGGATTTGAACGACCTGTACGAACAGTCAAAAAACTGCAGAAAATGCCGGCTTGCAGATACCCGCACGAACTTTGTGTTTGGAGAAGGAAACCCTGAAGCTAAAATTGTCGTCATAGGTGAAGCTCCGGGAGCTGAAGAGGACGCTCAAGGCAGGCCCTTCGTGGGGCGGTCAGGCAAGTTGCTGGATAAAATTCTCGAAGCAATCGGTTTTTCAAGAGATGATGTTTTCATCTGCAATATTATCAAGTGCAGACCCCCTGCAAACCGCAACCCTCATGCTGATGAAATCTCCTGCTGCATGCCCTGGCTGAACGCGCAGTTAGCGCTGCTTGACCCTGCTGTCCTGCTGCTTCTGGGAAAGGTTGCGGCAAACACCCTACTTGACAATAAACAGTCTATGGGCAATCTCAGAGGAAAAATCATTCGATGGAACGGTTACGATGTCATCGTAACCTATCATCCTGCGGCCCTGTTACGTAATCCCAACTGGAAACGCCAGTGCTGGGACGATGTCAGAATGCTGCGGAGCCATTATGATAAATCCATAAACAGATAAAGAGGTACATACAGTGACTGATGATGGTCGATACGATTTTCGCAACAAAGAATGAAACAAGCAACAGACCGAAAACATAACAAGCCTCAGATTGATCTGAGCAAGGATATAGACTTTTCCCAGGAAAGCAGGATTCCTCCATACTCTACAGAGATTGAGCAGGAAGTGCTTGCCTGTATCCTTCTTGAAGGAGACCCTATCGAACAGGTGATTCAGATTTATGGGGAAAGCCGGGAAAAAGTATTTTACGAACAGCGTCACCAGCTTGTTTTCAAGGCCATGCTTGAACTCTATCAAAAGCGGCAGGCAATCGATCTGATCACCGTCAGCGAAGAACTTTCCAGCATGAACGAGCTGGCAAATATCGGCGGCAGGCAGTACCTGGCCGAACTGACTAACAAGGTTGTCAGTTCGGCAAACATAGAGTATTACGCAAAACTTGCAAAAGAAAAGTACCTCTACCGCAAGCTCATTTCCATCTCATCGATGATCTCCAGCGCAGCATACGGCTCCGCGCTGGATGTTTTTGATCTCGTTGAACTTGCGTCCCAGCAGTTTTTCGGAATATCCCAGGCAGGGATCAAGAAAAAAGCCTCAAATATAAAAGAACTGCTGAAAAATGCGACGAGAATGCTGGAGAACCTGAGCTCATCGCAGATGTCCGTTACCGGAGTTTCTTCAGGATACTCGGAACTCGATGAACTCACCGCAGGCTTTCAACCATCCGACCTCATTATCATCGCAGCGAGACCCTCGGCGGGAAAAACCGCGCTGGCGCTTGCCCTTGCAAGAAATGCGGCGGTTGACTTCGATAAACCCGTACTGTTTTTCAGTCTTGAAATGGCGGAAATACAGCTTGCCGTAAGGCTTATGTGTGCCGAAGCATATGTTGAGTCGCAGGCGGTCAGAACGGGGAGAATCACACCGGAAATGATGGGCAAGATCATCAACAGTATGGATGCGCTTGCTGAATCAGAACTCTATATTGACGACACACCTGGAATTTCAATCATGGAACTGATGGCCAAGGCCCGGCGAATGAAACAGGAACACGATATCGGCATGATAGTCGTGGACTACCTGCAGCTGGTCTCCCCGGTTCGTGACGGAAAATCCAACCGTGAGCAGGAAATCGCCCAGATCTCCCGCTCACTCAAAGCGTTAGCCAAAGAGCTCAACATCCCGGTGATATCTCTTGCCCAGTTAAACCGTTCGGTGGAACAGCGCTCAGGCGAGAGAAAACCACAACTCAGCGATTTGCGTGAATCCGGTTCGATCGAACAGGACGCAGACATGGTCATCTTCCTCTCACGCCCGGAAATGTTCGGCCTTAAAAATTTTGACGATGGAACATCCACCAAGGACATTGTGGAGGTTATCATAGGCAAACAGAGAAACGGACCGGTAGGAACTGTAAGACTTCGATTCCTGAAAAATTACGGGCGATTTCTTTCTACAAGCAATGTATACAGCGCCGATACGTATGCAGAACCTGAGCCCGACAGCACACAGAACGCCTCTCAGTTCAATCCGCCCGTACCCAAATCCTCGCTGCCGGAACCCCCGATGCCGCCTGGAGAAGGAATACCGCCGGGAGAGTCGTATTTTGCTCCTGATGATGCTCCGTTCTGACTGAAACAGAGGGCAACTCAAGCAACTGTCGCAGAGTGCCGCTGAGATTTCACAATTCGTTATCATTGCGTTATGAATAGTCAACAACCCTCACTTGATCAATCTCAGGAAAAACAGTTTCATGGAATCGGCGCAGCGAAAGGGATTGCCATCGGGCCGGCCTATCTTCTGATAAATCAGACGCCTGAAAAACCGGCTGAAAAACTACCACCCGGCACGGCCGAGCATGAGGTGAACAAGCTTATCTGCGCGCTCCAACGATCAGAAAAAGAACTGAAAAAAATCGAAGCGGTCACCACCCAGAAACTGGGAACGGCATATGCAGACCTGTTTCAGGCCCAGATCATGCTCCTGCACGATGCACTATTTATCGACAACATCACCAGGCGAATCCTCGAAGACCGTAAACCCGCCGAGCAGGTTGTCGAGGAAGAGTTTGAAATCTATCTTGCTCATTTCAACAACTCTTCCGAAACCCTGTTTCAGGAACGTGCGCAGGATCTTGTCGATATAAAAAACCGGATTATCAGGAACCTGCATAAGCATAAGCTGCAGTCAAAAATACCTGAAGGCATGATCATCGTCTCTACGTGCCTCTCGCCTGCCGATATCATTCTGTTCAGCAGAAACAGCGTCAAGGGTTTCATTACCGAAACAGGCGGGAAAACCTCTCATATTTCCCTTATCTGCAAATCTCTGAATATTCCGATCATCGTAGGCCTGGGCAACATCACACAAAAAATCTCCACGGGCGATCCCCTTATTGTCGATGGCGGAAGCGGTGCAGCATTCGTTCATCCCTGTGAAGAAACACTCAGAAGGTTCCAGGATAAAATCACCGAAGAATCCATAACGGAAGCCGAAGCCTCGAGATTTGCAAACGCGCCGGCTCTCACAAAGTGCGGTATACGATTGCATTTTTATTCCAATATCGACGTCAAGGAAGAAATTCCATCCGTACGATCCGCAGGTGCCGAAGGAATAGGGCTGTTCAGAAGTGAAAGCCTCTTCATCGAGAGCGCCAAACCGCCAATGGAATCAGCGCAGACAGAATATTACAGTGAAATGGCTGATGCCCTGAACCCTGATCCGATTGTCGTACGACTTTTTGATATCGGGGGGGACAAGTTGATCTATTCTCCAATCAGTGAACCCAATCCAAACCTGGGGTGGAGAGGCATACGAATCCTGATAGACGTCCCTGAAATTCTTGACAATCAGCTACTCGCACTGCTCAAGGCGAACAGATGGGGAAACATTCAGATTCTCTTACCCATGATCTCATCGCTCGATGAAATCATCTCCGTTCGCAGTTCACTTGAAAAACATATTGCCGCTCTTGACAAGTCAGGGGACACGATCAAAAAACCTGAGCTCGGTGCCATGATCGAAATACCCGCAGCCGTTGAAATCATCGATGAAATCACAAAAGCGGTTGACTTTGTCAGCATAGGGACCAATGACCTGACCCAGTATACTCTTGCAGTTGACCGTAACAATGAAATCGTTCAGGACCTGTTCGAAAAATTCCATCCGGCGATCATCCGGCAGTTACACAAAATCATCACCACGGCTTGCGCAAACGGCTGCAGAGTATCGATCTGCGGAGACATGGGTTCAGACCCCCTTGCACTGCCTTTCCTTATAGGCTGCGGCTTGAAAATATTCAGCGTCGTAAGCTCCGATATCTCGGAGCTGAAAACCCTTGCCCGTTATTTCACTGTAGAGGAATGCAGGAAACTGGTAAAGGAATGCCTCAGTCTGCCGACAGCGTCAAAAATAAAGGCCTGCCTGAAAAAGTTTCACGCAGACCGTATTCCCGAAACAGCGGGAAAGCCTGACGACTGAATGGCTTACAATCCTCTCATGTCCTCGATTGTCGCCGCCCGGCGTTCAGCAGTGAAATAGTCCTGTATAAATCGCTCCTGTTTAACTTTTTCAAGCATCGGAAGAAGCCTTGTTTTCTCGGATTCCAGATCAGCAGTATCCGGATATGCTTTTCCTCGCAATACGATAAGGGCTCTCCCTTCCTTTACCGCAACAGGTTTGGAAACCGTTCCCGGTTCCATACCGATTATCGCCTCGATCAACCGGATGTCGTTGCCGTAAACGGGTACAGCCTGCTCTTTGAAACGGACAGTATCAGCGTCTATCACCTGAACACCTCCAAATGCTGCAGCTACCGCTTCAAGATCTCCGTTCTTCTGCTTCAACAGCAATGAGAGTCTGCCGTCAAGAGCTTCACCTTTTTTCCGGACAATCAGTTCTCTCCGTATCATGTCCTGAAGCCCTTCATCGAGCGACCGGAATCCTGAATCATTGATTTCAGCAACCCTCAGAACCAGAAATCCCGCATCGACCTGAACAATATCGGAAAAAGCGCCCTTCGAAGCATTGAATGCAAATTTTACGATGCTGTTGTTATATCCGATATCCGGAATCACGCCTGTTTTGGTGAATGGTCCGGTGGTGTTTTTTGTCTTCTCGAAAATCTCGGTTGCTCTATCAAACCCTTTTTCTTCAGCCTCGATCTGAAATTCAGCAGCCTTCCTGCGCGCGTTTTCAAGTGTGGCACCTGAAGGCCGGATGTTTCTGACAATTTCAGAACAGGCAATTGCACTGTTGTCCTTGCCGGTAACCTTGATAATATGCAGCCCGTACTGCGTTTCCACCGGCCCTGCAAGCGTTCCCGTAGCGGCGCTGAACACAACCTGTGCGAATTCCGGAACCATCGCCGTTCTGCTGAACCATCCGAGGTCTCCCCCGTTTGCCGCGCTTCCGGGATCTTGCGAATACTGCTTTGCAAGGTCGGCAAACTTTTTCCCTGACCGGATTTCCTGGATGATCTTCTCAGCGAGCCCCCGAGCCTCCTTTTCCCCTGAAACATCACCCTTACTGAAAGGAATCAGAATATGAGATGCCCGCGCAACCGTATCGCCCTTCATAACCTCTTGCACCTTGATCATACGGTAGCTGCTACGATCGACAATCGGCCCGATAAGAGCACCGGCTTTCAGTCCACTGTCGGCAAACAGATCATCTCCTGCCTGAACCGAAAAATCCGCCCTTGAGTAGACCTTGTCATAGGTGTCTGCCCGATCGCTCTGAAGACTCACAAATGCGCTGTCGTCAGCAGCCAGGGTAAAGTCCTCGGCAAGTGATGCAAGTTCAGTTTTTATTGTCAGACTGTCCCGTTCTGTCGGAATGGCTGAAAAAATGACATACTCCAGTGACCTGGTCGGTTCCTGACGGAACAGCTCCCTGTTCTCTTCGTAATACTGCTTTATCTCCTGGTCAGCGACACTGTAGAGACTGTCACCACCGGCAGCACTGTAGGGAAAAACCGCAAAAGAGGCTGAAAACGTACCCAGTTCTCTTTCGACAAGTGCGTCGAGCTCGCTGTCGGTAACCTTTACCATTGCCTGGAGAGTCCCCTGCAGCTTGTTAACCATCAGCTCTCTGCGTATAATCTCCTCTATGCTTAACCAGACGTCCCGGTTTTCAGGATCCATTCTTGAACTGTCAAGTTTTTCACGATCAATGGAACCGGTTTCGGGATTGATGAAATTCTGAAGAATCACCATCGGAGGGTTATCGCTTTCAACTGCAGCAAGAACTTCCTCGTCCGAGACACGAATGCTGTATTTTTCAAACTGTTCATCGAGAATGATCTGATTAACGACAATGTCCCATGCTCTCTGGCGAAGTTCCCGTTCAAGACCGTCTGTCAGTTCCGCCTGAGGCGACCGGCTTCTGAAATCATCAACGAGCCTGTCGTAAACCTGTTCATACTGCCGGTACTCGACCGGCGTTCCATTGACTTTCCCGGCAAGAGTACCGCCACCGGAAAAACCGCTGAAATTCATTCCCCACTCGAATACAATAAGGGCCAGAAACGCGGCCAGCAATGCGTAGAGTACGAAATGCAATTTCTCCCGCAAAGTGGTTATAACTCCCATGTCTACACTGTTTTATTTTTTATTACTGTTTACCAACTGCCCGGCAGGTAAAACGTTCAACAAATCAACGGCTGCAACGATGCAACAACTTCTCACTCCTCCCGCCATCCTTCCCTGCCGATCAGAGGAACAAAGGCAAATGTATGAAACTCCTCACGCTGAAACATCTCTCCCCTTCGGGTAAACACGGTCATCCGCTGTCCGGTACTGTCTCCTATCGGAATGATGAGCACCCCCTCTTCAGCAAGTTGACCAAGAAGCGAGGAAGGAGGTTCCGGTGCTCCGGCAGTAACGATAATTCCGCTATAGGGCGCTTCCTCCTCCCAACCGAGCGTCCCGTCACCAAGAATCTGGTGAACCGTAAGACCAAGCGCGCCGAGAATCAGAGATGATCGCCGGAAAAGTGCCTCTATCCGCTCGACAGTATACACAGAATAGCCCATATATTCGAGAATAGCAGCCTGATAGCCTGAACCCGTTCCAATCTCGAGCACTTTTCCGGAAGGACATCGCTCAACCAGCATCGAAGTCATATACGCGACTGTATAGGGCTGCGATATGGTTTGCCCGTATCCTATCGAAAAAGCACCATCATCATAAGCGAAGTCGCGATATGCGGCATCAAAAAAAAGATGCCGTTCTACCGCGTTAAACGCCTCGAGAACCTTCGAATTCGTTATCCCGTAGCGTTTCAGCTGCTCCACCATTTCATGGCGGCGCTCGCTATACATACGAGCATCCTGCTGTTCAGCCATGCGTTCTTTCCCTATAGTGCAAAAACATGTAGCTTTCCGTAACCTAAATCTAATCATTCATCCATGCAGATCAGATGTTTCGGAAACGGGTCCCGTCAGGGAACGTATATATTGTTCATTCACCTCTCAAAAGAATTGAGCCTCGGTTTCGGGAATTTTCTCGGAGGCAAAAAAATCCCCCTTGAACCCGGTTTTTATCTCTATATCGGCTCCGCTCTTAACAAAAAACCCTCTTCCTTGCCTCTGGCACGCCGCCTTGTTCGTCACGCATCCCGTTCAAACGGCAAACCGGCTCATGAAGCAAGAGAGTATATGATCCGTTTTTTTCAGAGACACCAACTCGCCCCAGCGGATTTGCACCCCCCCGCCAACAAAAAGCTTCACTGGCATATCGACTACCTTCTTGACTGTCCTGACGCCCGGATAACAACAGCCTTTGTAATCCGTTCACCCCTCAGACTGGAAACTGCTGTCTCCGATCTGGCAGCATCACTTGACGAGACATATATCATCGCCCGCAAACTCGGTGCGAGAGACACCAGAAGCGGGACCCATCTTCTCGGGATCAGGGACCTTGATTCCTGTCTCGAAAAACTTGAGCATGCAATCCCGCTTCTATGCCGGAACAACCGGATACCTTCTTCCCCGAGACAATGAGACCAACCTCTTCATTTCTCACCCGTCACTGGTTACTGGTCTCGTCACTGTCATCACTGGACACACCAGTCACCGAACCCGGCGAGTCGGGCAGGCACGGGGGCCTGCCCCTACGGTTGCTGACTGCATACTGAATACTGACGACTTTCTTTCTTGTCACTTCTTCTCTCGTCTCTCCCTGTCATTCCCGTGCCTGACCCGTGAAATTTGAGCATCTATTTCACAGGTCTTACACGGGAATCCATTCTTATACTGATGCTCCTCATGGATGCCGGATCACCCCGTGAAATAGATGTTTGGATTTCACAGGGCGGCATGACTACTCGTCTCGCGTCACTTCTTCTCTCGCAACTTCTTCACCCGTCACTCGTCACCGGGCCAAAGGCCCTCACTTCCCCAGCAAGGCTTCAACAAATTTCCCTCTGTCGAAAATCTGCAGGTCATCGATCTTTTCTCCGACACCTATATATTTGACGGGAAGTTCCATTTCCCTTGAAATCGACAGAACAATTCCCCCTTTTGCGGAGCCATCGAGTTTGGTAACAATCATACCCGAAACCTGCACACATTTGGCAAACTCCTTGGCCTGGGAAACCGCGTTTTGTCCGGTTGTGCCGTCAAGGACAAGAAGCACCTCATGAGGCGCTGCTGCGACCTTCTTCTTTGCCACCCTCATAATTTTAGCGAGCTCTTCCATCAGATGACTCTTGTTGTGCAGACGACCTGCGGTATCGACAAGAACAACATCGGCCCCTTTGGCTACAGCAGAACTGACAGCATCAAACACCACCGATGCCGGATCCGCGTTCTGTCCCTGGCTTACCATAGGGACACCTGCCCGGTCAGCCCAGATCTGCAACTGCTGAACAGCAGCGGCACGAAAGGTATCCGCTGCTGCAATGATCACTTTTTTGCCTGCCCTGTTATAATTGTGCGCCAGCTTGGCGATGCTTGTTGTCTTTCCGACACCATTGACACCAACAACAAGAATGACATATGGTTTTTCCGGTAAATCAGCATCAAAATCAACAGGATGCGAATCAGGAGTGTCCAGTAACATCTCCTCCATCACCTTCATCAGCATACTGTTCAGCTCATCTTCAGAATGATAGGTCTCTTTTTCCGCTTTTTCGGTAATCCTCTCAACGATGTTCAGGGTTGTCTCCACACCCACGTCCGCAGCAATAAGAATATTCTCAAGTTCTTCAAGAAACGATTCGTCAATATCCGTCCTGCCCTGAGTGATTCTGGAGATATTTTCACGAATGGATTCACGGGTTTTTGTCAACCCGTCTTTAAGACGTGATATTTTCAGCTTATCAAAAAAACCCATATGAAAAACAAATTATCTATGTTACCTACTATTATCCGGTTCCGATCTTTCTCACAAAGAACTTGAATTTAAAGAAAATGTCGTTCAAACCTATTTCCGATATCGGCGAATTCGGGCTTATAGACCGTATCGCCTCGATCACCGCCCCGACACTTGAGACAACACCCGGCATTACTGACGGTATCGGTGATGATTGTGCCGTCTATGAAATTTCCAGATCGATGGTGCAGGTTACCACAACCGATCTTCTGGTTGAACATGTTCATTTCGATCTGCTGACCACCCCCCTGCACCACCTTGGCAGCAAAGCGATAAGCGTCAACGTTTCGGATATCTGTGCGATGAATGCAAAACCGCGTTACGCTCTTGTGTCGATCGCCATCCCGTCGAAAACCTCGGTAGACCTTGTTGAAACCCTGTATCGTGGTATGAGCGAGACTTCCTGTCTCTATGGACTGGCCATTGCCGGCGGAGACACCTCTCTTTGCCCGGGGGCAATGGTCATATCCGTTACCGTTGCAGGCGACATCGAAAAAGAGAACATCACCTATCGAAAAGGAGCGGAACCCGGTGATATGATCTGCGTGAGCGGGACTCTTGGAGGCGCTGCGGCCGGGCTCAGGGTACTCATGCGGGAAAAATCGGTCATGATGGAACACATCAGGCATGGAGAAACCTACGACAAGGATGTCATGAGTAATCTGAGCGATTACGATGACGCCATCCGCCAGCAGCTTCTTCCTTCAGCACGCATGGATATCATCGGCTTTTTCGAAAAAGAAAACATCGTCCCGACCTCCATGATCGACATTTCAGATGGGCTTGCATCCGATCTCGCTCACATCTGTAAACGTTCAGGTGTCGGGGCACAGATCGAGGAGAGCCGAATTCCGATCCTGTCGCAGACCAGGCATATCGCCGACGAATTTCAGGAAGACGCCATGAACTATGCGCTGACCGGCGGAGAAGATTACCAGCTTCTTTTCACGCTGAAACCGGAAAATTTTTCTGCAATCTCTTCCCATCCTGATATTTCTGTCATCGGGAAAATCACGCCGAAAGATGACGGATTGCTGCTTCGTGACATCTATGGAATGACTGTTGACATACAATCCTTGTCAGGGTTCGACCACTTTTCCGGCTGACAGACTGACCGCCTTCTCCCCCTGATACGCACAATCCTGCAAACCTGACGTCATTTCCCTCTCTTCCCGAGAGGGATTGCGTGGAGAGAGAACAATTTTGCGATTTCCGTCATCACATCAGCAGTGGTGACCGCGTCCAGACATCTGTAGTGGCCATATCTGCATTCCCGCCTGAAACAGGGAGCGCAAGGCTCGGAGCCGCTCATAGTAACAGCATGTCTGCCGAGAGGCCTTGTCCATGCAGGACTTGTCGACCCGAAAATACCGATCACAGGCACACCGAGAAATCCAGCCAGGTGCATCAGACCTGAATCATTGGAAACAACCACCCTGGCGGCTGACATAACAGCTGCAGCTTCCTGTAACGATGTCCTCCCGGTCAAATCGGTAACCCTGCCCGGCGCGCTCCGCACAATCTCCCCGGCAGCAGCCCTCTCTTCATTTGTGCCCAGAACAACAATCCTTTCTGCAGTCAGTTGCCGGCCAAGATCGGGAAAATTGTTCCATTGCTTTGCCGGTCCGTATTTCGCTCCGGGACAGAAGACAATCGATCCCGGATAGGCCTTCTCCGGCGGAACCGGCACGCCCTCCCATTTCTCCGGAGAAACGTATGCTGTCTGAAGGATCTCCGCATATTCACGAAGAATATGATGCGACCTGTCTCTCAGTTTCCCCGGTAGAGGATCGGTCAGAAGCAGACGGCGAAACTCACGTGAAAGTCCTCGCCTGTGGGGTATTCCTGTCTTTACGGCAAACAGTGCGGACGAGAATGAGAACGGAAGGAGATAGATCGACCGGAATCCTCGACGACGAACTTCTTCGAGCGTTCGCCTGCGCTCCTCAGCCGAACTTCGGGCGAAGGGAAGATGAGGCAGTGTGCTCAGCGCTCCGACCAGACCTGTCATCTGCTGCGGAACAAGCAGCGTTGTTCCCGACAATCTCTCCTCAGGCATCTTCATCACGACAGAAAGAGCGAGAAGCAGATCTCCTATCCAGTTAGGCATGAGAATAACTGATGGCGCCATAAGAACAAGAAGGTTAATCAAAAAAAAACACGGAATATCCCGACAGGCAAACAACGCGTTTCACGCTGTCAGTCAGAGAAGTGCAATATAGCAACCCTTCGCACTGTATTCACGACATACCGATATTTTCTCTTTGCAGAAGAGAGCGCTCAGGTTTTTGCTAATTACCCTGAAGATATTAAATTGATCATCCTGTTATGCAACAGCACCTTGCCGAAGTGGCGGAACTGGTAGACGCCCAGGACTTAAAATCCTGTGTTCAGCAATGAGCGTGCGGGTTCGATTCCCGCCTTCGGCACCGTGGCCGGTCAAAGCAAAAATTCGAAATAATGCTTAGCCCTGACAGTCCACATATCTCCCCTCTGTTTTTCTTACTCACCAAGATGCCAATCCCATGAGTTCAGAACCAACAAAGATCCTGTTACACGAGGATGAAATGCCTCGTCAGTGGTACAACATCCAGGCAGACCTTCCTACCCCTATACCCTTACCCCTCGGCATGGACGGCAAGCCGATCAATCCTGAAGACCTTGCGCCGGTCTTCCCCATGAACATTATTGAACAGGAACTCAGCACCGAACGCTGGATTACCATTCCCGAGAAGGTCCGGGAACTTCTCACTCTCTGGCGCCCTTCTCCGCTCTACAGAGCCAAAGGCCTTGAAAAAGCACTGAATACTCCGGCCAGGATCTACTATAAAAACGAAGGTGTTTCACCAGCCGGGAGCCATAAACCAAACACCGCTGTCGCCCAGGCATATTACAACAAGGAATTCGGCATCAAATATCTGACAACCGAGACCGGTGCCGGTCAATGGGGAAGCGCGCTTGCAATGAGCTGCAAGCTTGTCGGCATCGAGTGCAAGGTGTTTATGGTGCGCATCAGCTTTGATCAGAAACCGTTCAGGAAAATCATGATGAAAACCTGGGGTGCCGACTGCATTGCGAGCCCGAGCGAAACAACCGGGATCGGACGTAAAATCCTGGCTGAACAGCCGAACACTCCCGGAAGTCTCGGCATTGCGATCAGCGAAGCCATCGAGGAAGCCGTCCAGCGAGAGGATACCCGCTACTCTCTCGGCAGCGTCCTGAATCATGTCATGCTGCATCAGACGATCATCGGACTGGAAGCACAGAAACAGTTCGACAAAATCAACCGGTACCCGGATATCGTTATTGGCTGCGCAGGCGGGGGCTCCAACTTCGCAGGCATCAGTTTCCCGTTCATTCATGATAAAATCAACGGAAAAGATCTTCGTGTGATCGCAACCGAGCCCGAAGCCTGCCCGACCCTCACAAGAGGACCGTATGTCTATGACTCCGGAGACGTAGCGAAAATGACTCCTCTGCTTGCGATGCACAGCCTCGGTCACGGCTTTATCCCCCCTGCGATTCATGCTGGAGGGCTTCGTTACCACGGTATGGCCCCGCTGGTCAGCCATGTGCTGCAGCAAGGCCTCATTGAAGCAAACGCACTGCCGCAGACGGAATGTTACAATGCTGCACTGCTTTTCGCCCATACAGAAGGGTTCATTCCCGCTCCGGAAACCTCGCACGCTATCGCGCAAACTATACGGGAAGCAAACCGTGCACGCGAAGAGGGGAAAGAAAAGACTATTCTGATGAACTGGTCCGGTCATGGGCTCATGGACCTGCAGGGATACGACGCCTTCATGTCGGGAAAACTGGAAGACTATCCTTTGCCGGAAGAACTCCTGCAACAGTCGCTGGCGGACATCAAGGATCATCCGAAACCACCCGTCTCTCCCTGTCATTCCCGTGCCTGACACGGGAATCCATTCTTATACTGACGCTCGGCATGGATGCCGGATCACCCGTGTAATAACTTGAATGTTACACAGGGCGGCATGACTACTCGCCTCGTCACTCGTCTCTCGCAACTCATTCTCTCGTCTCATCACTAGACACACCAGTCACCGAATCCGGCGAGTCGGGCAGGCACGGGGGCCTGCCCCTACGACTGCTGACTGCATACTGAATACTGCTGACTGTCTTTCCGGTCACTTCTTCTCTCGTCTCTCATCACTAGACACACCAGTCACTGAATCCGGCGAGTCGGGCAGGCACGGGGGCCTGCCCCTACGGTTGCTGACTGCATACTGAATACTGCCGACTGTCTTTCCGGTCACTTCTTCTCTCGTCTCTCATCACTAGACACACCAGTCACTGAATCCGGCGAGTCGGGCAGGCACGGGGGCCTGCCCCTACGACTGCTGACTGCATACTGAATACTGCCGACTGTCTTTCCGGTCACTTCTTCTCTCATCTCTCATCACTGGACACACCAGTCACCGAACCCGGCGAGTCGGGCAGGCACGGGGCCTGCCCCTACGACTGCTGACTGCATACTGAATACTGTCTTTCCGGTCACTTCTTCTCTCATCTCTCATCACTGGACACACCAGTCACTGAATCCGGCGAGTCGGGCAGGCACGGGGGCCTGCCCCTACGACTGCTGACTGCATACTGAATACTGCCGACTGCCTTTCTCGTCACTTCTTCTCTCGTCACTCGTCACTTGTCACTTCTTAAACAGTTTGTCATAAAAAAAAGCAGCCTCACATGTAACTGGTGAGGCTGCTTTTTTTATTGATCTTTTCCGTTAGACGGCTCTTCGTCAATCGGCTCCGTCAGTTTCTTCTTCTTCGAACTGTCGGAAGCTTTCGTGAACTTCAGCTTGTCATTTTTCGCGTCGTAGGAAATCTTGATCGTGCTTCCTTCGGTAAACTTGCCTTTCAGCATCTCCTCCGCCAGTGAATCCTCTACATTTCTCTGCAAAGCCCTTTTCAACGGTCTGGCGCCAAACTTCTGATCATAGCCTTTCTCCACAAGATATTCCTTGGCCCTGGCATCTATGCTGACCTCTATCCCCATTTCATGCAGCCTCTTGAACAGCTTGCCTGCTATGATGTCGATAATCTCGAAAATATGCTTCTTTTCAAGCTGATGAAAAACGACGGTATCGTCGATCCTGTTAAGAAATTCAGGATTGAATACCCGTTTCAACGCATCCTGAACTGTCGACTTCATCGACTTGTAACTGCTCTCGACACTATCACCCGGAGCAAAACCCATACCGCTTCCGATACTCTTGATATCCTTGGCCCCGATGTTCGAGGTCATGATAATAATTGTGTTACGGAAATCAACCTTGCGGCCAAGTCCATCAGTCAGCACCCCTTCATCAAGTACCTGCAGAAGAATATTGAACACATCAGGGTGTGCTTTTTCAATCTCGTCAATCAGCACGACCGAATACGGCTTTCTGCGCACTTTCTCCGTGAGCTGGCCACCCTCTTCATAGCCTACATATCCGGGAGGCGCACCGACAAGCCGGCTGACAGAAAACTTTTCCATATACTCACTCATATCCGCCCTGATAAGAGCGTCTTCACTGTCAAAAAGGTAACGGGTCAGAGATTTTGCCAACTCTGTTTTTCCTACTCCGGTAGGCCCCAGAAAAATGAAAGAACCGATCGGCCTTGCCGGGTCTTTCAGTCCGGCTCTTGTCCTCTGTATCGCCCTGGTAATCTTGTCTATAGCCTCATCCTGACCGATCACCTCTTTCTTCAGCTCTTGTGACATATTCAGCAGCTTTTTCGACTCGGACTGGGCGACTTTTATCACGGGTATACCCGTCATCATGGCGACAACCGAAGAGATATCCGCTTCCGTCACATCATAGACAGTATCGGCTGCTCTTGCTTCCCACTCCTGCTTGGCCTGCTCAAGGGACTCAAGAAGAGTCTTCTCCTTGTCACGAAGCATTGCCGCCTCCTCAAAGTTCTGCATCTTGACAACCCGGTTTTTCTCGGTCTTGATCTCCTCAACCGACTGCTCCAGATCCAGAATATTCTTGGGTACATGAATGTTGCTTAAATGCACCCGTGCACCTGCTTCGTCCATGACATCAATTGCTTTGTCAGGCAGGAATCTGTCAGTGATGTACCGCTCAGAGAGCCTGACCGCTTTGTCGATCGCATCACTATCGTAATAAACGTGATGATGAGCCTCATACTTGCTCTTGATATTATTGAGAATCTGTATGGTTTCATCAACGTTGGTCGGCTCAACCATGATTTTCTGGAAACGCCTGTCAAGCGCACCGTCTTTTTCAATATACTGACGGTACTCATCAAGGGTCGTCGCGCCGATACACTGCAACTCCCCGCGAGCAAGAGCAGGCTTGAAAATATTGCTCGCGTCGAGAGAGCCGGAAGCTCCTCCCGCTCCTACTATAGTGTGCAGTTCGTCGATAAAAAGAATCACATCCCGTGAACGCTCCAGTTCATTCATCAGCGCTTTCATACGCTCCTCGAACTGCCCCCGGTACTTGGTGCCTGCGACAAGAGCGGCCAGATCCAGAGCGACAACTTTTTTATCGTAGAGAATTCTCGATACCTTTCTCTGGACAATTTTCAATGCAAGACCTTCGGCAATGGCCGTCTTTCCGACTCCGGGTTCTCCGATAAGAACAGGATTATTTTTTTTCCTGCGGCTCAGCACCTGGGCAACCCGCTCGATTTCTTTCTCCCTTCCTATGATCGGGTCGAGTTTATCGTCCATGGCAAGCCGGGTGATATCCCTGCCGAAGTTGTCAAGCACCGGGGTCTTGGTCCGCTCCCCTTTTTTCTGCTCGGCTTTTTTGGAAAACTTTTCAGGCCCTGATGAAAAGGACCCCTCGATCGGCGGCTCACCCGAATCACCTTTTCCACTGGAGATGGTCATCAATTCATCCCTTACAGCATCATAGGTGATGCCGAACTGCTCCAGAATCTGGGCCGCGACATTATCTTCACCTTTCAGTATAGAGAGAAGAAGATGCTCCGTACCGATAATGTTCGACTTGCAGATCTTGGCCTCGAGATAGGTGATCTTGAGTACCTTTTCCGCCTGCTTTGTCAGAGGCACATTGCCCATTTGGGATGCTGCCACTTTCTGGGTTGTACTCTCTTCAATCTTTTGTTTGAGTTTGAAGAGATCGATATGCAGATTTTTTAAAATTCTTGCCGCTATGCCTTCACCTTCCTT